>Ga0172371_10006679_pt1 | contig 16695 bp, 16 predicted proteins | sample Lak12m_FD_114543 | JGI IMG/M metagenome (GOLD analysis project Ga0172371, IMG submission 114543) | Freshwater microbial communities from Kabuno Bay, South-Kivu, Congo - kab_022012_12m | ecosystem: Environmental > Aquatic > Freshwater > Lake | place: Democratic Republic of the Congo: South-Kivu...
CGCTCCTTGCGTAGTTAAGGCTGATGGCCTGGCTGCGGGTAAAGGAGTAGTTGTGGCTAAAACCATTAAAGAGGCAAAGGATGCTGTTGCCTCAATGATGGAAGATAAGATTTTCGGCGATGCCGGCAAGAGAATAATTATTGAGGAGTGCCTCATCGGCCAGGAAGCCTCAATCCTGGTGATTACTGACTCAAAAAATGTGGTAGCTTTAGCTTCAGCCCAGGATCACAAAAGAATATTTGATAATGATCAGGGCGCAAATACCGGCGGCATGGGCGCATATTCGCCTGCTTCAATAGTCACCCCTGATATTTTAGTTGAGGTTATGGAAAAGATAATCTATCGCACTATTGATGGCCTGGCTAAAGAGGGGATTGGCTATCGGGGAGTATTATATGCCGGTGTAATGCTGACTAAAGATGGGCCAAAGACATTAGAATTTAATGTGCGTTTTGGTGATCCGGAAACCGAGGCAATTTTGCCCAGGTTAAAATCTGATTTAGTGGAAGTAATGCTGGCAACTGTTGATGGAGAGTTGATTAAGGTAAAGAATTTGTATTGGGATTCCCGCGCCTGCGTGTGCGTAGTCTGCGCCTCCGGAGGTTATCCCGGCGATTATGCCAAGGGTAAAGAAATCAGGGGGTTAGATGAGGCTGAGAAGTTAAAAGATATCGTGGTTTTCCACGCCGGCACCAGAAAAACAGGTGATAAGATATTTACCAGCGGAGGCAGGGTGCTGGGGATAACCGGTTTAGGCTCTACAATTGAGGACGCGATAGATAAAACATATAAGGCAGTAGGCAAAATTAATTTTGAAGGCATGCATTATAGGAAAGATATAGGGGCAAAAGCGATAAGCTAGATAGCATTCAGGAGGAAATAGAATGAATAAAATCAGTATACTTATGGGAAGCCAATCGGATTTAGAGACAGTCAGCGAAGCAGTGAATGTGCTGAAAGAGTTTAAGGCGGATTTTGAGGTGCGGGTTTTATCCGCGCACAGGACGCCTAAAGAGGTGGCTGAATATGTGGAGTCGGCTCCTAAGCGCGGAACAAAAGTTTTTATAGCCGCAGCCGGAATGTCGGCGGCTTTAGCCGGGGTAGTTGCAGCCCATACTATTTTACCGGTTATCGGCATACCCATTGAAACCAAGAATTTAAAGGGGCTGGATTCTCTTTTATCAACTGTGCAGATGCCTCCGGGGATTCCGGTTGCCTGTATGAGCATAGGAAAATCCGGGGCAAGGAATGCCGCTATTTTTGCTTTGGAGGTACTTGCTTTAAGCGACCGTAAGATCTCCGCCAAGCTCATTAAGCACAAGAAAGAGATGTGCCTTAAAATTAAGAAGACAAAAATTAAGGTATGAGTGCTACAAAAATAATAAAAATAAATCCGTCGGCCCCTGAACAGGAGTATATTAATCAGGCGGCCAGGGTTATTGCTTCAGGCAGCTTGGTAATAATCCCTACGGATACGGTTTATGGCATTGCCGCTAATGCCCTGGATAAAAAGGCGCTGGAGAGGCTTTATCAGGTTAAGAAGCGGCCTCTGGATAAGCCTTTTGCTTTACTTATCGCGGATAAGTCCAGGGTTGAAGAATTTGCCGCAGATGTCCCGGTTGCTGCCTATAAGTTAATGCATAAATTCTGGCCGGGTGCCTTGACAATTTTATTAAAAGGATTAAGCGGCGGAAAAGTTGGTTTGCGTATGCCGGATAACCGGCTCGCTCTAAAGATTATTGAACAGGCGCATGTTCCGGTAGCATGTCCTTCCGCTAATATCGCTGATAATCCCGCGCCGGCGGATTTCGTGCAGGCGATTAAAGATATGGATGGCCTGGTGGATTTGGCCATTGACGCAGGAAATACTAAAATAGGGATGGAATCCACTATTGTGGATTTAAGCGTTGAACCGTTAAAAATAGTCAGAAGCGGTTCAATAAAAGACGAAGCAATAAACGCGGCCGTAAAAAACAAGACTGTGCTTTTTGTGTGCACCGGAAATTCCTGCCGTTCGGTAATGGCTGAGGCATATTTGAAAAGGCTGCTTGCGAAACAGAAGCGCGATGATGTTGAGGTGATTTCAGCCGGGATAATGATCCTCGCCGGGCTGGGTGCCAGCGCCGAGACCAGGGAGGTGCTGAAGAATGAAGGCATTGACGTATCCGGGCACCTTTCGCAGAGGTTGACCAGGGAGATAGTAGACAGGTCAGACCTTATATTGGCAATGGAGTCTATGCATGAGAACAGGGTCTTGCAGGTCGCGCCGAGGGCCAAAAACAGGCTTTTTTTATTAAAGGAATTTGCCAGGATGGATGACAGTGATTTGGATATTAGCGATCCCATAGGAGGATCATTAGAGGTTTACGGGAATACTTTTAATATAATTAAAGACGCGGTAGAAAGGATAAGCAAAATCATATGAACGCACTATTAATTGCTTCGGACCACGCGGGTTTCACGTTGAAAGAGAAGTTGAAGAAATATCTTGGTAAAAAGGGTATTGCTGTAAAAGATTTAGGCACTTATTCCAAGGAGCGTTGTGATTATCCTGAATATGCTTATAAATTAGCTAAAGGCGTTGCTTCAGGTGAATATAAACGCGGGATACTTGCTTGTAAAAGCGGCATAGGTGATTCTATTGTTGCTAACAAGGTTCCCGGCGTGCGCGCCGCGCTTTGCTATAACCTAAAGGCAGCTAAACTTAGCCGCGAGCATAACGATAGCAACGTCCTGGTCCTTGGTTCGGCATTTGTTAAAGCGGATTTAGCCAAGAGGATGGCGAGTGTTTGGTTAAATACAAAATTCTTGGGGGGAAGGCATTCAAGGAGAGTAAAGCAAATTAGCGAGATTGAACAAAAGATAAGGAGATTTGCCAAGTGAAACATCTAAAACAAATTGATCCGGAGATTTACGCAGCGATTAAACAGGAAATGAAACGCCAGGATGAGAACCTGGAGTTGATTGCCTCGGAGAATTTCGCCTCTTTAGGCGTTTTAGAGGCTCAAGGGTCTGTGTTGACCAATAAATACGCCGAGGGATATCCCGGCAAGCGTTGGTATGGCGGATGCGAATATGTTGATATTGCCGAGAGCCTGGCGATTGAGCGGGCAAAAGCGATATTCGGTGCAGAGCATGTAAATGTCCAGCCGCACTCCGGTTCACAGGCAAATATGGCGGTATATTTCGCGGCGTTACAACCCGGGGATACGGTTTTGGCTATGGATTTATCCGCCGGAGGACATCTTACTCACGGCCATCCGAATAATTTCTCCGGAAAGTTCTTCAAGATGATCGGTTACGGCGTAGACAAAAAGACTGAGGCTTTGGATTATGACGCTATCCTTGAATTAGCTAAAACACATAAACCGAAAATGATTTTGGCAGGCGCTTCAGCGTATCCGAGGGTAATTGATTTTAAGAAATTCCGCCAGATCGCTGATACTGTCGGCGCCTACCTGTTTGTGGATATGGCACATATCGCCGGGTTAGTTGCCGCCGGTATACACCCATCGCCGGTGCCTTACGCGGAGTTTGTTACTTCCACCACGCATAAGACTTTGCGCGGGCCGCGGGGAGGGTTTATCCTTTGCAAACAGGAGTTTGCCAAGAAAATTGACAGCCAGATTTTCCCCGGTATTCAGGGCGGGCCGTTAATGCATGTAATTGCCGCCAAAGCTGTGGCATTTCACGAAGCAATGCAGCCGGAGTTTAAAGAATATCAGATACAGTTAACTAAAAACTGCAAGGAGTTAGCCTCTGCTTTAGAGAAAAAAGGTTTCCGGATTGTTTCCGGAGGCACAGATACACATCTGATGCTGGTGGATTTAAATGCAAAAGATGTTACCGGAAAAGATGCCTCCAGGATTTTAGGGGAGGTTAATATCACGGTAAATAAAAACCTTATCCCTTTTGACCAGAAGAGCCCGCTGGTGACCAGCGGAATCCGCCTGGGAACAGCGGCAGTAAGCACGCGTAAAATGAAAGAAGCAGAGATGCTGGAGATTGCCCGCCTGATTAATCAGGCGCTGGAAAATAGGGATGACGCAGGCAAGTTATCTAAAATCAAAGAGGAGACAATTGCTTTAGCCAAGAAGTTTCCACTATACCCGGAGCTGTTAAAATAAAATGAAAAAGAAAACTATTGCACACCGTCGTCCAAGCTGGGATGAATATTTTCTGGAGATGTCCGCATTGGTCGCTAAAAGGTCCACCTGTCTGCGCCGTAGCGTAGGTGCGGTAATCGTAAAGGAAAAAAGGATCCTGGCCACCGGTTATAACGGCGCGCCAAGCGGCCTAAAGCATTGTGTTGAAGTCGGCTGCATACGTAAAAAGCTGAATATCCCTTCGGGGGAGCGCCACGAATTATGCCGGGCGCTGCATGCAGAGCAGAACGCGCTTATCCAGGCGTGTTTGCACGGGATAAGCGTTAAAGGCGGTACTTTATATGCTACAACCCAGCCTTGTGTTATTTGCGCTAAAATGCTGATTAATGCCGGGATAAAGGAGATTGTGATTGCCGATGGTTACCCGGATAAAATGGCGATGAGTTTTTTAAAGCAGGCAAAGATAAAGATAAGGAAGATATGAAGTGTCCGTTTTGCGGATATAAAGAAGATAAAGTAGTGGATTCCCGGGCTACGGGAGAAGAATCAGCAGTCAGGCGTAGAAGGGAGTGCCTGAAGTGCGGCAAGCGCTTTACTACTTACGAATATATTGAAGAGGTTTCTTTGCTCGTAATTAAGAAGGATGGGCGCAGGGAGGCTTTTGACCGGAAAAAGATTTTAGCCGGGATAATCCGCGCCTGTGAAAAGCGGCCGGTGAGCGTGGAGAAGATGGAGAATGTGGTTGTCCAGGTTGAGCATTCCATCCAGAAGAAAAGCGACCGCGAGGTTTCATCTAGCAGGATAGGCGAGCTGGTTATGGAGCGTCTGAAAACAATTGATGATGTTGCTTATGTGCGTTTTGCCTCGGTCTATCGGCAGTTTAAAGACGTGGGGCAGTTTATGGTTGAGCTAAGGGATATTTTAGGCAAGGATAAAAAGAAAAAATAAAATATCATATATAGGGAGTGGTAATGGTTGAAATGGAGTTGAGTAAGATTGTTATTGATGAGAAGCGGCATGACCAATTGATCGTCTTAAAAGAAAAAGGCGGCTTACGGGTTCTGCCGATTGTCATTGGATTAAACGAGGCCAGCGCGATAAAATTAAAGATCAGCGGTTTTAACCCTCCGCGGCCGCTGACTCATGATTTGATTTATGTGATACTTAATGATTTAAACGCGGCTATAGAGAAAATCGTTATTGATAAACTGGAAGAAACTACTTTTCACGCCAAGATTGTTATTAAAACCGGAAGCGGAGACACGAAGATTATTGACGCCCGGCCTTCGGATAGCGTGGCCCTGGCAGTAAGGTTTCATGCCCCGATATTTGTAGAAGAAGCGATTATTAAGCAGTTTGAGGTATTTGATAAAGACAAGAAGTAAACCCACCTTAAGGCGTAACATTTATGTTCACATTCAATGAGAACGACAAAGCTGTTTTAAAGCCGGTTTATAATTTCGCCAAATCTAAAAAGGTGAAATTATATCTTGTAGGCGGAGCTTTGCGCGACTTGATTCTGAACCGAAAAAAAGATAACCCGGATTTTGATTTTTGCCTGAAAGCAGGGTCAATAAACTTCGGCCGTAAATTAGCCAAAGAGTTAAGGTGCGGATTTGTAGTTCTGGATGAGGAGCATGCTGCCTGCCGTTTAGTTAAGAAAACCGGCGGTAAAATTTATACCTTTGATTTTACGGATTTTCGCGCCGCAACTTTAGAGAAGGACCTTTTGCATCGGGATTTTACCATAAACTCTATGGCCCTTAAGCTGGAGGATGTTTTTAGCGGCAAAGATTTAAATGTTTTGATTGTTGATCCTTATTCTGGAAGACTAGACCTTAAAAATAAAATTATCCGGGTTACCGGCAAGAATTCTTTTAAAGAAGACCCTTTGAGGATTTTACGCGCCTTTAGTTTTAGTTGTATGCTCGGTTTTAACCTGGATAAGGAAACACTACGGCTGGCGAAAAAAGAAAAGCACCTGATCAGCGGGGTTTCCAGCGAGCGCGTCCGCGAGGAGCTGTTTAAGATCTTTGACAGCCGCACAGCGCATGCCTCTCTGGTTACTTTGGATAAGCTGAAGATTTTAGAGATTATTTTTCCTGAGATTAAGCCTATGCGCGGCATAGGCCAGGGCCCATACCACCATCTGGATGTCTGGCAGCATACCTTAGAGACATTGTATCAGTTTGAATTATTATTGCAGGCGGTTAAGCAGGACCTTGAAATTAACAGTTATCTTAGCCAGGAGCTTTCCAGTTTGCGTAAAAGATCCAGCCTTTTAAAACTCGCCTGTATTTTGCATGATGTGGGCAAGCCAAAGTCTATGCGCAGGGAAAAAGGAAAGATTATTTTTCATGGCCACGAAAGGATAGGCCTGGGCCTGGCTCGTATGATTTGCCGCAGGCTAAAACTTGCTAATGATGAAACTCGTTCCCTGGAAAGGATCGTGCTCTGGCATTTAAGGCCGGGGTACCTGGCGGATAACGGACATCCTACTGAACGGGCAATTTTCCGCTATTTCCGTGATGCCGGCAGCGATGCCCTGGCAGTGCTTTTATTATCCCTGGCTGACCAGCGCGCTACAAAAGGGCCGCTGACAACAGCGCTTTCCCGCACCCGGCATGAGAAGACAGTCAAGGCGTTGATCCGCAGGCTCTTGAATCAGAACAAAGAAAAGAAACCCTCGCCTTTTTTAAACGGCGATGATGTTATGCGTAAATTCAAGCTTGCTCCCGGCCCGGTGATCGGAAAGGTGCTTAGCGGCCTGGAAGAAGCGCAGGCTATCGGTAAAATTAAAAATAAAAAAGAGGCATTTAAATTAGCGGCCGCGTTAATTAAGCGGAGAAAATGAAGAAGTTAATTATAATTGTGTCAATCCTGGTTTTAATCGCCTTCCTGGGGCTGGTGTATTTGAACAGCTTTTTTCTTCCTGTAAAAATAAAATCAATTATTGTTTCAACTTTAACCCAGCAAACCCGCAAAGAAGTCAGCCTTGGGTCTTTAGAGTTTAATATATTCAAGGGGCTGGTTTTGCGCGACCTGGTTATTTCAGACGGCCAGAACGTAATTTTAAGCACTAAAGAAGCTAATTGCGGAGTTTTTATCTGGCCAATTTTCAAAAAACAGATTATTATCCCCAGCATAAGTTTAAAGGGGCCGTATATTTTCCTGGAGCGCCTCAAGGACGGCACTTTTAACCTTCAGGAAATTTTCGCCTCCCGTCCGGCAGTTGTAAAAGTCCCGGACTCTAAAGAAAGCAAATCAAATAAATCCGATTTCAGCGTATCGGTCTATAAAATAAATATTCACTCCGGAACTATTGTTTTTCAGGATGACACCCTGGCCGTTCAGTTCAGAAAAGAGCTAAGGGGTATCCAGCTAAGCCTGGGGCTGGCTTTGCCTGCCAGTGTTAAATTTAATTTTAAGGGGGAGATTCCCAATAATCCGCCTACATTTATTTACGGATGGGGTGAATACAGGATTTTGAAACAGGAACTGGCTGCTAATCTTTCGGTAACTAACTTATTGCCCAGGGATTTTGAACCTTATTATAGCAGTTTTGGGATTAACCTGCTTTCAGGTTCAGCTGACGCTAAGGCGAAGTTAACCCTGAAGGATAAGCTTCTATATATCGAGGCTTCGGTTAAGGCTGCCAAGCTGGTCTTGGCAAAAGAAAAGATTAAGGCGAGTTTAAATTTAGGGCTGGAGAGTAAAGTTAATTATAACCTGGAAACAAAAAAAGTTTCTTTTGACGGCGTCTGCGATATCCAGCAGGCGGATATCTTAGGGTTGGAGTTTTTCGGGGAACTGAAGAATTTTTACGGCAAGGTTGCTTTTAATGAGCGCTCTCTGCTAGCCCAGGGGATAAAAGCGGAAATTTTGGGCATGCCATTTGAGGTTAATTTAGGGGTTAAGGATTTTAACACCCTGGCGTTAAATATAAATACCAGCTTAAGCTTAAGTTTTTTACCGGCTATAGCGAAAGAGAAGTTTAATTTTACGCAAGTAAGCTCCGCGTTAGGAAAGGCGGATTTATTCATAAAGCTTCATCCGGATGGCAAAGGCGGCTGGGTTTTGCAGGGCAAGGCGGATATTGCCGGCGCGGGGTTTAAATTGGCAAAACAGGATGCCCAGGTGGAAAATGTTTCCGCAGCTATTGAATTCAGCCAGCAGGGTTTTAGCTGGGCGGGCGCAAAATTTAAATACCAGGGGGTTGATTATGAGAGCAGGGGGGAGCTCTCTGATTTTTCCGCGCCGGATATAAAGCTGCAGCTATCTTCGCGCGATTTATCTTTTGATAGCGCCTTTAATATTAAAGATAACAAAATTATAATTACCCGGGCAAAGGGGAAATATTTTGATTCACAGTTTTTAGCCAGCGGGTCAATTGATAATTCCGACCCTAAGGGGCAGATGGCTGATATCAGCGGTAATTTCTCCCTGCAGCTGGGGGATTTGGCCAAGGCATTCTCCAAAAATTACCCTGTTTTAAATAATATGCAGTTAAAAGGGCAGCTGGATACGCAGTTTACTTTCAGCGGCCCGATTTATGATTTTAAAAATTGCGTTATTCAGGCAAGGGGCTCAAGCAGCAGCCTTTCTTTTTATGGCTTAAATACGGGGGATTTTCAGCTGGATTACCTGCAGGAGGCAAAAATCGCGAAAATAATTACCCTGCGCGCTGTTTTTTATGAAGGATTGATTAATGGCACTGCTTCGCTTAATCTTGATTCCGTTAATTTGCCCTACTATATAGAGTTGAAGGCAGATGGGGTCAGGTTGGAGAAGCTTAAATTGGATACGGCATCCAAAAACAAAAATATCTCGGGGGTTTTGCAGTCAGCTTTTAAATTGAACGGTTTTTCCGGGGATTTAAGCAAATTAAGCGGCGCAGGAAGTTTTTCGGTTAAGGAGGGGAGGCTTTGGGAATTAAATTTACTGCAAGGGATGGGCAAACTCTTATTTGCCAAGGACCTGGGAAATATTGAGCTATCAGAATGTAGCTCTGCTTTCCTGATTCAGAATAGCTCGGTTTATACGGACAATCTGTTCTTAAAGAGTAATGTTGCCGAACTTTCCGGACCGGTCAGAATCGGTTTTAATGGATCCTTGGAGGGTTCCCTTGAAGTGGATATATTAAGTGAGATGGTCCCTTTAAGCGGTTCGTTAAAGGATGTTACTACCGCGATTATGGGAGGAGTGGGTAAATTCGGGGTAATTAAATTAAGCGGCTCGCTTGCTGAGCCAAAATACAACTTCAAACCGATAGTAGCCAATATTGTCAAAGGGTTAACGGATATTATTTTTGGCAAGAAGCGTTAGTTGCTTATGCTCAAGGTGCTAAAAACCATAAGGTTGATCAAGGGGCAGGTTAAGGATTATATTGTTCCTTCAGTTACGCAGGTTTCTAATAAAGGCGGTCCCTATCAAGTCTTAATCTCCTGTATACTTTCCCTGCGTACAAAAGATAAAACTACAATTCAGGCAAGCAAAAAATTGTTTAAGATTGCGGATAAGCCCGGAAATATGCTAAAATTAACTGCCGGGCAAATTCAGAAGCTGATTTATCCGGTAGGTTTTTACCGCAACAAAAGCAGGGTTATTTTGGGTTTGAGCAAAAAATTGTTAAAAGATTATTCTGGAAAGGTCCCTGGTTCTTTGGATGCTCTCCTAGATTTAAAAGGCGTAGGCAGAAAAACAGCTAACCTGGTTTTAGGTTTGGGTTTTGGAATTCCGGCAATCTGCGTGGATACCCATGTGCACAGGATTTCAAACCGTCTGGGCTGGGTAAAAACAAAAAACCCGGAGGAGACAGAGTACGCCCTGCAGGAAATTGTTCCAAGGGATAAGTGGATTGAGTTAAACACGCTTCTGGTGACTTTTGGCCAGAATTTATGTTTTCCGGTTTCGCCATTTTGCAGTAAGTGTAAAGTTTACCGGTTTTGTAAAAGAAAAGGTGTAGTTAAATCACGTTGAATAAGGGAGAGAAAAGATGCCTTTCAATAAGATTATTCTCAGCGAAAAAGATATCCCTAAGCAATGGTACAATTTAGCCGCGGATTTGCCCGGACCGATGCAACCTCCTTTGGGTCCGGATGGACAGGCGCTTAAGCCTGAAATGCTGGCTAAAGTTTTTCCGATGAATATAATTGAGCAGGAGGTTTCAACTAAACGCTGGATTGATATTCCTGAAGAGGTTTTGGAAATTCTCTCTTTATGGAGGCCGGCTCCATTGCGCCGGGCACTAGCTCTTGAAAAATACTTGAAAACTCCCGCCCGGATTTATTATAAGGATGAGAGCGTCAGCCCGGCAGGAAGCCATAAACCGAATACTGCTGTAGCTCAAGCCTGGTATAATAAGAAATTCGGGATCAAGCGTTTAACTACAGAGACCGGGGCAGGGCAATGGGGAAGCGCTATCGCATTTGCCTGCAATTTAATCGGGCTTGAATGTAAAGTTTATATGGTACGCATCAGCTTTGACCAGAAGCCGATGCGCAAGACAATGATGCAGGTCTGGGGAGCAGAGTGCGTTGCCAGTCCCAGCCGCGATACTGCAGCCGGCCGTGAAATTTTAAAGAGAATGCCGCATACTCCCGGAAGCTTAGGTATTGCTATCAGTGAAGCGGTAGAGGACGCGCTTTCGGATAAGAGCGGTAATTCGCGTTATTCTCTGGGCAGCGTTTTAAACCATGTTTTATTGCATCAGACAATTATCGGCCTGGAAGCTAAAAAGCAATTAAAGATAGCCGGAGAGAAGTCCCCGGATGTAGTTATCGGTTGCGTAGGAGGGGGGAGTAATTTTGCCGGGATTTCCTTTCCGTTTATTTGCGATAAAATCCACGGTAAAAAGATTGAGATTATTCCGGTTGAGCCTACGGCCTGCCCGACATTGACCAAGGGGCCGTTCACTTATGACTTTGGCGACACCGCCGGGTTAACCCCATTATTAGCTATGTATACTTTGGGCCATGGTTTTGTGCCTGAGCCGATTCATGCCGGAGGCCTGCGTTACCATGGAATGGCGCCCTTAGTCAGCCAGGCGGCGGTAGAGGGATTAGTCAAGCCGCGTTCATATGATCAGGTCAAGTGTTATGAATCAGCAATGCTCTGGGCAAAGACTGAAGGTACTATCTGCGCTCCGGAGACCAGCCATGCGATTGCCTGCGCTATTGATGAGGCAAAAAAGGCCAAGAAAGAAGGAAAGAAAAAAGTTATATTATTCTGTTACAGCGGCCATGGCTTGATGGATTTAGCCGGTTATGAGAAGTTTTTATCCGGGAAGCTTAAGAAATACGCGCTTCCAAAACATAAACTACAAAAGTCTTTAGAATCTATTAAAGGGCTGCCCAAGATTAAATGAGAAAAACCTATTTCTGCGATAAAGCCGAGTTTATCTTTCCTACCCTGGTATTTGTAATTTTATTCAGTTCGCAGCTGCAGGCTTTGGCGGATACCATTTATTTAAAAAACGGCCGGAGTATCGAGGGTTTAGTTAAAAAAGAGGACGCCGATTTTGTTGAGCTGGAGATTAGTTTTGGCTCAATGAAATTCTCCAGGAAACAGATAGAGCGCATAGCCAGCTCTTCTCCTGAGGAGGCTGCGGCAATCAGGAAAGAGTGGGCTGAAGAAAAGATAAGGGCCCAGGTAAGGGCAAGGGAAGCGGAGTTAAGAAGAGAATATGAGCCAAAGCAGATTAATATGGATAAGCAAAGCGGCCATGTGGTAGTGACGACATTGCTGAATAATAAGGTTAAGGCAAACCTTTTTTTGGATACAGGCGCTTCTTTAATATTGTTATCAAGAAAAGTAGCGGATAATTTGGGCGTAGGGGCCAACGGTAAGGAGGGGACTCCCATAGAGTTGATTATGGCTGACGGCCGCCGGGAAAACGCGAAGATGATAATTTTAGACAGCGTAAAAGTCCAGGATGCAGAGGTCAGGAATGTAGAGGCAGCTATCTTGCCGGATAGGGAGAGCGCGGCTATGCCCGAAGACGGTTTACTGGGGATGTCCTTCCTGAAGAAATTTAATTTTAAGATTGACCAGAAAAACGACAAACTAATATTGGAGAAATTGTAAATGAAATCTTGTACAGAGTACCTTTATTTTAATACCGAGAATAAGCAGGATTTTATTAACATTACGGAACAAGTTGAGGCTGTTTTGCGTAAAAGCGGAATCAAGGAAGGCCTCTGCCTGGTTAACCCTATGCATATTACCGCCAGTGTATTTATTAATGATGATGAAAGCGGCCTGCATAAAGATTTTTCTATCTGGCTTGAGAAGCTGGCGCCGTTCGGCAAAGATAAATACCAGCATAATTTGACCGGCGAAGATAATGGGGACGCGCATTTGAAGCGTACGGTTATGGGCAGGGAGGTGGTTGTTGCGGTTACCAAAGGCGAGCTGGATTTTGGGCCGTGGGAGCAAATTTTTTACGGGGAGTTTGACGGGCAGCGTAAGAAGCGAGTATTAGTTAAGATAATTGGAGAATAATTTTGCTGTTCGATCCTTGATTACGCAGCACCGCTCGATTTTCCCCAGCGAGGAAAATCTTCGCTTCGGCAAAATTTTCGCTCTCCCCGCCGTAGGCGGGGAACCGTGCCCGCTCAAATTTTGAGATGCTGCTTTAATCAAGTCTCGACAGCAAAATATTATCAGGAGCAATTATGAAAATTAAAAATACGGAAATCAAAGTGGTATTAGGGGATATTACGGAGGTAAGGGCGGATGCGATTGTGAATGCCGCTAATAATAAGCTTCTGATGGGCGGCGGGGTTGCCGGCGTAATCAAGAAAAAAGGCGGTAAAATTATTGAGCAGGAGGCGCTTAAAAAAGGCCCGATAGAAATCGGGGATTCAATTGCTACCTCCGCCGGAGAACTGGCGGCAAAATACGTAATACACGCGGCGACAATGGGTATGGATTTTAAGACTGATGAAGTAAAAATCCGGGATGCTGCCAGGAGTGCTTTGGATTTAGCCGGGGAATTAAAGATTGGTTCTATTGTTTTTCCGGCTCTAGGTTGCGGCACAGGAGGTTTTCCGCTTTTGGCTTCTGCCAAGATCATGGCCCAGGAGGTATTAAAACATCTGCGGGAGGGAAATTCTTCTTTAGAAGAAATTACTTTTTGTCTTTATGATCAGGATGCGTTTACGGTTTTTAATAAAGGTGTTTTGGGCTATCTGGAATACGTGACTACAAAGTTATCCGGTGGCCCATATGTTACGGTGGATGCGATTATTGAATTAGCTGAGGGGATTGTGATTATCCAGCGGAGCAACCCGCCGTTTGGATGGGCTTTACCCGGAGGATTTGTGGATTACGGAGAAAGCCTTGAGGACGCGGTAAAGAGAGAGGCAAAAGAAGAGACGAACCTGGATTTAACCGAGATAAAACAATTCCACACTTATTCAAACCCGCAGCGCGACCCCAGATTTCATACTGTGGGTACGGTTTTTATCGCCAAGGCAAAAGGCAGGCCCAAGGCAGGCGATGATGCCGCGGGTTTAAAGGTTGTAAAACTTGCTGAATTGGAAAAGTTGGATTTTGCCTTTGACCATAAGAAAATAATTCAGGATTATCTTAATTTAAAATAGGGGACCTAACCTTCGCGGAGTTGTTTTTCGGCGTCAACAATATCGCGGTTTATCACACGGATGGTTTCTTTGATTTTATCTTTAATCAGGTAAGAAGCAATCGGCGCCTGCGAGATTTCCCTTAAAACCTGCACGCTCATCCTGAAGTAACGCACGACCTCACCTTCATCACAATCAGTCATCTGCAGGGTTTTATCAAAGTTTGTCCCGCGCAGCCATGCCTCCATACTTGAACATAAATGAAAATAGGGGAGTTTGCTAAAGGGGTAAATTTTATAGCGGCGTTCTTTATCTTTCAGTTTATCGTAAGTCTCTTCGCAGATGCGTTTAAGGCTGCGGCTGGATTTAGATATGCTTGAGGGCATACGTTGATTCTTCCGCGGCTCAAATACAACCGCCGAGGCGATAACCCCTAATTCAAATTCATCCAGCTGCTCAAGTATGTTTTGATCATATAGCTCCGCAAGCACCAGCTCATATCCATAAACAGTCTTAGCGAATTTTCCTTTTTCCGAAAGTTTTCCTTCGTGTATATAATTTAATTCTTTGAGCAACCTGAGTTTTGCATCCAGCAAGTTTAAGGCCTGCTTCTGCTCATTCTTATTTGATTGATAGTAATGAAGGGAGAGGGGGTAAATTTTAAACAAATCCTCCTGATATTTTTCATAAAGGTTGAGGATGGTGGCATACGATGTATTCAGCTGGCTTTTGACTTCTTCGGGTTTGCCGAAGATTATCCGGTTGACTTCCTCAAAATTTATCCTCTGTGGGTTAACCCGCGTATAAACAAAACCTTCTTTATCTATACCGCGCCTTCCGGCACGGCCTGCCATCTGGTAAAAATCACGGGTTTTTAAATTACGCACATAGGTGCCGTAAAATTTGCGCAGTCCGTCGAACATAACAGAGCGGCTGGGCATATTAATCCCTAAAGCAAAGGTTTCGGTGGTAAAGATAACTTTAAGCAGCCGGCTGGTAAAAAGCCGTTCAATTACTTCTTTTAGCGTCGGCAGCATTCCCGCGTGGTGATAGGCGATCCCGCGTTGGACCAGGGGATAAAGGATTTGCGCTGATTGTTCATTTTTTAAATTAAAGCGCACCATTAAATCTTCATACATCTGGGTGATTGCCCGGCTTTCTTTGGCGTCCAAGAATTTGAATCCATAAAGGTCCTGGGCCAGTTCTTCCGCGCGTTTTCGGCTGAAGACAAAATATATCGCCGGCAGGCCGTCATTTTCACGCAGGAAATCAATCAGGGAGTTAAGCCTGTTAGGCTTGCTTGAGCGCAGGCGTTTAAGGCGTTCAATTTTATCCACCACTTCGTTTTGGCATTGGAAAAGAAAATGTAAAGGTACGGGCCGGTTTTCTTCAATTACTACTTTAATCGGTTTATTATGGATAGATTCAATCCAGGCGGCGAATTGTTTAATATTAGGGATAGTCGCGGAAAGCCCCAGCAGGTTCATGTGCTTAGGGAGGAAGATTAAGGATTCTTCCCAGACTGTGCCGCGTTCTGGGTTATCAATATAATGGATTTCGTCAAAAATAATCCAGGAGTATTTATCAAGGCTTTGCGGTTCATCCAGTATTTTGTTGCGGAAGATCTCCGTAGTCATAATTAAAACCGGGGCTTGCGGGTTGATGGAGACATCCCCGGTGAGAATCCCGATGTTGTCCTGGAATTGGCCTTGAAAGTCGCGGAACTTCTGGTTAGAGAGGGCCTTGATCGGCGCGGTGTAGATTACTCCTTTTGAGCATTTTTCAGTCGCGATGCAGGAAGAGATAATATGTTCGGCGATAACAGTCTTGCCTGCGCCGGTGGGTGCCGAGACGATTACCGAGTGGCCGTTATTTATGTGGTCAATTGCTTCTTGTTGGAACCTGTCATAAATCATGTTTTCTATTATAAGCTAAAATCATTGATTTATGCAATAATAATTATATAATAAAAATATGGGATATGAGGTTGCGCTGGATAAGGCGTGGGAGGATTTGATCCATCTTAACCCTAAGGATGCCAATAATTTATTAGTTAAATTTCTGGCCGATGAATACAGCGTTGATATCCGGGAAAGAAAAATTCTTTCTTCTTCCTGCAATATCCCGGCAAAGGATTTTTTAAGCATCCTGCTTTTGCATTATTTGGCGAAAAGATCAGCCGGGCTTCCCGCGCCAAGCGGCCAGTGGCTTACCTTCAGGGAGTTTTCCGGGGTTGAAGGTTATTATGAGGCTTTTCACAAGAGGTGTATCCAGCCGATACTCCGTAAATACGGCAAGAAGCCGGATGCCCTGAAAGGCGCCGTATCCAGGCTAGCGGCGAAGGTCTCAGACGGAGCGGATGTCAGCTTGATTATCGAGCCGTTCATAGATGTCCCGGTACTGGTTAAAATGTGGAAACAGGACGAGGAGTTTGAGCCTGAAGCGAATATGTATTTTGACGCAAGCATAAAGAATATTTTTTGTACCGAAGATATTGTAGTCTTGGCGCAGATGGTCGCTTCTCAGCTATGAGAAAAGCCAGGGGCTCGCAGAAGAAATTAATTTTTTCCCTGGTTTTGGGGTTAGCAGCTTTAATCGGTTATGTTTTTAAGGATGATTTAGGGTTAAGGCTTAATTCTGAAAAAGGTTTTATTCAATATGCCCCTGCTAGTAACAGCCCTGACTATAGCAGTATTTTGGTAACAAGGGTAGTGGATGGCGATACGTTAATGATGGAAAACGGGAAATACCTGCGCCTGCTGGGTATTGATACTCCGGAGCTGCATGAATCATCTAAGCTTCAGCGCGATGCATTGCGTTCAGGCCAAAGTGCCGGGGAGATCCAGAAATTAGGCAGGCAGTCTTACGAATTTACCAGGAATCTGGCTGAAGGAAAACGGGTGAGGCTGGAGTTTGATACGGAAAAATATGATAAATACAACAGGATGCTTGCTTATGTTTTTCTTGAGGATGGGACATTCTTAAACGGCAGGATTGTGGAAGAG
>Ga0172371_10006684_pt1 | contig 16687 bp, 13 predicted proteins | sample Lak12m_FD_114543 | JGI IMG/M metagenome (GOLD analysis project Ga0172371, IMG submission 114543) | Freshwater microbial communities from Kabuno Bay, South-Kivu, Congo - kab_022012_12m | ecosystem: Environmental > Aquatic > Freshwater > Lake | place: Democratic Republic of the Congo: South-Kivu...
AGATAGTGTTTTTCCAATGCGAATTTGCTTTTTTAGCAAATTGATTAATTTAAGCTATAATTAAGCTTGATTTTTAGGGTATAGAAAACAAGATGCAGAATTGCTGCCTGGAACCAGGTTTTCCCTGACTTACCGAAAGAAATATTTACCGTAACAATACCTTGTAAAAACGGTGCCTTCAGACAAGGATCGGCAAAATGATGAAGTAGCTAATGCTAATAAATAAACGGAATCAGCGCCTTTCGTTTTTTGGGGTAATCAGGAAAATTTTCAATGTACCATTTATGGTTCGAAAATGCCCTCGGGGAAAGATTTGCTACAGTAAACAAGGCAAAAGCAAGTCCGGGAAGTGACCATGTTGCAATAGCCCATCCTATCCATTCAAGTATTTCGCCGAAATAATTCGGACTCGATATATACTCAAAAAATCCCCCATGAGGAATTTTATAAGTATGTTCCCCGGGTTTTCTTAACAGTCTTAGTGACTGATCGGAATATATATTTATTATAAAACCAACTACAAATAATGTAATTCCCATAACAAATCTTGGATCTCTTAACCATTGCGGCTCATATGGATGGGAGAAATAAAAAAGATAGCGGCCGTTAAGATATCCGTTGAGCATATTAAACAAAACTGAAAATAAAATGACTAAAACAGGAAAAGTTTTTTGCTTGTAACGCATTAAAAAAGGGTAAATAAATGTCCTCTGGGTATAATGCAGCATCCAGATTATTAAAAATATATTCGCTATCAGATTATTTTTCCGGTTTCCGACAAGAAAGCAAATTAAAACAATGCAAAATGCCGGAAATTCCATTGCGATCCATGCAAGCTTTGGATTTATTCTTAAACCCCATCCCCTTCTGGTGAAGCGGCCATACGGTGCATTTATAAAAAATAAAGAAGCAAAGACAAGAATGGATATTATAAATAAAACGATCAGGAGAGCATTGAATATTGTTTTTTCATTTACCATAATTGTTTTGAATAATCCTTTGAGCTTTGATCATCTAAGGATTTGAGAATTACAATATTTTTTAAAACGTTATTATTTATATAATAATTGTAGCAATTTTAACAGAAAATATTAAAGTTTGATAATAAAAAAATATGTCGGATATTATGATATTTACTTAATTGTATTTTAAATACAATTTTTGTAAACTAATGATATCGGACAAAACATCGAATAAACAGTTTTTAAATATTGTTATATAAAAAAATGTTAAATATAAATATAAGATATGAAGAAAGATAGACATTTAAGCAACAAAGAAACGGCAATCAATCCCAAACTGATTAATGAGAAAACAGATAAACCTGACCCCGTCGTTGACAGACCTCATTTTGAATTTAATGACTTAAAAAAGGGCCAGGAAAAACACGGTCATTTTGTCATAAGAAACATTGGCGGCCCTTATAGCAATTTTGAAATGTTTGTACTTGAAGAAAATCCTTTTGTAAAAATCATAAACTCTGCTCCGCAGCATGATAATCAAACCGGTAAGTTTCCCATGAAAGTATGTTTTGAAGCAAAAGCTGAAGATTGGAGTAAAAGATATACAAATACAATCATTATAAGACTTGACAATGAAGATGAAAAAGTTATTGTTGAGCTTGATACACAGACAAAGCCTGTCAACGATTTTGCACATATAATTGAACCGGGATATATCAGAAAAATAATCTCATTAATTAATAAGGTCGAGAAAAAAACTTCTGCTGAAATTTCAGTTGTAACAATTGAGTCACTTGAAGGAAAAACCATAGAAAAATATTCTAATGAGCTTTTTAATACCTGGGGCATAGGTAAGGAAGACAAGCACAATGGAATACTTTTGCTTATAGATATAAATGAGAATAAGTATAGAATCGAAGTGGGCCTTGGACTGGAAAAACTGATTTCTCCTGAATTCATAAGCAGTTTGTTTAACCAGTTTGCCATTCCAAATTTCAAAGTCAGGAAATTTGGGGCAGGCATTTATAAAACAATCGGCAGAATTGCGGATAAAATATATAAAAGTTCCAAATAAAGATTTAAATAAAAGAAACCTGTCAAGAATATTATTACTACCGCTAATAATAGCAGTACTTGCATTTATAATACTATCATCATATTATGTTGAGAGCAATTTTTTCCTTATAGGTAAGGGAATTTATCCTGTTTACCGGTTTGTTAATAAAATTGAGACTTCTCTTGCATCAAAACAAAAACCTATTAACGATACAATAGTGTACTGCGATTACTACCCCTGGTATGACAGCCAGAGATGGGATAGAGGATTTTCCGATACTCCTCTGCTGGGTTTATATGACAGTCTTGATCCCAATATTATTGCAGAGCACTCCAGGCTGGCAAACAAGTATGGTATAGATGTATTTAAAGTTGAATATTTACCCCAGTTGGATGAAAGCATAACAAAAGGTATGCTTGATTCTAACCTTGGAAATACAAAAATCTGTTTGATGTATGATTCACTGCTCAGGTTTGAGGAATTTAATAAATCAGGTAATCTCTATGATTTTAACGATCCGGAAATATCTTCCATGTTTTTGAAAGACATGGACCATATTGCAGATACCTATTTTGATAACGAAAATTATTTTAAAATCAATGGGAGACCTGTTTTATGGATATACATTGCAAGAGATTATGGCGGATCTTATAAAGAGATAATAAAACAGGCAAGAAAAAACATGCTTGAAAAAGGATATGATGTTTATCTTATAGGTGATCTTGTATTTTGGAATTATAAACTGAGTGGGATAAATGCCTTTGATGCAGTTTCTCTTTATACTGCTTATGGGGGCTGGCCGCAAAATACGGCCTTGCTTGCCGAGAGATTAAAATTCCTTTACCTGGTTTGGAAGCTGGCCTCACAACTGCAAGGTAAAGATTTTATTCCTGCCGCAATTCCGGGTTTTGACGACAGATGCCTGGCCAGTGAACGCAAGCCTCAAGCTGTTCTCAGTGGTAGCAGCCAGGACTTCCGGTATCAGTTAAATATAGTATCAAGTTTTCTTGACGCAGTTAACATAGCTCCTGAAATTAACCAGGTTACAATTGCAACATTCAATGAACACCAGGAAGGAAGCTCTGTTGAGCCTGCGGATGAATGGGGTTATGACAGGATAGAGCAAATACCTCTAATCTTTGGATCACAGTAAAAAATAAAAGCTACCGGGACAGCAAATTTTCTGGTAAAAAGCTTATAAACAGTACCAGTAATTCATATTATAATTGTTATAATACGGGTATAATTAGTAACTACTAATCTTTATTATTTTATTATTCTTTGGAGGTCAGCCATGACTGCGCACCCCGAGCCTGATGCAAAAGATAAAAGGGCCATAAATGAAAAAAACACAGTTGAAAATAAAATAATATGCGTTATAGATAATCAGCCTCTTAAAGACAAAATAGAAATTGAATATCATAACATCCGGCCAATTACTCCTGATGAAAGGATGGACATTTCAAATTTTGCAACGGTCTGCAAGAAGCATCATAAGGAACTGGGGCAACTGTCAATTAAGGAATACAAAGATCTGATTGAAATGGAAATATTTTTTAAAAGTGCAGGATTAAAAAAATTAAATGATATTCTTAAATTTAAATTAACCGGCAAAAGCACCTCGGCCCCAATGGAGTTTACCATTAAAAACGATGGTAATGAAATAAAAGTCAATGATTCAATTTCGCTGCCGCTTTCGACTTGCCCTTCAACAGGCTTCAAGTTTTTTTATATGGTCCTGCCGGTTGAATATATAAATAATGACGAAGAACTTCAACCAAGACCTCTTGAGTTAAGGAGATTATGGGATTTATACAGACATCTGCTTGTAAACAGCCAGCTTACACCATCGGTCTGCAGACTGGCAGATAACAAAATATTTTTATTTGACGGGCAGCATAAAGCTGCGGCACAAATCTGGGCGGGAAGGAAAGAAATAGAATGTAAAATTTATGTTAATCCTGCTTTGAAAGTTTTAAAAGAAACCAACCTTGTGGCTCATGATAAATTAAGGCAAATGCAGTTTTTTTCTTCGGTGCTTATCAATAAATGGGCAAGCATCTTTACGGAAGAGTGGAAGGAATATATGGATTTAAAGGGCGCAAAATCAGAATCAGGCTTTGTTTCTTTTTTGGTTCATAAAGGCAAAAAAAAATCTGAAGCATTGACAATGATTGAAAGTAATATATTTGACAGCATTTTGGAAGATAACAAAAATTCAATCGTCAAATACATCAATGAATATGAAGCAAATTCAAAAAAACCTTTGACTGTAACCAGGTTAAAGCAGACATTTTTCAAAAAATTTATTTCTGCTCCTCCTCTTGATATTGATATAGAAGAATCCGACCGGCTCAGAGAACTTGAAAGGAAAAATATAATAAATATGTTGAATCTTATTACAGATCACACGCTAAAAGATTTCTGGAACCCTGAAAAAAATGATGAGGCCCACAAAATCTCAGAAAGGATTTACCTGAATGGTTCATTTAAGGCCTGGGTTGCAATCTTGAGGGATGTTGTTGCCACAATACTTGAACTTTTTGATGAAAACGAAAGGAAAGAGATTTTTTTAAGGCATGTAAACAGCCAGCAATGGGAATCAATTGAAAATTGTATTGCTTCACTCTTCACTCATAGGATATGGTCCGATCAGTCTCAGGAGAATTATAACAGTTTAAGGCTCGGCAATGAAAATCTTGTCAGAAAATATCTTGTAAAACGGGGACTGAATGTCAGCTGGGTTCTTGAAAGTTACGAAGAGCAAGACGGCACCTTTATAGATTAAGATATTCAAAACAATTACTGCTTTCCGGGACCTGATTATTTTGATTATTAACTTATAATTTTATAATTATTTTAATAAAATTAATTTTGCATAATTATTAATAACATGTATAATAACTATTTGCTGATAATTCAGTGGTATATAAAAAAAACAGTAAGGATTTTATAAGGTAATATATTTAAAAATGTTATCCTGCCGCGGGTTTATACCCAAATAAATCTTTTAATATATTTTTTATATTATTCTTGTTTTTTTATATATGAGATAAATTTTTAATTATGAAAGGAATATTTAAGTGAACAAAAGACTATATGTAGGAAACCTAGACTACTCTACAGCAGGTAAAGACCTGGAGGAACTGTTTGCAAGCGAAGGAACAGTTGTTTATGCAAAAGTAATTACCGGTCCCGATGGCAGATCACGTGGATTTGGATTTGTTGAAATGGAAACCGAAGAAGAAGCTCAAAAGGCTATGGAAAAATTTAACAAGTTCAGCTATAAAGAAAGAACTCTCGTCGTAAATGAAGCCAGGGTTATTGAAAAGAGAAGCTTTGGCGGAGACGACAGAAGACCACAAGGTGACAGACCCCAGGGTGACAGATTTAAAGGTAAAGAAGATCTAAATTTTAAATTGAAAAAACTGAGAAAAAAATTCAACTAAATAACTGCTTAAAATATAAATACAGGAATTTTTTAATTAATATATAACAGCCATTAAATATTTGGATAATGGCTGTTTGACCAACAAATACCAAAAGTGCGTAAAAGGCCGATATCGATAATTTTCATATCACTTTATGGCGCTGCATTCATAATTGGGATCCTGTTAAGCACAATCTCTGTCATTGATCTTATGGATTTCCTTTATGGACTTCTCATTATGATTTTCTTCTTTGCTATTCCGCTAATAATTGTATTCCTTATTCTTTTTATTTTGAATTTACGCCGTCACAAGAATAAACACAGAGCCATAGGATTTGTAATAGGAACCGGCGTATGTATAATACTTGTTCCAATAGCTTTTCTTTTATCAGGTCTTTTTAAAGATCAACTTACAAGGGCAGATGAATATCTGGCAAAAAACAATTTTAATGCTGCAATCAAGTATTACGATTATGCCATAGAACATGAAGATAATTCGGACAGAATTGAACTGGCAGCAGCTGGAAAGGAGAAAGCTCAGGAATTAATTGATAAGGCAGAATCACTGAAGAAAAATGGTGATGTTTATTTTGATTACGGACTTTACAGTCATGCAGAAGAAGAATACAGAAAAGCCTATGAAATTTATCCATATCTTGAAGGTATTAAGGATGGTATAAAAAAAGCAGCGTCAATGAGCAAAAAGAATAATGGAAAAGACAACGAAATAGATTATATTCTTTTAAACGAAAGCCTTAAATTTAAAATTGCCGCAGGACTCCCTTCTGGCTGGGGGCATGTAAAGATTTCAGATCCGCTCATTGCAGAATTCCAGGATATTACCACTCAAGAAGGAAGATTCTTCGAAAGTGATAGTGAATTAAGAGTTAGCGGCAGTATCACCGGCAAACCGGAAATTGAAAAATATCTTGAATCGGGTAATGGTCTCTTTGTTTTTATTTCTGCTGCAATTGTAGATGATGCCGGTAATGTCAAATGGTCCAGGGATGGTTATATAAAAGGTGATACTCCCTATTTAAAAGCAAACCAGATGAAAGAATTTTCATTAACAGGCACAATCACCGGCCCGGTAAAGCAGGGTGACACGTTAATCATTGCCGCTTATCTTAAAAAGAGCGTTTTAATTTTAATAGATCCCTCAGGTACGGATATCCCCAATGCCGATAAAAATATTTTTGCGATATATTCTAAAAATATTTAATTTCATGCCAGAGCCAGGAGCTTTATTATGGAACTTTATTTATTCCTGGGGCCAGCCATAACCCTTAAACTTTTCATACCAGGTTTCTATATTTTCTTTTGTCATTGAAGCAATAGCGTTCCCGAATATAATCTTACCCCCGCTTGAATTTTGTAATATCTCCAGCGATTCATAACCCGCAAGTTTAGATTTATCTGGTTTTAAAACTGAACTTTTTGCTTCCGGTATGTTTTCCATCCAGCTTTGGAATGCAATATAGCCTGTTGCATAACCAATCAGGTACGGATCATAGAAGAACCCTTCCTGAATGATCTCATCTCTTATATATTGCCCAATTGTTACAGGAAGCCCTGTACCTAAATAAAACAATTTACCTTTCAGTTTTTGTTTAGAAATAATTTCACCGGCTGCAAGACCGGTTGTCTCCGAGTTACCGATGATCAGATTTAAATCTTTATTATTTTTAATATAATCAGTTATCTTGGTAGTTGCAATCTTTGAATCTTCATTATCTTCAAATCTATCAGTACCTTCTGAATAACCGAGCAGATTCTTTAAGCCGGTTGCATTTTTCTGCTGATAAGCTATTTCAAAATCGGCCCATTCTTCCTGAGGCATAGCTTTTAGAAAACCTACTGACACTATATAACTGGCATTTCCTCCAGTATAACCGGCTGCTGCCTTCATTATAGCTTCACCAAATGCCTGGTTTGACATGGCCTCAACGTCAAATGTAATATTCTTCAATGTGTAACCTTCGTTACTGAAAGTCATAATTCCTGCTTGATTTGCCTTGGCCAGGACAGGATCAAGTACGGCAGAATCAATCGGACAGATAACTATTGCATCTATGCTTTTATTGAAACTATCTAATATGATTTGCGATTGAAGCGCAGAATCGGCACCAGGAGGCGCCGTGACTGTTACATTAAAACCATAATCCCTTGCACATTGTTCCAGCCCTGATTTTATGACATCAAACCATGGAATATCTGCAAGTTTTGGAATATATAAAATTCCAAAATTTGATGGAATTTTTTCCTCAGCAGAGGATTCTGCTGAAGATTCTGCAGACGTAGTGGTTGTAGTGGTTTCGGCTGCCGAAGAACTTACAATTGCCGTTGATACAGTGACTGCCGTCTGTTGTCCGGTTGTACAAGCTGTAAAAAAAATAATAACAGCAAACAGAGACAAGATTGTTATTATCGATATTAATGCTTTTTTCATGTTTCCTCGTTTTTATTTTACTTTAGTTGATATTTTGCACTATTAGATTATAAAGCATTTTTAACTTCTTTTCAGTAAAAAAATAAGATTAACCTACCAATGACCGCTTGCGCCACCCCCACCCGAAGAGCCTCCGCCAAAACTGCTGGAACCTCCGGAGCTATGCGAACTGCTGCTTCCAGATGAAAAAGAACTGCCTGAACTGCTGCTTCCTGAATAGTGATGCTTGCTTAACATCGGCAGAGTTTCTGTGACTTTTTCCGTATAACCGCATTTTTTACAGAACTTTTCAACATGTGCCCTTCCGGAATATTCATATGTCGGACTTGACAGTATTTGTGTTTCAATGACCAGGGCAATTTTTTTACAGCGTGGGCATTTATGTTTTTTGATATAACTTTTTATAAAACCTATTACAAATATCAGTGCAAATACTATCCAGGGTGATAAAGTTGCCAATATGATTAATGCGGCGAAAGCACCTGTATCCGAAAATTCCCGTTCAGGTTGATTTACAACATTATCTGAATATAACAGAAGGTTTTTATCCTGTTCCTGGTATATGATATTCGATATGGCAACAACACCATTATAAACACCGCTATCGTAATCACTGTTTTTAAACCTGGGTGTAATAACATCATCGATAATATTTTTTGCATCAAGATCCGTGATTATGGCTTCCAACCCATATCCAACCTCGATTCTTAATTGCCTGTCTTCTAATGCAACAAGTAAAAGAACCCCATTATCTTTATCTTTTTTTCCGATACCCCATTTTTCAAATAATCCGGCCGCGTATTCTTCTATCGGAACACTGTCAAGTTTACCGATTATTGCAACCGCTATTTCGCAGGATGTTTCCTCTCTTACAATTTGTACCAGATTTTCTGTTTTAGTTTTCCATTCTGCTGATAAGGTACCGGTATAATCATTCACAAAACCTTTGTAATCAGGAAGATTTAAGGTACCTTTCTGTGCCTGGGCACAACCTGTAAAGAAAATTAAAACAGCAGGTATTGAAATGAAAATAATCAGAATATAAAAAGTTATAAGTCTTGAGATTCTAATCTTTTTATTATTTATCAGCATGTTCGTTAATAAAGATACTATCCGGGTCTAAATGGAATATGGATTATGGATCTTGAGCCATTGTCTTAAAATAGATACATTGCCATCATCGTTCCCAATTGTCTCAGTTGCAGTTTCTGATGCAGCGGTGCCATCAGTATCTTCGCTTATTTTAAAAATCGATAAAGCATCGTCATCTTCACTTACCACATAAACATAGTTATTTTTTACAAAAACATCTCTTGCTCTGGACAAATAATTGGGAGATCCTTCGCCTCTTACCGCTCCCTTCAAGGTTGGGTTTGATGGATCTGAAACATCAATAACTGATAAGGAATCATCTCCGGAACCGATAACAAATGCATTCTTACCGCTGACAAAAATACCATTTGCTTCATCCAAATAATTGGGCCCACCCTCACCTTTGATCAAGCCTTTGAAAACAGGATTTTCGGCATCTGATACATCAAAAATTGTTAATGCATCATTATCAAAGTTTGTAAAATATGCATAACCCTCGCTTATGTATACGCCTGCGGGACCTGCTACATAATTTGGGGCACCCTCACCTCTCAAAGCTTGAACCAGTGCAGATTCTGAGGGAATGGATATATCAATAATTACAATTGCATTATCGTCATAGGCTGCAATATATGCATAATTACCATCAATACAGAGACTGTTTGAACCTTCCAGATAAGTGGGATCTCCTGCTCCTTCAAAAATACCGGCTAATTTTGGACCGGAAGGATTTGAGATATCAAAAATTGATAAGGCATCGTCATTTGCACTGCAGACATATGCATAATTCCCAGTTACTTCAACACCCCATGCACCATCTAAAAAATTAGGAGGGCCGTAACCTTTAATAAAACCTTTAATAGTTGGTTTTGAAGGATTTGAGATATCAAAAATAGACAGGGAACAATCATCATAGCTTGTAACATACGCATACTTGCCGCTCACATACACGTCATTTGCACCACCTAAATAATTAGGTGCCCCCGCACCATGCACCGATCCTTTCACAATGGGATTCTCGGGATCCGAAATATCAAAAATAGACAGGGCGTTATCATATTCTTCGTCCTTGAATCCGCTTGTCACATAAGCATAATTTCCTTCAATAAAAATACTGCTTGCGCCATCCAGGTAATTAGGTGCACCTGCACCTTTGATGACCCCTACCAGAGTCAAAGTTATACCGGATTTTTGTGCCTGTAAAGATTTAATATTCATACCAAAAATATTCAGCAGGCAAAAACTTAAAAAAAACATACCAATAAGAAAAATAACTAAAAACTTTTTCATAATTAATTCTCCTATTTTAATTTTTATTAGTTTTTTAATTAACCCGGGAACATAATACAGCTAAGAACCATTAATTTACTAAAATAATTTTATCACTTTAAGGAATATAAAAAAGAGATTTAAATTATAAAGATTTGCCAAAATAAGTTCAAAGCTCCATTCTAACACCATGGTTTCTTAACCATTTTTTACGTACCTTATAATCAGGAAGTATGGATTCGACCTGGTTCCAGAATCTAAGCGAATGATTTCTGTGAATTAAGTGGCTCATTTCATGGACAATCACATAATCTATCACCAGCGGCGGTGCCATAATTATTCTCCAGTTAAAATAAATGCTGCCATTGGAACTGCAGCTCCCCCATCTTTTCTTTTGTTCTTTTATTTTTATTTTTACAGGTTCTTTACCGAATTTTGGTTTGTAGTATTCTATTCTCTTTAGTATTAACTTCTCTGCTTCTTTTCTATACCATCTCTCTAATAATTTTTTTAATATCGCATTATCTTTTGTCGGAGTATAGATTATAAGTATCCCGTTTGTAAGTTCCACGGAAATCCTTTTAAGGCTGACTTTTAAAAATAACTGAAGAAAATAATTTCTTCCAAGATACATAAAGATTTCGCCATCAGCAAATTCCCTGTTAAATGGAACATAGCCGATGTCTTTAAAATCCAGCAGCTTTTTTAGGATCCACTTCCCCTTTGATTTAACCTTTTCCTTAATTATATATTCGGGTAGTCCTTTGGGTGACAAAACCAATACTTCATTAATTGGTTTAACCTGAATTGCCAGAGTTTTCCTGTTCCTATACTCCAGTTCAAATTCTATTTTTTTATTTCCGTATTGAGTTGACAGTTTCATGGTTTTTTATAAAACAGAAAGTAACTATCCTTTCTCCTCCCAGCATCCTTTCTCCTTCCCAGGGGTCCGTTAGACATCTGAATATAATTATTATATCATTTAATCTGAAATAAACGGTTTACCCAATCTGAAGGGATGAAAACATGAGTATCTTTTGGATTTTGGCAATTATAGCCGCAGCATTGATAATTTTTTCAGGTATTTTTGTTTTTAAGAGAGCTGCAAGAGCGGGTTTGGGAATACTAAAAATCCTTTTTTTTATTTTTATAGTTTTTTTAATTATAATGGTTATCCTGGCTATTGCCAGGTAAGAAATACTTCTAAAATAAAATGTGCTGTGCAATTACAATTTTTATACTTTTTGGACCTCGCCTCGCAATACTGGTGTGGTGGATAATCGATCCTGCTTTATTTGGTTCTGCATTCAACACCTGGATCTGGCCCCTTCTTTTTGCTCTTTTTGCTCCGTTTACTATGATTTTCTTCCTGATCAGCTGGTACCTGGGCCCTGGTATTAGTGGTTTTGATTGGGTACTGATAGCCATAGGCATAATTTTGGATATTTCATCTCATACCGGTGCCGGATATCGCCATAGGGACCGATTTAGAAGGGATTAGCTACTGCTTATCGCTATTTTTCTTTTCTAACTTTTTAATTAGCTTATCAAGTTTTTCACTGATCTCTTTTAATTCCCCTTTTGTGGGTATATCTAATTTTTTCAATGCCTCTTCTATTTTTGTTTTATCATTCCTGACTGCTTTTTCTTTTAAATCATCCATTAATTTTTGTGATCTTTGTTTTACAATTTTACTCTTGGTCACGACTTCTCTAACCATATCTTTTATTCTCTCTTCAGTAATGGCTCCCGTTTTTTTAGCCTTCTTTTGTAAATCTTTAATTAATTTATCCTGCTTTTCCTTAAGAGGTTCTCCCTTCATAGCTAAATATTCTACCTTCTCATTTATAATTTTTGATATCTCGGCAGTATTCTTCCTGGCTTCTTTAAGTAACTCAGTAATAAATTTCTGTTGTTTTTCTTTGGCAAGTTCGCCTTTTTTTACAAGTTCGTTGGACAGCTGTTTGGCTTTATCATAAGTTAAAGATATTATACCCAAACTAGCCAAATATGCTTCTTTTAATGCTATAGTCATAATGCCACCTCACAATATTTTAGTTTAAATAATTTATGTTCCTTAGAAAATATTATATCAAATTTCCAATGTGTCAATTGCTACAATTATATTATATCTTAAATCAAGTAGTATAAAAAAATATTTACCGTAAGAATTTTAATATTTATAAGATTTATCAGGTATTGATTTTTAAAAATAATTTTTAAAAAGATTAATAATTTAATTATAAAAGTGTAAAATAAGGTTAATGTTTTAAAGCAATAAAAATATTTCAAATAATTTATTGTTTCTAATAACATAATATGAATGGAGGGGAAAATGGGTGATATGTTTGTAGTTCTTTTTTGGAGCGGGCCGATTGGTATAGCTGTATTTTTGATGGGTCTGGGAGTTCTATTCTGGGGCATCAGTAAGATGCAAAAGAAATAGCAGTAAGCAGCAAAGACAAACAATTGTTATAAATCCTAAGTTATTGAAAAATCTGTAAGGGAAAATTACGGCAAAGATAACTTAGGATTTTATTTATATATCGGGGTATTGCCGAATGTTTTTATTGTTTTTTCATTTTTTCAGCAAGTTCATACAGATGGACCCACCGTTCCATTTTTTCTGCAAGTTCGGTCTGAAGTTTCTTTTGTTGCACAGACAGCTCCCGCAATCTGATATGGTCAGACCAGCAATCACTCATTTCTTCGGTAATTTTTGCTGACGCTTCCTCCAGTTTCCCTATAACACTGTCAATCTGGGCAAATTCCCTGCTTTCGGCAAAAGTAAATTTTGTTTTTTGGCCAGTTTTGGCCGAGACAATAGGCTGACTTGCTGCTGCTTCGCTATGTTTATCTGCTTTTAGCTCCTCGTCATACAGCAGGCTGCGGCCGTATGCGTCAAGATCGTTGTAAAATTCAATTCCGCCATCACCTTTTAATGCCAGCAGCCTGTCACATGTTTTATCAAGGAAATATCTGTCATGGGATGCAATCAGCACAGCGCCTTCGAAATATTCCAGATATTCCTCCAATATCTCAAGGGTCTGGATATCCAGATCATTTGTCGGTTCATCAAGCAGTAAAACATTAGGTTTTTCCATCAGGACCTTTGCAAGTAAGAGCCTTCTCTTCTCACCGCCTGAAAGATTCTTGATAAAACCATACTGCTGGGCCCCGTCAAAAAGGAACCTCTCAAGCATTTGACTCGCAGATATTGTGGAACCATTGTTTGCTTCAACATATTCTGCTGTTTGTTTAATAAAATCGATGGCACGGATGGAATTGTCCATATCCTCATTGTTCTGACGATAGTATGCGATTTTAACCGTGTCTCCTATACTTACGCTGCCCTTATCCGGTACAATCAATCCAGCAATAAGATTTAATAATACTGTTTTGCCGGCACCGTTTGGGCCCACAATGCCTATTCTGTCTGTCGGGCTTATTATAATGCTTAAGTTTTTAATAACTGTTACTTCACCAAAAGACTTGAATACCTTATCAAACTCAATTACTTTTTTGCCAAGACGCCTGTAAGCGACCGGAAGCTCAAGCTGCTCTTTGGCAACAGTTGTTCTAACTCTTTCCAGTTCCCGAAAACGGGCGATCCTGGCTTTCTGTTTGGTTGTTCTTGCTTTGGCCCCACGACGTATCCATGCCAGTTCATTTATATAAAGCCTTTTTCGCTTTTCCTCCATTGATGTTTGCGCCTCTTCCCGCAATGTCTTCTTTTCCAGGAAATATTCAAAATTACCGTCATAGCAGTAAAGCCTTCCTTTATCTATTTCTATGATGTGATCAACTACTCTGTTAAGGAAATAACGGTCATGAGTCACTAAAAGCAACGCCTTTTTTCGCTGGCTCAAATAATCTTCCAGCCACTTGATTGTATCTAAATCGATATGATTGGTAGGCTCATCAAGAATCAGGAGATCCGCAGGCTGAATGAGCGCATCCGCAAGCGCAATTCTTTTCCTCTGACCGCCTGACAGCTCACCAATACTGCGGTTTATATCCGGTATTCCAAGTTTGCTCAATATGCTTTTCGCTTCGGCCTCAACATTCCATGCATCCAGTGCATCCATCTTTGCGGTATGCTCCGCAAGCATTCTCTGAAGGCTTTTATCATTTGGAAATTGGTGTATCTGATGCATTATGGCCTCATATGCCCTGATAGTTTTCATCAGTGCATTCTCCCCATGTAAAATATGCTCAAGGACGGTCATGCTATCATCAAACTCCAGAGCTTGTGAAAGACTTCGTATCGTCAGGTTGTTGGCTCGTATTATACTGCCTGAGTCTGGTTCAATATGGCCGCTAACTATTTTTAAAAATGTGGATTTTCCTGTTCCGTTTATCCCGACCAATCCAATGCGGTCGCTGTCACCGATCCCCAAAGAAACATGATCAAACAATATTTTCTCATTAAAACTCTTGCTGACATTTTCCATTGAAAGAATATTCATAATTTATATTATAAAGCCTTTTTATAACTAACATAAGAATTTTCTCTTTGATTATGATAATATGCTGCTGCCATGACCGGTAAAGAATGATATAATATGCTAATTAAAATTAACAAATAAAAACATATATTTCGTTTTAACAGAAAATTTTTTATTTAAGGTATAGATTTATCTAAACTATTTTTTAAATTAAACCGGATGGTAGAATTTGGCTAAAGGACAACCTGTCGTATTGATATCAAGTTATGGCCCAAGATTATGTGGCATCGCTACTTTTGTAGAAGAAGCAAGGGAATTCATTCAAAGGATATATCCTGTCAGAGATGTGCTGGTTATCAGCCACATTGATGGAACCGGAGAGGGAGTTTTTCCTTTAATTGATCTTAACAAACGTTTCTGGTGGAAACCTGTTGTTAAACAAATCAAAAAACTAAATCCCTACGTTATTCATATTGAGCATGAATATGGCTTATATGAATATATTGATGAAAGAGGCATTGGAGATAGAAATCAGGGGTTTCTTGAATTTCTTGACGCAATCAGTGATTATCCGATAGTGGTTGAGCCGCATACCATACATGGCAGACTTAAAGATTTCGAAGAAAATTTTATTTATGAACTTTGCAGGAAAGCGGATGTTGTAATTTTTAAGCATGAATACCAGAAATGGAGACTGAACTGGACCTTTTCACAAAGAAAATGGCAGATGCCGACAAATATAATGATAGTTCCTCATGGAGCAAGACCAGATATGTTATGGGAAACCGAAGATATTCCAAAATTTAAAGAAGAGCTGGGTCTGAATAAATTAAAATATTTAGGCAATCATCTTGTTGGTTTGATCGGATGGATCCAGTCAAATAAAAGATGGGACATATTAACTTCCATGTGGGAAGAAATATCAAAGGAAATAGAGAAGAAAACGGGCCAGTCATGGGATTTGCTGGCAGCGGGTGCCATGAGAGACCCTAATCATTCTTGCGATTACCAGAAATATCTGCAGGAAATAGAGCTGCTGGAGCAAAAAGGATTTGCACATTATTATGAATTTATACCAAGGGGAGAAATCTATTATAAAGTTATGGCTGTTTGTGATTTTATTGTTCTTCCTTCTGTTGACGAAACACAATCGGGGACTCTTGCAAGGATAATTGCCTTAAATAAACCATATATAACAACCGCCCCCATGGAAGGACTCACTGTTCAGACACTGGACAGCAAAGGCGGATTATTATTTACTACAAAACAGATGCTGAAGCAACAAGTAATAAGGCTTGCGAGCGATGAGAATTTAAGAAAAGTATTTTCAAAAAACCTGAAAAAATACCTTGATGAAGTTGTTTCATGGGAAATAGTTTCCAAACAATATAAATATGCTTACAAACTTGCAAGGCTTAAAAAGATTAAATCTCAAGAAGTTAATTTACCCCCGGATTTTTAGAAAACTTTAGATACTGCCAAATCCAGTCCTAACCTTTTTGCGGATAGATATGCCATTAAAAAACATATATTTGATTCGGCCCCCTGGTTTAAATTCACACCTTCAGGAGTTAATGCATCACAACAGGCGAAATTTTCATCAATAAGCAGTTTATTATTTATATTATTACCCCAAAACCATTTGTACCATTTTTCTGCCCAGGATAAATAGATATCATCTTTTGTTGCATGGTGTGCCTTTTCAAGACAACAAACCATATATCCGGAATCAATAGGCTGCTGGTCAAATAAAGCCTTACTGCCGCCTCTATGATACCAACCTTTATTTCCGACAGGTGATGGAACATTATTTTCCAGGCAATTATTTATTAGAAATCCTGTTGTCTTTTCAGCGATTTCAAAACTTATTTTGCATTTTCTTTTAAGATAAATTTCCCAGAGTGCCCATGGGATAAGGGCATTTGCATATACAAGATAATTTTCAAACCATTCCCAACTATCAGAACGTGTCTCAAAATA
>Ga0172371_10006690_pt1 | contig 16675 bp, 6 predicted proteins | sample Lak12m_FD_114543 | JGI IMG/M metagenome (GOLD analysis project Ga0172371, IMG submission 114543) | Freshwater microbial communities from Kabuno Bay, South-Kivu, Congo - kab_022012_12m | ecosystem: Environmental > Aquatic > Freshwater > Lake | place: Democratic Republic of the Congo: South-Kivu...
AAGACCTGCACCTCGATGTGGCGGGCGGGGCGCACGAACTTTTCAATATAGACGCGCTCATCCCCGAAAGCCAGTTTGGCTTCCTGGCTGGCGGACGCGATCATTTTTTGCAGTTCTTCCTCGTCATGCGCCAGGCGGATGCCGCGCCCGCCGCCGCCGGACACGGCTTTGACCAGCAGCGGATATCCGATCTCGCGTGCGATCTTTTCGCGCATTCCAGGGTTGGCGGGATCGTAATCGCAGCCCGGCAGCACCGGCACGCCGGCTTGCTGGGCCACCTTGCGGGCGGCGCGCTTGTCACCGGTGAGGGCGATGCTTTCAGGGCGCGGGCCGATGAAGGCCATGCCGGCTTTTTCCACCCGTTCGGCAAAGGCGGGATTCTCTGAAAGGAAGCCGTAGCCGGGATGGATAGCATCCGCCTTGACTTTGCGGGCGGCCGAGAGCACCGCTTCCATGTTCAGGTAGGACTGGGCGGCCGGCGTGGGGCCGAGGTAAACTGCTTCATCGGCAAAACGCGTGTGCAGGGCTTCACGATCGCCGGCGGAATAAACCGCAGCACTGGCAAAACCCAGGTCGCGGCAGGCGCGCATGACGCGCACGGCGATTTCACCACGATTCGCGATCAGGATTTTCATCTTTCGACCTTTCTTCTCTCTATCAAAACGTCTTTGTTATAACGGTATATTGCCATGTTTGCGCGCGGGGGTGGCCTGGCGTTTGTCGCGCAGCGACTCGAGCGCTTCAACCAGGCGCGCGCGGGTCTCGGCCGGCTGGATGACATCATCCAGGTAGCCGTTGGTAGCCGCGATATACGGATTGGCCATCTCATTGCGGTATTGACTGGCCAAATTCGCGCGCAGCTGCTGGGCATCTTCAGCCGCGGCCAATTCCTTGCGGTAGATGATGTTCACCGCCCCCTCCGGGCCCATCACGGCCACCTCGGCGCGCGGCCACGCGAAGTTCAGGTCGCCGCCCAGGTGCTTGGAACTCATTACGATATACGCGCCGCCATAGGCTTTGCGCAGGATCAGGGAAACCTTCGGCACGCTGGCTTCGGCATAGGCGAAGATCATCTTCGCGCCGTGGCGGATAACGCCGTTGTGCTCCTGATCGACCCCCGGCAGGAAGCCGGGCGTATCCACCAGCGTCAACAGCGGGATGTGGAAGGCGTCGCAAAAACGGATGAAACGCGCGCCCTTGTCCGAAGAATTGATATCCAGCACGCCGGCCAGCACCAGGGGTTGGTTGGCGATGACGCCGACCGGGTAGCCGTCCACGCGCGCCAGGCCGATGACGATGTTCTGGGCGTAGTTTTCCTGCACTTCCAGGAACTCACCGTTATCCACGATCTCCTGGATGACCTCGCGCATGTCGTACGGTTTTTGCGGATCTTCCGGCACCAGTTCATTGAGCTTGTCCGTGGCGCGCTGGGCGTCGTCGGAGGGTACCACGTAAGGCGCGGGCGAGAGGTTGTTGGAGGGCAGGAAGGAAAGCAGCCAGCGCATCTGCGCGAAGACTGCGTCTTCGTCGTCCGCGAGGAAATGCGCCACCCCGCTGCGGTTGACGTGGATGCCGGCGCCGCCCAGGGTTTCAAAATCCACGTCCTCATGAGTCACAGCCCGCACTACATCCGGGCCGGTGATGAACATGTTGGCGGTCTTTTTGACGATAAAGATGAAATCCGTCAGCGCCGGGGAATAGACCGCCGCGCCGGCGCACGGCCCCAGGATGGCGGTGATCTGCGGAACGATGCCGGACAGGCGCGTGTTGCGCATGAAGATCTCGCCGCAAGCGGCCAGCGAATCGACGCCTTCCTGGATGCGCGCGCCGCCCGAATCATTTAGCCCGATCAGGGGCGCGCCGTTTTCCAGCGCCAGGTCCATTATTTTCGCGATCTTCAAGCCGTGGCTTTCACCCAGCGAGCCGCCCATGATGGTGAAATCCTGGGCGTACACGTAAACCGGCCGGCCGTCGATCTTGCCCCAGCCGGTGACCACGCCGTCGGTCAAGGGATGAGCGCGTTCCATGTTGAAGCGCGCGGCGCGGTGGGTGCGAAACATGCCCAGCTCGCGGAAAGTGCCTTCATCCAACAGCTTTTCGATGCGCTCGCGCGCGGTGAGTTTGCCGCCGGCATGCTGCGCCTGGATGCGGCTCTCGCCGCCCGCGGCCACGGCCGCCTGCCGCATTTCGTCCAATGAGAGGGTATTTCCTTCAGAATTCTGCATTTTTTTAAAATTATCGCTTTCATCCAATTAACCCGAAAACAAGCCGGGGGTTCGCATTTCAACCTGTTAATGCTGTATTGCGCTAAAATCCATTCGAAAGCGGCTCCTGCGGGTAATAACTTTCCAGGTCGGCCGGCAGGCGCACCCCCTGCAATTCCAGGGAACGCACGCGCGCGAGGTAAGCGCAGCCGGTCAGCAGCTGCCAGGCCACATCGGCGACATGGCGCTGGTGGAAATCCTCCAGGTAAGTGCCGCGCGTCCATTCGTTGAAGGCGCCCATGGATGGCCCGCACCAGATCTGGTAATCCAGCTGGCGGTCTTCCAGGCCGTCGCGCGACCAGCGCGAGGACAAGCCCAGGTACCAGCGGAATACGAGCGCCATCTTCTTTTTTGGGTTCTCTTCGGCCTTGCGGATCTGTTCGGGATTGCGCTGATTGAAAAAGGCCACGGTTTCCTGCCAAATATCCTCGATGCGGCGTTTGAAGATCTTTTCCTCAAGTTCCCGGCGCGCTTCAGGCGGGAGCGCATCAAGCGAATCGCAGGAGGTATAGAGATCGTAGAGCTTCTGAGCGCGCATGGGGAAGAAGGTGCCTTTTTTCAATACCTGCACGCGCGCGCCCATTTCGAACATATCCGCGGAGGGCGCCATGGCCACATCGGCCATGTCTGCTTGCGCCAGCAGGGAGCGGGTGTGCTCACTGGCGCCGGATTCCACGCAGGCCTGGTTGACCGAACCGCTGACCACGAAAGCCGCGCCCATCATGAAAGCGCCCAGGGCGGATTGGGGCGTGCTGATGCCGCCGGCCGCTCCCACGCGCACGGGTAGCTTAAAGCTGTATTCGCGCTGAAGCTGGTCGCGCAGGGCGATGATGCTGGGCAGCAGCGAAACCAGCGGCTGGTTATCAGTATGCCCGCCGGAATCGCCTTCCACGGCGATATCGTCCGCCATGGGCACCTGCCGGGCCAGTTCGGCCTGCTCGGCGCTGATGCGGCCGGCAGCTGCCAGCTCATCCAGCAGGTTTTGCGGTGCCGGACGCAGGAACAAGGTGGCGATCTCGCGGCGCGAGATTTTGGCAATGACGCGGTTCGCAGCGTGAATCTCCCCCGCCGGCTCGCGCGATAAGCCGGCGGCGCGGTAACGCACGATAGCCGGCGTCAGGCGCACGTAAGCCGCGGCTTCGACCGCGCGCACGTTATTGCGCAGCAGCAGGTCCACCGTTTGTTCTTCCATTTCAGGCTCAAAAGGATTATGCAACAGGTTAAAAAGGAAAGGACCTTCAGGAAGTTCCGCCTGCAGGATTTCCAGCGCGCGCTGCAGCCTTTCAATGGAAAGGCCGCCGCTGCCGAAAGCGCCCATCAAGCCAGCCCGGCCGAGCGCGATCAGCATCGGCTCCGAAGCAATGGCGTTGGCCATGCCGCCGGCGTAATAAGCCGCTTTCAGGCTATACGCCTGGCAGAATCCCGGGTCGCCGAATTGGGAAAATGCCAGCGGCGGCAGCAGGGCAGCCAGATTGGCAGGCTGGCCATTGAGCGGGGAGGGCAGGCCACTGCTGCTCAAACCGACCTTTTCCCCTGAGCGCACCGCGAACAACGGCTGCGCGAAACGCAGCAGGCAGGCGCGCATTTCTGCGGTCGAGAAAGCGACTGCTCCCTCATCCCCCTGCCAGGCAAGCGCGAAAGGCACAGATGTTTTCATCGTTGTGTTCATAACAGGTTTCCTTCTTTTAAAGCCAGCGCGAGGTTGCGGATGGCGTAGATTTTGCGATCATCGACGAAAAAGTCCGCGTCCGCTGCCAGCGCCGGGGCGGCATGCGGGTGCAATTTATTCTTCAGGTGCAGCTCAAAGCGCAGCGCGCGGTTGAGCGGCGTGACCTGACCGCGGTATTTCCATTCCAGGGGTTCGGGCAAGCCAAAACCCACTGCCGCGCGGCGAGGGTCTGGCGCCGCCTGACGTTCTTGCAGCCAGCTCCACATGGCTTGCAGCATGGCTTCCACGCCCAGCGAACCGGGCATGACCGGGTCCTGATAGAAATGGTTGCGATAGAACCATTCATTGCCGTCCAGCCGCCGTTCCCCGGCCAGCAACCCGCGGCCGAATTTGCCCGCGTTCTCTTTGAAAACCAAGCCTTCAATCAGATCCAGGTGCGGACGCGGGATATCCGGCACGGTTCGGGAGGACAGGTCGGCTACAGGCCGGAACCCCGTGGAGATATCCAATGGCGCGCTCTCATCCAGCCGCCCTTCCTTTTCCATTTCCGCCTGGCGGAAATAGCCAAAGGAAGATTGGCCTTCCAGGAAGGTCTGGCCGCCGGCGGAAAGTTCGAAAGCGAATTCCTGGAGGAGCATGCCGCTCAATGAAAGCGATGATAACAGGCGCGCGCGGTTGGTGATGAATGCGCCGGCGGGCGGCGGGCTGGCTTTGAAGTGAATATGACCGTCCAGGTTGCGGAAAATGTTCACGTCCGGCGGCAATTGCAAAGCGGTGCCCAGATAAGCCGAAAGGATGCCGCAGGGCTGCAGCGCAATTTCCATCAGCAGACCCAAGGGCAGGCCGGGGTAAGGATTTTCTTCAAAGTACCAGGCGTGCGGGATGGTTTGATATTCCGTGGTGATGTCCGCCGGCTGCTGTAACTGGCCGCGTTGGCCTTGAATGGCCAGTACCTGGTCAACCATCAGCAGGTCGCCATTGGGGATGCGCGCGGATTTGCGTTGATCCAGGACGGCAAAATCCGGACCGAAGCATTTGGCGATCGAACCGCAGCTGAATTCTTCCAGTTGGGCGCGGTTGATCAATGGCGCGCGCGGTGTTTCCTGCGGCGCGTCCAGGCTGAACGTTCCGATGCCGGCGGCCAGGGCTTTCAGGTTGGCGGCTTGCTGTTTCAGGAAACCTGAATGAACGCGGTTGGTGCGCTGCAGGTTCGCGCTCATGACATCCAGCAGCCTGCGCTGCGGATTTTTTGTCAAATCGTCGGAGTGATTGACCGCCGGGTTAACGGCAGGTGTGTCCATAACCTAATATCCTTTCAGCGCGGTTAAATCCGGTTTAAACCCGTGGCTGATCAGGCGCGCCAGCAGGCGCAGGATGGCGTTGTGATCACCCAGGCCGCTTTGGTTGATGGTCATGGCGGCGAACGGCCGGCCTTTCAGGATGGCCTCGATCCACTTGCTGCAGTTGCTGCCCGCGCCCAGTTCAATGAAGACGCGCGACCCCTCCGCGTAAGCCAGTTCCACCAGGCGCGGAAAGTCGATCGTATGGGTCAACATGCGCGCAAAACTCTCCGCGATGGCCTTGGAGTCATGCTGCAGCGGGGCGTAATACGCCGCGCTGTAGATGGGTATCTCAGTTTCACTTTCAACCGGCCAGTCATGCAGGCGCTTAAAGGCATCGAACTCGGATACCACCGCACCGCAGTGGATGGCGTGATGGTAAGGCGCCTGCAAGTGCATGCAGCCCAGCGCCTGCGCCACGCGCTGGCAGGCGGCTTGCTCGCCGCCGATCACCACCTGGCGGGGCGTGTTGATGTGGGTGAGATAGACGCGCGTTTCAGCTTGCAGCGCAGCGCGCACTTTTTCGACCGGCGCCATCAACACGTAATTGGCCCACAGTGAGGCGTGCTTTTTACCAGCGGCCGCGCGCGGCAGGTTCCAGAATTCGCGGATGGCGTTCTGCGGGCCGGAGACGCGCTCGTGGAAAATGGGTGAAGCTTCCAGGGAGGTGCGCATCGCGCCGGCCTGGCTCCAGATATCCATGGCGAACATCATGCTGTTCTCCCCCAGGCTGTAGCCGAAGGCTGCCTGCGGCTGGATCTTGAAGATATCCCGCAGGATGAGGGTGAACAGGTAGGAAAAGCACACCCCGCTGGAGATCATCGCGGTGGGATTGCCGTTCAGTTCTTCCTGCAATTGTTCGACGGTTTGAGCCGTTCCCGGTGGCGGAAAGATGATCTGTTGGTTGAGCGTGCCGCCGGGATCCTCGCTGATCAGCTGCAGCGCATCATGCAGCTGCGGGAAGAGATGGAAAATCTCGCGGCCCATGCCGACGTAGGTGCCGAACGCGCCCGGATAGACAAAGGCGACTTTGGCTTGCGCGCCCAGCGGAACGGGCGTGAAGTAACTGCCGGCGGGGGTCTGCCAATCTTTGCCAGCCGCGCAGGCATCCGGCAGGCCGTTGCGCGCGCGTTCCAGTTCAGCGATCAGTTCCTGCCGGGATGAACCCAGCACCGCCAGGGCAGGCGTGCCGCCGGGATGCTGTGCGAAGCGCGCCAGCGCCGCGTCGATGTACACCGGCAGATCAGCGCAGGATTGAAGTTCAGTTATTACGGATTCGATACGCGCAGCCGCCGCTTCCACATCCTCCAGAACCAGCGGCAGGAGGAACAGGCCGAAATCGGCAAATGGGCTGACCGGGTGGGAGGGGGCGGCCACGGCTTTCTCCAGGAGGATATTTGCCGATGGATCCTTTCCCGAGTCGAGATTGATGCGCGTTTCACGCCGGGTATCGAATGGCGATGAGAACCACGGCCGCACGGAGCGGTTTACCACGCCGGATGTTTGTTTAAGCCGGGGATCATCCAGCAGCGGGAAATGCATGCGGCTGTTCAAACCCAGGGCGGCAGCCATGCAAACGAGCATGGGATTAGCCAACCCGGTTTGGGCTGCACTGGTTTCCAGTCCGTGTGCGAAAGGGGCGGCCGTACGCATGAATCCATTCGCGTCCAGGATTGCGTAAGCCGGCGGGGACGGGTTTTGGCGCGTCAGCAGCAGGCAGGCCGCGCCCGGCTGCGAATTGGCTTCAGTGAACCAGGCGCACAGGGCGACCTGCGCTTCTTCGGAAGTTTGCATGATCTCCTGCGCTTTGTGGAAAGCTTCCATAAAATCCGCGGTAACTATGTGAACACTTGCTCGTGCAGCGGATTCCGCATGGATAGCCGCGGCAAGCGCGGCAGGAATATCCGGCGCGCCGGGCAGCAAGGATAGAACTAGGCTGGGCGTGTGCAGCACCAGCGGCAAATCAGCTGCATGCTGCGGGACTGCTCCTGCATCGCGCAGGGCGGAAGCCAGCGCCAGGCACAGGCGGACGGTTGGGGATGAATCCACCGCAGCGGGAAGCTGCTCGCCGGGGGCCGTATCGCCGGTCAGCAGCCAGCGCTTGAAAGCCGTCAGGCTGGGAAAACGGCTGGAACAAAGGCCCATGCCGGCCAGCATATAAACGCAATCCTTTTGAGCGGACAGATTCTGCATGATTAATCCTTGCCATCCGGCAGGGTAAAGGGTCAGCCCTTCTTCCCGATGAAGCGCTTGAGGTGCTTGCTGATGGTGCCCTCCAGGCCGATGAAGCGGTAATATTCCACGCCATTCGCATCCTGCACGGAAATATCACCCACAACCGCATGTTCGTTATGCTGGGTAATTTGCAGGAATGCCCAAACCGGCAAGCCGAAAGGCACCAGTCTGTAATGCTCCCATTGGTGCAGGCGGGAAGGCAGGCAGGGTGCGTCGTAAAACGCCTGGGTCCAGATCAGCAGGCTTTGCACGACAGCGTCGTTGATGAACGGGTTGGCGACCCTGGCCGGGAATTGCCCCTGGCTGCGCGACTCCATGGGCGGCAGCAGCACCTGCGTAACGACGTTCTTCTCATCCACCAGTAAAACTTCCTGGATGCCCTGGAAGGCGGGGCCGTGGAAGAGCGTGCCGTCGGCGTAATATTGGCTGCCGTCTTTTGTCTGGGAAGGGTCCAGTTTCAGCGCGCGGATCGAAGCCGGGCGCGGCGCGGTCGGGTTATCTTTGCGCAGGGTGACCTGGCCGCTGTAATGGAATGTCTTGCGGCTTGAATCATTTGGACTGGTCACCAGCACTTCATAGATGACCTTTTCAGCGCTGGATTCGCCCACGGGTTTCAATTCGAGCGTGTATTCGCGGTTGTCGTCATCAAAAGTGATGCCCTTGAGGATCTTGAAATCCTCCATGTGGCTGAATTTCAGACCGGGATGCAGCGCCTGGCAGGCATCCGCCAACCAGGCGGAGGCGCAAGTGGCCGGCAGCACGGCCTGCGGGCCGATGACATGGTCATTCAGGAAAGGATTGTCGCGCAGGGTCATGCGGCGGCGCACGGTGAGGGCACCGGCTGCAGGGAGCGCCGGCTCAAGATCGGCAAGGATGGGGCTGCCGATGACGATCTGGGTTTGCTCGCGAGAGCCGGTAAGCTCAGCGACCAGCGCCGCGGTGCCGCCCTGACTGTCGATCAGGCGGATGCCGCGCTGGGCGAAAACCTTTTTCAGGTCGGGCGAGACCATGCCTGAATCCCAGGGGCCCCAGTTGATGGCTATCACCCGGCAATCCGGCAGGGATTGGCGCAGGATGTAAGCGGATTTATTCAGGATCTCGTTGGCAATGGCGTAATCGGCCTGGCCGCTGTTGCCGAAAAATCCGGCCACGGACGAAAAGAGCACGATGAATTTCAAGGTTTGCGGCTGCACCGCTTCCAAAATGTTGCGCAGGCCGAGTACCTTGGTGTTGACCACTAAATCGAAATCCGCGCCGCTCTTGTTTTCGATTAGCTTGTCCGCCAGATTGCCGGCCCCGTGCAGGATGCCGGTCAGCGGGCCGAACTGCTTCAAGGCGGTTTGCAGGGCAGATCTGATGCTGTCCGCGTCGGTGACGTCGCTGTGGATATAAAGAGCTTTGGCGCCCAACGCCTCGAGCTTGCCCAGGGTGGCCGCGATCTCGCGGCTGGATTGCACCGCGCGCATGGCTTGCTGCAATTCTTTGGGCGTGACTTTCTGACCCTCTTGTTTGAAAAATTCCAGCGCGCTGTTTTGTAAATCCGCATCGGGTGTGCCGGCGGCCCAGACTGGTTCAGGGTCGAGCAGCGGTGAACGGCCGGCCAGGATGAAACGGCAGGGGACCTGTTCGGCGATCTTCAAAACGCACTGCGCGGTGATGCCCTTGGCCCCGCCGCTGGCGAATATAACGGAGTTTGGCTCCAGGAGTGTCAGTTTTCCGTTCTGCATGGTGCGATTTCATTCACTTTCATTTGATAAAGTCAAAGTAAAACGTCCCGCGGAGGTGTAGCCCACCTCCGCCAGGCGCATGTCCGGGTCGTGCAGCTCCGCTTGGATCAGCCGGGTGCTTTCAGCGGCGTCGATATCGGGATGGAGATCGAGCGCGCGGCAGAAGATGCCCTGCCATTCCTGACGCAGCGTTTTCGCCAGGCCGGCGTAACCGCCGGGCAGCGGGTCGGCTGCGGCGCCGGCGTTCAATCCGAAATTCCCGTCCATGCGGCTGACGGTCAGGAAAGCCGGGCGGCAGCTCTTGGCTGCGGCCGCCAACGGTTTTTTCAGATGGCGCGCGATCAGGAAGACTGCTTTCAGGATGGCCGCTTTTTGCGGCGCGACCGATAGCAGGCTCTTGCCTGGTGTGCCCGTTTCAGCATCCAGGTGAATGAAAGCCGCCAGGCTGCCGTGCTGCGCGAAAATGGCTTCCATCTGGGCGCGGATCTCTTCCTCGCTGGTTTCGTTGACGCGAAACTGCAGCAAGCCTTTCGGCAGCTTGCGGGCTTTGCCATCCTTCAAACCGGTGAATTGCAGCAACCCCACCTTTTGGCCGTTTTGAATGAAGCTTCCAGCCAACAGGCGCGCCCGTTGGCTGCCATCATCCGTGATCAGCACCAGGCTGTCTTTTGGGTATTCGAAATCCAGGTAATCCGGTTGGGGGATGGGCTGCAGCGCGGCCGCGAAGCGCCCGATGGGCGCCGGGGCGGATGAAATCTCGGCTGCAATTTCAACTGCGGTTTCAACAGGGATTCCAGCCTTGGTTTCAATGGGTGCTGCCTGCGCGGCAGGCTCAGGCTGGCTTGCAGGCACTTCCACAGAATCCGAACCATTGTATTTCTCGATGATCTGCGCCAACGTGCGCAAATTGACCAGTTCTTCCGCCCCGATGGCGGGCAGCGCGGGGAATTGCGCCTGCATGGCGCCCAGGATCTCCACGCGCTTGATGGAATCGATGCCCAGGTCAGCTTCCATGTCCATGCCCAGTTCGAGCATATCGGCCGGGTAACCGGTCTTTTCGCTGACGATTTCAAGAAAGGCATGCTGCAAGCCATCTGGAGCGCTGCCCGGCGCGGATTGCGCAGCCGGGTTAACCGGCGCGGTTGCAGCAGCGGAGGCGGGTGATTCCAGCGGGCGCGGGGCTGCGGCCGGCGCAGGCGCGCTGTTGTAAGCTGAAATGATTTCCTGCAAGGTACGCAAAGAAACCAACTGTTCCGCCCCGAGGGCGGGCAGCGCGGGGAATTGCGCCTGCATGGCGCCCAGGATCTCCACGCGCTTGATCGAGTCGATGCCCAGGTCAGCTTCCATATCCATGGAAAGCTCGAGCATATCAGCCGGATAGCCGGTCTTTTCACTAACGATGGTCAAAAAGGCATTGCTCAATTCCTCCGGCGCGGGAGCGCTGGATGGAGCCGAGGGGGACGCGGGGGTCACAGCGGATGGTATGGGCATGTTTTCTGCAGGAACAACAGCCGCAGGGGATGCCCCTGGCGCCGCGCTGCTGAATGCGGCGCTGATCTGCTGCAGGGTGCGTAGGGTTGATAGCTCCTCCGCGCTGATGGCGGGCAGATGCGGGAATTGCGCCTGCATGGCGCCCAGGATTTCCACGCGCTTGATCGAGTCAATGCCCAGGTCGGCTTCCATATCCATGGAAAGCTCGAGCATATCGGCCGGGTAACCGGTCTTTTCGCTGACGATCTGCAGGAACGCGGCGGTCAAATCGCCGTTGTCCGCGCTGGGCGCGGACGCGGCAGCCGGAACGGCGGCGGCCGCTGGCTGCGGCGGCTGGGCGGCCGGCTCTACCAAAATTTCTGCAACAAGCGCTTGCGCAGGCGCGGGTACTGCCAATGCCGCCCGGTTATCCACCAGCGGTTTATGGCCGTTGCTGCCATTGCTGCGGTTGGCGCCCATCCAGGAAGTGATCAGCGCGCTGAATTGCTCCGAAAAAGCCGCCTGCGACTGGATATATTCCAGGTGGGCTTGCGAAGCCTGGTTCTGCTGTTCGCTGACCAGTTCCGCGCGCCTGGAGATCGTGGAAAGGGATTGCTCGATATAAGCCGGGTGCGGGCTGCCGTTTAGTTTGGACAGCATGGCGATCTCCGTATTGGCGATCTCCTGGATGATTTTTTTGGAATACTGGTCATTCTGCAGGAATAACGCGTGCGTCTTGACCAATTCCTTTTGGTGTTCCTGGAATTGCTGCATCAGCGCAGCGACGTGTTCGGTATCTGCGTGCATGGGGAGATCCTCACTGGATAACGGCGGAACTGATACTGGCAATGTAGATGGCTTCTTGCTTCCGCCATTGCCGGTGGGAATCGCAGCCGGCACAGCAGCCGCGGCGCGGCGCGGTTTTTCCTGCAGCGCAGTTTCAAACGCCGCGCGCGTCTTTTCAGTCAGGTACAAACCGCCGTTCAGCGTGACAGACACCTTGCTGGCAGCTTTCTGTTCAGGTTGAACATACTGCCGGTAAGGATCGATATTATTCAGCGCGAAACCCAGCACGCGCATTTGCAGCACAGCCTGGCGGAATTGCGCGTCGCTGTCGCCGCGTGCGTTGGCATTCAGCGTGATGGTTTCGTATTCTTTATCTTTCAGGATGTCCTTGACCAGGTTGGTCAGCACGTTCTTGGGCCCGATCTCCACGAAGATGCGCCCGCCATCCTGATAAATATTCTCAATTTCATCTTTAAACTTGACCGGGTTTAAAATGTGATCAGCCAGCACCGCGCGCATCTGCCCCGCTTCCTGCGGATAGGGCAGGGCGCTGCTGTTGTTATATACCTTTCCCTTGGGCGCAGAGAATTTTTCTTTCTGAATGGCTGCGCGGAAGGGCGCCTGGGCATGGCCCACAAAGGCAGTGTGGAAAGCGGCGGAGACGGGCAGCGGATACACCGACAAGCCCAGGCTTTCCAATTCAGGCTGGACGGCTTTCACAGCCGAGGTCGCGCCGGCCAGCACCACCTGTTCGGGCGAATTGAAGTTGGCGATGCTCACATCCGGATATTTATCCAGCAGCCCCTTGATCTTTTCCAAATCGCCTTTCACGGCCGCCATGCTGCCAGCGTCCTTGTCCGAAGAAACCAGCAGGCTCATGGCTGCGCCGCGCGCGGCGGCCAGCCTGAGAAAGCTTTTCTCATCATACGCCCCAGCCGCCCACAGGGCGGTCAATTCGCCGAAGCTGTGCCCGGCGAAGAAATCCGCCGCGAAACCGGCCGCGCGCAGCAGCTGGTAGAGCGCGGCGCTACAGGCGCCGATAGCCGGCTGGGCGTTTTCTGTTTTGGTGAGCAAATCAGACTGGCGTTTGCGTTCATCTTCTGAAAACACCGGCGCGGGGTAGATCACATCCGTGAGGGGCGGTCTTTGATTGGCGGCAACGATCTCATCCGCCTGGTCGAAGATTGCGCGAACGGGCGGGAAATTAATGGCCAGTTCCCTGCCCATGTTCAGGTATTGTGAACCCTGGCCGGGGAATAGCGCCACAGTTTTTCCCTGTGTTTCCAATCCGTTTTCCCGGTAGAAAATTCCTTTGGGATGCGACCAGGCAGGCTGGCCGGGATTGGCGGACAGGAAATTAATGCATTCCTGCATTTTTTCTTGCGCGTCCTGCGCAGAATCCGCCAGGAAACCGATCCTGGCGTGCCCGTTCGGGATTGTCGCATTTGCCACGGCTTGGTCCAATTGACTTAATTCGGATAAAGCAGCCTCGCCTTGCAGGAGGGTCAGCTTTCCCTGACAGGTTTTCAGCAATTCTTCTTTGCCGGGAGCAGAGAGCAGGATGGTGAACGGCACACGCCGTCCGCGATAGGCGCTACCCTGCTCGCGCGCGTATTCTTCGAGAACGATATGGAAATTGGTGCCGCCAAAGCCGAACGAACTGACACCCGCCCGGCGCGGGTTGGCGCTGCCCTTGCGGAACCAGGGCCTGGTTTCGGTATTCAGGTAAAAAGGCGTTTCCTCGATCCCCATGGCGGGGTGCGGCTGGGAGACGTTGATGGTGGCCGGCAGCACTTTATTATACAAGGCCAGCGCTGTCTTGATCAAGCTGGCCGCGCCGGCGGTGGCTTTGGTGTGGCCGATCTGGGATTTCACGCTACCCAGGGCGAAATGCCCTTTGCGGGTATCCTCCTCCGAAAAAGCCAGTTTGAGGCCTTCGAATTCAGCCGTGTCGCCGGCATTGGTGCCGGTGCCGTGCGCTTCGACCAGGGAAACAGAGGCGGGCGTAAAGCCGGCGTTCTGGTAAGCGCGCCGGATGGCCTTGGCCTGGCCGCTGGCGCGCGGCGCGTAGATGCTCTTGAAGTGCCCGTCGCTGGAAGTGCCCACGCCGCGGATCACGGCGTAGATGCGGTCATGGTCGCGCTCCGCATCCGGCAAACGCTTTAACACAAGCATGCCGATACCTTCCCCGGTTAGCATGCCGTCCGAATCCGCGCTGAAGGCGCGCAGCCGGTCGCCTTTGGAAAAGGCCGGGGTTTTGCTGAAGCACAGGTAGGTCAGGATTGAATTGTCGGTATCCACGCCGCCGGTGATCATCATATCCGCGCGGCCCAGGGCCAGTTCGGCCACGGCCATGCTGACCGCTGCCAGCGAGCTGCCGCAAGCCGCGTCCACGATGCAATTCGTACCGCCCAGGTCAAGGCGGTTGGCAATGCGCCCGGCCACCACGTTGCCGATCGCGCCGGGGAAAGCATTCTCGTTCCAGGCGATATAGGCCAGCTTCATTTTCTCGATGATGGCCGGGATTTCTTCTTCAGGCACCGCGCTGGCGCGCAGCACCTTCTCCCAAACCGGGTATTGCAGGCGGTTCAGCAGGGGCTGGATCACCTTGGAGGCCATGCCCACCATGCCCAGGATCACGCCGGTGCGGTCGCGCAGAGGTTCCGCCGCCTCGCCATATCCGGCGTCTTTGAGCGCGTCCCTCGCGACCACTAGTGAAAGCAGCTGGGAAACATCGGTTACTTCCAGGATATTGGGGGGTAAGCCGAATTCCATCGGGTCGAAGGAAATATCGGGGATGAATCCGCCGTGTTTGTTGTAGGTTTTATCCGGGCTGGAGGGGTCAGGATCATAATAATCCGCGATGTTCCAACGCGAAGCAGGCACTTCGCGGATGCAATTGACCTCGTTCAGGATGTTATCCCAATACTGGTTTAAATTCTCAGCTTCCGGAAAGATACCGGCCATGCCGACGATCGCGATTGGAACGTTCGGCTGGTTCAATGCTTTGGAATCAGGTGTGAGTTTCTGTCTGCTTGTCATCGCATACTCCTCTTGGAAAAGGCGAAAAATGTATAGACAACAGCCTTTTCATGGTTTTCTTTCTGTGTAAAACCCAAAGGATGCGGATAAGTTGCTTGGGAAATGGTGAAAAATGCTGATTTTTGGGGAAACCCACGCATGAATGCGTGGACTACGACTCACATCTGTCATTCCGAACATAGTGAGGAATCTCGGCCAGCATTCCGGGATCCTTCCTCGTTTAGCTCGTCAGGATGACAACAAAATGTCATTCTGACTATAGGAGAACTCTCAGCCAATATTCCGAGATCCTTTATCCCAACGGGATTCAGGATGACATTGAGCATAAGGCGGCTTTCCACCTGTACCCAGTAGTTTTGAGTATAGCCGCCGCTTTTCTTTTGGTATTCGTTAGCAACGCCCCACGCATGAATGCATAGGCTACAAGGGATTCAACAGATATCGGTCAGGCATTACCGCCTGACAATTAAAAATACCTGTAGGGGAATCCCGGCTGGTAGGCCGAGATCCTTCGTCCCTGCGGGACTCAGGATGACACCCTATAAAGTGTTATTTGGAGCACGAAATGAGATCATGAAACACTTCCTTTGGAAGATATCAACCGCCGTTATTATCGGCAATATCCTACGCGGGTATGCATGGGCTACAAGGGATTCAACAGATGTAGGTCAGGCATTCCTGCCTGACAAATAAAAATGCCCCACGCATGAATGCGTGGGCTACGGGCATAATGAATTGTCATGTTGAGCGAGGCGATCGCGAAGCACGCCCTCAGGATGGAAATCCTTGTTGACCAGCCGAGATGCTTCACTTCGTTCAGGGTGACACGGTTTCTATAACAGTTTTTAGCAGCAATTTGATAACACGATATGACTCTATTTCGTCAACGCGACCTCGTTGGGCGCTTCGATCAATTCCTTGATGTATTGCAGAAAGCGCGCGGCTGGTGCGCCATCGGTCAGGCGGTGATCGAAAGCCAGGGAGAGCGTCATCATCTTGCGGATGACGATCTGATCCTCCACCACCACCGGTTTGGCGGCGATGCGCCCCAGTCCCAAAATGGCAGCCTCGGGCAGGTTGATGACCGGCGTGAAACCGTCCACGTCGTACATGCCCAGGTTGGTGATGGTAAACGTGCCGCCGGACAGGTGCTCGGGATTGATCTTGTTCCCGCGCACGGCTTCCATATGTTCGCGCAACTCCCGGCCGACTGTCTGCAGGTCCTTCTGGTCCACGTTTGTAATAACCGGCACCACCAGGCCCTGTTCCGCGTCAACCGCGATGCCGATGTTGACCTCCGCCAATTGCTCGATGACTTCCTGGTTGAGGCGCGCGTTCATGCAGGGGAAGCGCCGCAGGGCGATGGCGCAGGCTTTGGCAATCAAATCGTTGTAACCGGGCGCGAAACCCCATTTGGTTTCGTATTTCGCTTTCAGTTTTTCACGCAGCGCGACCAATTCGCTGGCGTCGGCGTCCATCAGCAGGGTGACGCGCGCGGTGGTCTGCGCGCTGGCGCTCATGCGCTGGGCGATCACGCGGCGCACGCCGAGCAATGGTTGAGCCGCGTTGATCTTCATGTCCGGCAGGCTGGATGGCGCTGCTGGGAAGGGTGCTTTGACGGACGGGCTGGACAGCCCGGCCTGCACGTCGGCTTTGGTGATCTCGCCGCGCGGACCGCTGCCTTGCAGGGAGCGCAGGTCCAGGCCGGCTGTTTCCGCCATGCGTTTGGCCACCGGGCTGATCTTCACAGGGCCGGTGATTTGCGCCAGGTAATCCCGCACGTCTTTCTCGGTGACGCGCAGGCCGCCTTCACCGCTGGGGGTCACCTGGCCGAGGTCCAGGTTCTTTTCGGCAGCCAATTTTCTGGCGCGCGGCGAAGCGAAAACCTTGCCGCTGCCCGCGCCTTGCCGGGCAGCCGCGGGTTGGCTGGGGCTGGATTGAAACACAGGCGCAAAAGCGGATTCGGCGGCGGGGGAGGCAGGCGCGGGCATTTTAAAAATCTCGTCTTTATCACCGATGACCGCCACCACCGCCAGCACTGGCAGCACGTCGCCGGCTTTGACCGGCCCCAGGTGGATGAAACCGTCGTCCGTCGCTTCGACGTTGAACACGGCCTTATCGGTTTCCACTTCCAGGACTTCC
>Ga0172371_10006692_pt1 | contig 16672 bp, 17 predicted proteins | sample Lak12m_FD_114543 | JGI IMG/M metagenome (GOLD analysis project Ga0172371, IMG submission 114543) | Freshwater microbial communities from Kabuno Bay, South-Kivu, Congo - kab_022012_12m | ecosystem: Environmental > Aquatic > Freshwater > Lake | place: Democratic Republic of the Congo: South-Kivu...
CACTCGGCGTCGCGCTTGGCCAGGTAATCGTTGACCGTGACCAGGTGGACGCCACCGCCGCCGAGGGCGTTGAGGTACACCGGCATCGTGGAGACCAGCGTCTTGCCCTCGCCGGTCTTCATCTCGGAGATCATGCCCCGGTGCAGGGCGCCGGCCCCGATGACCTGGACGTCGAAGTGGCGTTGGCTCAGCACCCGCTGCGAAGCCTCCCGCACGACCGCATAGGCCTCGGCTTCGATGTCGTCGAGCGAAGCCCCGGCGGCGAGGCGCTGGCGGAACTCGCCCGTCTTCGCCCGCAGCGCCGCATCGGTCAACCGCTGCACCTCGGCCTCGAGGGAGTTGACCCGTCCGACCAGGGCCTGCAGGTCCTTCATGACGCGGCCTTCACCGGCGCGCAGGAGTTTGGAGAGGAGGGGCATGGCAGCGGTCATCATATCGACGGCCCGCCGTTGCGAGCAGGGGTCAGGCGCGGGAACAGACGGAGGCTTCCACGGCCTCGAGCAGAGACGCTGGAGGCACCCCGATGTCGTCGGGAAGAAGCGTCTCGGCGACCCGGCGCCCGGCGAGATCGACCGGTTCGGGCACTTCGAGCAGCACCCCGGCACGGTCCCGGACCACCATCGCCGGCCGCGTCCCCCCGGCGCCGGCGGCCACCATGACCACTTCGCCGGACTCGAGTCGCAGCAGCGAGCCGGGAGGATACAGGCCGAGCATCCGGTTGAAGGCCTCCACCACATCCGGGTCGTAAGCGCTCCCGGCGCCACGCACCAGGATGCCGCAGGCTTCCTGGGGCGTGCGGGCCGGACGGTGGGGGCGGTGGCTGGTAATGGCGTCGTAGGCGTCGGCCACCGCCACCAGGCGGCTCAACAGGTGGGGCCGACGGCCTCCCAGGTCGGGATAGCCCCCGCCGTCGAAGCGCACGTGGTGCTCCAGGGCGATCTGAGCGGCGATCTCCTCCCCGGGGCCGGTGGCGGCGAGGATGGCGAGAGCCCCTTCCTGGGGATGGAGGCGGACCAGGGCCCAGTCCTCGTTCGAGAGGCGTCCGGGAATGCGCAGCGCCGGGTCGTCCAGCACCACCCGGCCGATGTCGATGAGCAGCGCCCCCATGCCGAGGCGGCGCAGGTCATCCTCGCCGAGGCCCACCGCCCGGCCCAGGGCCAGGCTCAGCAGGCACACGTTGACCGAGTGGTAGAAGGTGGTCTCATCGTGGTTGTGCAGGGTGGCGAGCATCAGCGACGAGCCGCCGTCGGCGGCGCCCCCCCGCAGGAACCCTTCAACCGCCCCCGACACCCGTCCGAGCTCGAGCCGGCGTCCCGAGGACACGGCCCGCAGAGCGTCCAGGGAGGCGGTGTAGCTGCGGCGCAGACCGGAGAGCGGTCGCGCCTCCAAATCCGCCGGGGACACCGGGCGCTCGTCGATCCGCACCGTGCCCCCGGCTGGGAGGTCGGCTCCCGGCCCGGCCACCACCGCGGCCAGGTCGGTCAGGTCGCGCACCGTGGCGCTGCGTAGCACCGTGATCGAATCGATGCCGCGCTGTTGCAGATCGCGCCGCATCCCGTGGAACTCCATGGAGGCGTGCGGCAGCATCTGCGGGCCGAGGAACAGGGCCTCGTCACCCACCGTGATGGCCGCTTCAGCCTGGCCGGAGGTGAGCACCTCGGCGGCGCTCTGCAGGGCGGCTACCGCGCTCTTGACGGCTTCGGACTCCGGGGTGCAGCGCAGCAGGCTCTGGGCGGCATGGAACAGCGCCCGGAGGAAGCCCCGGGCCACCAGTTCGCTCATCAGCGCACCCCCTCTAGCGCCTGGCGAGCCGCGTCGCGCACCACCCGGCCCGGGCCCATTAGAGTCCGGCGCCCGGCGAGACGGCTAAGCGCCGCCGGGACCGCCGGGTCGGACCGCTCGGCGATCAGTTCGACCAGTCGCCGCGCCTCGGCCGGGGCCGGCGGGTTGGATTCCAGCAGTCCTACCAGCGCCCCGACCACCTCCCGGCTGGGAGAGGCGTGCAGCAGCGAGACCGCGGCGTGGCGCACCCGCGGCTCGGGGTCGGAGAGGGCGGCGACCAGCGAGGCCACCGACTCGCCTCGCCGCAAGGCGAAGAGGCCGCGCAGAGCCTCGATCCGAACCCGGTGATCGGGATGTCCCAGGAGGGACTCGAGCGGCGCCACCGCCTGGGGCCGCCCCGTGCGCCCCAGCGCGATGGCCACGTTGCGCACCACGAACCAACGCGAGTCGGCCACCATGGCGGCCAGAAGTCGAACATCGTCCCGGCCCACCCAGGCCAGGAACTCCACCAGGAACCGCCGGTTGACCGGGGGCTCCTCGACGACCATTCCCTGGACCAGGTAGCGGGCCAGCCGCTCCCCCCAGGCGCTGGCCAGCCCGGCGCCGGCGCCCAGCGGGTCGGCGGCGGCGAGATGCACCACGAGTTCGTCGAGTACTTGCGGCTCGGACACCTCGTCGAGGGCCTCCGCCACCAGGTCTGCGAACTCGTCCGGATAGGTCGGGGCCGTCACCAGGCCCCGCAACCATGCCTCGGCCCGGGTCAGGTCTCCCGCGCGGATCGCGCCGGTGAGCTTGCCCACCCAGACCCGCAGCAGGCGGTGAAAGCGGGGACGCCGGGTCTCGATGCGGAGCAGGTCGCGCAGGACGGCCACCCCTGCATCGGCCAACCCGTTGTCGGTGAACTGGGCTGCCAGCCGCTGCACCAGGGACTCGTCGAGCGACTCCACATCGTCTGCTCCGGCCGGCCCTTCGGGCTCGGCAACGGAGTCGGCGGAATCCAAGATGAGGTCGGCAAAGGGTTCCATGGCTACAGCTCGATCAGGTTCTCCCGCACGGCGTACAGCACGGCTTCGCTACGCGAGTGCAGGCCCAGCTTGTCCAGGATGTTGCGGATGTGGTTCTTCACGGTGTTCTCGGAGATGTAGAGCACCCGGCCGATCTCCCGCGAGGTCTCCCCGGCGGCCACGTGGCGCAAGATCTCCACCTCCCGCCCGGTGAGGCACGGCTCGCGGTCGCCGGCGATGTCCTGGTGCCGCAGGTGCCGTCGCAGGATGTCGAAGAGCTTGCCGCCCATGCGCGCCGACACCGCCGCCCCACCGCGCATCACCTCACGGATAGCCTCCGACAGGCCCTCGAAGGCGGTGTCTTTGACCAGGTAGCCGCGCGCCCCGGCCCGAATACCCTCGAGAAGGTACTCGACCGACTCGCTGGCGGTGAGCAGGATCACCCGGGACGACGGGGAAACGGCCAGGAGCTTCTCGACCACCTCCAGCCCGGAGAGACCGGGCATGAGGATGTCGAGCACCACGACATCGGGGAGCAGTTCCTCGGCGGCCGTCACGGCGCTCTCGCCGTCTGCGGCCTGTCCGCAAATGTCGAAGCCGGCGGCGCGCAGCGCGGCACTCAACCCGGTGCGGAACAGGTCCACATCGTCGACGACGAGGACCCGAACGCGGGTCACTGGGGCTCGATCAGCCCCAAGGAACCACCGCGCCGCCGGTACAGCACGCTGTACCGATCGGATTCCGCGTTCAGGAACAGATAGAAGCTGTGCCCGAGCAGTTCCATTTGGAGGGCTGCCTCCTGTGGCGTCATTGGCTTCACGGCGAACCGCTTCACTCTCTCGATCTGCAAGTCCGCCGGGCCGCTGGTTTCTTCGACGCCCTCGGAGGCGCTATTGAGTTGTTTGTCCGATCCCCGGCGATGACGCTCCACCAGGCGCTCCTTCAGCCGGCTCAATTGCCGCTCCAGCTTGTCCACCGCCAGATCGAGCGCGGAGCGGTGATCCGCAGCCGCCGCTTCGACCCGCACCAGGTGCCCTGCCGCTTTCGTCGTGATCTCGACGCGGCAGCGCTCCTCCACCTGCCTCGGGTTGGGCTCGTCGGTGAACTCGACGTCGATGGTCCCGGTGTCCTCGAAGGCCCGGGCCGAACGAGCCACCTTCTCCTCCGTGGCCCGACGCAGGCCGTCACCGACATTCATGCGCTTGCCGCGAACGTGAACCTCCACCGTGACCTCCTTCAGGGTCTGCGAAGGCGCAAGAGCAGCTTCGCGGGGACTGGAGCGACCTGCTCGGCGGGGTGCCCCCCGGGGGCATCGGCCGCCGGCGCGGGCCAGGGGCGGCGGTCAGGCTGGGAACGAGTGCGAACCCGGCGGTGGTGCGCTCTTGGCGGCACGCACTCCCCCGTAGACGGCATCCCCCGGAGGGGGCTTGGCTTCACTATACCCCCGGGACGGCCCCGGCGGCAGGGGCCCTCGTTCCCCGGGCGGTAGTGGCCGTAACCGCCGCGCGGGGCCCGCCCAGAGCGGCGGCCGCCGCCCGGAGGGTGGCCCCGGTGGTCACCACATCGTCCACGAGGACCGCCCCGACCGGGACGTCCCGGACCAGCCGAAAGCGCGGCAAGCCGCGCCGTTCCCCGGCGAGACCGGCCCGCCGCCGGTGCCACCACTCCGGCGCCAGCGCAGCCACCACAGGCAGGGAGGAGGCCCGCCCCAGCGCCCGGGCCAGTTCGACGGCAGGGTCGACCCCGTAGCGCCAGCGCCGCAGCCTGGCTCGGGGCACCGGCACCAGGGCGCGGGCCCCTTCCGGAAGGCGGCCGGCCATGGCCCCGGCCAGCACCGCCGCCGCCGCGTGTTGGCCCCCGTACTTGAGGCGGTGCACCAGCAGCCTGGCGGTCCCCTCGTGGGCGAAGGCGCTGCGCACCAGGACGCCGTCCGGCAGGCGGCGCTCTCCCCCCGCGGTGAACCCGGCGCGGCACCGTCCGCAAAGCCGCTCACCAGGAGCGGCCCGGGAACTGCAGCCCAGGCAGATCATGGGCGCAAGGTATCGAAGGGGGGTGACGCTTCCGATCGGAGCCCAACCCGGGACGGCCGCCCCCGCAGGACACCCCGCCTGACTAGTCACTGCCCGTCCCCAGAATGAACACGCCACGCGGCCGATTATCCCGGCAGTCACCACTCTCCGTGGTTACAGTGCCGAGGAAGACAACTCGCGGAGGGGACCACATGCCGCTAGACGTGCAAGTGACCCGGGAACGGCAGAGGCGGCGCCGGTTGCGCCGCATCGCCATCGTCCTGTCACCGCTGGTGGTATGGCTGTGGGTACGCCTCCTCACCGGCAACCCCGTCTCTCCGGGATGGCCCGACCTGCCCCCCGAAGCGGTCTACTGGATCCCGGGCATCGTCATCGTCCTCATCCTCGGCATCGTGATCGTGGTCCCGATGATGGGCAGCGGCCGCTCCCCTGAGGTCGTCTTCCTCCCCGAGCAAATCGAGGTCACCTTCGACGACGTCCTCGGCCTGGGACCGGTGCTCACCGAGGTGCGCCAGTCTCTCGAGGTCTTCCTCAACCACCGGTACTTCCGCGACCACATGGGCGGCCAGCCGCGGCGCGGCCTCCTCTTCGAAGGCCCGCCGGGCACCGGCAAGACCCACACCGCCAAGGCAATGGCGAAGGAAGCCGGGGTCCCCTTCTTGTTCGTCTCCTCGACCGCCTTCCAGAGCATGTGGTACGGCGCCACCGCCCGCAAGATCCGCTCCTACTTCAAGCGCCTGCGCAAGGTCGCCCGCGAGGAGGGGGGCGCCATCGGGTTCATCGAGGAGTTCGATGCCATCGGCGGCCGCCGCGGGGGCATGAGCCACATGACGGTCGAGCCCACCAGGGTCGAGCCCTCGATGGTCTCCGAGGGCACCGGCGGCGTGGTCAACGAGCTGCTGGTGCAGATGCAGTCGTTCGATGAGCCGCCGCGTTCGATGAAGACGGCCAACGGTCTGCGCCGCTTCGCCAACAAGTTCCTGCCGCCACACCGGCACTTCAAAACGAAGAAGGCGCCGTTCGCCAACATCCTCCTGATCGGGGCGACGAACCGGGCCGACAACCTCGATCCCGCCCTGCTCCGTCCCGGCCGGTTCGATCGGGTCTTCCACTTCGGGATGCCTGCCCGGGCGCAGCGCCGCGAACTGATCGACTACTTCCTCACCCGCAAGACCCACGACGAGACACTCGACGAGCAGGCCCGAGACGACCTCGCCGCCTCGACCATGGGGTACTCCCCCGCCAGCCTCGAACGCCTCTTCGACGAGGGCCTGCTCTTCGCGCTGCGCGATGGGCGCGACCGGCTGAGCCGGGACGACCTGCGCCGGGCCCGGCTCGACGTGGAGATCGGCCTGGCCGAGCCGACCGAGTACACCCCGGAGGAGCGCGCCACCATCGCCTCCCATGAGTCGGGCCACGCCACCATTGCCTACCTGGTGGGCAAGGGACGCAAGCTGGACCTGCTCTCCATCGTCAAGCGCAAGGATGCCCTGGGGCTCCTGGCGCACAGCGAGGTGGAGGAGCGCTACACCAAGCGGCAGAGCGAGGCCCTGGCCCTCATCCAGATCGCCCTGGGGGGCATGGCAGCCGAGGAGATGCTGTTCGGCGAATCGGGGACCGGGCCGGCCGGCGACCTGGCCACCGCCACCGCGATAGCCGTCGAGCTGGTGGGCTCGATGGGTCTGGGCGGTTCGCTCATCTCCTTCCGCGCCCTCGACGACGGCCTGCTGGGGGGCAACCTGGTGGCCAAGGTCCTTGCCGACGACCGGGCCCGCCAGGCGGTCGACGGCCTGCTACGCGAGCAGAAGGGGCTAGTCGTCACCCTGCTGGCGGCGCATCGCCACGTCGTCGAGGCACTGCGCGACGCCCTGCTGGAGCGCGAGGAACTGGTGGGGCGGGAGATCCTCGAGGTTATCGAGGGCGCGGTACGCGACCCGGAGTTGGTGGTCGACCTGCGGGCCCCGGTCGGCTGATCCCGGCCCGGGCGGCGGCAGAGCCTCGCGAGGGTGCCAAGATGGCAGGGTCACCCGTTGCGGAGGTCCCCACATGGCCCAGGTCGAGCAGACCCCCCTTCCGGGCATCGGGGTGCGCTACGACTTCACCACCGGGGAAGGCCGGCGGCTCGGGGTGGTGCATCACCAGGACGGCCGCAAGCATTTCTACGTCGGGTCGGGCGACGATCCGCAGGATGCCGCTCCCGCGTTCAGCCTCGACGACGACGAGGTGCACACCCTTGTGGAGGTCCTCGGCGGGTTGCGGGTGACGGAGGGCCTGGTCCGCCTCCAGGAGTTCGTCGAGGGCCTGGCCATCGAGTGGCTGAAAGTCGGGCCCGGCTCCCCGGTAGTCGGGGCGAGCCTGGCCTCCGCCGGGATCCGGGCCCGCTCCGGCGTGTCGGTGGTGGCGGTGTTGCGCGAAGACCAGACCCACCCCGCCCCCGGGCCCGAGTTCCGCATCGCCGCCGGTGACACGCTGGTGGTCGTGGGCACCCCCGGCGGGGTGACGGCCGCCGGTGGCATCCTGCGCGCCGGCTGATCGACCGATCCCAGAGCCCTGTCGGGTGGCATCATGCCCTCCTCGACCCGGGAGGACGCGATGGTGACCACACCGATTGACCAGACCCCGCTCCCCGGCGTGGGGGTACGCTACGACTTCACCACTGAAGAGGGCCTGCGCCTCGGCGTGGTGCACCACCACAGCGGGCGCCGCGAGCTCTTCCTGTGCCCGGCCGACGACCCCGACAGCGCCAGGGTCACCCTGGAGCTCACCGAAGACGAGGCCCACGCCCTCATCGACGTCCTCGGGGGATCCCAGATCGTGGAGACGCTGTCGGTGCTGCGCCAGCAGGTGGAAGGCCTGGGCATCGATTGGCTGACTCTGGATCCGGGATCGCCCTACGACGGCAAAACCATCGGCGACGGCCGGATGCGGACCCGGACCGGCGCCTCGGTCGTGGCGGTGCTGCGGGCCTCCGAGCCGCACCCCGCTCCGGGCCCCGATTTCCGGCTACTGGCCGGCGACACTCTCGTCGTGGTAGGCACCGCGGAGGGCATCGGCGCCCTCGGCGCCCTGCTCCGCACCGGCTGACCCGTGCACGATCAGGCCCTGCTCTGGCTGGAACTGGGAGGGCTGCTGCTGGGCCTGGGCTTGCTGGCCCGCCTGGCATCGGTCATCGGCCTCTCTCCGATACCGCTCTACCTGCTCGGCGGCCTGGCGGTGGGTGAGGGAGGCCTGGTCCCGCTGGTGACCTCGGAGGGCTTCATCGAGATCGGAGCCGACCTGGGGGTGATCCTCCTGCTGCTGATGCTGGGCCTCGAGTACACGGCGAGCGAGTTGCGCCGGGAGCTGCGCTTCGGCGCCGCCCCCGGGCTCCTCGACCTCGTGGCCAGCTACACGCCCGGGGTGGCCGCCGGCCTGATCCTCGGCCTCGGCCCGGTGCCGTCGCTGTTCCTGGGTGGAGTCACCTACATCTCCTCGTCCGGGGTAGTGGCCAAGCTGCTGGCCGACTTCGGCTGGATCGGCAACCGGGAGACACCGGTCGTGCTCTCCCTCCTCGTCTTCGAGGACCTGGCCATGGCCGTGTTGCTGCCCGTGCTGGCGGTGGTGGCGATCGGGGGCAGCCCGGGAGGCGCCATCCTCTCGGTGGGAGCGGCTCTGGCTCTCGTGGCCCTGATCCTCGCCCTGGCCTCGCGGCACGGAGAGACCGCCGGCAGGCTGGTGTTCTCGGGATCCGACGAGGTGAATCTGCTCACGCTGGTCGGCGTGACGCTCGTCATCGCCGGCGTCACCGAGCAGGTCAGCGTCTCGGCGGCGGTGGGAGCCTTCCTGGTAGGCATAGGCATCTCGGGCGAGGCGGCACGCCGCGCCCGCACGCTGCTCACCCCGCTGCGCGACCTGTTCGCCGCGGTCTTCTTCGTCTTCTTCGGACTCTCTACAGATCCGGCCGCCATCCCGGGGGCGCTGGGCCCCGCCGCCGCGCTGGCCGCGGTCACCGGCCTCACCAAGCTGGGTACCGGCTGGTGGGCGGCCCGACGAGCCGGCGTGGGACGGCACGGCCGGGCGCGGGCCGGCGCCGCCTTGATCGCCCGCGGGGAGTTCTCGATGATCATCGCCGGCCTGGGGGCCACCGCAGCCGGCGCAGGGAGCGGCCGCCTGGGCCCCCTGGCGGCGGTCTACGTCCTGCTCACCGCAACTCTCGGACCCCTGGCCGCCCGGTTCGCCGATCGTGCGCCGGGCAGCCGACGCGGGGGGCTCCGCCGCCGTCCCCGGGTCGCCGGACGGCGCGGCTGACTCCGGAAGCCCGGCGGCGCTAGGTCCCCATCTCCCAGGAGCGCAGGTAGCGCTCCTGTTCCGGCGTCAGGGTGTCGAGGCCGCCCCCCAGGCTCTCCAGCTTGATCCGGGCCACCTCGGCATCGAGATACTCGGGGAGGCGATACACCCGGGGCTCCAGCTTCCCGGCGTTGGCCCCCAGCCACTCGGCGGCCAGCGCCTGGTCGGCGAAGGACATGTCCATCACGTCGGCCGGATGCCCCTCGGCAGCGGCCAGGTTCACCAGGCGCCCTTCGGCGGCGACGTACAGGCACCGCCCGTCGGCCAGCCGCCACTCCTCCAGGTTGGGGCGAATGCGCCGCCGGCCCTGAGCCGCGGCCTGCAGCGCCGCCAGGTCGATCTCCACGTCGAAGTGGCCGGCGTTGGCCAGGACGGCACCGTCCTTCATGACGGCGAAGTGCTCGGCCCGCAGCACGTGGAGGTCCCCGGTCACGGTCACGAAGATGTCGCCCAGGCGGGCCGCCTCTACGCCCGGGAGCACCCGGTGGCCCTCCATGGCGGCGGCCAGGGCGCGCACCGGGTCCACTTCCACAACGATGACCGACGCCCCCAGGCCCTTGGCCCGGGCGGCGACGCCGGTCCCGCAGTCCCCGTAGCCCACCACGACCACCGTGCGCCCGGCGAAGAGAAGGTTCGTGGCCCGCAGGATCCCATCGAGCGCCGACTGGCCGGTGCCGTGGCGGTTATCGAAGAGGTGCTTGGTGGCCGAGTCGTTCACCGCTACCACGGGGAAGCGCAGGACCCCGGCTTCGGCCATGGCCCGCAGTCGCAGCACGCCGGTCGTCGTCTCCTCGGTCGAGCCGATCGGGTCGGTCCCCGCCCGCTCCCGCAGAAGGGTCGTCACCAGGTCGGCCCCGTCGTCCATGGTGACCTGGGGCGCCTGATCGAGGACGGCCCGGATGTGGCCGTAGTACCGGTCGGCGTCCTCCCCCCGCACGGCGTAGACCGGGATGCCCTCCTCGACCAGGGCGGCGGCCACATCATCCTGAGTGGACAGGGGGTTGGAGGCACACAGGGTCACCTCGGCCCCGCCCGCCCGCAGGGCGCGCATCAGGTTGGCCGTCTCGGCGGTCACATGAAGGCAGGCCCCCAGCCGCATCCCTTCCAGCGGCCGGGAGGCCTCGAACCGCTGCCGGATGGCGGCCAGCACCGGCATGCGGCGGGCCGCCCACTCGATGCGGAGGGCGCCGTCCCCGGCCAGCGACGCGTCGGCGATGTCGAAGTTCATGATGCCTCCCCGGCCAGTTGCTCCTTGAGGGCGGCGATGACTTCCACCGCCACCGGGTCCATCCCGGCTCGCTCTGCCAGGGAGACCGCGACCAGGTCGCCGACCACGGTGAGGCTGAAGAGGCGGGCGAGCGGCCCCTCCCCCTGGGCATGGACCTCCCCGGCCAGGCCCACCCGCCCTTCCACCAGGCCCCGGCTCACCTGCGCCCGCCGGGCCATATGCGGATCCTCGGCCGGGTCGTGCAGCCAGACCAAACCCACTCGATCGCGGGCGAGATCCGGGTAAGCCGCCCAGGCTTCGATCTCGTTGTGATCGAGTTCGGGGAAGGAAGACGAGTAGGCGATCGCCTTGCCGTTCTCGTTGATCTGGGTCTTCCAGCGGTAGGCGGCCACCGCGGGGACTCCTTCCGCCCCGTAAACCACCACCAGTCGGCGGTACAGGGCCGCAGCCAGGTCCTCGGCCAGCGCCACCGCCGCCCCTCGCCCCCCGTCGAGCAGCCGCTCCACCACATCGGCCGCCTCGCGCAGGCCGGCCGACTGCGGCGGCACCACCCCGGCGGCTTCGAGCAGGCGCAGCACCGCCCCGGTCAGGTAGCCGACCGCCGCCCGCGGCTGAGCGACGGCGGGGGTCATCAGAACGGGAAAACCCCCTTCGGCGGCCAGCGCCGCCAGGCGCCCTCCGGTGGTGACCGCAGCGCGGTTGAGGCCGAGCCGGCCGGCGGCCTCGACCGCCGACAGGGCCTCTTCGGTGTCACCGCTGTGGGAGACGACGATCACCAGCGGGCGGGCCGCACCCGCCCATCCCGGCAGGCCGTAGGAACGGTGCACCCCCACCCGCCGGCCCGCCTCGGCGGCCACCACGCCGGCGATGCTCCCGGCGATGCCCGAGCCGCCCATGCCTGCCACCAGCGCTTCGCCGGCCGGCGCCGGCGCCGGCGGCTTCAGGGCTGCAGCCCAGCGCAGCTGGTCGGGCAGGGTGCCGATGAGATCGCGCATGGACGTCAAGGCCGGGGCTCCTCTCCTGGCCGGTAGGCCTCCTCGGGCAGCATGATCGGAATCTCGTCGCGGACCGGGTAGTGCCGCCCGCAGGCGATGCATGCCAGCGCCTCGCCGCGGTCCTCCAGCCTGCCGTGACACTCGGGGCAGGCCATGATGGCCAGCAGATCCTCAGGCACCGGCATCGGCGGCCTCCTCTACGACGGCCCGCACCCGGGCCACCAGTTCTTCGACTCCCGCGGCGTCGGGAGCCTCGACGTTGAGCCGCAGCACCGGCTCGGTGTTCGAGGGTCGCAGGTTGAACCAGCGGTCTCCCCACGACACGGTGAGCCCGTCGACCCGGTCCTGCTCCCCGTCGGCGAAGGCCGCCCCCACGGCGGCCGCGGCAGCCGCCGGGTCGGCCACCTCCAGGTTGATCTCCCCCGACTGGGCGTACGGCTCGAACTCGCCTCGGATGGCGGAGAGGCGCCGGCCGTCCTCGGCCACCACCTGCATGAGCACCAGCATGGTGAGGATGCCCGAGTCGGCCCGGTAGTTGTCGCGGTAGTAGTAATGCCCGGAGTGCTCCCCGCCGAACACGGCCCCGGTCTCCTTCATGACCCCCTTGATGAAGGAATGGCCCACCCGGGTGCGCACCGGGATCCCCCCGGCGCGGAGGATGGTCTCGGGCACGGCCCGGCTGCAGATCAGGTTGTGCACCACTGCCGAGCCGGGCTCCCGGCGCAGGAACCACTTCGCCACCATGGCCGTCACCGTGCTCCCCGGCAGCGGGCGGAGGGCGTCGTCCACGAAGAACGCCCGGTCGGCGTCACCGTCGAAGGCCACCCCCAGGTCGGGGCGCTCCCGCCGCATGAGGGCTTCGAGGTCGCGCAGGTTCTCCGGGCGCAGAGGGTCGGGATGGTGGTTGGGGAAGCGGCCGTCCGGCTCCAGGAACAACCCGATCAAATGGGCGGGCAGGCGGTCGAAGACGGCGGGCACCGCCACTCCGGCCACCCCGTTCCCCCCGTCGGCAGCCACCCGCAACCCCGTCAGCCCGGAGCCGTCGACGATGGAGAGGAGGTGGTCCACGTAGCCCGAGAGCACGTCCACCCGCTGCACCTCGCCCGGGGGGCCGGCCGGGGCCGGCGGGTGCTCCACCAGGCGGCGCACTTCCTCGAGGCCGGTGCCGGCGCCCACGGGGGCGGCGCCGGGCAGGCAGAGCTTGATGCCGTTCCACCCCTGGGGGTTGTGCGAGGCGGTGACCATGGCCCCCGGCCGGTCCAGCGAGCCGGCGGCGAAGTAGACCATGTCGGTGGTGATCATCCCCAGGTCGTCCACGCCGGTCCCGTGACCGGCGATGCCGGCGATCAGGGCCGCGGCCAGCGCCGGGGAAGAGAGGCGGCAGTCCCGCCCCACGGCAATGCGATCTGCCCCGCTGAAGGCGGCGAAGGCCGCGCCGATGCGCTCCGCAGTGACCTCGTCCAGTTGGGCGGGGACGAGGCCGCGGATGTCATAGGCCTTGAAGATGGAGTCGAGGCGGGCTTCGGGTTCCATCGCCGGGGCATTGTAAGAGAGAGCGCCCCGCGGCCGGGGTCGATCTCCCCGGGGCCGGTAGTCTTGCCCGATGCCTCCGGTGGCCCGTCTCTCGATCCTGATGCCCTGTTACCAACTGACGGGCGCCATCGCCGCCAACATCGACCGGGTGGTCGCCGCCACCTCCGGAGAGCCCGGCGTCGAGGTCGTGGTTGCCGACGACGGCTCCACCGACGGGACCCGCGAGGCGGCGGAGCAGGCCGCCGCCCGGCACCCGAACGTGCTGGTGGTGGCCAACCCGCAGAACGCCGGGAAGGGCCGAGTCCTGCAAAGAGCCTTCGCCGCGTCGAGCGGCGAGATCGTGGTGTTCCTCGACGGCGACCTGGACCTCCCTCCCGAGCAGGTCCCGGCCATGGTCGCCGAGCTGCAGCGCGGCGGCTGGGACGCCCTGCTCGGGGCCAAGCGGGCCGCCCTGGTCGCCGGCGGCTATCCGGCGGCCCGACGCGTGCTGTCGCGGGTCTTCTCCGCGGTGACCCGGCTGGCGTTCCGCTTGCCCGTCGCCGAGACGCAGACGGGCCTCAAGGCCTTCCGCCGGGAGCCCCTCGAGGCCGCCATGCCCACTCTGCAGATCGGCCGCTACTCGTTCGACCTCGAACTGGTGAGCCTGCTCCATCGGGCCGGCTGCCGCATCGGGGAGTACCCCGTGCGGCTCGAGGCACACGCCTCACAGAGCCGGGTCACCCTCGGCACGCTCTGGGAGATGGGCCGCGACACCGCCCGGCTCTGGTTCCGCACCGTCGTCCGCCGCGGTCGCTGACCCGGCGCGCCGCGCCAATGACCTGCGGAACACCAGGTCCCGATACGAGGCCAGCTTCGGCAGGAGGATGACGACCCCGGCCGCCAGCTTCGCCAGGTTCTCCTCCAGCCGGGACAGGTCGCCGAACAGGGCTTCGGCGCCGAGGACGATGCCCACCGTCGCCGCCCAGGCCACCCCGTTCACCAGGAAGAACATCGTGGTCTCCCGCCAGACACCGCTGCCCCCCTTGATCTCGAAGGTCCAGCGCCGGTTGAGCAGGTAGGAGACTTCGGTGGCCACGGCGAAGGCGATGGTCACCCGCCAGAAGAGCGGCACCGACGAAGGGAAGGCGTTGAACACCGCGAAGTCCACGCCGGTGTTGACCACCCCGATGATCACCAGCTTGGCCATCTGGCTCAGGCCGCGGCGGTCGAAGAACGACCTGAGGTAGGAGATCAAGTCTCCCCCCGGGCGGCGCGCCGTTTGCGGCGAGCCAGGAACAGCACGCCCCCCACCGAGGCCAGGCCGATTGCCGAGAGCAGCATCCCGCCCTGCTCGGCCCAGGTACTGGTGAACTCGAGCACCACGTCCTCCTCCGTGGGCACGACCACCATCAACGACGGGGCTGCCCGATAGGGCCCCTCGGCCCCGGTGGCCTTCCAGTTGGGGAAGTAGGACACCTTCACCAGGTGGGGCACTCCCACGGCCGTGGTGTGGAAACTGAGGCGGTGGGATTCGAGGACGACGTCGGTAACCTCGCCGGACGAGACGATGGGGTCACGCATCTCCCCCGGGAGGATGGCGTCGACCCGAGGCCAGTCGTCCGGCCCGTCGGCTACCACCCAGCGGTCGAGGCGATCGACGTCCTCGAAGTAGTCCTGGGCGGCCTCGAAGAACGGCTCCTCACCCGACCACACCGCCGGCTGATACGTGGCCACGTCGACCAGGCCGGTCTCGGGAAGGGCGAAGACCTTGAAGGGGGGCGTCTCGGCCAATTGCTCGAGCCCGTACTCCGCGGCGGCGGTGGCGCCCTCCTCGGTGTAGGAGATGTAGTAGGTGACCCCGTAGAGGGCTAGATGCGGCACCGCCCGCTCCATGTTGAGGCTGTGGTAGCGCAGGCCGCTGACCGGGCTGGAGGGCCGCAGGCTGGTCTCGGACTGCATGAGGAAGTGGAAGGGGGTGGTGAGCGACGACTCGAAGAGCAAGCCTTCCATCGAGGGATGCCCCGGGCTGAAGTACGGCAGCAGCATCAGGGCCATGGGCGTGCCGTACTTGTTCTGGTCGGAGCTGTACTCCCACATGATGCGGCCCGGCGGGAGGTGGTCCACGACCTCCAGGATCGCCCGGTACTCCGGGTAGGCCGCCTTGCCCTCGTATCCGGTGTAGTTCCACTGTGCCCAGGCCGGGGTCTTGTGGATCCCCACCGCTGAGATGATCAGGAACAGCGCCGCCCCGGCCGCCGCCGCCCCCCAGACGCCGGTTTCCGACGCCCGCAGGCGCCGCACTCCCTCCATCAGGGCCAGGCCCACGAACAACCCGGCGAACAGGAACACCGCGTAGTAGAAGAAAGGCAGCAGTCGCCCGTTGTAGAGGGCGGTGTAGTCGATCCAGGCGATCAACCAGTACCCGGCGGTGCCCATCACGAGCAGTGCCGCCGCCGGCCCCACCAGGGCGCGGCGGGCCACCGCCCAGACCAGGCCGGCGGCCCCCAGCACCAGCATCGGCCAGATGTCCCGGGGGAAGATGTCGGCCCAGTCCTCTCGCGCCGCCCAGCCCATGTCGGTCATCAGGTTGGGGAGAAACGCCCGCACGAGGAACGGCACCGCCCAGAAGCCGGCGATGGCGAATCCCAGCACCCAGGAGCCCGCCACCGTCCGGGGCCCTTTGCGCCGCAGCAGGAGCGGCAGCGAAGCGACCACCGCCACCGCAGTGGTGATCACGTGCGACAGGGCAGCAAGGGCCAGGATCACCGCCGGGCCGACGGTGAAGCCGCGGCCCTCGCGCGTATTGCGCATCAGCATGCCCAGGTAGACCAGGCACAGGGCGAACGACCAGGAGAAGGAGAACTCCCCCGCCAGGGTGCTGAGTGTGTTGCCCCCGAAGATGGAGAAGGTCTCCATGAACATGAAGGTGGAGCCGGCGATCCCCCCTACCAGAGCGACCGGCCGGGCGAAGCCCATCTGACGGGCGAAGTAGTAGGAGGCCCCGGGCAGGGCCACCAGTCCGGCCACGGTGACCAGCTTGAAGGCCACGCCGTAGGGAAGGAGCAGGTCCAGCAAGACGACGGCGAAGGCCGGCAGCGGGAAGTAGAAGTAGAGCATGGGGAACCCGGCGTACCAATCGTTGCTCCAGCCCAGGATCCGCCCCGAAGGGAGCAGGACGTCGCGCAGGTAGGCCGGGAGCACGACATGGGCCCCCATGTCGCCGCCGGAGGGAGTGTTGGCCAGGAAGATCTTGTCCGGCCGCATGAAGATGAAGGCCATCAGCGAGGCCACGGCCACCACCCCCGCCACCACCAGGCGGGCGCGGCGGTCGGCGGCGTCGGCTGAGGACAGGAGGGCAGGGCGCTTCACGGCGCCCGCAGGCTACCGCGGGCCGGAGAAAACGGCGCTTCGCCGGGTCAGCGGCGCCGGGCCAGGTCGAGCACCGTGGTGAGGTCGATGACCTCACCGTCGGCGTTCCACCAGCGGTGCTCGCAGCGGTGGCAGCTGTGGAAGTCCACCTCGACATCGTCGTTGAGCCGCAGCCGGATGCCGATGGCGTCGGCGGATCCACAGCTCCCACAAACCGTGGCGTTGCCGACCAGGTGCCGGGGCGTGCGCATCAGACCTTCCTCCTTCCGCACTACCCCATGAATCGGCAAAGGCCGCTCGGGACTTGAGCCGGCGAGTAGAAAACCGGACCGGGTTCAGCGCTCGGCGGCGCCGGCGACGTTCACGACCGCCGGGGCGGCCGGGTCTTCGAGCTTGCCCACGTACCGGGAGCGGCGGCGGCCGCCC
>Ga0172371_10006696_pt1 | contig 16665 bp, 14 predicted proteins | sample Lak12m_FD_114543 | JGI IMG/M metagenome (GOLD analysis project Ga0172371, IMG submission 114543) | Freshwater microbial communities from Kabuno Bay, South-Kivu, Congo - kab_022012_12m | ecosystem: Environmental > Aquatic > Freshwater > Lake | place: Democratic Republic of the Congo: South-Kivu...
CGGGAGTGAGGAAGACGGTGAGGGGCCAGCCGCCCCGGCCGGTCATCGCGGTCACGGCGTCCATGTAGACGCGGTCGACGTCCGGGCGCTCCTCGCGGTCCACCTTGATCGCCACGAACCAGTCGTTTATGAGGCGGCCGGTGCCCGGGTCGGAGAAGGACTCCCGGGCCATCACGTGGCACCAGTGGCAGGCCGAGTAGCCCACGGAAAGGAGGATCGGGACGCCCTGCTCGCGGGCGGCGGCGAACGCCTCCTCGCCCCACTGGTGCCAGTCGACGGGGTCGCCGGCGTGGGCCAGCAGGTAGGGGCTGGAAGCGGCGGCGAGGCGGCGGGGTGGGGCGGCGTGCATGGGCCGGCGATGGTATGCGGAGGCCGCCGCTACCCTCGCCCGGCGGCTCCCGTCCGGCCCTGCGGCGGGCCCGTCGGCGGCTTTTCGCCGCCTGCAGCGAGGGGGTTCACAAACCCCCCCTTTTGTGACATAGTGTGCGAGAGTCAGCCCTTGTGAATCTCTTCACAAGGGCTGCGACTTCCGGAGCGTTCCCGGCAGGAGAGGACACGACCTTCCCCATGACGGTAGGCAATCGGACGCGGCGAGATCGCGAGCGGGCCAAGCTGACCGACGAGCGGGGGCGGCTGACCACCGACCTGGTGAGCCAGTACCTGACCGCCATCGGCGAGTACGACCTGCTCACCGCCGAGCTCGAGGTCGAGTTCGCTCAGAAGATCGAGGCCGGTGAGGAAGCCCAGCGCCGTCTCGAAGAGGGCCGTCCGTCCTCCAAGGTGGAAGAGGTCGAACTGAAGCGGCAGGTCCGCCTCGGCCGCCAGGCCAAGGACGACTTCCTCACCGCCAACCTGCGGCTGGTGGTGGCCAATGCCCGCCGCTACGCCAACACCTCGGGGATCGACTTCCTCGACCTGATCCAGGAGGGGAACCTGGGGCTCATCCGCGCCGTCGAGAAGTTCGACTGGCGCAAGGGCTTCAAGTTCTCCACCTATGCCACGTGGTGGATCCGCCAGGCCATCACCCGCGCCATCGCCGACAAGTCGCGCACGGTGCGCATCCCGGTGCACCTGCACGACACCTTGGCGGCGGTGCGAGCCGCTCAGGCCAGCCTCAAGGCCGAACTGGGCCGCGACCCCAAGCCGGCCGAGATCGCCGAGGAAGCCGGCGTCACCGTCGACAAGGTGGAGTTGGCCCTCGGGGTGGCCGACACCGTGTCGCTGGAGCAGCCGGTCGGCGAAGACGGAGCGCAACTCGGGGACTTCATCGAAGACGAGGACGCCGTCGACCCGGTCCGGGTCACCGAGGAGCTCGACATCGCCGACAGCCTCCGGCGCTCCATCTCCCGCCTGCCCGACCGCGAGGGGCGCATCCTCGCCCTGCGGTACGGGTTCCTCGACGGGGTGCCCCGCACCCTCGAGGAGATCGGCGACGAGTTCAACCTGACCAGGGAGCGCATCCGCCAGCTCGAGAAGCTGGCGCTGTGCCGCCTCCGCCATCCCTCCTTCGGGATCCGCGAGCAAGACCTGGTCTGAGGTTCGGGGCCTCCGGGCCCCGTGGGCGGCGGGAAAGGCTCGCTAGCCTCGTGAGCGCGGCGCGGGAGGGCGATCATGAAACTGGGCTCGCTGGTCGGAGGCAGTGCCACCGTGATCGGCCGCGAGGCCACCGTCGCCGAGGCCGCCGAGGCCCTCATCACCGACGGCGTGGGCAGCCTGGCCGTGGTGGAGGGGCGCCGTCTGGTGGGCATCTTCACCGAACGCGACGTGGTGCGCGCCGTCTCCGAAGAGGCCGACCCCGAGGATGAGGTCGTCGAGGACTGGATGTCCGAGACCCCCGACACCTTCGGCCCCGACGTCGAGGTACGCGAGGCGGCCGCCTGGCTCCTCGAGATGGGCTACCGGCACATGCCGGTCATGCAGGACGGCGAATTGCTCGGCATCGTGAGCATCCGCGACATCCTCTGGGCGATCATCTCCGCCGAGGAGTGAGCCGGGGGCCGACGGCCCGGTGAAGTGTGGGGTCCCGAGGGGCTCCCGACCTCACCGGATCCCGACTACAGCACTCGGCCCAGCCGCCGGTTGAGGGCGGCCATGACCGCCCGCACCGCGGCCAGCGAGGGCCCGGCGTCGGCGAGCAGGGCGGTGCCCACAAGCACCTCACCGTCATCGCCCAGGCGCACCTGGGCCAGGGCCACCCGGGCATCGCCGAGGTCGGCGGTGGCCACCGCCATCAACTCGGTCTGGATGTGGTCGCCGCTCATGTGCTCCACAGCCTGCAGCGCCGCCTCGGCGGCGAGGCGGGCCCGGTGGGGCGGGTCGGCCAGGCCCACCGCCGTGCCGTAGTGGCGGCGATCCTGCCAGTCGAGGGTGATGGTGATGCGGACGTCGTCGCCGTCGGCGTCTTCCTCGATGGCGACTATGGCGGGGCGCTCGTTCACCGGGCCGAGGCTAGACGCCCCGGCGGCTTGTGATCGGCATCGTCAGCCCACCGGCAGCCAAACGACCGCCACCTCGTCCACGGTGATGTCGCTCTTCTCGAGGGGGATCTCCACGGGCTCGACCTCGGCGGCCCGGGCGTCCCAGGCGGCGTCGATGTCGGCCAGTTCGGCGGCGAGGTCGTCCTTGAGAGCCTCCAGATCCTCCACCTTGCCGCTCCAGCGGGCTTCGGCACCTTCGCGCCGCTGCTGCGCCTTGCGGGTCATGGAGCGCTTGGCCGCCACCCGGGAGATGACCCGGCCGGGGCGCCTGCCCCCGAGCACGGCTCCCACCACGTCGTCCCACAGCGACGCCTCCGCCTCCCGTCCCCGGGTCTCGGCGTCGAGGGCGGCCTGCTCCACCTGGAAGCGGGCATCCTCCACCTGGCGGCGCATCACATCGAGGCGGCCTTCGAAGCGGCCCCGGATCTTGGCGGCCTCGGCGTCGGCGGCCGACTGGGCGGCGGCGGTGCATCGGGCGGCGAAGGCATCGGGCGTCTCGCCGGCGCGGGAGTAGAGCTTCAACGCCCGATTGCGCAGCACCTGCATGGTTCGGCGACGCGCCAGGTCGTCCTTGAGGATGCGGGCGACCGCGGTGAAGTACGCCTGCTGGGCGATGGGGGCCGCGGGGAACTCGTACACCACCCCGGCGGGGGGCTCGGGGAGGAAGTCCCGCTGGTCGTAGTCGACGGCCTGGGCCGACTCCGGGTCGAACTGCTCCCCCAGGGGATGGAACACCGCCTCCCACTCCTCGACGTGGCGGAGGTCGGCGGGGGTGTCGTCGAAGGTGAGGTGAACCCGGGCGGCCAGGGCGGCCGCCAGCCGGGTGCCGCCCCGCTTCGCCCCGACCTGCGCCGCCCAGGGGACCGCCGGGTCGAGGTAGTAGACCGGGATCCCGGGGGCGACGCGCGGTGCCACGGCGACGGCGTCCTCGCCGGGCTGCGCCGGGGTGGCCCGCCCCGCCTGAGCGACGGGGGCGGCGGTTTCCTGGGCGGCCGGGGCGGCGCCCTCCTCCCGCCGGGGGTCGCCGGTGGTCAACTCCCCGACCTCCTGGAGGGTGAGGGGGCCGCGCATGTAGGACATGGCGAAGCGGGTGCCGAACAGCACCGGCTGCTTCTCGTGAGTGTTGTGCAGCAGGAACTGGCGCTTGCCCAGACCCGAGATCAGGGCGTCGAGCTGGGCCAGGTCGCGGCCCCCCGCCGCCGAGGCCAGGGCCTCCATGATCCGGGCCTTGTCGCGCTCGGTCTGCAGGAGGCCGATACACCAGGTCCCGGCGTTGGACATCGCCTTGTAGTCGAGGTCCATGGGGTTCTGGGTGGAGAGCAGCATCCCCACCCCGAAGGCCCGGGCCTGCTTGAGCAGGGTGAGGATGGGCTTCTTGGCCGGGGGCATGGCGCTGGGCGGCACGAAGCCGAAGACCTCATCCATGTACACCAGCGCCCGCAGGTCGGAGGAGCCGGGCTGGGACCGCATCCAGGTGATCAGGCTGGAGAGGGCCAGGCTCACGGCGAACTGGCGCTCGTCGTCGGAGAGGTGGGCCAGGTAGAGGATGGCGGCCCGGGGCTTGCCGTCGGCCGTCCACAGCATCGAGGGGATGTCCAGCGGCGGCCCGGTGCGCCAGGCCTCGAAGGACGGGGAGGCCAGCAGGTTGTTGAGGCGCATCGCCAGGGCGAGCCGGTCCTTCTCGGGGAAGAAGGTGTCGAGGTCGAACACCCCCAGCTTGCGCAGCGGCGGCCGGTGCACCAGGCCGACCAGTGCTTCGAAGGTCAGGTCGGCGTCGTTCGCCCAGGCGTCCTCTACGAGGTTGGCGAGCAGGATGTGCTCCCGGCTGGCCAGGGGGTCGGCGTCGATGCCGGCCAGGTGGAGCAGGCCGGTCACGAAGGCTTCGATCTGGTCGCGGCAGGCTTCCGGGTCGGCGCCGCTCTCGGGGGCGGCCAGCGACCCCAGCACATCCAGGGACACGCCGGAGGTGGACCCGGGCGTGTAGATGGTGAACTCGGCGGCAGCGCGCAGCGCCGAGATGTCGTCCGGTCCCAGGCCCGAGGCTCCCAGCCCCTTGGCCCAGATGGCGGCGGCTTCCTCCGCGGCTTGCTCGGGGGTCTTCCCCTCCCGTTTGGCGGCCAGCGTGTCCACCCAGGGGCGGAACTCCTCCGGCGTCAGGCCGGGGAAGGTGAGGAGGAGGTTGGTCATGTCCCCCTTGGGGTCGAGGATCAGCGCCGGGATCCCGGAGCGCAGAGCCTCCTCCAGGAAGATGATCCCCAGGCCGGTCTTGCCCGACCCGGTCATGCCGACGATGACCCCATGGGTGGTCAGGTCGGAGGGCTCGTAGTGGACCTGTTCTCCCGTGGGCTTGCGGGTTTCTGGATCGACCACCCCGCCGAGGTAGAAGCCGGCGCTGTCTGCCATCGCCACCTTTCCGATCGCGCGGCGAGTGTAGAAGGGCCTCCCCGGCGGCGGGCCCGGCTCCCCCGGCCGGGGCGGCGCGCCCTCTAACCTGTGGCCTTGGAGGAGGCACCGATGCCGAGAGCGCGAATCATCCTGGCCCTGGCCCTGACGGCCCTGCTGGCGGCGGCGTGCGCCGACGAGGGAGAAGGGGCGGTGGCGGCCCCGGACCTCGCCATCGAGCGGCAGGAGGGCTATGCCGTGGTGGTGGACGTGACCGGCGGCCGCACCCTGATCGGCTTCAGCACCGATCGCAACGCCACCTCGGGTGACTCCTACGACGTGTCGCAGGCGGTCTGGCGAATCGAGCAGGGCCCCTGGAACGAGCCCCCGGCTACCTGCCTCTCGGTGGGCAAGCGCCTGGAGTTGGGCATCTCCAAGGTGCAGAACGCCTCGCAGCCCGGCTTGCTCAAGAACCGGGTGGTCTGGCTCAGCTGCCTGGCCCCGGCTGCCGAGTAGGCACCGGGACGCGGCGGCGCACCTCCGCCACCGCCGCCGTCACATCGGGGACCAGCGCCACCATCGAGGCGTCGGTGGCCAGCCTCGCCGCCAGCTCGGGGACCAGCGCCGCCCAGGAGGGCCCCACGGCGATGACCGGCTTCGCCGGAGCCGCCGCCAGGCCGGCGATGAAGGCGATGTTCCAGGCCACCATCAACTCGGTGAGGGTGCCGATGCTGCCGTCGAGGGTGATGCTGGCGGCGCTGACCGACAGGATGTGGTGGATGCGCTCGGTGATGGTGGCCGCCGGGACCTCTTCGCCCACCCAGGCGTTGGCCCCGGTGCGGCCGGGGAAGGCGGCGGGGGCGGTCACCCCGATGACCCGGCCCCCGGCCTCGGCGGCGCCCCGCGAGCAGGCCTCCATGGTGCCGGCGTAGCCGCCGGTGGCGACGGCGTAGCCCGCTTCGGCCAGGAGCCGGCCGCAGGTGCGGGCCTCCTCGTAGCCGGGGTCGCCCGGCCGGCCGGCGGAAGAGCCGAACACGGCGACGACCGGGGCTCCCTCGCGGCCCGTGGTGGCGGATTCGCCTCTGCCCGGCATGGCCCTCCTGTGGCGGACGGCGGCATCCTGGCCTCCCCGGGGGCCGAGGGCAACCCGGCGGCCTCCGAAGTCGTCCCGACGCTGAGCGGCAGGCCCTAGGGTGGAGGGTGCCCCCGCCCAGGAGTGCCATGCCCTACCGCACCATCATCGAGCCGTTCAAGATCCACTCGGTGCAAGCCATTGCCTTCCCCAGCCCCGAGGAGAGGGAAGCGGCGCTGCGGCGCGCCGGGTACAACCTCTTCGGCCTGCACGCCGACGAGGTCATCATCGACCTGCTCACCGACTCGGGCACCGGGGCCATGTCCGACGCGCAGTGGGCGGCGATGATGGTGGGGGACGAGTCCTACGCCGGGAGCCGCTCCTTCTGGCGCTTCCAGGAGCGGGTGCAGCGCCTCACCGGCCTCCCCGAGGTGATCCCCACCCACCAGGGCCGGGCCGCCGAGTGGATCCTCTTCGCGGTGATGGTGAAGGAGGGCCAGGTCGTCCCCAACAACACCCACTTCGACACCACCCGGGCCAACATCGAGTACCAGGGGGCGCGGGCGGTGGACCTGGTGATCGCCGAGGGGCGCGATCCGGCGTTCGAGCACCCTTTCAAGGGAAACGTGGACGTCGCCGCCCTGGAGAGGCTCATCGCCGAGGTCGGGGCGGAGAAGATCCCTCTCGTGATGGTGACGGTGACCAACAACTCCGGCGGGGGCCAGCCGGTGTCGCTGGAGAACCTGCGGGCGGTGCGGGCCGTGTGCGACCGCCACGGCCTGCCGTTGTTCCTCGACGCCTGCCGATTCGCCGAGAACGCCTGGTTCATCAAGGCGCGGGAGCCGGGCTACCAGGACCGCACCCCGGAGGAGATCGCCGTCGAGATGTTCTCGCTGGCCGACGGGGCCACCTTCAGCGCCAAGAAGGACGGCCTGGCCAACATCGGCGGCTTCCTGGCCCTGAAGGACCCCGAGGCCGCCGCCCGGGCGCGAAACCTGCTGATCCTCCACGAGGGCTTCCCCACCTACGGCGGCCTGGCCGGGCGCGACCTGGAGGCCATCGCCGTGGGCCTGGAGGAGGTGCTGCACGAGGACTACCTGCGCTACCGCATCCGCTCCACGGAGTACCTGGCGGAGAAGTGCCACCAGGCCGGGGTGCCTACGGTGCGGCCCCCCGGCGGGCACGCCGTCTACCTGGACGCCCGTTCCCTGCTGCCTCACATCCCCCCGGCGCAGTACCCGGCACAGGCCCTGGCGGTGGAGTTGTACCGGGACGGCGGGGTGCGCGGGGTGGAGATTGGCTCGGTGATGTTCGGCCGGCCTCACCCCGACGGGACCGAGGAGGCCGCGGCCATGGAACTGGTGCGCCTGGCGGTGCCGCGGCGCACCTACACCCAGAGCCACATCGACTACGTCGCCGAGGTGATCCTCGCTGTGGCCAAGCGGGCGGACTCCATCCGGGGCTATCGGATCGTGGAGCAGGCCCCCTGGCTGCGGCACTTCACCGCCCGGTTCGAGCCGGCGTAGGAGGGTGTGCCAATGGGCCTGGGCCGTGAGGCAGACCTGCTCGCGTACCCCCTTGGGGAGCAGGCCCCGGCCTACTCAGCAGTCGTAGGCGTCGAGGGTGACGAGCGACGGGGCTACGGCGACCAGCCAGTCGCTGTTCACCCACGAGCAGACGGCCGGAGCCTCGGCCAGTTCCCCTGCCGCCACGAGGTAGGCGCCGTAGGCCTCGAGCATCTCGAGCTGGGCGTCGGTGAGGTTGGCGCCCCAGATCTGCACCCAGCCGCGCTCCTGCCACCGGCTCGCCACTTCGTCGGGCGTCAGGCGGAGGCGGTCGGCGGTGATGGCAGCGGCGGCATCGAGGTTGTTGCGCACGTACTCCTTGCCCTCGAGCCAGGCCCGCACCAGGCGGGTCATGCCCTCCGCGCCGTGCTCCTGCTGCCAGCGGCAGGTGACGCTCACCGGGGTCACGTCGCGGTAGGACTCACCCACCTCGCCGACATAGCGGCACTCCTCCTCGCCGCAGGCGGCCAGGGCCTGCCCCGGGACCGGCTCGGTCCAGATCACTGCGTCCACCAGGCCGCCGGTGAGGGCGGCCACCAGGTCGAGGGCGGCGGTGTCGACGACTTCCACCTGGCTCCACTCCACCCCCTGGTCCGACAGCCACATGCGGAGGGCGATCTCGGCCGGGCTCCCGGCCACGGTGCCCACCTTCCGGCCGATGAGGTCGTCGGCGGTGATCAGGTCGCTGCGCCCCACCAGGCGCATGGAGTCCTCGTCCAGGAAGTCCAGCGGGGCCAGGAAGCAAGCCCCCTGGGCCAGGGCGGCCAGGGCGGACCGGGCGTCGGGCAGGGCCACATCCACGTCGCCGGCCACCGCGGCGGCCAGAGCCTCCTCCGGAGTGGGGAACACCTCGACGGTCACCTCGAGGGCGTTGGCCGCGGCGATGCCGGTGGAGGAATCGGCGAGGGCGAAGGGGATGCCGAAAGCGATGCTCGGGGTGACGCCGATGCGCACCGGGATCGACGCGGGCAGGGTGGTGGTCGTGGTGCTGATGGGGAGGGGGCGCGTGGTGGTCGTGGTCGAGGTTGAGGTGGTGGGGGGCGCGGTGGTGGTAGTCGGCTCGGCCGCGCCACCGCAGGCGGCGGCGAGGAGTGCGGCCGCCAGGGCCAGGGCAGGGGCCCGGTGTGAGGGGCGGCGCGGCGGGGTCATGGCCGCCCAGGTTAGGCGCACATCGACAGGCCGGGGTAGGGGCCGAGACTCCGCCCCGTGGCGTGCCTATCGATGTGTGCTCCTAGAGCGCACGCCGCCGGGCGGAGGCTCCGACGGGTGGCGTGCCGGGCGGACGGCCCTGCGGGGTGAGGCCCCCGGTGACCTCCGCCCCTGGCGGGCCCCGGCCCGCCGCGCCACACTGTCTTCCGATGTTCCGCGATCGGCGCCACGCCGGCGTGCTGCTGGGGGAGCGGGTGCGGGCCCTCGGCCCGGCCCACCCCGTGGTGCTCGGGCTGCCGCGGGGCGGGGTGGTGGTCGCCGCCGAGGTGGCCCGGGCGCTGGGGGCGCCGCTCGACCTGCTGGTGGTGCGCAAATTGGGCGCCCCGGGCAACCCCGAACTCGGCATCGGGGCCATCGCCGAGGGCGGGGTCGTCGTGCACCACGAGGCGCTGATCGCCCGCCTGCGGGTGAGCCGGGGCCAACTCGAAGAGGTGACCCGCCGGGAATCCGCCGAACTGGAACGCCGCACCCGGGCCTACCGGCGGGGCAGGCCGCCGGTGGCGTTCGCCGGTTGCACCGCGGTGGTGGTGGACGACGGCCTCGCCACCGGGTACACGGCACGGGCGGCGGTGGCGGCGGCGCGGGCGCAAGGAGCGGCGGCGGTGGTGCTGGCGGTCCCGGTGGCCGCTCCGGAGACGGTGGCGGAGTTCGCTTCTCTGGTGGACCGGGTGGTGTGCGTGGAGATGCCCGAGTTCCTGTTCGCCGTCGGCGCCTCGTACGAGGACTTCTCCCAGACCGGCGACGACGAGGTGGAGCGGTTGCTGGCCGAGTTCGAACCGGCGCCGCCGGCGGCCCGAGAGGAAGCGGGGGAGGCCGAGGTGCTGGTGGAGGGGGTGGGCCTTTCCGGCGCCCTTGCTGTGCCCCCGGGCGCACGAGGGGTGATCCTCTTCGCCCACGGCAGCGGCAGCAGCCGGCACAGCCCGCGGAACCGGGCGGTGGCGGCGGCGCTGCAGCAGGCGGGCCTGGCCACCTTGCTGTTCGACCTGCTCACCCCGGCCGAAGAGGCCGACCGTTCGCTGGTGTTCGACATCCCGCTTCTGGGCCGGCGCCTGCAGGCGGCCACCGCCTGGCTGCGCCGCGACCCGGCCGGGGTGTCGGGGCTGCCGGTGGGGTACTTCGGGGCCAGCACCGGGGCGGGGGCGGCGTTGTGGGCCGCGGCCGGCGACCCCGGGGTGGCGGCGGTGGTGAGCCGGGGCGGGCGGCCCGACCTTGCCGGGCCCCGCCTGGGGGAGGTGTCCGCCCCCACCCTGCTGATCGTGGGGAGCCGCGACCCTATGGTGCTCGACCTGAACCGGGAGGCGCAGGCGGCGCTGCGGGCCGAGTGCCGCCTGGAGGTCGTGGCCGGGGCCACCCACCTGTTCGAGGAGCCGGGAGCACTCGATCAGGTAGCCCGGCTGGCCCGGGACTGGTTCCTCCGCTGGATGCCCGCCGGCGCGTAACCTTTGCCGACCCGATAGATTGACTCCGCTCCCGGCGAGCCCCCAGGGAGGATGCATGTCGGCCAGTCTCAGCGACCACCTCAAGCGCAGCAGCCTCTTCGCCGGCTTCTCCGACCGCCAGATCACCGATGTCCTGGCGACGGCCAAGCAGCGGCATTTCGCCGCGGGCGACAAGATCATCGAACAGGGCGACGAGGGCGGCCGCGGTTTCTATCTGATCGTGGAGGGCCGCACCGAGGTCCGCGCCGGCGACACCGTGCTGGCCCACTTCGGCTCCGGCGACTACTTCGGCGAGATGGCCCTGCTGCTGCCCGACACCCCCCGCACCGCCGACGTGATCGCTCTGGCGGATACCACCTGCCTGGTCATCACCCAGTGGGACCTGCGCGCCCTGCTGTCCGCCCACCCGGAGACCGGCCTCGCCATCATGGGGGAGCTGGCCCGCCGCCTGGCCGACACCGACCGCACCCTGCGCGAGTAGCCGCCGTGGCGGCGGTTCGCTTCCTTCCCGACGAGATCGTCGTCGACGCCCTCCCCGGGGAGACGCTCCTCGCCGCGTCGCGCCGCGCCGGGGTGCCGCTTGCTTCGGCGTGCGGAGGCGAGGCGGCCTGCACTACCTGCCGGGTTGTCGTGGTCGAAGGCTGCGATGCCCTGGCGCCGCCCCCTCCCGAGGAGGCCGCAGTGCTCAGCGCGCTGGGTTCCGATACCGCCCTGCGCCTCGGCTGCCGGGCGCGGGTGCAGGGGCCGGTGGTGGTGCGGCGCCTGGTCATCTACGAGAACGACGAGGCGGTCACCGCCTGGTGGAAAGAAGCGCCGGAGCCGATGGGGCGGGAGCGCATGGTGGGGGTGCTCTTCGCCGACCTGCGCGGCTTCACGGCCTTCTCCGAGTCGCTTCTCCCTTACGACGTGGTCCACGTCCTCAACCGTTTCTACTCGCTGGCCGACGGGGCCATCGGCCGCCACGGAGGGCGCATCGCCACCTACATGGGCGACGGGTTCATGGCCCTGTTCCTGACGGGGGAAGGCGAGGACGATCCTGCTTTGCGGGCGGTGCGCGCCGGCCTCGACCTCATTGCCGCAGTAGGCGCCTGGAAGGCTTACCTGATCGTGCTGCACGGGCGGGCCCTGGAGGTCAGCGTGGGGGTGCACTACGGGCCGGCGGTGGTCGGGTCCCTGGGCAGCGGGGACTCGCGCATCTTCACCGCGATCGGCGACACGGTGAATACCGCCGCCCGGATAGAGCAGGCCAACCGCGCCTTCGGCACCAGCCTGCTGGTCAGCGAGGCGGTGGTGCGGGTGCTGGGGGACAGCCTCGTGGCGGCTGCCCAGGCGCCCATCGCCCTGGCAGGCAAGACGGGGCACCACGTCCTCCACGCCGTCGAGGGGATACGCCGATGAGCCTCGCCTTCACCGTCTGGGGGGCCCGGGGGTCGATGGCGGTCAGCGGGCCCGGTTACCTGCGCTACGGCGGCGACACCTCGTGCTACCACGTCGAGGTGGAGGCGGGCCATCACCTGCTGATCGACTGCGGCACCGGCCTGCGCTCCCTGGAAGGCCGGCTGGGGCCGCCGCCGCTGCGCTTCACGGTGCTGTTCACCCACTACCACCTCGACCACCTCCAGGGCTTGCCGGTCTTCTCGCCCCTGTACGACCGGGCCAACCAGTTCCACTTCCACGGGGCGCGCTACGGCGGGGTGGGTGCGGCCGAGGCCCTCCACCTGATGCTGCGCCCGCCGCTCTTCCCGGTCCCCTACGACGAGGTCCCGGCCCTCTGCCGGTTCAGTGATCTCACCGGGCCCCTCCAGATCGGCCCGTTGCGGGTCACGACGCTGCCCCTGCGCCACCCCGGCGGGGCCACCGGCTTCAGGCTGGAGGGAGAAGCCGGCTCGGTGGTCCTGGTGACCGACCACGAGTCGGGCGATGCGGCCGCCGACGAGGCCGTCGTGGCGTTCGCCGCCGGGGCCGATGTTCTCCTCCACGACTCCCAGTACACCCGGAGCCAGTTGGAGGGGCCTCGGGCCGGTTGGGGCCACAGCTCCTTCGCCGCCGCGGCGGAGGTCGCCGCCCGCGCCGGCGTGGGGCGCCTGGTGCTGACCAGCCACGACCCGGACAGAGGGGACGAGGAACTCGACGACTTCGTCGCCAGGGTGCGTCGGCACTTCCCGGCGACCGAGGCCGCCTACCCGGGCCTCAGCTTCCCTCTCTGATCCCGGAGGCTCTCCTCTCGCCGGGGCGCGGCGTCAGCGGGTGCCGGTCACTCCCGGGGGAACCAGTCGGCCTCGAAGGCGCTGGTCTGGTTCCAGAGCATCCACCCGAGGCCGTTCGCCTCGGCCTGGGCGATCTCGGCGGCGATCTGGTCGCCGTCGTAGAAGAAGGCCTGCAGCCAGGGGCGCAGGAAGGCGCCCTGCATGCGGGGGAGGCCGGATTCGATGGCCCCGCCGGCCACCTCGGCGGGGTGGTCGTTGGGGGTGTCGAACCCCATCCACCCCGGCGAGTAGTGGCTCGGGTAGATCATGGGGCTCATGGCATCGACGGAGGCGGAGACCCCCTCGACCGTCTGGCCGATCCCCTGGTCGTTGGGCGCGGAGAGGATGATGGCGAACACATCCGCCGACACCACGCACCCTTCGGGATGGAGGCGTTCCCGGGCCTCGTTGAGGAAGGCGGAGGTGGTCTCCACCCGGCCCTCCTCGTCGACGGCGACGTCGTAGCCGAGAACGCTGGTGTCGCCGTCGCTGGGGAAGCGGACGTAGTCGAACTGGATCTCGTCGAAGCCCATCCGGCAGGCTTCCAATGCCAGTTCCAGCGGGTACTCCCAAGCCTCCCGGTCGGTGGGGTCGGCCCAGGCCAGGCCGTTGGAGGTGGTCCACACGCCACCGGTGGCGGTGTTGTGGGCGGCGTGCTCGGGGTTGGCCGTCGCCCAGAACGGGTCCTGGAAGGTGACGATGCGGGTGATGGTGTAGTAGCCCCGTTCCTTGGCCATGGCGAGGAGGGCTTCCACGTCGTAGTCGTAGACCATGGCCCCGGTGTCCTGGGCCCCCTCGACCGCGGTCTCGTAGGACACCCGGCCCTTCTCATCCTTGGTGTCGAAGACCAGGGTGTTGATGACCGTGCCCTCGATCATGTCGAGGAGGTCCTCGAACCAGCCCTCGGTGCCTGCGGTGGGGCCGTGGATTCTGATCCCCTTGACGATGAACGGCTCGAGGGTGATCTCGAAGCGGTCGGCCGACCCGTCCCATTCCGCCTCGGCCGCGGCGTAGGCCATCTTGGAGGCCTGCACCTTCCCGGGGGCGACGGCCACGAACTGGAAGGCGCCCATCTGGTCGGTGGTGGCCTCCAGTTCTCCCAGGCGCACGGCGGCGCCGATGACTCCGGCGCCCTCGTGGTCCTTCACCCGGCCGTTGAGCACCAGGGGGTCGAGTTGCAGGCCGAGCGGCCCGTCGGGCGGGAGGGCGTCCACCTGGAACAGGGCGTCCTGATAGCCGGCCACCTCGACCTCCAACTGGCAGGGCGGGGTGAAGGCGAGGCGGGTGGCGCCGTCGTCGCCCGTGGTGGCGGTCCTGCCGTCGGGGCCGGTCACCACCGCCCCGGCCAGGATGGCGAGTTGCCCGTCGGGCCCTTCCATGCCGAAGACCACTAGCGGCACGGCATTGTCGGGGTTGAAGTGCCGGAAGAGCACCCACCCGGCCGCCCCGGCGAGGGCGAGCACCACCACGACGGTGACGGCCAGGGTCAGACTGCCCGGGCCGTGCCGCCGCCGCCCAAACCCTCCGGTGCCCTCGAAGATGTCGAGGCCCCGGCCGTGCAGGCGAGCCATCGCGCCTCCTCCTGGTGCCGGGGTCCCGCCCGGCACCCGTAGGTTAGGAGACGGCGCCGGACAGCAGAGGGGGAGGGCTACTCCTCCCCGGCCGCCGCCTCTAGAGTCCGCGGCGCATGCGTGCCGCTCTGGAGATCTGCCGGCGCTGGGAGGCCGAGGGGAAAGCGGTGGCTGCCGCCACCCTGGTGGCCGTGGCCGGCTCGGCCCCGCGCCGCGAGGGGGCCCGGCTGCTGGTCTCGTCGGCCGGGGACACCTGGGGTTCGGTGAGCAACGGGTGCGTGGAGGGCGATCTGGCGGCCCACGCCGCCGAGGTGCTGCGCGCCGGGCGGCCCCGGCTGGCCGCCTACGGCATCGCCGACGAGCAGGCCTTCGCCGTGGGACTGTCCTGCGGCGGCGAGATCGAGGTGTTCATCGAGCCCTGGGCCGGCCTGGCGGTTCTGCTCGGGGGAGGGCCCGGCGAGGAGTTCGTGGGGGCCCTGGCCACCGTGGTCTCGGGGCCCGGAGAGGGGGCCCACGGCCTCTTCGATCGCGAGCGGGGCCTGGTAGCCGGGGACCTCCCCACCGCCGTGGCGACGGCGCTGCTGGGTGAAGTCGCCGGCGTGGTGGATGCCGAGCGGAGCCGCGTGAGCGCCTGCGGCGAGTCGCGGGTGTTCCTGGAGACCGTGGCCCCGGCGCCGCGGCTTCTCCTGTTCGGGGCGGGGCATGCCGCCGAGGCTCTGGCGCCGCTGGCGACGGCCGCCGGCTTCCGGGTGACGGTGTGCGATCCCCGCGCCGCCCTGGCCCTCCCCGAGCGCTACCCGGGTGCCGAGGTGCGGGTCGGCTGGCCCGATCAGGTGGTCCCGGGGCTGACGCTGGACCGGCGTACCTATGCCGCGGTGCTGGCCCACGACCCCCGGATCGAGGTGCCTCTGCTCCCCCTGCTGCTCGCCTCTCCGGCCCGCTACATAGGGGTCCTGGGCAGCCGCCGCACCCACGCCGCCCGCCTGGAGCGCCTGGCCGCCGAGGGCTGGCCCCCGGAGCAGTTGGCCCGCCTCCATGGGCCCATCGGCCTCGACATCGGGGCGGCGGTGCCGGAGGAGGTGGCCGTGGCCATCGTCGCCGAGATGGTGGCCGCCCGCCGCGGGCGCCTGGCGCCGGCGGGCGGGGCGGCCCGGTGACCGACTGGTGGCGTGAGGCGGTCTTCTACCAGGTCTACCCCCGCTCGTTCCAGGACGGCAACGGGGACGGGGTAGGGGACCTGGAAGGCGTCCGGTACCGCCTCGACTACCTGGCCGGGACCCTCGGCGTCGACGCGATCTGGCTGTCGCCCTTCTACCCCTCGCCCATGGCCGACTTCGGCTACGACGTGGCCGACTACTGCGGGGTGGATCCCCTCTTCGGTGATCTGGAGGCCTTCGATCGCTTATTGGCCGGCTGTCACGCGAGGGGCCTGCGCCTCATCGTGGACCTGGTGCCCAACCACACCTCGGACCGGCATCCTTGGTTCGTCGAGTCCCGAGCCTCGCGCCACAGCCCCAAGCGCTCCTGGTATGTGTGGCGCGATCCGGAGCCGGGCGGGGGACCGCCCAACAACTGGCAGGCGGTGTTCGGCGGCCCGGCCTGGGAGTGGGACGAGGCCACCGGTCAGTACTACCTCCACTCCTTCCTGGCGGAGCAGCCCGATCTCAACTGGCGCCACCCGGAGGTCCGCTCCGCCATGGTGGGAGTCATGCGGTTCTGGCTCGACCGCGGCGTCGACGGCTTCCGCATCGACGTGGCCGACTTCATCATGAAAGACCCGGACCTGCGCGACGACCCGCCCCCGGGAGCCGGCCGTCCCCGGTCGCGCGCCCACCCGGATGTCCACGGGGTGTTCGGGGAGATGCGTTCTCTCCTCGAGGAGTACTCGCCGCCGCGGGTGGCGATCGGTGAGATCCACGAGGAGGACCCTGCGGTGTGGGCCTCCTACTACGGGGACGGCGACGAACTGCACCTCCCCTTCAACTTCTCCCTGCTGCGGGCGCCCTGGGAGGCGGAAGAGGTGCGCCGCAGCGTGGAGTCTCTAGAGGCGGCGCTGCCCGCCGGGGCCTGGCCGAGTTGGGTGCTCGGCAATCACGACGAGCCTCGCCTGGCTACCCGTTTCGGGCCGGGCGCGGCGCGGGTGGCGGCGATGCTGCTGCTGACCCTGCGCGCGTCCCCCACGCTGTACTACGGCGACGAGTTGGGGCTGCTGCAGTTGGAGGTGCCGCCGGAGCGCCAGCAGGATCCCTTCGGGCGCCGGGTGCCGGGCCGGGGCCGCGATGGGTGCCGCACTCCCATGCCCTGGGACGGCGGCCCCCACGCCGGCTTCTGCCCGCCGGGAGTGGAGCCCTGGCTGCCCATCGGGCCGGAGGCGACGGAGCGCGGTGTGGCGGGGCAACTCGGGGATCCCCGGTCGCTCCTCGGCCTGTACCGGGCTCTGCTCGCCGCCCGCCGGGCGTCGCCTGTCCTTCGCCTGGGGGACTACCGGACGATCTCCGGGGTTCCCGCCGGGTGCTTCGCCTACCGGCGCCTCCGTCCGGGCACGGCGCCGATGGCGGTGGCGCTGAACTTCACTGGGGGGCCCCTGGAGTTTCCGGGATTGGGGCCGGGCCGCATCGTGGTCTCGACCGGCATGGACCGGGCCGGGGAGGTCGGGGCCGGCATCCTGTCCCTCGGCCCCCACGAGGGCGTTGTGGTCGAGGAA
>Ga0172371_10006697_pt1 | contig 16664 bp, 13 predicted proteins | sample Lak12m_FD_114543 | JGI IMG/M metagenome (GOLD analysis project Ga0172371, IMG submission 114543) | Freshwater microbial communities from Kabuno Bay, South-Kivu, Congo - kab_022012_12m | ecosystem: Environmental > Aquatic > Freshwater > Lake | place: Democratic Republic of the Congo: South-Kivu...
GCGTCTGGCAGCGGAAGGTTATCTCAATCCACTATTGATAACCACTATATGGAAGCAACATCTCAGTGGTCGGTATAACTGGACGGCTCGACTATGGACGGTTCTTATGTTTCAAGCATGGCTTGAGGAAAATAGATGATCACATACTGGCTGATGTTTCTTGTTCCCTTGCTTTCGGGATTGAGTCCCTGGAAGGCAAAGGGGGCTTTGCCAAATTTCCAGTGGTTTTTTTACAGCTTTATTCTGATTTTCATTGTGGGTTTTCGACATGAGGTCGGAGGTGACTGGTTCACGTACATTGAAAATTATGAAAGGCTTATTGGTGTACCATTTACAGGTTTATTATCTGGTGCAAGTTTTGCTAATAGTTTTGGTTTTGAAGTACTGCATTGGTTTTCCATGAATTATCTTAATGGAATTTATGCGACTAACTTGATTTGTGCCACAATCGTCATTGTGGGAATGATGAGAATCTGTCGCAATATGCCAGTTCCCTGGATTGCTCTAAGTGTTGCTACCCCTTATTTTCTGATTGTTGTTAGCATGGGTTATACACGACAGGCAGTTGCCATAGGATTTATTATGTGGGGCATTCTTGATTTGGTAAATGGAAAACAGATACGGTTTTATTTTTTAGTTTTAATGGGAGCATTGTTCCATAAGACGGCTATTATTATGCTTCCTGTTGGTTTTTTATATGCGAATTCTATTCGAAATATTAAGGACTTGATATTGCTATTGTTGCTATTTGGTATGGCGTTTATGGCGTTTATGCTTGACAGATTTGAATTTTTATTGTACCATTACGTTACAAATACACAATTAGATTCATCAGGTGCTTTTATTCGAGTTCTAATGAATGTTTCTGCAGCAGTAACTTTTCTCTTTTTTCGAAAAAAATGGGTAAAAAAGTATGATGATACATCTTTATGGATGATCTTTAGTATCATAAGTATTATTATGTTACCCCTCACATTTGTAAGTTCAACAACTGTTGATCGATTTGCGCTTTATTTTATTCCGTTACAACTTCTTGTTTTTTCAAGAGTACCAGTTTTAATTGAAGATATATATCAACGTACATTATTTGTTCTTGTAGTGCTTTTAGTTTATACAGGAGTGCTTTATATTTGGCTTAATTTTGGATCATATTCCTCACATTGGCTTCCTTATCAGAATTATTTGTTCAAGTGAAATTGCCTGACTCAGTCAGGGCTTCCGTCCTCCCGTTTGTTTCCCAATAAAATAGTCGATCAATTCATTCCATGTGCGGTATTTGCGGATTTACAGGTGATCAGGATCGTGTTGTACTGCAAAGGATGACCGATGCACTCGTGCATCGAGGGCCGGATGATGATGGATATTATGTAGATGGGAAAATCAACTTTGGCATGCGACGCCTCAGTATTATTGATGTCGAGTCAGGCAAGCAACCGCTCTGTAATGAAGATGCTTCGATTCATACGGTATTCAACGGTGAGATATATAACTATCCGGAACTGCGCTCCAGCTTGCATAAAAAGGGGCACCGTTTTCATACCGATCATTCTGATACCGAAGTGCTTGTTCATCTTTACGAAGAACACGGGCTCGATTTTCCTGGGCATCTCAATGGCATGTTTGCCATAGCCCTGTGGGATAATCGAAAAGAGCGCTTTCTGCTCATACGCGACAGGATGGGAGTAAAACCGATTTTTTATGCCGAGATAAACGGGAAATTATTGTTTGCCTCTGAAATCAAATCAATCCTGCAACACCCCGATTACCACAAAGAGATGGATTTTGATGCCATCTACCATTATTTCACATTTAAAAACATCCCTTCTCCACAGACAGCATTCAAGGGTATCAAGGCTCTGCTTCCAGGCCAGATGCTCATTCGGGAGCAAAATACTACAAGACTGCAAACCTGGTGGAGCATCCGTTTTGATGAACAAGAAGGGTGCAATGAAGAAGAGGTGCAGCTCCGTATTTTGGAGTTACTTGATGATGCTACCAGAATCAGGATGCGAAGTGATGTACCTTTTGGCGCTTACCTAAGTGGTGGTGTTGATTCAAGTACAATTGTTGCCTTAATGAGCAGATATGCTGATAAGCCCGTCAAGACGTTTTGCCTTGGTTACGAGGATGAACTAAAAAACAAGGCAGCAGACTTGCATCATGCCCGCAGGGTAGCTGATTATTACGGCACAGAACACCACGAATATATCATGTCAAGCAGTGAGCTGCTTGAAGAGATCGACAACGTAATCAGGTCGTTCGATCAGCCATTTTCAGGCACCATATCAACCTATTTTCTCTCCAAGCTTATATCCCGACATGTAAAAGTCGCTCTGTCTGGTGACGGTGCAGATGAACTTTTCGGCAGTTATCTTACTCATCGCACGGCACAGCCGATCTCGCATTATGCACGCCTTGTTGATAAGATAACAATGGGCGAAATCTCGAGTGATGATCAGAAGCTGTTTGCTCCGTGTGATCTTGAGTATCTTGAAGGTCTATATGCGAAATCTCAAGGGGATGAAGTAAAATGGCGATCAGCACTATACCTTTTCAATGACACTGAAAAGCAATCGTTCCTGTCAGAGAGCTTCAAGTTCCAATGTTCTTTATGCAGTACAGCGTCAGTCATTACAAGATATTTTGGTGATCTTACAGCTCGCAATCCACTCAACAGGATTCTGGAAATGGAGTGGAAAACCCAATTACCCGACCAGGTATTGGCTTTTGTTGATGTTCTATCCATGGCTCACTCTGTAGAGGTTCGTTCCCCCTTTCTTGACTTCAAGCTGGTTGAATATGCGGCAACCATTCCTGGAGAGTTAAAAATCAGGGCGGGAGCCGTCAAAGATGTTTTGAAAAAGGCTGTAGCATCACTTCTGCCTTCAGGTATAACAGAGCGACCTAAAGAAGGATTTGTATTGCCAATCTTTGACTGGATGCAGGAAAAGTATAAAGGTTATTGTGACGAAGTTCTTTCTCCGGATCGGCTACATACACATGGTTTTTTTGATAGTAAAGCAGTTCAGGATATGCTTCTGCGTTATAAAGCGGGAGAAAAAACGTTGAACGGGAGAATTTGGAATTTGATGATGTTCCAGTTGTGGTGGGAGGAGTATTTTGGATGAAAGCAACGGGGCAGGTTGGTGCAAAGTGAACAATCAAGAGAAGCCACATGAATGCTGATATATTAAGTACTCAAATTGAGCAGGGGCGATTAAAGGATTCCGGCGACTTCCCAAAGGTTGTTCTGATAGATACGGTAAGCTATTGTAACCTTGCCTGTTCTATGTGTGTTCATCCTGCTATGACCAGAAAAAAAGGGGTCATGTCGTGGGATCTTTTTACCAAAATTATAGATGAAGTTGCTGCTGAAAATAAAGATGCACGAGTCTGGATGGTATTTTTCGGAGAACCGTTTGTGGTCAAGAACAGAAATCCATCAATTTTTGATATGATCCGGTATGCGAAGGATAAAGGGTTGACTGATGTGGTGACCAACTCCAATGCCAACCTTATGGATGAGGACGCCGCACTAAAATTAATTGACTCCGGGCTTGATGCTATCTATTTTGGTCTTGACGCTTTTGCTCCTGAGACCTATGCTCAAATTAGAATCAATGGTGATTATGCAAAAACGGTAAAAAATATTCAGTTTCTGCTCAAATTGAAAGAAGAGTTGAAGTCAGACAATCCTGAGGTTTTTGTGCAGTTTGTCGAGATGGATAACAATGTTGATGAAAAAGAGCCCTTTATATCTTTTTGGAGTGAACAGGGCGCAAAGGTAAAAATACGCCCAAAAGTAAGCTGGGCAGGTCTTATAGAAGCCAAAAATCTTGTTTTGGATGATGCAGATCGCTGGCCGTGTTATTGGGCAATGCAGACAATGTCAATAACTGACACAGGAAAAGTAGTAACGTGTGCGGTGGATCTTGATGCCCGTTTTATTGCAGGTGATATTACGACGGAAAACCTGAAAGATGTATGGAATGGGGCACTCAAAGAGTTAAGGCACTTACATCTTGAGAAAAAGTTTGTTGAGTTGCCGGAGATCTGTAGGAATTGCAAAGATTGGCAGTCTGCACGTGCAGACTATTATCAAGCTCAAATAAATCCATAATTTGGGATGTTGTCATTATCCGGACAGTCAAAAATAAACGTAATTTTATTTGGTTTGACAGGCTTCGGCAATAGTGCTTTTGAAGCCTTAATGCAAAATAGTGACATTGAACTAAAAGCAGTATTTACAAACCAAAAGCCGCTAAATGAATTTCCGTACTATCACTGTATAAAATTGCACGATGTTGTCCGTAAGTACAATATACCGCTTTATCCTGGTATACGTTTAAGTGATAGTAGTTCATATGAGATTATTAAAGATATAGATCCGGATTTGATAGTCGTTAGTACATACAATCAGCGTATTCCTCAAGAAATTATTGATTTGCCACGGTATGGAGTTATAAACTTTCATCCTTCATTATTACCTAAGTATAGAGGTGCTACGCCAACATTTTGGGCAATCGCGAATGGTGAGACTGAGTCTGGAATTACTGCTCATTTTATTGAAAACGAACTATTCGACACGGGCCGAATAGTGTTGCAAAACAAGGTTGATATTTCTCCGTTTGAAACCGATGGCTTAGTACGAAAGAGGTTATCTTCGCTTGTTTTTACCATGATGTCAAAGACTATTAACCTTATTCTATCAAACGATAAGAAATCGTTTTTGCTTCAAGACGAGCGAGAGGCCTCTTTTTTTTCTAAACGAACCGATACTGATGCTGTAATAGACTTGTCCTGGTCATTGGAAATGATCAGAAATCGTATTAGAGCCCTGACACCATTTCCCGGAGCTTTTGTATATCTGGAGAGGGGGCTACTCAAAGTTCAAGGAGTACATGCGGCGTTAGATAGCAATTTCTCAAAAAATGAAAATGGCATTATTGTTGACACTGAAATCGCAGGGCGAATTAAATTCATTGTTTGAAAGGAATATTTTGTAATGACTATCAATAGCAAGGACCATTGTTCAGGAGTATACGGGATTCGTCCAGAGGCTTCTGAATTTCCTATGATGTGTGTTTTGTCATTTGTCTATGTGTGTAATGCGATATGTCCAAACTGTCCGTATACCAATTCAACCATCAGACAAGAATACAATGATCGGTTGTTTATGATGCCTGAAACATTTCGATTGATTGCTGATCAATGTGCTGAATATAATGCATGGATTCGCCTGTCGGGTGGTGGTGAGCCCATGTTGCATCCACAAGCAGTTGAACTGATGGAATACGCCAAACAGAAAGGTGCCAGGGTTGGGTTGATTACAAATGGTTCGTGTTTTACCGAAGTGAACAGTCGGAGGTTGTTATCTGCCGGAGTAGACATGATTGAATTCAGTGTTGATGCTGCTGATCCGGAGACCTACAACCGGGTAAGGGCCGGGTTGCAGTGGGACAAGCTTTTGGCAAATGTTCAACGCATGGTTTCCCTGCGCGATGAACTGGGCAGTTCGGCAAAGATCATTGCCAGTGGCGTGAACCAGGAGGGGGTGAATATTGATGAGGTGGCAGCATACTGGGAACCGCTGGTTGATATTTTCCAGAAACGAAAATATCTGACGTGGGGCATTAACGATCCTGAAAAATCTGCTGATCAAACGCCTTACTTGCCTCCTGAAGAGCAGGTTCCGTGCCCATTTATTTTTGAACGACTCAATATTGATTCACGGGGCAAGGTAATGGTCTGTGGTTTTGACATTGCAGCCAATACTGATATGGGCAATATTCATGAGAAAAGCATCAGGGAGATCTGGCATGGAGAAGGTTTTGAGTACTATCGCAGGAAACATCTTGATAAAAAAGGCAAGGATATTGAGATGTGCAATAACTGCCCTGACTGGAAATACCGCTCATGGAAGCATAACTACTGGAAACTTGTTGATGTTGCCGAAAATAATCGACAGCAGAGGATAGAGAGACTTGATCTGATGGACTCTGAAGGGTGTATGGTTGACGATGGCATCAAGGGTGTTTAGATGGTGATCGGGATTTTGCAGCCGGGTTATTTGCCCTGGCTTGGTTTTTTTGAACAGCTTTATCGTAGCGACCTGTTTGTCATATACGATGATGTTCAGTATGACAAGCAAGGCTGGCGCAATCGGAATAGAATCAAGACCGTCAACGGGGTTCAGTGGCTGACTGTACCGGTTAGGCACGCTTCTGCTGAACACCAGTTAATATTGGATGTGCGCATAGACAACAGGTTAAACTGGCGAAAAAAACATCTTGAAACCATTCGCCAGAGCTATGTGATGGCTCCCTTTTTTGAAAAGTATTTTGCCATTTTTGAAGAAGCCTATAGTCGCGACTGGGAGTATCTTATCGATCTTGATCTCTATTTCATAGAGAAACTTGCCCATGCATTGGGTATTTTTGAAAAGCCGCTGATAAGGTCATCAGCCCTTGACATAAAAGGGGGGCGCATTGATCGACTTATAAAAATCTGTAACTACTTTAATGCCGCCACATTTTACGAGGGTGCAGCGGGCTCCAATTATATTGATCAAGAAGAATTTATAAAAAAAGGCATTACCGTGGTCTTTCAGGATTACGTACATCCCGTTTATCCTCAGATGCATTCGGAATTTATCCCTTATCTTTCCCTCACAGATCTACTTTTCAACTGTGGAGATCAGAGTCTTGAGATACTATTGCATAATCATTAACAGGAAGATGTCTATCTGACATGTCAAAAACTATTCTCGTAACAGGTGGTGCCGGATTTATCGGCAGCAACTTTGTCCGTCACATTTACAATACCTATACGGATTATCGAATAATTGTTTTTGATGCGCTGACCTATGCAGGACACATCGAAAATCTACCGGTTAATATCAATGCAGAAAACAATGGACGTCTGACATTCTGGTATGGCAATGTTACGAACGGCGAACTGGTGGATACCCTGGTATCGCAAGTAGATACCGTGGTCCATTTTGCAGCAGAAACGCATGTTACCCGTTCTATTTATGATAATTTTCTTTTTTTTCAAACTGACGTTATTGGAACCCAAACCATAGCTAACGCCGTACTGAAATATCGTGACAGGATCAAGCGTTTTATCCATATTTCGACATCAGAGGTTTATGGTACGGCATGCAAGCCTCTGATGGATGAAGAGCATCCAATTTTACCGATGAGTCCATACGCTGCTGCAAAAGCCGGTGCCGATCGCCTGGTTTACTCTTACTGGACAACATACGGGATTCCAGCAGTCATCATTCGTCCTTTCAACAACTATGGATCCCACCAGCATCTTGAAAAAGCCATTCCACGATTTATTACAAGTTGCATTCTCAATGAACCTATTCGCCTTCATGGTGATGGATGTGCCGCACGTGATTACATACATGTAAAAGATACCTGCGATGCAATTGACCTTGTTTTGCATGCTGATGGCAATATTGTCAATGGTGAGGTATTCAACCTTGCCTCTGAAGCAGATCGCACCATGTTGTCAGTTGCCAGAGATATTGTGGCAGCGATGGGATGCAATCAATCCCTGATTACTTTTGTCGGGGAGCGGCCTGGTCAGGTATTTCGCCATACGGGAGACAGCTCGAAAATCAGGAGAATCTTTGGATGGACACCTCGTATTACCTGGGATGATGGTCTGCAAAAAACGATAGAGTGGTATGCCAAAAACCAGACATGGTGGGTAAAACAACTCTGGATGCGTACGGTTCCCATTATAACCAGTTCAGGTAATAAGGAATTGCATTGAGTATAAAGAGGAGTTTTTCATGGATGCTTTTCAGCCGTGGCGTAACTATGGTAGCCGCAATGGTAACGGGCAGCATGATAAATCGAGCGCTTGGACCCTCAGATCGTGGGGTATATGCCGAGATGCAGACATGGGTCACCATGTTTTCGTTATTATTTGGTTTCAGCATCGATTCAGCAATTTATCACAGTGGAAATCGCCAGTTATACGTTTCAGACGATAAATCCAGATTTATCACTATTCTACTAACTACGGTGTTCTATGCATGCATAGGGATTGTGATGTTTTCAGCTTTTACTTATTTGTTCCCTAGTTATTTTTCAGAGAAAACAAGATTATATCTACTTTCTATGAATTTACTGCTTTTTTTTATGATACTCTCATTAAGCCTTACTGTTTTTTTACAATCCTTAGGCAATATTTTTTACTCTGGCTTAATTGGTATTACTCAAAGCGGTATAGTAGCGTTTTTTATTGCTTATACCTACTTCAGTAAACATCTTTCACTGGATAGTGCATTTGCTGGATTGCTTGTAAGTCAGATTATATCAGTTATAATGCTTACAATTTATTTTGGACGCTCAGGATTCTTCTCCGGTGTGTTTTCAAGACCTACTGCAATAAAATTATTTAAAAACGGCATTACACTCCATGTTGCGACTATTGCAACATTTGCATATACTAAGGTGAACCAGCTTATTGTTATGAAATATTCTGGTGCTGTTGAAGCTGGTATATTTGCTGTAGCACTTAATCTGGCATTTGCAATGATGATGATTCCAAGTGTACTACAGACGGTACTTTATTCGAGAATAATCCATTCAGAAGATACGTTTGAAGTTACCATAAAATCTATGAAGTATAACTTTTATGGATGGGGTACTGTTGTTATGCTTTTGGTTATCAGTGCAGAACCTATAATTATGCTGTATGCTGGTGTTGCATTTCGTGGTTCAGTAAACACTTTTCGTGTTTTAATGATTGCTGCATGGTTTCTTTCTATGTCAGCATTGCCTGCTCCTTATTTTGTTAAAGCCGGTCAGTTTAGATTAATGTCATTATCTGCTATTCTTCTTGGTGTGATTAGTATCGTTGCGAATTATTTTCTGGTACAAAAATATGCTTCATTTGGAGCTGCACAGGCGACAGCATTAACCTGTTTTATCGGATTTTCAATGATACTGTTTATGCTTTGGTATGTTTCAAAAAAAAGTCCATTAATCCTTTTCTCCTGGAAATAAACAGTCGTTGCCAAATACTATTTCATCAAGATTTACTTGCAATAAAAATCCGATGAGCCACATGTATTATTCGATCTTATGAAAAGAAAAATTGACTTCTGTATTCACAATCTTGAACAGATTGATATCGAAACTGCTTCAAGAGTGATGAATTCGACTTTTCTGACAACCGGTCCGATGGTTGACTCCTTTGAGAAAAAATTTGCTGATTATCTTCAAAATAGAAATGCTGTAGGCCTGACAAGCTGCACTGCTGCTCTTCATCTTGCTTTGCTTCGCCACGGTATAATAGGTACAGGGGATGAAGTAATTACAACAGCAATGACATTTGTGGCTACTGCGACTGCGATATTACAGGCAGGGGCTAAGCCGGTTATTGTGGATGTTTGTCACAAGAGCGGTCTGTTACTCCCTGAAACTGTGGAAGCAGCAATCACCGCTCGGACAAGGGCTATCATTCCGGTTCATTTATATGGTAGAATGGCTGATATGAAAGGCTTTGCGAAGATTGCTGAAAAGTATGACCTAGTTCTAATAGAAGATGCCGCACATTGCATTGAAGGTGAACGAGATGGAGTTCGCCCTGGTCAGTTGAGCGCCGCCGCCTGCTTTTCATTTTATGCAACCAAAAATATCACCTGTGGTGAAGGTGGCGCTATTGTATGTAATAGTGATGCAGATGCCGAGTGGTATCGATCAGCAAGACATCATGGTATTTCCAAGAACGCTTCTTTACGGTATGCACAGAAGTATCAACATTGGGATATGGAGACGATGGGCTGGAAATACAATATGGATGATATTCAGGCAGCCCTCCTGATCAATCAGATTGATCGTATAGACAGCAACCATAAACGACGTGAATTTCTGGAGCAACTGTACAGATCAAAACTTGCTCAAATAGATGGATTGGAGTTTATCGAATCAGTTGACAGTCAAGAAAAAAGCGGACATCATCTATTTACAGTATTGGTGCCAGAGAAATGTAATCGTGATGCCGTATTAGAACAATTAAGCGGAGAAGGAGTTGGTTGTGCTGTTAACTACAGAGCTATACATACATTGCAGTTCTTTAAAGAAACATATAATTACAAACCTGAAGATTTCCCTGTTGCTAACAGAATAGGTGAAAGAACCATCTCATTGCCACTATATCCTAAACTTCATGAGGACGATGTGGCGGTTGTTTGTATGGCTTTAAAAAATATATTGGTACATGATTAACCTTGTTTTTTGTTCGTTTGAAGTCGGAGGGTTTCCGTTTAAGATAGCGGAAATATTAAATAATCATGGTATTAAGACATATTATGTTGCCATTAGTAATGATGTGGGGCATGATTCAAGTGCATTTCATTATGGTGCTTTGAACTTTGACTGGGATATAAGTAGAGAATATAGAGGATATGATCGTAATAAGATTATTAAAAAGCTGAAGATTTTAAAAAAAGAGAAAAATATAGAATGTTGTTTCGCTACAGGTTCATCATCTTATCTGTTGAGTGAAGCGGGGATTGAGTATTTTTATTGGTCATTTGGATCGGATCTTGATTTGGAGTGTTTTTATCCATTTAATGGCTCGACGATAAGATCCCAATGCTCATACATTAAAAATATAATAAGTAAAATAAGAACTCGAATTGATGCAAGAAAAACCATCACCAATGCAAAGTCTGTTATGATTGCCCCGTATCAACTCGAGTCGCTAAGAAAAGTTCGTTTGAATGCCCCAAGATTTTTCCTTCCTCATTATTTTGAAATCAAATATCTGAATAATGATTTATTGCTTGAGTCCAAATACAATGCAAAAAAAAAGATATGCGAAAAATTTAAAATACAAAATTATATATTTTCGTCTACCCGGCATTATTGGTATGGTAATAATGCTAAAATGTCTGATAATAAAGGTAATAATATTATTATAAAATCATTTTATGAATACATATCTGTGTCAGGCAATGTTGATATGTTTTTGTTATTAGTAAATAAGGGTGTAGATGTACACCGTACGGTTAAGCTGATCGAGATGTATGGACTTTCCAGACGAGTAATTTGGATTGATGAGGTGAGGCGATCAGAACTTGATCTATACTATTTAGGTGCTGAATATTGCCTTGGCCAATTTGGTACCAACGTATTGACGAATTCTGTTTTGGAGCCATTATCCTTCGGTTGCATTTCTATTTCGAGTTATAAAAGTATTGTTGATAAGTATTCTTATTCCAATATGCCTCCAATAATCAATTCTGATGATCCGAAAGATATAGCTTATCACATGATAAAGTTGGACGAAAATGCTCAATGTAAAACTACGCTTATACTGGATTCGTATGAATGGGTAAAGAATAATTGTTCGATTGAACGGTTTGTTTCTGCATATTCAGCATTGGAATGATCTGTTTTGAATAAAAAGCGATTAAAAGTCTTGATGGTAACCGGGGTTTATTATCCGGAAATAAATGGCGCAGTCTTGCAGTGTCGGAAAATTATCAATTCCTTGAAAAATGATGTTGATTTCAGGGTGCTTTCCGGGTTTTCATTGGGTATGCGATATTCAGCAAACAAAGTTGATAACATACCGGTTACAAGAATCTTATTAGATAAAAAAACACACTATTTCCAAGCTATATCTGCTTTCCATATCATTCGCTATTTTCTGTTTGAAAAAAAATATTTCGATATAGTCCATCTGCATGGGTTTTCAAAGAAGTCAATTCTTGTCATTGCATTATCCCTTGTATTAAGAAAAAAAATTATTGTAAAGCTTACCTCATTTGGCGAAGATGATCCGGTTTCTATTAAAGGCCGCTCGGCTTTGGCTTGGTTCTTTTTCGTAAAAGCGGACTACTTTATTAGTGTGAGTCCTGCTTTTCAACACTCTTATGAATCATCAGGGTTACCTCCTGATAAATATTGCTTTATCCCGAATGGAGTTGATGTGGTCCGATTCAGACCCCCGGTGACAGGGGAGTGTGCATCCCTTAGAAGTGAGTTTAGGTTTGGGAATGAAGAAGTTATTTTGATTTTTATTGGCCATTTTTCACAGGACAAGCAGCCGCATATTCTCTATGATGCATGGCTTGAACTGTTTAAAAAAGGAGTAAAATCAAGAATAATATTCATTGGCTCCACCAGCCCGTCTAACTATGAAGTAGATGTTGATTTGGTCGAAAAAATTAAAAAAGATGCTACAAAGAGCGCCTACGCTCCTTTTGTCACCTTTATAGAGCGTACAGACCAAATAGAAAAATATCTTAGATTATCTGACATTTTTGTGCTGCCCACCCTGCGTGAAGGGCTGCCTAACGTCTTGCTTGAAGCAATGGCTACAGGACTTCCTTCAATTATAACCAGCCTTCCCGGTGTAACAGATTGGATTGTAGAGAATGGTAAAACAGGTGTTCTCTTGTCTATTCCAAGTAAGGATATACTTGTTCAGGAGCTTGAATATTTAATATTGAATAGATCCAGGAGTCAAGAGATAGGGCGAGCGGCACGGGAGTTTATTGAGAATAATTTTTCAGCTCCTATCATGGCGAGCAAGGTGTTGCAATTGTATCATAGTCTTGCCCCTACTTGTTAATAGTATCCTGTCGCTTTTACATTTCTCCATAGATCTATACATCTTTTATTAAATCTCTGCAAACAAAGGCTGTTGACTTGACTTTTAACCTTGAGTATTCGGCATCACTTGTAGACCCGATCGACGGCACTGCGCTGCATGCAGAGGGAAACTCATTGCTCTCAACAACTGGCAATAGTTACCCCGTGATTATGGGTGTTCCTCGGTTTGTTACCTCCGAGAATTATGCAAGTGATTTTGGCTTGCAGTGGAATCGCTTTCAAACGAACCAGTTGGATTCATCTACTGGCCATAACTATTCGGAATCAAGATTATCTCGCTGTCTCAATTGTAGTGATCTCAACATGCTCTCCGGGAAAACTATCCTCGAGGCGGGATGCGGGGCTGGCAGATTTACAGAAATCATACTTAAATATGGAGCAAACCTTCACTCGTTTGACTACTCAAATGCGGTTGATGCATGTTTTCGCAATCATGGAAATAAAGAAAATTTTCTTTTGGTTCAAGCTGATATCCGATCAATGCCGTTTAATAAGGCTGCCTATGATTATGTAGTATGTCTTGGTGTGGTTCAGCACACGCCAAATTCTGAAGAGACGATTCAGTTGCTTTATGAGATGGTGAAACCCGGCGGTTACTTATGTTTTGATCATTATATCTGGAAAGTTCGGAATATTTTACCACCACCCATAGGTGTTGCTGAAAATGTTTATCGCCAGATTATTCTGAACCTTCCTAAGGCAAAGCGACTTTCTGTTGTAAAATCAATAGTTGATTATTTTTTTCCCATCCATTGGAGATTAAGGGATTCAAGAATCGCCCAGCAGTTGTTAAGAAGGATATCACCTGTTCACTTTTATTATCCTGATTTCACTTTAAAGGATTATGATGAGTATTATCAATGGGCTCTTCTCGATACACATGATGGCACGACTGATTATTACCGTCATTTAATAACTCCACAAAAAGTACAACAGATATTGCGGACACTTGGCGCTGCCAATATACAGGTAAGTGTTGGCGGTAATGGTGTGGAAGCACTCTGCACAAAACCCGAACTACTGTAGAATGGTGATCTTATTTATATTCATCATTCTTTCTTCCATCTCGATTCTGTTTTATATCCTTTTTGGTACGTGTACCAAAGAGTTCAGTATTTCTAAGCATTCTTTCTCATAATGTGCGGCATTGTTGGCGTTGTTGACTTTTCCGGTCGGTCGATATCTAAAGCCCTTGTGCAATCCATGGCGGATTCAATATATCATAGGGGCCCTGATGATGAGGGTATGCTTTATTTTCCTGACAGCGACATTATTGATGCTCAGCTTCGGGTTGCTTTTGCCGCACGGCGCTTGAGCGTCATTGACCTCTCTGGTGGACATCAGCCCATTGCGAATGAAAACGAGTCAGTATGGGTCGTGCAGAATGGTGAAATTTATAATTATCTCTCATTAAGAGAAGAGCTTGTCGCTTTGGGCCACGTGTTCAAGACCCATTCAGATACTGAGGTCATTGTTCATCTTTATGAGGAGTATGGTAGCTCTTTTGCAGAAAAGCTTGACGGCATGTTTGCTGTTGCCTTGTGGGATAATCTTTTATGCAAGTTACTTCTTGTTCGAGATCGGTTCGGTAAAAAACCTCTTTTTTATGCCGAGCAGGGTGGGCGAGTGTGGTTTGGTTCAGAACTACAGGCATTGGTTATCGACCCTGATATTTCAAGGGATATTGATTATGATGCTCTTGACGAGTACCTCTCATTTATGGCAATTCCAGCTCCTCTTACCATCTACAAGCAAATACGCAAGCTACCGCCTGGCCATGTTTTCATCCGGGATATTCAGGGCACAACTATTGAGTCATATTGGTCTTTACACTTCGAGCCGAAATTAGCGATATCAGAACATGATGCTCTTGATGAGACTCGCCGTCTTCTCGTCAATGCGGTTAAGAAACGTATGATAAGTGATGTTCCTCTCGGTGCTTTTCTGAGCGGAGGGGTTGATTCCAGTGCTATCGTTGCTATTATGGCAAAACACTCAGATAAGCCGGTTAATACCTTTTCGATTGGATTTGAAGAGACCAGGTTTAACGAACTTCCCCATGCAAGAAAAGTTGCCAATGCATACGGCTGCAGCCATCACGAATTTATTGTAAAGCCGGATGCCATAGAGGTACTTCCTATTTTGGTCAGAAACTTCGGTGAACCTTATGCTGATTCATCAGCCATTGCTTCATATTATCTTGCAAAGATGACTCGGCAGGTAGTGACGGTCGCATTAAACGGTGATGGAGGTGATGAGTTATTTGCCGGTTATGGCCATCATGCAGGTGCAACTCGTTCAGAGCGCTGGTCCAAACTTCCCCTGGTTGTGAGGCAGGGGGTTCTTTTTGGCACAGAGAAACTCTCTAACCGGTTTGACGGGATTCATGGCCTGAATCGTATTTCGAACTATTTATCAAAACTCAACTCATCTCGCGATACTCTTTACAGAGGCTGGCTCACAATATACAGCGCCATTCTCAAGAGCGAGCTTTATACGTCAAAAATAGCACTATCCGGCAGAGACAGAATTGCGGATATTTTTTCAAAATCATCAGAGTTAGCTGGCCTTGATGCTTCGCTTGCTGCTGATATAGCATGGTATCTCCCGATAGATTTGCTTCCAAAGGTTGATATTACTACCATGGCAAATTCCCTTGAGGCTCGTTCTCCATTTCTGGATAAGGAGCTTGCGGAATTTGCGGCAAGACTGCCTGTATCTTTGAAACAGAGAGGCAGAAGATCCAAATATCTTTTAAAAAAGGCGTTGTATGGGATAGTACCGAACGAAAATATGCACCGACCCAAGCAGGGATTCAATGTTCCGATAGGCAGATGGTTTCGTTGTGAATTGCACGATTTTCTTGGTGATCATTTATTGGATGGCAGGTTAGCATCTCGTGGTTTATTTCGTCAGGATGTTGTACAGCGTTTGTTCGATGACCATCAGCGGTGTAAAGCTGATTATTCACATCAATTATGGATTCTACTCATGCTGGAGTTATGGTTTCGCGCTTTTATTGATAACGTTAATTCTTCGGTGTTTGATGTTACTTCCCATGATTATTCTACAATAGTTCGCTTGTGAGTACAAATAAATCTTTTATCATCGTCTCTTCCATTGACTGGACGACGCATTGGCAGATGCATCATCAGTTGGCAACCTCCTTGGTCGCAGAGGGTAATCGAGTTCTTTTTATTGAGAATACCGGAGCACGTGGTCCAAGGCTCGCCGATATCGGCCGGATGCGTGAGAGAATTATCAACTGGGTGAAAAGTGTTCGTGGATTTCGTGAGGTTCAGAGTGGTTTGACGGTTTTTTCCCCTTTGTTTCTCCCATTTCCGTATTCCCGTATTGCCAGTGCCATCAACCGCTATAGCATATCCAGATCGGTAAAGCAATGGATGCGTTCTGCAAATTTTCATAATCCGGTTGTTTTTACTTTTTTGCCGACTCCGCTTGCACAGGCGCTTATCCGGGATGCGGATCCTGCATTAGTTGTCTATTACTGTGTCGATAATATGTCGGGTTCCTCACCTGATGCGCAGCAGTTGAGGCCATGGGAGGATATTCTGTTCAGACAAGCTGATGTGATTCTTGTTACCTCGGAAGCTATCCGTGAACGAGCAGATGCGTATGCTCGGTATGTTTATTCTTTTCCAAGTGGAGTGGCTTTTTCAAAGTTCGCTGCTGCTTTAGAGCACGCATCCATACCTGATGATCTTGCCGAGCTCCCGAGGCCGATTATTGGCTATGTTGGAGCATTGAGCGGGGTGCTTGATCAGCATCTTCTGCTTGAAATGGCGATACAGATGCCCAACGCGACGTTTGCTCTGGTTGGCCCTTCGTTTGCTGATATGAGCGCGCTTAAATCGGCCCCTAATATCAAACTACTTGGAGCAAGAGATCATAATGAAATTCCGGCATATATAAAGGGTTTTGATGTCGCGCTTATCCCGTATCTCAAAACCCCGTTCACTGACAGTGTCTATTCATGCAAATTGAACGAATACC
>Ga0172371_10006699_pt1 | contig 16662 bp, 7 predicted proteins | sample Lak12m_FD_114543 | JGI IMG/M metagenome (GOLD analysis project Ga0172371, IMG submission 114543) | Freshwater microbial communities from Kabuno Bay, South-Kivu, Congo - kab_022012_12m | ecosystem: Environmental > Aquatic > Freshwater > Lake | place: Democratic Republic of the Congo: South-Kivu...
AGGTCATGCCACAGCCGCAGGAAGACGGTCTGTGGGACCTGCAGAACATGGGATTCCGACGCCGTCGCCCCGGACGCTGCCGGCAGAGCCCGGATGTATGGGCTCAGATCCTCCCGTTCCCCGCCCAGACGCCTGAGCCAGTCAGGATCGCCCACCGCGAACGCCGAAGTCCAGTGCGGCTCCCGGTCTGGCGAGACGTGGTCAGGCCGGCACAGATCGCCCAGCGTCGCCTGGTACCATTTCCGGAACGAATCGTGCTCGCCGGGCATGCCCAGGCACCACAGCAGCCGTTCGCGGTCAGTCACCCGGTAACGCTGACGCAGGCCGCACAGCTCCGCGGCACCCCCGAACCGCCACAGCAACGGATGCGCCACCACGCCGGCCCGAACCATGTTCATATCCAGGTAGAAGAGACAACGGGACAGATGCGAACCGCTCTGCACCAGGGTGGGGTGGAACCGCCCGCGCCAGACGCTGCCTTCACGCTCGTGCCGCCGGTTGTAGTCCAGGGCGAACGTCCCCTGCAGCCAGCGCATCATCGCCGAGAGGTCCGCCATGCGGGGTACCCACGTCAGAAGGTGGACATGGTTGGCGGTGATGACGTAGTCCAGCACCCGCACCCGCGTGAACCGCCGGGCCGCCTCCAGTAGCCGCCTGCGGTACTGCTTGCGGTCGAGGTCGAACTTCAGCAGGAACCGCCGCTCCTGACAGCGATGCGTGACATGCACGCAACAGTCCTGAATCTGCGGTCGCGGCAGACGCATGGCAGCTCCCAAGCCGGAGTGTATCTCACAGGGGCGGCATCACCGGGGCCAATATGCAGCCGAATCGTGCCAACGCGAAACAGGTGCCACATATCTGGCGCTAAAGGCAGTAAAGACTGAGTCCGCCAGCAACAACTACCTCAACTGCAATTAATTGTGTAACAACGTCCCCGATCAGAGCGGATAGTACGTATGCGACCGATGGGACTGCGCGCCGCCCGAGAGCGGGACCGCCCACCAGACCAGCCGTTTGCACTTCAGGGAAGGGCCGCCCGGTGATCCCTACCGTGTATGCTTGGTGCGGGCGATGACATGCTCCTGGAGGTCGGGCGAGAGGAGCCGGAACATCTGCGAGTAGCCCGCAACGCGCACGGGGATATTGCCAAAACGCTCGGGATCCTGCTGTGCCTGGCGCAGGCGTTCGGCGGTGACGACGTTGACCTGGAGTTGCCCGACACCGATCCGCACAGCGGCCTGCAGGAGCCGCGTCAGGCGCTCGCAGCCGTCGGGGCCGGCCACGCAGGCGGGGTCCAGATCGAGAATGGCGGCGCTGGCGCCGGCAGCACGCTGGTGTGGGAGCTTGGCCAGGCTGCGGAGCATGGCCGTGGCGCCGGATTCGTCGCGGCCCTGGTGGGCCGAGAGGGAGTAGGCGATGGGCTCGCCGGCCCGTCGGCCATCCGGGGTGGCTCCCAGACCACGGCCGAAGCCGAGGTTGGCCAGGAAGGAGAAGAGGTGCACCACGAAGTGGGCCCCCTGCGGGCTACGGGCGCGGTCCATCAGGTCGATGAAGTGCTCGTCCACCGCTCTGGCCAGCGTGTCCACCTCATCGTCGTCGTTGCCGTACTTAGGGGCTCCGCGCAGGAGCAACTGCCGCACGCTCTCGTGGCCCTGGAAGTCAGCCCGGATGGCCGCCAGCAGCGTCTCAGGGGCGATCCGTTTCTCGGCGAAGACCAGCTTGCGGAGGGCACAGAGGCTGTCGGCGGTGTTGGCGGTGCCCAGCAGGCAGATGCTGTGGTAGGCATAGACGGCCCCGCCATCGGTGATATCGCGGCCGCGCGGGATGCAGTCGTCCGTCAGCAACGACCAGCACGGCAGAGGCCCTGCTTCCTGCTGCATGAGTTCGCCGCGGTGGATGAGGTAGACCATGCGCTGGGCGAAGTGCTCGACCTGGCGCCGGTAGGCGGCATAGAAGGCCTCGAAGTCGGCGAACTGCCCCAGCTCGCCCGTGGGGGGCCCCAGTTGCAGGCCGGTGCGTGGGTCACGGCCGCTGAACAGGGCCAACTCCAGGCACTTGGTGAGGTGGAACCAGCCTGAGACCGCATGCGGGTTGGCCTTGCCGGGGATGGTCAGCTCGATGCAGCCGATGGGGGCGTAGTCGCGCACGTCTTCGGGCCGGATGCCATGGGTCATCAGCGCCGGGATGAAGCAGTCATCGTTGAAGAGGAAGGGGATTCCGCCGCCCCCGGCGATCATGCGGGCGCACTGCCGCAGCAGCCACTCGGGCGAATCGCGGTGGACGCGCACCGAGAGGTCGCGCACGAAGCCGACGCTCTCGCTCGCCTCCAGGATGAGCGCCGTCATGGCGTTGGCCAGGTCGCTGCCGGCGGCATCACGGCCCGCCAGGGTGATGGCCTGCACATCGTATTCCTGGTAGAGCTTGAGGGCCAGTTCGAGCATCAGGTCCCGGGCGCTGTCGCGGTCCTCGCGGCCGGCCTTCAGGTCCGCCTCGTAGTAGGGCTGCAGCATCTGGTCGAGACGGCCGATGGAGTTGGCGTTGATGCCGTCTTCGCCGCAGGTCAGGATGTGCCCGAACCAGAGCGCCTGGACGGCCTCGCGCAGGGTCCGGGCGCCCTGTTCGGGAACGCGCTCGCAGAGGGCTGCCATGTCGCTGAGGCGCTGGCGTTCGGCAGGATCACTGGCCTCAGCCGCCTGCCGGCGGCCTTCGGCGGCATAGCGCTGGCCGAGGAGGATACCCGCTTCGCACACGGTCAGCGCGGCACGCCAGAAGGCCTCACCCCGGGCATAGGCCGGGTCATCCATGGGCCGAGACGACAGGGCCTCCTCGACCTCCCGCCGCAGGCCGCCGAAGCCAAGGCGCAACAGCTTGGGGTAGTCGCGGATGGAGTGGTTCTCGATCCAGCCGATGGCCGTGTAGACCGACTGCCCCCAGGGGGTATTCTGTTCGGGACCGGAGTCGAAGGCGGCCGTTCCCACGGTAGCCCAGGCGCGTCCCTGGACCGCCTCGTGCCAACGCCTGAGCAGGTCGCGGACCCGGTCCAGCTCACCGGCGCCGATGCCATACTCGGCCAGCCGCTCGCGCTGGTCGCTGAACGCCGGATCGTCCGGGGATACCAGCCAGTGGCCCGTGAGGTGTTCGCCGGCCAGCCGCCAGTCCGGGTAGATGCGGACCTCGCTGAGACGGACCACCTCCAAGAGCGTGGCGGCCCGGATCTCGCCGACGCTCAGGCCCGGCCTCCAGGCGCGCCACAGTGCCGCGGTGCGCGCGAACGGGTTCGCGTCGGGAACCCAGGAACCGCAACGGTTGTTGTGAGCCTGCGCCAGGACGCCGCGCCGCGACATCACGTCGGCCCGCAGCCGCAGAAGGCGGTCCGGGAGCACGGCAACCGGTGAAGCGGAGATAGGGAGCTCTGCCATGGCCTATTGAGTACACCGCCGGAACGCAGCCGTCAAGTAGGCGGGAACTCAGCCGCGGGGCTGTGCGGGGACCGCGGGTCGTGGGGCGGTGCTCACCGCACTCAGGACGCGCGGGAACCCGGCAAATGATAGGGGGTCAATTACATCTTGTTTGCCGTGGGTGTCGCACCGTGGTCTGGTCCGGGTGGGGCTGGCGAAGCGGTGTTGCGCACCAGGGTCCGGGAAGACAACTCAACAGAGATCGAGGAGACGAGCGATGGCGACGGTCAACAACCTCCAGGAAGCGTTCGCGGGCGAGAGTCAGGCCAACCGCAAGTACCTGGCCTTTGCGAGGAAGGCCGAGCAGGACGGCTACCCGCAGGTGGCCAAGCTGTTCCGGGCGGCGGCAGCGGCCGAGACGGTGCATGCCCACGCGCACCTGCGCGTCCTGAACGGGGTGAAGGACACCGTGGCGAACCTCCAGGCGGCGGTCGCGGGCGAAGGGTTCGAGTACCAGACGATGTACCCGAAGTTCCTGGCCGAAGCGAAGGCCGAGGGGGACAAGAAAGCTGAGAGCAGCTTCAGGAACGCCCTGGTCGTCGAGGAGATCCACTTCAACCTGTACAGCGAGGCCCTGAAGGCGGTGAAGGCCGGCAAGGACGCGGCGGCGACGGCTGTCTACGTCTGCGACGTCTGCGGGAACACGGTTTACGGTGCCGCCCCGGACAAGTGTCCTGTCTGCGGCGCGGTCAAGGCCCGTTTCATGGCGATTGACTGACGTGCCACGAGGCAGCGGGGCTCGGTGCCAGGGCCACGGCTGCCGCGTTGGGTGGTTCACTCATCCCCCCGTGCGACCGGTGTGACGCCGGTTCGAGCGGGGGGATGTGCTCTGTGGGGGCCAACGCCAGTGCTGCGGGGCCTCCGGCCACGCGCCCCACGCGTTCCTGTGCCTTCCCTGCAGCGTCTCGAAAACCGGCGTTCTGCCTGCTATCGTAGGGTCGTGCTCACCTGGAGGGTCCCGACCGCATGCGCGCAGCACGTCTTGCCTGGACTGCGGCCGGGCTGGTACCGGGTCGGGCTCTGGCTCCCGGACGCCGGCGACTCACTGCGCCACCACCCGGCCTACGCTGTGCGCCTGGCCAATGGCGACGCCCTGTGGTGGACGGGCCCCGCCAAGCGCTGCGGAGCCAACCTCATCGGCGGCTTCACGGCGGCCAGCCCCTGATGGGCCATGCGGCGGCGGAGACGGTGCCATGCTCATGCAGAGGCAGGGCGAGCCGCGAAGACCACCGTCGGGAGACATCTGCCGATGCGAGCCATTCTGCAGGTGATGATCGGTCTGAGCCTGGCCCTGGCCATGGCCCTCGCTGCGGCCGAGCTGCCGCAGGTGCCCGCGCTGCAACGACGGCAGCCGCTGGGGGAGAGCCGCATCGAGGTGGATGCCGGCCAGGAGTGGACCACGGCGGCGGATCCCATCGCCCTTGCCGAGGGCGAGGCGCCGGTGCTTGCCCTGCGCGCCTTTGCTCAAGCTGGCAGCGGCGGCTGCAACGTGGTCCTGCAGATCCTGGTGGACGGGGTGCCGCTCAGCGAGTCCCCCTTCCGCCGCCGGTTGCTGAACAAACTGCCGGGCATCGAGCCGCCGGGCACGGAGTACCATTTCGCCTGGTACCAGCCCACGCAGCGGGCCTGGATGACGATCTTCGGCCAGGCTGAGCCGGTCACCTGGGCGGGCAGCGGGCGGGACACCGAGTTCCTCTTCGACCTCGGAGGGCTGATCCAGCCGGGCCGGCCCCCACGGATCAGCTTCCGGCACGTGATGCCCAGTCTGCCCGCGGCCATCCACAGGGAGCGCGCGCCGTTGGTGATCCTTGACGCCGCCCTGGGCGTCTTCAGCCTCGCGGACGCCACCCGCCTGCGGCAGGTGGTAGAGGGCAGCCTGGACCTCAGGCCGGTGCCGCCGGGCGCGCCCCCGCCGGCCGTCGCCGCGGCCCCTGCCGAGGCGCCCTATGAGGTGGTCTGGTCCGGCCGCCCCGAGTCGCCGCGGGCCCAGGTGGCCTTCGAGGACCTGGATGCCTGGACCGTCCTGGCCAGTGGCGACATGGCCGTGACGCTATCGGTCTCGCCCCGCCGCATCTGGCGCCAACGCAGCGCCTGCCTGAGCTACACGGGCGGCACCCGCACGACGACGGTCTTCCTCCGCCCCAAGGTGCCGGTCCCGGTGGCTGGGCCAGTGGACGCTGCCAACCTGTGGCTGTTCCCGGAGATCGAGCGCATGAAGGAGCCCCATCCACAGGGGGTGGCCACGCTCGAGGACAGCGCCGGCCGGGAGGTGGCCATCGATCTCGGCCGGATCTGCAACTCCTACTGGGTCCTGCAGCATGGTGTCCTCAGCCCGGCTGACCTGGCGGCCGTGGCGGGCGGGGACCTCCGCTTCACGGGACTGGCCATCAGCCTGGACCCGGTCAAGGAGGGCGAGCGTCGGCTGCACCTGGAGTCGCTGGCTTTCTACAAGCAGGACCGGAAGCCCTTCACAGAGGACACTCGCCGCGAGCGGCCGGGACTCCCCCTGGGTGACGACGGGATGCTGCCTCCCCCGCCCGCCGGCGCCACCGTGCGCGTGGAGAAGGCCGGTTCCGGGGCTCTGTTCACGTCCGAGACGCCGGCAGGCGTCCTGCGTTACCGGGTCTCCCCCGGGTCCGGGGTGTTCGCCGGCATCGAGGCGCAGTGGAACGACGGGCCGTGGTTCCAGCCCATGGCCGGTGGCGACATCGCTCTGGACCTGCCGCCGGGGACGGCTCCTGCCCGTCTCCAGGTCGTGAGTTCCGTCGTGGAGGCCGGGTCTCTCCAGGTCCGCTGGCGGCGGTCCGTGGAGGGCCGGGCCGAGTACCGGCTGCGGGGACGGACCCTCGCGGTGGACGTCGCCGAGGGGGCCGGCAAGGTCACGGGCCTCTCGTTTGGGCGGCTGCAGGGCCTCCCGGAGGCGCGCGGCATCGAGGTGCCGTACCTCAAGTACGGCTGGGGGTATGGCCCGCAGATCGCCTGCGGCGGCGGCGTCTTCGTCTCGGTCCTGGCCGACTGGTACCACGGCGGGAACAGCCGCATCGACGGTTCCGCGGGACCGGCCCCGGGGGGAGGCCTGGTCCTGATGAAGGGCACCGAGTACCTGCCCCTGACCGATGGCCGCCGGAATGCCCTCTGCGACCGCGTGCTGATGACCGTATCTCCCGAAGTCGCCGACGTGTTGCCGAGCATTCCGCACCCACCGTCGCCCCACCGGGAGCGTCTTTCCCCTTACCTCTTCTTCATGGCCAGCACCATGCAGCCCGAACTGTGGCGGACCCTGAAGCGCCATGGCATCGACCACGTGATGACCTGCGACTTCGCCGGCTTCTATGTCCAGGACTACGCCGAGGGCTTCGCCGGGCGCTGGCGGCCACACCCCTCTCTGACCCTCGACCAGATCCGCGAATACCGCCGCGGCATCCGGGACCTGGGCTACCTCTTCGGCGCCTACAGCGATCTGCGTGACGGGTTTCCGCTCAATGAGTTCTGGGACGAGAACTGCGTCTCCCTGGACTCCGACGGCGACCTGGTTGACGGCTGGTATGGCAACTTCGGCTGCAAGCCCAACTACCTGCCGGTGCTGGCCCGCCGGGTGGGCGAGAAGGTCCAGGCCGAGTACCCTCCGGACACGGTCTATATGGATACGCATTCGTGCGCCGGTGCCAACGCCTGCGACTTCGAGGCGGGCGTTCCCGGTGCCGGCATGGCCCGCGACCAGGTCCTCTACAACGCCGAGTGCATGCTGGAGACGCGCCGCTGGTACGGTTCCGTGGTGAGCGAGGGGGCCGTGCGCTGGATGTACGCCGGAATCGCCGACGTGGACTATGCCTCGTTGTTCATGGCGGCGCCCGCGCACCAGGTGCCTCCCTTTGTCGACTTCGACCTGCTCAGGATCCATCCCCTGAACCTGGGCACGATGATGGGCTATGCGCCGGACGTCTTCCTGGGGACGGACAAGGAGGCCCTGGCCGCGCTCTACCAGGATCCCGGCACGCTGCCCGCGCCAGAAGCCTTCTACCAGTACGTCGCCACCAGCCTGGCCTACGGCCATATGCTCATGCTGGGCTACGGCTATATCCCCCGACTCTCCAGGATGATCCACCTCTACGCCCTGATGCAGGGCCTGCAGTGCGAGTACCTGCCCGATGCGGTGTCTGCCATCCACTACCACAACGGCACTGACTACGTCACTGCCAGCCAGGCCCTGCAGGAGGACTCGCTCCGCCGGGGCCGGCTACGCATCCGCTACCGTGGCGGGCTGGCCCTGTGGGTGAACCTGAGCGCCACGGAGACATGGCGCCTGGATACGGCAGAACTGCCGCCGTTCGGCTGGTGGGCCGCGAAGGCGGACTCGCTCCTGGCCTTCAGCGCCCTGAGAGAGGGCCAGCGGGCCGACTATGTGCGGGGTCCAGCCTATACCTACCTGGCAGCCGGGGAGAGGCGGGCGCGGGTGGAGGCCGTGGAGGTCCATGGCGCGGTCTGGCTCAAGCGCGATGGCAACGGCCTGAGGCTAGTCCCCTGCGGCGACCTCGGCCCCTGGGAGTCCTTCCCGGCAGAGGGGTTGCCTGAGTTCCAGAAGGACCTCAGGCTGAGAGCGGTACCCCCCCAGCGAGGCATCCAGGCCCTGGCGCTGGACACGCGCGCGCTGCTGGGCTGTTCAGCGGCGGCCGTCAGGATCGTTGGCCGCGATCTGTCCGGCAGGGAGCACCCCGCAACCGTCGTCCGGGGGCAACTGCTGGAGGTGCAGCCGACGGCTGAGGCGACCGACTACCTGCTGCGGCCGTGAGCCGTGACCGGGATATTGCTCATCGGCAGGGCCACGGTATAGTACCCGCCGTTGTGAGCTGCAGAGGCGGGGAAGCCCGGGCTGCGGTCCGCGGGGGAGTCCCGATCTAGTGTTTCGGCGCGTGCTCACGCTTGGGCACGAACTGCGGAGATGGTCCCATGAAGGCTGCGCTGATGGCCCAGAGGTTCGACGTTGCGGGGCACCTGGTCACGGTGGACCCGACCGGCTTCGGCAACGTGAACGACACCTACCTGGCCATTCTCCGCACGGTGTTCTCCGAGGAGCGTTTCGTCCTCCAGCGGATCAACCGTCGCGTCTTCCCCAAGCCGGAACTGATCATGGAGAATATGCGGCTGATCACCGAGCATGCCCACGCGCGCATCGAGTCCGAGGCGCACCGTTCGGACCGGATCTGGCAGTTGCCCCGGGTGATTCCGACCAAGGATGGCGCGGACCTGGCCGTCGACGGCGACGGCGAGTGCTGGCGGGCCATCAGCCTCATCGCCTCGGCGCATTCCTTTGAGAAGGTGCAGAGCGTCGAGCACGCCTTCGAGGCCGGGGTCGTCCTGGGTCACTTCCAGCGGGTCATCAGCGATATCCCCTGCCAGCAATTGCACGATACCCTCGAGGGTTTCCACATCACCCCGAGCTACCTGGCGAGGTACGACCAGATCAGGGAGACCGACGAGGGCCGCAAGCGCATCGCTTCGTCCTGGGAGGCCCAGTATTGCGCGCGCTTCATCGAGGACCGCCGCGACTGGTGCCACGTCCTCGAAGAGGCCAAGGAACGCGGCGAACTCGCCCTGCGGCCGATCCATGGTGACCCCAAAATCGCCAACATCATGATCGATGATGCCACCGGCAAGGGGACCTGCATCGTGGACCTGGATACCGTCAAGCCGGGACTCATCCACTACGACTTCGGCGACTGCCTCCGGTCGAGCTGCAATCCGGCGGGTGAGGAGGCCATGGACTTCGGCTCGGTCTACTTCGAGACGGACCTGTGCGAGGCCATCGTCAAGGGCTACCTGCTGAATGCCCGCGAGTTTCTGACCCCCGCGGACCGCAAGTACCTCTTCGACGCGGTGCGGCTGATCTGCTTCGAGCTAGGCCTGCGGTTCTTCGCGGACTACGTCGCAGGCGACGTCTACTTCAAGACGCGCTACGATGGGCAGAACCTGAACCGGGCCTGCGTGCAGTTCAAGCTGACCGAGAGCGTGGAGACACGGGAGGGTCAGATCCGCAAGGTCCTGGAGCGGTTCTGAAGGCCGGCGCGGCGGCCGCCTCGTTCGCCCGGTCAGCGCGCCGCGTGGAGAAGGTCGCGAAGCAGCTCGCCGATGGCGGCGGCCCCATCCGTGCCGCCAAGGGTGTTGGGGAGGCCATCCGGCAGCACGGGGCCGTCGTACTGGCCCGTGATCTGGTCGCTGGGGGCCGCCGGCAACGCGTCGGCGGCCAGCCAGTACACCAGCGGGTCATCGATGACAGCGTGATCCCAAGGCAGTTCCAGGGCCGCTCGTTCGGCCATGGTGGCAGGATCGCTCGCCTTGACGGCGGCCGCGGAGACGGTGTGCAGGAGGTCTCCCACCACCAAGGCCCGGCGCACGGTGCGGTCCCAGGGCGCGTCCCAGACGTCCACCATCTCCGGCGCCATGTGAGTCACGGCTCCGAGGCGCGTGAATCCGGTCTGCGGATCGAGGTCATAGGCGACCACGCCCTGGAAGACGAAGTCGCCCCACCACCAGATGTCCTCTGGTTCCGGCGGATCGATGAACTCGCGGAGGGTGCAGGGGAACGCGACCAGCCGGCGGTCGGCGTCATAGAGGAAAGCATGGTGGTCGTAAAGGGCCTCCGATGACGAGCCGCGAACACCGAGATACTGAGCATCGATCTGTACTGGCCGAGTGACGTCGCCGACGTCGAACAACGCCAGTTTGAGCCCCTGCTCCATGGGAGTCCCTTCCTCGCCGGACCAGGGCGTCTGCACCATGCGCACGTCCTTGCCGAGCCCGATGAGATGCTCGGCGTCAACCGGGTGGAGGTAGGAGCTGTAGCCCGGGATCACCAGTTCGCCCAGGACGGTGGGGGCCGAAGGGTCTGCGAGGCCGACGACGAACAGCGGGTCCATGGACTCGAAGGTCACCAGGTAGCAGCGGTCCCCCAGGAAGCGCGCCGCGTAGATGCGCTCGCCGGGGGCCAGGCCCCCGACCGCGCCCAGGCGGTTGAGCGCCAGGTCGAAGGTGTAAACGCCACTGGTCTCGGCGGCGTCGGTCCAGAGGTCCGGATAAACCGTCGTCGCGATGCGGAAGACCCCGTTGTGCTCGTCCATGCTGAACGAGTTCAGGACCCGGCCAGGGGCTTCGCCGCGCGCCGCAAACCGGACCGCGGTGCCGTCCAGGTCGAAACGGAAGAGGGTCACCGTCTCCGTCTCGGGCACCTCAGCCTCGCCGTCCTCCGCCATGAGGATAGGAGGCCTCCAGAACCAGGACGAGGCCGCCACGTACAAGCTCTCCTTGGAGGCATACACCAGGTTGCCGCCGCCGAGGAACGCATGGGGCAGGAACTCTCCCTCGGGGCTGCCCAGATCGAGAGCCGCCACCACCAGGTAGGAGGCCTCGTAACAGCCCGGCAGACTGGCGATCTCGCGGGGCAGCAGGTCCCGCAGCGCGTCCCCCTCGAGGGAGTCACCGACCCGTGGCACCAGTCCCGGACCCGCAGAGCGCCGGTGGGTCTCCTCCACCGCGTCCAGCAATGGGTAAGCACGCGCCAGGACGTACAGGTACTGGCCGATGCGCCGCGACGCCAGATGGCTCCCCTCGACCGCCAATTCCCGCACCTGCGAGACGGCCTCTGGATCGGAGACGTCATAGAGGCGCAGCAGCGTCCGGGCCGTGCAGATCCCGACCGGCATCAGCGAGACCCTGACCGGGTCCCCGATCGCCGGGTCGGTCTCGATGGGTCCATAGAGGAAGCTGTAGTCGTAGGACATCCCCACCACCACCAGGAGGGAACCATAGAGGTGCAACTCCGACGGCACGAAGCCATCGTCGCCGAAAGGCACCAGCGACACCAGCTCCAGCGGCGCGGTTTGGCCATTGGCCAGGGCCCGAGCTGCCCGCACCACGGCCAGACGGCCATCCGAAACCATGTAGAGGTAGGTGCCGTCGGTCTTGACCAGGTCGGCCTCGTCCACCCCCGACACCTGCACATTGGTCCCGGTCGCCCCCCCGGTCAGCGCATCGGCCGCAGCCGCCGCCACGGGCAGGACGTCCGCCAGAGCCAAGTCGGGCTGCCCCAGGACCAGGCCAACCCCCCGCCCCAGGGCATCATAGGCATTCGCGAACTGCGGCTGCTCCAGGGCCCGGGCAACCTGCTTGTAGTTGCGGAAAGGCCGCGGCCCACGCTCGCGCCCCTGGACCAGGCCCGGCAGCAACACCAGGGCAAGAGCACCCATCACCCAAGCTCGGCGTGGCATCTTCATGGCAAGCACTCCACCCACGGTGGTACCCGGCTTCCCCCGGGCCGGACTGGCCTGCAGCCTCACGACCGGATGGCCGCCTGCCACCGCGGGCAAACGCGGAATCGTGTTAGCCCCCAAGGGTCTACCGATCTTCAAGTATAGCTGCGGCGGGCCAGAAAAGCCATACCATGGGTAGCAGAAAACCGCCCCAACTGCGCTCCATGGGCGCCATATCCACACATCCGGGCCAAGTTCCCGGTGTGCCCCGGAGACCGTGGAAGCCGGGATCTCCGCATCCCGGCCGCGGCATACGGAGATGCCGCGCTCCAGAGGCCCGAGGCCCATTCGGCGGCCAGAGGTGGAGCTTCGCCAGCCCCGAGGCTGGGCGCGCGGGGTGGGGCGGCGCCTCGGGTGCAGGGCTGCTCCAGGATCGCTGTCGGCGCGTCGACAGATGCGCGCCGAAGCCTGTAGGTCCCAGCTCCGACTGGGACCCCTGGGCCGAACGGACTTCGGTCCCGCGACCGCGGGACTGGCGACGGTTTCACGAAGCAGCCCTGCCTCGGGTGCGGGAGGACGTCGGCAGGAGTCTGCGGTCAGCCGGCCGCGGGCCGCCTCTGCGCGCGGGCGGTTCTCGCATTCAGCCGACACGGGGCTATCCTGTCAACGGGGTTCCATGCGCCCGGGGTTGTCTACCATGCGTCCACACCAACTGGCCCTTGCCGTCGCCCTGGTCTCTCTCATCTCGGAGGGTGCCGATTCCATGCCGCCGCACAGGCTGACTCTCACGACCCCCGTACTCGAAGCTGAAGACGGTCTGCTCCTCGGCAACGGCGACCTTTCCGTGAGCGTCTACCAGAGCCGCGACCGTATCCTCTGGCGCCTGGGCAAGTCCGACGTCTGGGACCGGCGCGTCGACCGCAGTGACGACGCCAAACCGGCCCACATTGACGAGATCGCCCGCGGGATCGCCGTGGAACGGTGGAAGTGCGGCCCCTATGGCGGCGATGAGCCGGTGGCCCTCAACGGCACTGCCGATCCTGCTCGCATGAAGGAACTTTGCCGCGGCACGCCCCCCAGCTACTGTCGGCGGCCCTACCCCTGCCCGAAACCTACCGGCGAACTGGCCCTGCAGCTCCCGCCGGACCTGCCAGGCCTGGCCGTGAAGCAGGAGCTTGCCATCGAGGAGGGCATGCTGCGCCTGTCCTGCGAGTGGCCCAGTGGGGTGCAGGTCCGCCTGGTGTGCTTCGTCCCGCCGGAGCCCAACGTACTGGTGGTCCGCTGGGAGCTCCTGAACTGGACCGAGGCTACCCGCGCGGGCAACAACCCTTGTCCGCTGCGCTTCAGCCTCTACCGCTGGCCTGACCCGCACCTCCGCGAGTTCGGCCAGCGCTTCGTCGCCCTCTATCGCCATAATGCCTTCCTGACAGGCGATCTGGAGAAGAGCTCGCCCCTGCCGCCACCCACGGTCCGCATCCTCGAAGGGCAGCCCGTGGTCGACCAGCCGTTTCCGCCGGACCCGACCTTCCCCAACGGCTTCAACTGCCTGCTGGCGCCCTTCCTTGCCGAAGGCGGAGTCGAGCGGGCCGAGACAGCGTCCTTGCCGCGCGCCGAGTTGGCCCTCCTGCCGCCGGCAGCAGCCCGCGGCGGCTGGGTGGTGGTGGGCGTCGCCACCCACAGCGACGCCGGTGGCCCGGAGGCGGCCGTGGGGCGGCTCCGGGGAGCCCTCGCCGAACCGCCGACGGACAGGCTGACCCGCTGGGAGGAGGCGACGCGCCAGGAGGCGCAGCGCTTCTGGGCGCGCTCCGGGGTCCGCATTGCCGATCCGCTCATCGAGGGCCTCTGGTACGAGACCTACCATGCCCGCCGTTGCACCCACCGCGCGGGCGTGACTCCTCCCGGCCTGTTCCTTCCCAGTACCGTCCTGGACTACTCGCACTGGCATGGCGACTACCACTCGAACTACAACTTCCAGCAACCCTACTGGGGCGACTACCCCGCCAACCAGATCGGCCTCGGCGATGCCTACTTCGACGGCATGAAGTACTTCCTGCAGATGGGCCGCCTCATCGCCCAGCGGTACTACGGGACCCGCGGCGTCTTCGTCCAGCTCAGTGCCTACCCCATCGTGGCCGAGGATGACGTCCTGGGGGCTGTCCCCATGGGCCGCATGGCCTACATGACCGGCTGGGCCGCCAATGCCTACTGGGCCCGTTACCTCTACACCCGCGATGAGGACTGGCTCCGCCAGACAGGCTATCCGGTGATGCGCGACTGCGCCCTGTTCTACCTGGACTTCATGAAGAGGGGCGACGACGGCCTCTACCACGTCTTCCCCTCCAACCAGGGCGAAGACGGTTTCTCCGGCGACCCCAAGGACTACACCGACCGCGCCCAGGTCATGCGGTTTGCCCGCTACTGCCTGCGGACTGCCGCTCTGGCCAGCGAGGCGCTGGGCACCGACGCCGACCTGCGCCAGCAGTGGCGCGACCGCGCCGAACACGCCGCCGGCGACGACGGGCGGCCGCCCGATGAGCCCACGGGCATCGAGAAGCGTTTCCACGAGGCCAACCCGCCGGAGTTTGGCGAGGGTCGCCCCTTTGCCCCGCCCCCGCGTGCGAGCGCCGGCCCGCCGTGGCCAGGGCCAGGCGTCTGGACCGACCTCTGGTACCCGGGGCAGTACCCGCTGATGACGCTACCTGCCCTGCGGGCTGGCAGCTTCGACCCCGAGCGCGGCTATGCCGGGTTCAGGCGCCTGGTGGAACGCTGGCGCCACCCCAACGGCCTCATCTGGGCCATGTCTGTCCACGATTACGGCCACTGCGGCGCCTGGACCGAGACCCTGGGCATCTGTGCACCCCTCCAGGAGATGATGCTCCAGAGCTTCGGGGGGGTGCTGCGGCTGTTCCCGGCCTGGCCGGTGCGGATCCGCGCGAGTTTCAGCAACTTCCGGGCCGAGGGGGCCTTCCTGGTAAGCGCCGAGTGGGCAGAGGGGGACGTGCGGACTGCACGGGTCCTGAGCGAACGGGGGGGCCAGTGCTCGCTCTACTCGCCGTGGGCCCCAGGCCTGCGTGTCACCGATGGGAATGGCGCCGCGGTGGCCATCCGCCAGTCCGAGGGGGGGATCCTGGACTTCGACACCACCCCCGCTGGGGTCTACGTGCTGAGCCCGGCGACGCCCTGATGGGGATGGTGAGTGCGTGCATGCTTGAGCGCCCTGGTTCACGGTTCTGCGCGTTGGCGCCTCCGACTCACGCCGGCGGCCGGGCCGCCTTCCACCCGGCCCGCAGCAGGGCGCGGAACTCCTTCACCACGCCCGCCAGGGCCGGGGCAGCCGCGAGATTGTGGTCCTCCTGAGGGTCCGTCTGGTGGTCGTAGAGTTCCACCACGCCCTCGGGGGCCAAGGCCAGGGGGCTGGCGGGGGAGACCCATTCCACGAACCGGTAGCGTTCGTCCCGCAGGGCATAGCCCATCAGCGCCTTGCCCTGGTGGTTGCGCGGGTACTGGCTGCAGACAGCCCTCTTCCAGGGCCTTCCCGGCTCGGACAGCAGCGGCGCGAAACTGGTTCCCTCGAGGTGCGCCGGCAGAGGCACTCCGCACAGGTCGCACAACGTGGGGTAGATGTCGACGAACTCCACCAGCCGGTCGCAGCGTTGTCCGGGATGGGCCTGCCCGGGGACCCGCAGCAGCAGGGGTGCACGCGTGTCGTTCTCATAGTTGGTGTGTTTACACCACTCGCCGTGCTCGCCCAGTTTCCAGCCGTGGTCTCCCCACAGGATCACCACCGTGTTGCCCGCCAGCCCGAGCTGGTCCAGGGCGGTGAGCACGCGCCCGACCTGGGCATCAAGGAAGCTGACGCAGGCAAGGTACCCATGCTTGAGGCTGCGGGCGGTCTCTTCCGGTACGGGTTCGCGGCCCTTGGGAATGCCACGGTACGAGCGCAGTTCCCCGGAGTTGGCGAGGGCCCACGGCGGCGCCCCTTCCGGCGCGAACGGGTTCGGCGCCAGGGCGATGGCGGCAGGATCGTAGAGGTCCCACCAACGCTTGGGCGCAATGAACGGCAGGTGCGGTTTGAGGAAGCCGACGGCCAGAAAGAAGGGCTCCCCCTTGGCCTGGAGACCTCTGAGCGTCTCCACGGCCAACCGGGCCGTAGCCCCGTCGTGGGTCTGCTCGTCGGGGATATCCGGGGCCTCGTAGGCCGGCCCCCGGACCTGGAAGCGGCTGGCCTCGCTATGCTTGAGGGGTCTGCCCAACTGCTGGCGGAGTTCCTGCCGCCTGCGGGTGGCCTCCTTCTCGTCGGCCTCCAGCAGGGCGATGTTCTCGGCCGTGTAGTAGCCATTGAGCCGCGGCAGGGCGGGCTGCGGGCTCCTCCCCCCGCCTACCCAGGGGATACTCCACGAGGCGGGGTCGTCCAGGCCGCCGTGGTAGATCTTGCTCATGCCCTGGGCGAAGTAGCCATGCGCCTTGAGGTGCTGCGGCAGCGTCACCACGTCCGGCACGGTGTTGCGGAAATGGGTATCCAGATCGTAGACCCTAGTGGAGTCGGGCCGCAGCCCCGTCAGCAGGGAGGTCCGGGATGGGCTGCACACCGCCTGCTGACAGTAGGCCTGGGTGAACACCGTGCCCGTGGCCGCCAGACGGTCGAGGTTGGGGGCCTTGACGTGCGTGACGCCGTAGCACGGCAGCTCCGGCCGGAGGTCATCCACCGCGAGAAACAGCACATTCCTCGGGGTCCCGCCCGCCGCCTGCCCGTGCAGCCACGGCTGCACCAGCGACGCCGCCAGCCCGAGGCCCAGCCCCTTGACCACGTCTCGTCGAGTGACACCCAGGCAGTGCATCCGGCTACCCTCCTGACCCACGCTGCCCGCGCCGTCAGCGACCCCGGGCTAGACGCGTGGTGCACCACGGCCGCCGCCATCGCGCACCACCGTAGCCCGGGTCGGGTGGCCGGGCAAGCCCAT
>Ga0172371_10006700_pt1 | contig 16659 bp, 11 predicted proteins | sample Lak12m_FD_114543 | JGI IMG/M metagenome (GOLD analysis project Ga0172371, IMG submission 114543) | Freshwater microbial communities from Kabuno Bay, South-Kivu, Congo - kab_022012_12m | ecosystem: Environmental > Aquatic > Freshwater > Lake | place: Democratic Republic of the Congo: South-Kivu...
AGGTCCTTGCCGCCGTCGGCCTCCCAGGTCTGCTGCAGCTCGAAGCGGAACAGGCCCGGCTCCACATAGTCGCGGCAGTGACGCAGCGTGTGCTTGCTGCGCACCACGCTGCCGCCGATGCCGGCCGCCAGGATCTCATCGACGGCCAGGAACTCCTCGTCGACGCTCACGCCGCGGATGTACTCCTTGACCAGGGCGACCAGCTGATCGTCGACGACCAGCTGGACGGGGCTCGCCAGGGTGGCGCCGCCGAGGCGGCCCATGCCGTAGGCGATGTCCGCGCCGGCCATGGCGCTCATGAGGCCGCCGAGCGCCTTCTCGGTGACCGAGCGGCCGTCTGTGCAGTACGTGTCGGTCATGATCGGACAGGCGGAGACGGGGATGCCGAAGCCCTCCTTGCAGACCTGGGCGCCGGCCGAGCGCTGCACGTTCGCCGACGGCGTCGCCAGCGTCGCGAAGCCGCTCGCCATGTCGGCGGGGCAGTTGAAGTGGGTCATCATGATCGGGTGACCGGGCTTGATGACCTGGCAGATCACGACGTGGCCCAGCACCTCGGCGCAGTTCTGCAGGGTGCTGCCGGCGATCGTCATCGGCGACGTGACGCCGGTCATCACATGGCCGTCGGACGAGATCGGCACGCCGTGGTGACACGCCTGCAGGATCTCCTCGGCGTCCATCTCCTTGATGATGAACGGTGAGACGGTACCCGGGTTGATGATCACCAGGCTGCGCTCGCGCAGCGCCTCGATGCTGCCCATGCGGGCGACCATGAGCTCGAACATGAACGGCACGGCCTCGCGGCTGAACGCGTGCATCCACAGCGGCTTGGCCGTGTTCTGCAGCTGGATGCTGAGCGCGTGGACCTCGGCGCTCTCGGCGGGGACATCCATCGGCGTCTGGATGGCGCAGATACGCGCCTCATCCAGCACCTCGACGAGCTGGCACCACTTCGCGAAGCGCTCGGCCGAGTTGTCGACGAAGCGCTTCTCGTCGGGGTCCCAGTGCAGCATGCTCTGGATGTTCGTGCAGCCGTAAAACAGGCCATCCGGGTGCGGGATCCTGCAGTCGTGGCGCTCCTCGGCGCCCTTGACCGTGAGCTCCCCGGGGACGGTCGCGATCGCCGACTCGATGAGATCGACCGGGAAGCGCACGTCGCGCGTCTCCCAGTCGACCTGGGCGCCGGCCTGGTCAAGGAGCTTGAGGACGCCCTCGTGGTCGACCCTCATGCCCATCTGCGAGAGCAGCAGCAGGCACTTCTCGCGGATGGTGGCGACCTCGTCGGTCGACAGCAACCGCAACTTCAGGGTGTCTAGCATGTGACGACTCCTTCGATGCTCGTCGGTGACGCCGCCGGCAGCGATCGGCCGGCCGGCGACAGGCAGTCGGGGCGACGAGCCGGGCTCACGGCCCCCGGGAGTCGAAGCTGGTGAGGTTCATGGTGAGCAGATACGAAGGCTCGGACGGCCTCACCGGCCGCCGGCGTCGTACCGAGATCAGATGCAGCAGCGACATCGTGCCTGTCGTCCCCCTTGACCAGGCCTTCCGATTCCCACCCGGACGGACCCCTCGTGGAGAAGGGGGCCCCGCGTGCACACTACACTGCTTCGCCGTCGCCTGCTGTCAACCACCGTGGGCACGCAGTCCGGCGGGCCGGACGGCATCGGCGACATGTCGGCGGGTCGGCAGTCCTCGAGTCGACAGTCCTCAAGTCGACGACGAGAGCATACCTTGTCGCCGGCCGCTCGCCGCGGTCGCGGCGATCGGCAGCGGCGATCGCCGCCACGTTGCGGGCGGCGCAGGGCGCCTGAGAACGGCTCAGCGCCCCCGGGGGCACACGGCGACGCAGATGCCGCAGATGTCGCCGACGGGCCCGATGTTGGAGGCGTTCTGCCGCTCGCAGGCGGCGAAGTCGAGCAGGTCATCGCGGACCATGCCGGAGCGCCAGAGCACATCCCGGCCGGCGCCCGCCGGGCAGGCGTCGACACATCGGCGACAGGCGCCGCAGCCGCTTTCGACGATCGGCCGGTTGGCCGGCAGGTCCGCGTCGGTGAAGACCGTCGCCAGCCTCACCCGCGGCCCGAGCTCAGGCGAGACGAAGAGCGCCGTCTTGCCGATCCATCCGAGCCCCGCCTGCGTGGCTGCCGTCTTGTGGGCGAACACGCGGGCATCCGACCAGTCGGTCACCGACGGATCGGGACTGCCGGTCGGCTGTACCGCGACGGCGGCCGCACCCGCGCCGGCCAGGAAGGCGGCCAGGCCGCAGGCGGCGCCCCGCAGCCCGACGTTGACGCGACGGTACTCCTGGAAGTACTCGGACGTCGGTCCATTCTTGACCGGCTCCATGACATCCGGGTCGAGACGCATCCCGATGGAGACGGCGCGCGGCAAGGAAGGCGCATAGCGCCAGGGGGGATCTGGACACACGGCGACGCCCCACTGGTCGATGCCCGCCTCGCGCAGGAAGTCCTCGATCTCGATCACGGTCGATCCCTCCTCTCGCTGCCCCACCCTGCAATGACACGGGGGAGGGGAGCGCGATCGCGCTCCCCTCCCCCGTTCTGCGAACCGGTGTCAGGCTCCAGTGTTCGCTCTGCTCGTCACTCCGTGAAGTGCGCGGTCGTGAACCGGGTGTGCGCCCAGTCCGGGTCGAGCTCGATGCCGTCCACGTTCCCCGACTGGCCGGACACGGCCGTGAGGACCAGGAAGTTGAGCACCGGCACCTCGTCCTGCAGGATCTGCTGCGCCTGCTTGTAGAGCTCGGCGCGCTCGCTCTCCTCCAGCGCCTGCGTGATCTGCTTGACCAGCTCGTCGAACTCCGCGTTGCTCCAGCGCGAGTAGTTCCACGGCGCGTCGCTGGTCAGAGCCAGCTTGAAGTAGGTGATCGGCGAGGCACGCGTGCCCCAGTCGACGATGCCGAACTGGGCCTCGTACCAGTTGTCCTCGCCCTCTTCGGCGTAGAAGACGTCGGTCGGCACGCTGCGGATCTCGACCTCTACGCCGATCTCCTTCATCTGCGCCTGCCAGGCGGTCGCCACCGCCGGGATGGGCTCGGCCTGCTGTGCGACAAGCGTGATCTTGGTGCCGTCCGGATAGCCGGCCTCGGCCAGCAGCTGCTTGGCCGTCTCGGGATCGTACGCCACCTGATCCTCAGAGTAGTAGGCCGCGTAAGCGGGACCCACCATGGTGCCGTTACCGGGCACGGCCACACCGGGCGCCACCAGATCGACGATGGCCTGGCGGTCGGTGCCGGCCATCAGCGCCTGACGGAACGCCAGGTCCTTGCCGGGACCCTCATCGACGCGGATCTGCAGCGCGTTCAGGTAGTTGGTCTCGGTCTCGAGGATCGTGATGTCGGCGTTGGCCTCGAGGGTCTGCTTCTGCTCGGCGGTGAGGCCACCGACCCAGTTGAGCGAGCCGCCCTGCAGGCCCTCGATCTGGCCGGCGACGTCAGGCGAGTAGACGAACTCCATGCCGTCGAGGTACGGCAGCTTCTCGCCGTCCTCGTCGGTGCCCCAGTAGTCCGCATACGCGCTGAGGACGGCGCGGTCTTCCGCCGCGAACGATTCAAGGGTGAACGGACCGGTCCCGATCAGCTCGGTCATCTGATCGGCGACGCTCTTGGACTGCATCTTGGCGCGGTAGTCCGTCAGCGAGGACGGGAACTCCGAGTCCGGCGTGGTGAGGCTGAACGTGACGTGCGTGGGATCGTCCGCGACCACCGACTCGACGTTCTCGTAGACTCCCGCCATCGGCGACTCGGGCATCTTGAGGCGGTCGAAGGTGTACACCACGTCGTCGGCGGTGAACGGCTCACCGTTGTGGAAGGTCACGCCGTCCTGCAGAGTGAACTTCCACACCTTGCCGTCGTCGGTGGTCCACTCGGTGGCCAGCCACGGCATGACGCTGAAGTCCTGCGCCAGGTAGACCAGATTCTCCTGCACCTGGCAGACCATGAGGATGTCGCCGACCGAGCCGGCCATCATGATCGGATCGAACTGGCCGTTGCCGGGCTGCATGCCGATCTTCAGCACGCCGCCACGCGTCATCGCGCCGGCGTCCGCGGTCGGCTCGGTGCCCCCATCGCCGCCGTCGTCACCGCCACAACCGGCCGCCACGACGCCGATGAACAGCGCCGCCATGAGCGCCACGACGGCGGCGAAGCTCACCGCGCGCCGGTCGCGCCATCCGCCCCTCTTGCTTGATCGACTCATGTATGGACCCCCTTGGTCGTGCTGTCGATCGCTTGTCGATCGGCCATGTTACCGTGTCGAGACCGTCTGGCGGCAACCACCGGACGACGCCCACAGGCACCTGCCATGGCTTGCGCGCACCCTAGCCGCGGTACACGGTCTGTCAAGGTGGCGCCGTGTTGCGTCCAGCCTGCAAGACAGCGACACGTCACCCGCCGCCCCGGTGGACCGCCTCATGCCACGCCGCCGCGCACGCCGCCAGGGCCGCCGCCCGAGCCTCCGTGCACGCCGCCGCCCTGGTCGAGAGCAGCGCCGTCTCCGCCGCCCTCGTCGCGACCAGCACCGTCGGATCGCGGCACCGACACCCGCACCTCCACCGACTTCATCAGCGGGAAGCCGCTGACGGGATCGAAGCGGTCGTCGTGGGTCACCAGGTTGGCGTTGCTGTCGGCCCAGCCGTGGGTCATCTGCAGACAGCCGGGCACGATCTCGTTGGACGCCACCACCCTGACCGGTGCCCGTACCGACCCGATGCGCGACGTCACCTCCACGGTATCGCCCTCCTCCACGTTGAGCGCCACCGCGTCGTCGGGATGCATCTCCACCGCCGCCGCCGGCATCGCGTCGCTGAAGCGCGCGACGTTGTGGCCGCGGCTGTGGGCGAAGAGCAACTGGCGGGCGCCGGTGATGAGGACGAACGGATAGTCGGCGTCCGGTGTCTCGAGGTAGGCCGGGCGCCGGTACTCAGGCAGCTCGTCGTAGCCGAGGTCCCCGAGATACGCGGACGCGAGCTCAACCTTGCCCGACGGCGAGGCGAAGCGGTCCGGCGCCGGGCCGTCGCGGCGCGGCGCCCCGTACGGCATGCCCTCGGGATGCGCCGCCAGCTCTTCGAGCGAGATCCCGGTGGGCTCCAGCAGCCAGCGGTCGAGCGCCGTCTCGTCGTCCCAGGGGAAGTACTCGCCGAAGCCCAGGCGGTGGGCCAGATCGTGCCAGAACTGGTACTCGGTCTGCACCTCGGGAAGGGAGAAGACCGGCCTGGTCAGCGTGACCACCTTGATCTCGTGGTGGGTGTGGACCTCCTCGCGCTCCATGAACGAGGCGGCCGGCAGCACGTAGTCGGCCAGGGCGGCCGTCTCGGTCATGAACAGGTCCCGCACCACCAGCAGGTCGAGCGCCGCCAGCGCGTCCCGTACCCGTGCCGTGTCGGGGTTGGTCAGCATCGGGTTGGCGGCGGTGAGGAGCATCGCCCGCAGACGGTAGGGGTCGCCGCTGAGGACCGCGTCGAGCGCCGTCATCGTGTGGCACTCCTGCCGCACGTCGTAGAGCACCGGGAAGCGATCGGCGCCGAGTGGCCCCAGCTCGGTGTGCGGCAGCTCGTCGTAGAGCAGCAGGCTGCGCAGCGGCAGCGGCGCCTCGAACAGCGCCCCGCCGCTCTTGCCGGGAGTCCCCAGCAGCGCGTTGAGCGCCACGATGGCGCGGATGTTGTTGACGCCGTTCTCGTGATGCTCCAGGCCGTTGCCGGCGTAGAGCGCCAGACGGCCCTCGGCGGCGCACATGGTGCGGGCCGTGCTCCTGAGCGTGGCCGCCGGCACGCCGGTCTCCTCCTCGACCACCTCGGGCGTGAAGGAGTCGGCGTACTCCGCCAGCTCGTCGAAGCCCACCGTGTACTGCCGGACGAACTCCCTGTCGTAGGCGCCGACACGCACGATCTCGCGGACGAGGCCCAGCGCCAGGGCGCCGTCCGTGCCCGGTCGCGGCGCCACGTGGATGTCGGCGCGCCGGGCGACGGCGGAGAGGCGCGGATCGACGGCGATCAGGGTGGCTCCGTTGCGTCGCGCGGCGGTGATGCGCTGCGTGAGGTTGGGGCGCGAGTGCGGAGGGTTGGCGCCCCACATGACCACGCAGCGCGCGTGCTCGATGTCGACGACCGGCCAGGAGCCGAGGACGGTCTTGTGGCCGATGAATCTGCCCACCCAGCACATCGAGTCGTTGGAGAGGTAGTTGGGGCTGCCGAGCGCGTGGATGAAGCGGCGGGCGAGGTCCTCCTGCTGGGCGAAGCCGACCGCCTCGCCCTTCCAGACGCTGACGGTGCGCGCTCCGTGCTTGTCGATGATCTGCAGCAGGCGCTCGGCGATCTCGTCGAGCGCCTGCTCGAGCGCGATCTCCTGCCAGCCCTGCGGCGTGCGCTTCAGCGACCGCCGCAGCCGGTCGGGATGGTGGACCACATCGACGCCCGCCCGCGCCTTGACGCACAGCCGGCCGTGGCTCCAGGGGTGCTCGTCGTTGCCGCGCAGGTCGACCACGCGGCCGTCTTGGACATGCACCTCGATGCCGCAGCGGTCGTCGCACATGCGGCAGAGGGTCTTCACGGTCGTGGCGGCCGGCTCGGCGGTGCCGCCGCCGGGCACGATGGCCATCAGACGTCCTCCCGGTCTCGCCGCAACGTCGTTCGCAGCCTGGCGTCGACGCTGCGGCGGCGGGTCTCGGCGATCTCGTCGACCTCGGCGAACTGCAGCGAGTCGGCGATGCACGCCCGCACGCAGGCCGGGTCGCCGCCGCACAGGTCGCACTTGCGAGCGACTTCCTCGACGGCGTCGAAGTGGATGGCGCCGAACGGGCAGGCGAGGAGGCACATCTTGCAGCCGGCGCAGCGGGCGGCGGCGATGGTCACGGCTCCGGTCTGCGGATCGCGCTCGATCGCTCCGGCCGGACAGACCTCGACGCACCAGGCATCGGCGCACTGCAGACAGGTGAGGGGGACGCACACCCGCTCGTCGGGGTAGAAGTTGACCCGGATGCGCGATGCCTCGCGGCGCAGGCTGCCGCCGTGCTCAAAGGCACACGCGTACTCGCAGTCGCGGCACGCCACGCAGCTGTCTGGGTCTGTGACGACTATGCGCACTGGGCCTCCTTCTCCGGCGCCCCGCCCGGACGAACGCGCGACATGACTCGGCGCGCGCCTGTCGGCATGAGGGTCGCGTGTCTACCATCGAGGAACGCATCCACGTCGTCGAGCGGCCGCCGTTGCCGCACGTACGGCCGCAGACGACCGAGCAGCGTGGCACACTGCGGCCCGCCGACGCACACGGCCCCGACCGGGATGCCGTCGTTGAGCACGATCTTCACATAGTCGAACCCCGGGCGGTCGTCCCGGCTCACGACCGCGTCGCCGTCCGCCTCCTCGAAACGGCCCAGCGACGCCACGGTGACGCCGAACATGCCGGTGACGTTCATGCTCAGGCTGCCCTCGTAGAGCACACCGGCACCGGCCAGGTTGGCGCCGGCCACCCTGCCCTGCTCCACGGCGGTCGGCCACAGGGCGTGGACCTGCGGCGGCCCCCCACCGGCGACGGGACCGCAGGCCACATCACCGGCGGCGAAGACGCCGGCCAGCGGGGTCTCCATGGCAGCCGTCACCGGTATCCCCGGGGCACCGGGCGCGAGACTCTCGCGCAACAGCCCGTCGTTGGGGCGCACGCCGGCCGCCACCACGATCACGTCGGCCGCCAGCTCGCCGACCCCGGCGGCACAGACGCAGAGCTCGCCACCGGCGCCCTGCGCCACCGACTCGGTGCAGCAGCAGGTATGGACGTCGACGCCGTGTGCGAGGATGCGCCGCCGCAGCAGCTCGGCACCGGCGTCGTCGAGCACCCGCGGCAGGATGCGCTCCTCCAGCTCAAGCACGGTGACGTGCAGGCCGCGCCGATGAGCGGCCCAGGCGGCCTGCAGGGCCACGAAGCCGGCGCCGACCACCAGCAGGCGGACACCGGGCCGGAAGGCGCCGTCGAGCCGCCCGGCGTCGTCGAGGGTCCAGAGGTGATGGATGCCGGGGCCCTCGAGGCCTGGGATCCGGGGACGCGTCGGGCTCGATCCGGTCGCCAGCAGCAGCCTGTCGTACCCCAAACGCCGGCCGTCGGCCAGCTCGAGCCGCCCGGCCGACGCGTCGACCCGCTCGGCGGCGACGCCGAGGATCGTCCGCGCTCCCATCTCCGCCCAGTAGCCGCGACGACGGATGAACAGCCCGTCGCGGGTGAGTCGGCCGCGCAGGTAGTACGGCAGCAGGACGCGCGAGTACGGCGCCCCGGCTTCGGCCGAGACGACCGTCACCGGCGACTCCCGGTCGTGCGCCCGGAAGCTCTCCAGCGCACTGAGTGCGGCGGCGCTGCTGCCGACGATGACTACGCGCATGAGCGGCTCCAGCGCATCCGGGCGGCGTAGTCTTCGCCGACCGCCCGCATCGCCCGATAGAACGACGTGATCTCCTCGTCGCCGAGCGACCCGTCGGCCGGCAGCTGGCAGTACGGGACGGCGACCACATCGGGCGCCAGCGCGGCGGCCAGCTCGCGGAAGCCGGCCACCATGTCGGCAAGCGGCAGGTGGCGCTCGAACATCACCTCGAGATGGCCGCGCCGTCCGAGCCGTTCTTCGGCACGGCGTCCGAGCTCCTGGCGCAGGGTCGCCAGATCGTCGCGGCTGTAGCGCAGCGAGCAGTTGAGGCCGTACGTCGGCGGGTCGTCCTGCATCAGCAGCCGGGACGAGTGCTGCGGACCGCAGTTGTGCGTCAGGCCGCCGCCGAAGCGTGCCGTGAGGCGGTCGGCGTAGGGCTTGTCGAACCGCTCCCACACGACCGGGCCGACGATGCCGGCGACATCGTCGCTCACCAGCACCTTGGCGTGCTCGGGACGCCAGATCGGCCACAGGCTCAGGGCGGCGAAGCGCTCACGCTCGCCGACGACCTCGAGAGCCGCCTCCTGGACGGCGATCTGCGTCTCGGTGACCAGCTCGCAGGCGTGATGGACGGCCTCGGGATGACGCTTCAGGGAGACGAAGAAGAGCGTCTGGTCCATCAGGTTGAGCACGTCGCCCAGCGGTGAGGTCATGTCGACACCGCAGATGCAGACGTCGGCCGGGAAGCAGTCGCGAGCGATCCCGAGCCGCGCCAGCACCTCCGGCATGAACCCGTCCCGGTGCGGATCGGCCGCCGGCAGCTCGTAGAGGCCGCCGACCTCCTTGACCAGCGGGTCCCTGATGGCCGGCCACGCGTTCGGATCGTCCTCCCACCACAGAGCGGCGCCGAACATTGCCGGCACGGCGAAGAACCCCGCCCAGGGCGGCCCGACCCAGGGGACGTAGTCGTCGGGCAGCACCCGCAGTGAGCGCTCGATGCGGCGCACCGACGAGGCGAACCAGGCGCCGCGGTCGCGCAGCGCCGCGACGATGCTCTCGCCGCACTCGGGGCCGAGGTCGATCAGGATGGGGATGTGATCGACCTCTTCGTAGCGCCACACTCGACGCATCGTCTCCTTGGCAGTCTCGACCGTCCCCGGATCGAGGTCGAACACCTGCGGCTCGATCTCGATGCGCTCCGCCTCACTCACGCCCGCTCCCTTCGTCCACATCGGATCCCACCCCCAGGACGTCGCGGCAGTAGCGGATGCTGCGCTCGATGGCGTCGATCTCCATCCTCTTCGCCGTCTCCCTGTCGTCGAGCGGGATGTCGAGGTCGGTCTCGATGATGAGCCGCTCGCAGGGCGACACGTCGCGCAGCAGCTCGTAGCAGCGCCGCGCGTCCAGATCGCCCTCGCCGACCGGGCAGCCGACCAGCCGGAAGCCCCAGATCTGCGACTCCAGGCGCTCGTCGCGGAAGTGGTTGGTGAAGCTGCGCGGCGCCAGACGCTCCATGGCCTGCATCGGGTCTTCGGTGACGTGCAGGGCGTTCATCGGGTCGAGGCAGACACCGACGTGCGGGTGGCCGACCTCGTCGAGCAGCCACAGCAGCTCGTCCGAAAAGAGGTCGGTGTGGTTCTCCACGGCGATGCGGATGCCGCGCTCGGCGGCCGCCGGCGCGTGCGCGCGCAGCACCGGTACGGCGCGCTCCATCTGTGCCACCACGTCGGGGTGGAAGCGGCTGCCGACCAGCGGCCGCGGACGCACCAGGTCCACGCTCAGCTTCACCACGTCGGCACCCAACGCCACGGCGATGTCGAGGGCCTCGCCCAGGTCGTGCTGGTGTCCCACCCCGAGGCCGCCCACGTCCAGCGAGAAGTTGTACTCGAGGAACAGCCCCTTCTCTCGTGCCTCCGCGCCGACCTCACGAACGTAGCCCGGGTCGAGCGACTCGAGCACGGCGTCGTCGATCTGCGCCCCGTCGAGCTCCCAGTCGACCAGGCGCTCGAGGAGCTCGTGCGTGCTGAGCTGCCGCGGCCAGGGCAGGCGGAACCCGCCCCAGGACTGTCCGAGGCCATGCAGGTTCAGGCAGTAGGTGTGCAGACCGAGCTGCAACGGCTCACCGCTCCCCTGTCTGCACGAAGTGCAGCAGACCGTCGCGGTCGAGGCCGTCCAGGCCGATGTCCGTGAGCGTCAGCCCCTCGGCCCAGTAGTCGCGGCCGAGCATGACGCCGAAGACGTCGATCATGCCGCGCGTGACCGGCAGGTCGACGCCCAGCGCGTCGCCGAGCCGCACCATGGGGACGAACGAGTAGATGATGTCCTCGCTGCAGACCTGCTCCAGATAGGCCGCCGTCGCGAACCAGTCGGCGTGCGGCGAGGAGCGCACCGCCTCGGCGATATCGGCGCCGGAGTAGCCGTACGACTGCTTGTCGAAGTCGAACTCCGACTGGAAGAGCCGCGAGCCGAGATGCGTCGCCAGCCGTTCGCGCTCCGCGTCGAAGGCCGTGACGAGCCGGGCACCGGGGACGGTGGCGTCCTGGTAGAACTTGCCGCCCCGGTAGCGGTCGAAGTAGAAGCCGGCGATCGGGATGGTCAGCGTGACGTGGATGGGCGGGTTGCCGGCGCAGGCGATGTTGGTGTCGAGGACGGTCGCCGCCGGCCGGTACTGCTCGTAGATGTGCCGGACGACGTCGAAGACGGCGGCGCTGCGGGCCCCGGGGAACGCGGCGACGTGAAAGGCGCGCTTGAAGCGGCCGATGTGGACGGCGTCGCCGCGCGGCTGGCAGATGTACGGCATGATGTTGGATTCGGCGAGCGTGACGCCCGGCAGCCGCTCGCCGAGCCGTCGCGTCTGCCGCAGCGCCCCCCAGTAGCCGGTGTTGAAGAGCACGATCTGGCCGGCGCGCAGATGCGGCGCCAGGGCGTCCATGAACGCGTCGTGGTACATGGCGGGCACGGTCACCATCAGCACGTCGGCGGCGGCCGCCGCCTCGGCCGCATCGGAGGTGGCGGCGGCCAGCGGCGCGAAGCCGGTCTTCCCCGCCGTCGTCTCCGAGTCGGCGGTGACCTCGATGCCGCCCCGCTCGCGCACCACGTCCAGCTTCTCGGCCAGGTCCGGCAGCTCGAAGAGGGTCACCGCCAGCCCCTTGAGGGCGGCATCGGCGGCGATGGCCAGTCCGGCGCCGCCGGCGCCACAGACGGTCAGCCTCGGCTTGTCGTCCATTCCTGCTTCCTTTGCTTCATCATCGATGGCTGCCGATCATCACGCATCGTCGCCACTATCTCGCCCCGCCGGCGCCACGACAACGTGCGCACGCCGCTGTCCCGCATGCTGGATACCGCGGCGCCGCGGGACACGTCGCCCTGCCGCATGTGAGAATGCCCACGTCACATCCGGCAGGAGGACGTATGCAGACAGAGCAGATCGTCGCACTCCACGAAGCGGGCCTGCGCGTGCTGGCCGAGACCGGCGTGCTGATACGGGACGACCAAGCCGGGCGACTGTTCGCCGACCACGGCTGTGGCATCGACGGTGCCCGCGTCTTCATCCCGGAGCATATCGTGGCGGCGGCGGTGGAGTCGGCGCCGTCCACGGTACGGATCGAGGGACGCGGCAATCATCCGGGCGTGGTCATCGGCGGCGGCCCCTCCGTCGTGGGACCGGCGTCGGGGGCCGCCCTGATCGCAGAAGGCGATCGCCTGCGGCCCCTGACCATCGCCGACGTCACCACCTTCGTCCGCCTCTGCCACGGCCTGCCGAACGTCGACGTCCTCGACTACCTGCTGGCCGAGGAGAGCACCGAGGGGTCGACCGCCGACGGTCGCGAGCTCTTCCTTCGATCGGTGCACGCGAGCCTCACCGGTACCGACAAGCCGTACGAGTTCCCCATCACCGAGCCGTGGCACCTGCCGGCCGCCCTGGACATCGAAGAGATCCTCTACGGCGCCGGCTGGGAGTCGCGGCCGCGGCTGTTCGCGGTGCTCAACACCACCTCACCGCTCATGCTCAGCGGCCTCACGTGCGCGGCGGCCATCGAGCTGGCCCGGCGCGGCCAGCCGCAGTGTCTCACGCCGTGCGTCATGGGGGGCACGACCGGGCCGGCCACGGTCGCCGGCCTGCTGACGGTCCAGCACGCCGAGACGCTGGCCGGCCTGGTGCTCACCCAGCTCGTGGCCCCCGGGGCGCCGTTCATCTACGGCGGCCTCTCGTCGGTCTCCTCGATGCAGACCGGCGAGCTGATGCTGGGAGCGCCGCAGTTCTGGACGGTCATCGCGGCGACCGTGGGCCTGGCGAAGCACCTCGGCCTGCCCAGCCGCACAGGTGGCGCCATCACCGACGCCCACGTCCCGGACATGCAGGCCGGCATCGAGAGCGCCCTGGCGCTCGGGTGCGCCATCGAGCAGGGCGTCGACTACATCCTGCACGGGTCGGGTGGCCTGAGCTCCCTCAACGCCGTCAGCTTCGCGAAGCTGGTGATCGACGACGAGCTGGTCGGCATGCTGCGCGCCCGCCCGCGGGAGCTGGCCATCGACGACGAGCAGCTGGCGCTGGAGACCATCGACGCGGTCGGCCCGGCCGGCAGCTACCTCTCGCAGAAGCACACCCGGCGGCATGCCCGCGACTATCTGCAGCCGACGGTCTTCAACCGCCGCTCGCATGACGCCTGGACGGCGGCCGGCGCCCCGGACGTGAGCGTGACCGCGCGGACCCGCATCGACGAGCTGCTGGCGAGCTACGAGCCGCCGGCGCTTGACGCTGCCGTCCGGCGTCAGCTCACGCGATACTGTCTGGAGGGCCGACACCGATGACGACCGCACCGCCCGACAGCGCCGAGCGATTGGCCGCCGTCATCGGCGCCCCGGGCTTCCTCACACCCTGGCTCGACCGTTTCTACGACGATCGCGATGCCGCTCTGGTCCTCTCCGCCGCCGAAGGCCCGCTCCGGCCGCACACGTCGGCCGGCGCGCCCGGTGCACGTCCCGCCGAGCTCGAGCGTGCCTGGCGACGCGGCATCCTCGACCGCGTGCCTCGAGGCGAGAATGGAGGCCGGAATGCAGGGCTCGACTCCACGCTCGATGCTGTCGACGTCGCCTACCGTCCTGCCGACCTCCACACGCGCCTCGAGTACTGGGCCATGTTCGAAGGCTGGAAGGACGTGCCCGACGACATCCGTTCCCGCCTGTGTGATTGGGAGGTCGCCCACTACATCCAGAGCGTGCGCGATCACGTGATGCACGTTCGGGTCTCCGGCCACCCGCCGCAGGACGAGGTCCGCTACGACTACGTCCTCCTGGACGAGGCCGCGGCCATCCTGCATCGCGCCGGACACATCTACCTGTGGCCGTGCGACTGCCGGACGATGGTCGGCGCCTGCGCGAAGCCGCAGATGGTCTGCCTGCGCTTCGAGAACGACCGCGGCCTGGGCTGGGAGATCTCCACCGAGCGCGCCGTCGAGGTCACACGAGCGGCCAACAGGGCCGGACTGGTGCAGACGGCAGAGCTCCCGCCCGGCGACGGCCCACTCTCCGGCGGCGCCATCTGCAACTGCTGCGCCGACTGCTGCTTCCCGCAGCAGGCCAGCCGCGCGCTCAACGCCGGCCGCACCTGGCCACAGGGCCACTACCTCGCCACCATCGGGGATACGTGCAGCCTCTGCGGACGCTGCGTCCGCCGCTGCCCCTTCGAGGCGATCACCATGCCGCTGCACACGGAAGCGGAGAGGGAGCTCCCGCTCGTGGAACCCGCCCTCTGCCGTGGCTGCGGCGTCTGTTCCACCGGCTGTCCGGAAGAGGCCATCGTCATGGTGCCCCTGGACCGGTGACGCCGGACGTCTCTCCGCCGCTCCCCACAGAGGCAAGTCCGTCGGCCCCGGCGCGAGGCTCAGTCGACACCGCGGGCGATGCGACAGGCCAGGCCGCGCAGCGTGGTGGCCCCCATCTCGCGGCAGTACGGTCGCTCGCTGCTGGTGAGCACGTTGAGGTTGGACTCGAGCCAGCCGTACAGACGCTCCGCTCCCTGCTCGGGGAACCACCAGTTCGGCTCGGCGATCACCACACGCCGATCGACGGCGTCGCTCAGCGTCGCAGTCTGCGTCATCTCGCCGTGCCGCGTCGCGACCACCACCGGGTCGCCCTCGCCGACGCCGGCCGCCGACGCCGTGTCAGGGTGCAGCAGCACGAGCGGCCGCGGGTGCGCCGCGCGCAACAGAGGGATGTGCCGGCCGCTGGAGTGGTAGTACTCCTCCGGCTTCCAACTCGTGAGGAGCAACGGGAACTCCTCGTCGACCTGCGTATCGGCCCGGTGGCCCTCAGGCGACATCGGCTCGGCATCCGCGGCAAGGGGAGCTGCCGGCAGCGGATCGAAGCCCCACTCGGCGAGCCGGTCTGAGTACAGCTCCACCTTCTTCGACGGCGTCGCGAAGCCCGCCTCTTCGTGGCGACCGTAGACCTTCTCGGCCGGCAGCCAGCCCACCTCGCGCAGCTCCGCGAACGTGAGGCCGGCCGGCGCCAGGAGATAGTCGAGCGCCTCCTCCTCGTCGGCCCAGAACCGATCGCCAAAGCCCATCGCGGTCGCCAGGCGGCTGCAGATGCGCAGGTCCGACCACGCCTCGCCGCAGTCGGCCACCTTCTGCACCACGCTCACCACCGGCGAGTTGGACGACTTGTGCACGGCATCCATCTCGAGGTAGCTCGTCACCGGCAGGACCACGTCGGCGAGCGCCGCCGTGGACGTCATGAACAGGTCGGCGACGGCCAGGAAGTCGAGCGACTCCAGCGCCCGCTTCACCTCGTGCACGTCGGGATAGGTCTGCAGCATCGAGGAGCCGGCGACGTAGGCCGCCCGGACCGGATACGGCTCGCCGCTGAGCATCGCCTTCACCACGGTCTGCGGCAGGGCGGCGAAGTAGGTCGGCAGCATGCCCTCTTCAGCCCCGATGCGCCGCGCTCTCACCTCGGCCGAGACGGCGTCCTGCTGGTTGAGCTCCGGCGACCCTCCGTCGACCACGTTCGGCGGCAGCCACTCGACCTCTCCCCCGGGACGCCCGAGGTTGCCGGTGATGGCCCGCAGGATGGCCAGCGCCCGACCTGCCTGGAAGTTGTAAACGGTGGCGTCGATGCCCCAGCCGCTCTCCAGCACGGCCGGCCCGTTCCCGGCGTAGAGCCGGGCGATCTCGCGCACCGTCGCCGCCGGCACCCACGTGAGCCGCTCGACCTCCTCCGGCGTGAACCGCTCCACGGCCGCGCACAGCTCGGCGAACCCGATCGTCCACCCCTCGACGAACCCCGCGTCGTAGAGGCCCTGCTCCACGATGGCCCGGATGACACCGAGGGCGAGCACGAGGTCGGAGCCGGGCCGCAGACGCGCCCAGGCGTCGGCCCGCTGCGCGTACCAGGTCGGGGCCGGGTCCACCACCACCAGCTTGGCGCCGGCCGCCAGCGCCCGCTCCATCTCCACGTGACGGGGCACGTTCGTGGCTTGCGGATCGCCGCCCCAGACCAGGATGCAGCCCGGCGAGCCCTCGTAGTCGCCGCGCGCGTCGAAGCCGTAGGTGAGGCGAGCCGCCGTGACCTGCGGCACCCAGCAGATATGCGAGGTCGAGAGTGCATTCGGCGAGCCGAAGACGTTGGCGAAACGGGCCAGCCAGCGATCCTGATAGCCCTTGGCGACGCCGCGGATGAAGGCGACGCTCTCGGCCGCGTATGTGGCCTTCGCCCTGCCGAGCCCCTCCGCCACAAGCTGCAGGGCGTCGTCCCAGGAGACCTCCTGCCAGCGCCCCTCGCCGCGCTCGCCGACCCGGCGCAGCGGGTGCCGGAGGCGGGCCGGACTCTCCAGATACTCCACGGCCGCCCGGCCACGCAGACACATCACCCCGCGACTGCCGGGATGATCGGGGTCGCCCTGGACGGACACCACGCGGCCGTCCTGCCGGCGCACCAGCACGCCGCACCCCGCCGTGCAGTGCGTACAGGTGCTGCGCACCAGGCCCTGGTCCGTCTCGATCGTCCGGCTGCGTGCCATGTCGTCCTCCTACCCGGCTCGCCGGGAGTCCTCACTGCGCCCACCGTCGGGTCGCGACCATCCGAGACGTGCGCCGTCGAGCCGCGAGCCGCAAGGATGGGGCCGCGGCGCCGCGCGCCGGCCGGTGCCGCGCCGGTTCACAGCCGCGCCTCCGCCGCCGCGAGGATGCCGTCGAGTGCCCGGCAGACGTCGTCCGGCAGCGGATCGGGCTCCACCTCAGTCGCCCACAGCTCCTCCGCCCGCGTCCGCGCCCTGGCCACCATGTCCTGCGCGCCGCTC
>Ga0172371_10006701_pt1 | contig 16658 bp, 15 predicted proteins | sample Lak12m_FD_114543 | JGI IMG/M metagenome (GOLD analysis project Ga0172371, IMG submission 114543) | Freshwater microbial communities from Kabuno Bay, South-Kivu, Congo - kab_022012_12m | ecosystem: Environmental > Aquatic > Freshwater > Lake | place: Democratic Republic of the Congo: South-Kivu...
ATGACCGGCAATTCCAAGAAGTTTTTCGGGCAATAAAATTGTTAATCCAAGAAGAAGAAAAGCCCAAGAAAATAATGGGATTTACGGATAGGAAAAGGTAAACTTGAAATATGTTTTTATTTTAAGCGCCATAAACAGAACACAAGATGTCGAGGTCTTTGCCGCTTTTTTTGAGTAGCTGTTTGTTTTTGTCGATAATTCCTTGAATCATTTTAACGCTTTCGGCATCCAAACTCTCTTTCTCGCAAAATTGTTTGAACGCCTCGATGTCCTTGATAAAACACATGCCTCCCGCTCCCCTACCCCCTTCAAAATCAACAAACAGGTGGGAAGGGCCGATCCTTTTATCGTGGCTGATTGCTTGCCGGATATCTTCGTAATCAGCATCCAGCGCTTGGCAAAGGTCATAGAGAAAGTTGGCATACACAACCTTTGTTGCCAGGAATACATTGCCGGCGTATTTGATGATTTCCGCGGTTTTGGCGGGCAGCTCGGCCACGTATTTTGCCTCCGGCAGGACGCTCAAGACCTTCCCGGCCATTTTTTTGCTCCTTTCAGTATATCCGATGATGTTTCTGTCCGGTTTCTTCGCGTCGTTCATGGCGCTACGGGCCCTCAAAAATTCCGGTGAATGAAAAAGATAAATGTCGGGATATTTTTCTTGCAGCAAATCGGTTGTTCCTGGCAGAATAGTTGATTTGATAATGGCTATTTTACCCTTACCGATCAGCTTCAGCGCGTCATCAATATTTTCACAATCGAAACCTTTTCCCGGAAGTGTAGGAGTGGGAACGGCAATGAAGGTAATTTCGCAATTCTTAATTTCATCCTTATTGCCATTGAACTCTTTTTCAAGGGAGTATTGGACAACTTCATATCCGCGGTCTTTGAAATCTTCAGCGTATGCTTTGCCGATTATGCCGGTGCCGATAAACCCCACTTTCATGTTTTATTAATTTATGGATTATAATTATTTGATGTTTTCAAATTTAATGCTAGCAAGAGTAAAAGCTAAAAGCAAAACAGACCGCCTTTATGAAAAAATGTCCGAACAAACTTAAACAGATCGTTATTATCGCCGGAGGTTTGGCAACCCGGCTCCAACCCATTACGGAAACAATTCCCAAATCAATGGTGCTTCTCAAGGGTAAGCCGTTTTTTGAATATCAAATAGAACTATGCAAAAAAAACGGGGTTCGGGAAATTATTTTTTGCGGCGGGCATCTTTGGGAGCAAGTCAATAATTATTTTGGCAATGGAGAAAAATTTGGCGTCAAGATTATTTATTCTATTGAAAACGAGAAACTTGATACCGGAGGCGCCGTTAAAAACGCATTTGAGCACTTGGATGATGAATTTTTTGTCATGTACGGCGATTCTTATTTGACTTTGGATTGGCAGAAAGCTTACAAGTTCTTAAAAAAATCGGGAGCGAAAGGTTTGATGACGACATACGAAAATAACTGGCATCCCGAGCCCAGCAATGTTTTGGTGGGCGGGGGCGGCTATATCAAGGAATATAATAAAGAAAAACCCGGCAAAGAAATGAGGTTTATTGAATACGGCATCAACATTTTCCCCAAAGATATCATAAAAAAAATTCCCGGCAAGTCATTTCCGATCAGCCGTTATTTCGATTTTTTGATAAAAAGAGGCCAACTGGTCTCATATCCTTCCAAAGATAGATTTTTTGAGGTGGGCTGCTTTGAAGGGATAGACGGATGCCTGAAATACTTTGACAAAACATTTTCTAGCGTGTAAACCGTTTTAAGCAATAAAAAGGAGGTTTTGGCTCCTTAAAAATATTAAACTGCAAAGAGGAGGCAGAAATGTACCGCATGCTTTTGGGGAAAGTTCCCCTCCGCCTCTCTATGGGAGGAGGGGGAACGGATCTTGAGTCGTACTACTCCCGCGAGGGAGGGTACTGGACATCGGCAACCATCTCCCAATATGTGAGATTGACCGTAAACCAACGATGGAATCGCTTTTGGGTGATAAAATACTCGAACAAAGTCGAGATGGTTGAGGACATTACGGCAATCGAGCATAACATAATCCGTGAATCCTTGAAGTTACTCGATGTATCCAAATGGCTCAAAGGAAAAGGTCTTGAAATGAATATAATCTCCGATGTGCCTGGATCTTCCGGTCTTGGCGTTTCGGGAGCGATTACAGTGAACCTGCTTCAGATTCTCCACGCTATGAAAGGTGACAATCTAAAGCGCAAGGAACTTGCTGAAGAAGCTTATCATGTTGAGCATGATCTTTGCGCCTCCACTGCTACCGGGAAACAGGACCAATACATCGCAGCTTTTGGGGGAGTTACCTCTTTCGAAGTTACCCGAAGTGGGTACGTGGACATTTATCCGGTGGAGTTGGAGCAGAGGGTAATGTTTGAGCTCAATGAAAATCTCGTGCTGTTTGGCACTGGTATTTCAAGACCCAAATCGGCCAACGAGACTCTCAAAGAGCAAGGCCTTGTCATGTCGGAAGGAAGAAAAAAGCTTTCCAAGACAGAATATCTCAACAAAATCAAAGAGATAGGCCTTGAACAGAGAGAAGCCCTTATCGACGGATACGTCAGAAGATTCGGAGAGTTGCTGGATGTACACTGGGAAGTCAAGAAGGACTATTCCGACCATGTGGCCAATCCCGCCATCGACAATGTATATGAGGACGCGAAGGAAGCGGGAGCCATCGGTGGAAAAGTCATCGGAGCCGGAACAGTCGGCGCTTACTGGCTTTTCTATGTCGAGGCCGACAAAAAAGCCCGGCTGCGCGACAAACTGGCCGAACATGGTTTGGAAGAAGTGCCGTGGAATTTCGTGGAGCACGGCTCCATGATCGCATATTGTGAATAAAGGAATAAGAAACCAAAAAACCAGAAAGGAGTACAAGCATGAATCAAGCGATGCAGGAAGAAACGCAGGAAATTTTCAAGACCTGCCTGGATGAGATGGCAATGGTTACCGAGGAGCTCAAATCCCAAATCCCCGTGTTGAATAAGATAGTGGGCGACATCGCTTACGTGAGAAGCGTGGGCGGGAGGTTGTTTTTCTGCGGAGTCGGGGGCGGGGCCGGCAATGGCACCCATGCTTGCGGTGATCTTTTCAAAAGCTGCCGGGTAAAAGCCATCTGCCTTACCGACAATGTCCCGACTTTGACGGCGACCACCAATGACGAGGGCTGGTCGGAGGTATTCTTTGAACAGCTGCTGACTTGGAACATCAGTGACAAAGACGCCCTGTTCGTTCTTTCGGTGGGCGGTGGCGACGAAGTGAGGAACATTTCCGCCAACATCGTGAAGGCTGTGATCCTTGCCAAGAAGAGAGGCGCGGCGGTGATGGGCATAGTTGGAAGGGGAAGCGGGTATACTGCCCAAAACGGCGACGCTGTCGTTGTGGTGCCAACCGTCAATCCTTCGAGGATAACCTCCCACACCGAAGGCATGCAGGCCTACCTGCTCCATTTTATCACCGAGGCCTTGCGGCAAAGGAGCGCCAAATGGGAATCAGTAATGTGAGGAAGGCGGTGTTCCTGGATCGGGATGGGGTAATCAACCCTTTGTGCGGCCTGGATGCCTTCGGGCATCCAGAATCGCCCCTCAAAGCGGAAGATTTCAAAATATTCCCGTTCGTCGGCGAAGCGATCCGGAATTTCAACCAAATGGGGTTTTTGGTCTTTGTGGTTACCAACCAACCGGCAGTGGCCAAGGGCAAAACCACCTTGGATGCGCTGGCCGAAATGAACACGATGCTCTATATGAATGCCATAGAAGCTGGCGGGGACATCAAGAGAATCTATACCTGTCTCCACCATCCGGACGAGCGTCAGGTGGTCTATAAAACCCTTCTCCGGGATTGCGATTGCCGGAAACCGAAACCGGGGTTGCTTCTGAAAGCTATCGAGGAATTTGGAGTCGATCCTTGGGAGTCATGGATGGTCGGGGACAAGTGCAAAGATATACTTGCAGGCGAGCAAGTCGGCAGCCGGACCATACTGGTTTCGGAAGACAAACAGCGTGATTGCGAACCCGATTTCATCGTCTCGGACTTGTCCGAAGCGGTAAAGATAATAAAGGAGGAAAATCGAAATGACCGAAAAGACTGACGGGCTGTTGTTCTTGGACACGGCCAAACTGGAGGAAATCGAGAAATACCTTAAGCTGGGCATCCTGGACGGAGTGACGACCAATCCGACCATCATGAAGAAAGACGGAGTGACCGGCGGGTTCTCGGCGATCAAGGAAAGAACGATCGAGATTGCCAAGATGATTCATCCCCGGCCGTTTTCCGTGGAAACCGCCAGCCCCGAGGGAAACAAAGACGAACTGATCGAACAGGCGCGCGAATTCGCCAGTTGGGCCGATAACGTTAACGTGAAGGTCAACATAACGACTCAAAAGGGAGAACCCAATCTCGGCGTTATCGCGGACCTGGCATCGGAAGGAATCGCCGTCAACGCCACGGCCATGATGAATGCCAGCCAGTGCCTGTTGGCCGCGAAAGTTGGCGCGAGATATGTTTCCATCTTCTCCGGCCGGGTAGCCAACATGGGATATGACCCCATTTATGTTATCAGCGAGATACGCGCGCTGCTGGACCAGTGGGAGTTGCCCGCCCAGATAATCGCCGCTTCCAGCCGGGAAGCCTACAACGTGATCCAGTGGTGGAAAGCGGGAGCCCATATCATCACGGTTACGCCCAACCTGCTCAAGCCGTGCATTGACCATCCCTACACCCGGGACACAGTCGCCATGTTCGACGGCGACGCCGCCAACTGGCTTCCCGAATGCCGGGAGTTCTTAAGCAAGAAAAGCCGATAGAAGCACCTTTCATTTCTCATAAGGCCAGGGGATTTGCAAGATTTAATCAATGGATTATAATCAAGCAAAGACTCTGGTCTTTTTTTATTTAATATCTGAAAAAAGTGAACTGTTTAATTACTGGAGGGGCGGGGTTTATTGGCTCTCACCTGACGGATTATCTATTAAAAGAAGGACATAAAGTTAAAGTCTATGACAATTTGAGTGGAGGCAAACTGGCCTTCTTAAAACATCATAAAAATGACAAAAAATTTAAATTTGTAAAAGCCGACCTTGGCGATTTGAAAGCCCTCAAAAAAGAAAGCAAGGGAATTGATATGGTGTTTCATTTGGCCGCCAACCCGGATATTTCAAAAGGTATCCAAGACCCCAGCTTGGACTTCGAGCAGACCATCTGCAATACTTTCAATTTGCTTCTTGCGATGAAGGAAAACGAGATAAAAAAAATTTTTTATACTTCGGGAAGCGGGATTTATGGTGATGTCGGAACAACCTATACTAAAGAAGATTTTGGCCCGCTGGTGCCAGTCTCCATTTATGGAGCCAGCAAGTTAGCTGCAGAAGCCCTAATTTTTGCTTTTTCGAATTTCTACAATATAAGAGTTTGGGTATTGCGCCCGGCAAACATTATTGGCCCCCGCTTTACCCATGGGGTCGTTTATGATTTTATTAAGCGATTGGAAAAGAACCCGAAAAAATTAGAGATTCTGGGAGATGGCAAGCAGAGCAAATCGTATCTCTATATTCTGGATGTGATAAAAGCTATTGATTTGGTAACGAAAAAAACCAAACAAAGGGTTAATATTTTCAATATCGCTTCAAACAGCTATATTACGGTAAACTCCATTGCTGATATCGTAACAGAGGAAATGGATGTTGCTCCCAAGCGAAGCTGGACCGGCGGAAAAATCGGCTGGAAAGGGGATGTAGCGAAAGTACGTATAGACAACGGTAAAATCACCAAACTTGGTTGGAAGCCAAAATATAATTCAAAGGACGCGGTAAGAAAAACCGTGAGGGTAACTTTGGGAAAAGATAAGAATTATTAATCTTTTTTATGGAAAAAACTATTACAATCATTATACCCTGCCTGAATGAGGAAAAAGTCATTGGAGATGTAATCAAGGATTGTTGGATTGGGTTGAAAAACGACAAAAGACATCAAGTACTGATTATGGATAGCGGCACCGATAAATCAGGGGAGATTGCAGAATCACTTGGTGCGGATGTTGTTAAAACTCCCAAAAGGGGCTTGGGACATGCATATATAGACTCCATACCCCACATCAAAGGTGATTATGTTTTTATGGGGGATGCTGACGGAACATACGATTTCAAAGAAATTGATCCTTTCGTAAAAAAGCTGGACAAGGGCTATGAATTTGTGATGGGCACCAGGATGAAAGGCTGGATTGAAAAAGGGGCAATGCCCCCATTGCACCGTTATTTCGGAACTCCGCTAACCACTTGGATTTTAGATAAACTTTTCCATTTAAACTTTTCCGACATCCATTGCGGACTAAGGGCAATGACCAAACCCGCCTTGATCAAAATCGATATTTTGTCAAAATCTTGGGAATATGCTTCTGAAATGGTGATCAAAGCAGGATTATTACGCCTTAAAACTGCCGAAGTCCCCATTAAATTTTATAAAGATAAGAACGGCAGAGTGAGCCTGCATAAGAGAGCGGGTTGGTTCTCGCCTTGGTATGCGGGCTGGATTAATCTAAAAGTGATGTTTCTTTATGCTCCTAATTTCATATTCTTTTTTCCGGGAATTGTCCTGCTGATTCTTGGCATTCTGACAACCCTTGCTAGCATATTGGGGTATGTTGAGAATATGAGTTACCATTTTGTTATTCTGGGCATCACATTGATTAGTGTTGGATATTTATCAATTCAGTTAGGTATTATTTCAAAATTGTTTAGTAATCTGAACAAATATTACAAAGATAAAATAACGCTTTACATGGAGAGGAATTTTACTTATGACAAAGGAATGACTTATGGCATCATTTCAATTATTGTTGGCCTGGTACTGGGTATATATTTCTTAAACCAATGGTGGGTAAGCGAGTTTAAACTTCATCTGCTGTCGATCTATGGGATAAGCGGGTTAATTTTGATCAGTATTGGTTTCCAAACGATATTTTTTGCTTTTATTTACGAGTTATTTAGAATTTCTAAAAAATGAGAGAAGGATCTTTCGGGGAGAAGCATAAGTTAACTTTTGTTGATAAGTTGGGCGTATCGTTATCCAACCGAAGCATTATTAATTATGTGAAGAATAAGAGACCCGAGCGAATTATCGATATCGGCTGCGGTTTTAATGCTTTACTCCTCCGCAAGCTGAAAAAATATTCAAAAAACCTTACGGGAGCGGATTTGAGTGTCAATAAAGAAATCAAGGGAATTAAATTTTATGAAAAGGACATTAATTACGGATTGTCTTTCCTGGAAAGCTCTTCGGCAGATTTAATTATTATGAATTCCGTTTTGGAGCATTTAACTGACCCGGAATTAATTTTGAAAGAAGCCTATCGAATATTGGATAAAAATGGGACTTTAATAGTGAATGTACCCAACTGGCTTGGCAAATATTTCCTTGAATTTTCCGCTTTCAAATTGCAGATGTCTCCAGCGGAAGAGATGAATGACCACAAAATGTATTATTCAAAGCGAGAGATTTGGCCTCTCTTGGTCAGATCAGGATTTAAACCCAGTAAAATCAAAATTCGATACCATAAACTTTATCTGAATACAATTTGTTATGCAGAAAAATAACGATATGAAAATCTCTTACGATAATTGGTGGAACGACCTGGAATCAGTCAATGAACTCGATCCAGGTACTATTTATAGAAATAATCTTATTTTAAGCAAGATAAAACATCTAAATGTTCGGAATGTGGCAGATGTCGGATGTGGCTCGGGCCAACTTATCAAGAACATCCTTAAAAAAGCTGGGAATGTCAAGCTAACCGGATTCGACGTTTCTAAAAAAATAATTGAAAAAAATAAGGAAATTTACAAAGAAGCTGATTTCGCTTGTCTAAACTTAAACGATGATAACATTGGCAAAGATAATGAAGACAGGTATGATATGGTGATTTCTGCGGAAGTTATCGAACACCTAAGTAATTGGAAAAAAGCTTTGAAAACTATTTCTCAAATGGTGAAAAGAGGTGGCTACGTTATGGTCACCACCCAAGCTGGCAAACGCTATCGTCATCATAAGCAAATCGGCCATTTAAAACATTTCAGAAAGGAAGAAATAACTCACGAACTTAAAAAGAACGGCATTAAAATATTAGAATCGCGATATTTAGGTTGGCCGTTCATGAACGTAAAGAATATTTTAGTGAATATTGCGTATAAAGATATTAACAGTCTGTCTGAAAATAAGAAACAAAATCTTGTGAACAGGGCGGTTTACAAGGTGTTTAAAGTTTTATATGATGTTTCTTCTCACAAGCGAGGGCCGCAAATTTTCATTTTAGGAAAAAAAGTTTAATTTTTATTTAATTGAAAGGCGTGGCGAAACAACTGATTAGATATATTTTTATCGGTGGTTTTTGTGCAATCGCAGACATGGTTGCGCTTTATGCGCTAGTTGAATATTTACATATCTGGTATTTAGTTTCAGCAACAATATCCTTTACTGTTGTAAGTTTTTTTGGATATTTTGGACAGAAATATTTTACATTTGAAGACGCGTCCAATGAACACAAAAGACAATTAGTAATTTTTTTTCTTGTTGCCTTAGTAGGACTTGCCATTAATTCTGCCTCGATGTTTACTTTGGTTAGTGTTTTGGGAATATGGTATATTTTTTCAAACATCATAACCAAAATTGTTGTATTATTCTGGAATTTTTCAGCTAATAAATACATAACATTCAAGCATGAAGTTTGATGACGGCATGAAAGACAAAGAGAACAAGCGAAAATTTAGTAATAACAAGCCAGTCCGACGTTACGAGGGCATCAAGAACTTTTTTGGCAGGCATGAGAATATTCTTGCTTCACTGATATTTTTTGTTGCTTTAATAATTTTTTTCTTTCCAGTTGTTTTTTTTGGTAAAACGCTCACCACGTCTATTGCAGGAGGAGGCGTTATGCCTGAAGGAGCCTATGGCTACAAAGGAATTCACCCGCCCATGTACGCAGTAAGGGATCCGGGGGCTTATAATTGGGTTGATGAACCTTTGAGCGAATATATCGGTCGTGTGATCAAAAATGAATCCCGTATCCCTTTGTGGAATCCTAATATGGGTTTCGGCTATCCAATTCTAGGCGGGATTCAAACAGGTATTTTTTATCCTTTAAATTATATTGTTTTTATTTTTTCTTCGGAGCTTGCTTGGGATATCTATATACTGCTTAAATTTTTTTTGGCTGGGTTCCTTACATACTTATTTGCCCGAAAAATCGGTTTAGACAAAAAATCTGGATACCTGGCTGGGATAGCTTTTATGTTTAATGGCTATTTCATCAATTACCTTAATATGTCGCATTTCAGTGTTGAGGCGCTGACTCCGCTTCTCCCGCTAGCTTATGAATATTTCTTATCCAAACCGAACATAAAGAAATTATTGCTATGTATCACGAGTATCGCCTTGCTGATTCTTCCCGGTATGCCAGAATCCTCTTTCTTTGCGATACTTATAGGTACGTTATGGTTTCTCTTCTCATACTTTTTCCGTCACCGCGAGCAGCTTAAATTATCCAGTATGCTTTTCGTTCTTTTAGGAGCCAATATTATCGCTTTATTATTGACTTCCATTCAGTTGCTGCCTTTCGTCGAGTTACTTAATAATTCCTTTAACGTTCATGCGGGATCCAAAGTTGGTCTGAGTTCAATCCCTTTTTACACTGTTCTTTCGGCACTATATCCATTTTTATTTAATCCAATTTATAATTGGCTCGGGCAGTTCCATTACGTAGGACTTTCGGTCCTCGCCCTCGCATTAATCGCAGTTTTTAGTCTCAGGTCTTTCTCGAAGAAACAAAGGAACATAATATTGTTTTTTGGAATATTCACTGCTCTGGGCTTTGCTAAGGTTTACGGCTATTCGGGCGTGAATTGGATTGGTTCTTTGCCAGTGCTTGATACTTTGATTTTTGAAAAATATGGAGCACCGTCGGTTATTTTTACCTTAGATATTTTGGCGGCTTTCGGTTTTTCCTTGCTATGTAAAAAAACTATTAGCTTTATCAATACGAAATTAATTGCGACTTTTATTTTCATCGGGTCAATCACTGTATACGCAATGTATACGCTAATGGACGTTTTTAAGTCAGATCCAAAAGGGACAAATTCTCTTCTGCAAAGTGTTCTTAAGGGTTATGGTGAAGTTTTTGGTAGCTACACAAAGTTTTTTGATTTGTTGATTCCCCATATAACTCCTCCTGTTTTTGTAGGATTGAATATAATATTAGGACTCGTTATTTTCATATTATTTTATATTATTGTGCTCAATACAAACTTTAAAAAAGGATATTTTACCTCCATTCTTCTTTTGTTCGTTTATCTTGAATTTTTTCTTTATGCTTTGCCTTTAATTAGAGCTGATCGATATGATACTTATAAAGAGCCGCCATATATTAGTTTCTTAAAAAGCGATAAAAGCGAACCGTTTCGAATATACGGTCAAGCTTTCCCCGGGCAAGGAGTGATGCTATATCCCAACATTAGCAGCGTTTTTGGGCTGCAGGATATCCGTTTTTTAATTGCTTTGGGAGTCAATCGGTATTTCGATTTTATCAAAAATGTATTGGGGGTTTCTCCTAACGAATATAACGGCGTACGGTTTACCGGAAGTTTTCCCTTAGATTCCGGCTCTCGGTTTTTTGGTTTGATGAACGTGAAGTATATTATCTACCCTCCCGGATTCGGTCAAGTTGAGCTACTTAATAAAATAAATAATAGCAAAGTGGTCCTCTCTGAAAATAAAAATTTCGTTGGCCTCTCTGGCACTACCCTAAACACCAAGAACCTCGGAGGACTGTTAGTGCATGCTCCCTCTAAAATGGAATTCCCCCTTCAAATTAATGATAAGTTTAAGAATTTGAGTTTTGATTATGGAATAGCTGATACTGGAGTTAAAAAATCAGACGGGGTGAAGTTTGTTGCAAGCTATCAATGTGGAGGCGAAGAAAAAGAGGCAATTAATGATGTAGTTGATCCAAGGAACAATAAAAAGTATAATTCTTGGCAAAAAGGAAATCTGGATTTAAGCGAATGTTTAGGCAAAGAAGCTAAAATTACTTTTACAACCGAGGACAATGGTAATAACGCTTATGACCATTTTTTTGTAGGAAATTTTCAATCGGGGGAATCGACCGTAGCTTACGATAAAGAAGTTTCAATCGTCAAAAATGAAGATTATTTCCCACGGGCTTTTGTGGTCCACCGTGTACGAAAAATTTCAGAGCCGGACAAAATATTCGAAACTCTGAAGAGTCCTGATTTTAACTTACGAAATGAGATTATTATTGAGAATGATTTGCCCGAAAGCCAATTGAACAGCGAGGAAGTGCCTGCTCAAGACGATTCAACGGTTAAAATGGTCGATTACCATGATGAGCAAATAAAAATGGATGTCAATATGGAAAATCCCGGATTTTTGGTACTTCTAGACCAGTATTATCCTGGCTGGAAAGCTTTAGTTGATGGCAAAGAAACGGATATTTACCCAACCGACTATGTATTCCGTTCTGTTTATCTAGAGAAAGGCAGCCATAAAGTGGAATTTATTTATGATCCCTTAAGCTATAAGATAGGAAAATACATAACTTTAGGGACTATTTTGGTGCTGATTCTGGCTTATATTTTCCGAAATAGAATAGATCAGAGATTTTATAAGAAGGAATCCTAAATTTTCTTAACCCACTCCCAAGTTTTCCTGATGCCCTCTTTTAGGTTGGTATTAAGGGTGAAGTCGATTTCTTTTCTAATTCTTTTGGTACTTAGAAAGACTCTTCTCACGTCAGAATCCCGGGCGGGCATTTTCTTGATTTTGACTTTTTTGGCAGTAACTTTTTCGATTATTTTTACTACCCGATTAATGGAGGCTCCCTTGCCGCTTCCAATGTTGTAAACTCGGTACCGGGTTTTTATGAAAGATATCTTTTTGACGTTTTCAATAGCATCGTCGATATAAATGTAATCCCTGACATTTTCCCCGTCTCCGAAAATTGTCATCAGCCTCCCCATTTTAACCTGGTTTAAAAAAATGGGGATGATTCCCTGGCTGCCGACAATATTTTGCTTTGGCCCGTATGGGTTGGATAACCGGATAACTAAATAATCCAAACCTTTATGAATTCTGTAATATTCAAGATATTTTTCAATGGTCAGTTTTGAAATAGCGTATGGTGAAATGGGATTGAGCGGATCCTCTTCGGACAGAAAATCCGTCTCTTGGTTTCCATAAATTGCCCCGCCGGAGGAGGGAAAAATGATTTTTTTGATTTTCGCTTTGACGCACTCATCCAGCAACCTGATGGTTCCCCTGACATTGGTATCAATGTCAATCAAGGGATCATCCATGGACGACCCCGGAGTCGTGAGCGATACAAAATGAAAAACATAATCCATATCCCTAACCGCCCTTCTTAAATCGTGTTTGTTCAAGAAATTGCCTGGAAAAATTTCAATTCGGCCTTGCAAGTGCGACAGATTTCTGGAAACACCGTTCGCGAATAAGTCAAAAGCTCTTATCTGAAATTTTTTGTCTTTCAGCAGGGATTCAGCGAGATTGCTTCCCAGGAATCCGTCGGCTCCCAAAATTAAGATTTTTTGTTTCTGGTTCATAGATGTTATTTAGTTCCCCGGTATTGTCCCAATTGTTCAGCAAAATGGATAACTGGGCTATACAAAATTGCTCCAACTTTCTCCAGCGAGTTCGCATTATAATTATCTAGATCATTGAAATCCCTTTTGATTTGCCACCCAACGTTTTTTAGCAGGTGCTTCAGTGTGGGGACGTTTGAAACTCCCAATTCTTCTTTGTGGTACCTTGAATCAGTAAGATTTCTTTTGTAGCTTTTTATTGGGGTGTACTCGTGCGAATGAAACACTAAAGATTTTGGTTCAAAAATGATTTTTTTTCCGTCAGCTAGCGCCATTTTCGCGAACTCCACGTCTTCGGCAAAAGCCACGTCAATAACCGGTTTTTTAAGGTAATAATCTCTTCTCACGCAGGAGGATACATCGTTAAAAAAGTAATAGTTTACTCTTTTCTCATGAAAACTTAATTTCTTAAAGGCATTTTTATCTTTAATTTGGGCAACTATCTTCTTATCTCTCCCCGAAAGGTCATTTCTCACCTCAATTTTCTTGAGCAAACAGGCTTCTTTTCTAGCCAAAACCTGTCCGCACACCCCGACGGTTTCGGGATCTTTGAAGTCTTTGACCAGTTCCGAAAGCCAATGACTATTGGCGGGAGTGGCATCTTGAGTCAGAAAAACCACTAACTCCCCCTTGGTCATCTCGGCTCCCAGCCGCCGGGTTTTTCCATGGCTGAACTCGGATTTAGGAATCTGTTTCAATCTGATTTGAGGATTCTTTTTGATAAATTCTACAGTCCTGTCGGTTGACCCGGAGTCAATCGCGATCACTTCAAAAGGAAAAGAGTACTTTTGCTTATAAATCGCTTCGACTGTCTCGCTGAGGTGTTCTCCCAGGCCATTAAAGGTGAGGATAACAATGGAAACTTTGACGTTATTCATGGTCGTAAACTTCGGAAATTAGCGAATCATACTTCTTGATCATTTTATCGTAGGAAAAGCGCTCTTCAAGTGTTTTTCTGGCATTTTTTCCAAGCTTTTTGGCGATGTCGGGGTTTTTTATCAAGTAAGTTATTTTATTTTTTAATTCTTCCGTATCGCCGGGCATGACCACCAGTCCATTTTTCCCATCTTCAAATTGCTCCGCAAGTCCGTAAGCGTCGGTGGAAACAATCGGCAAGCCAAAAGCCATCGCTTCCAAAGTTACCATCGGAAAGGCCTCAATATATGAATTACAAACAAAAATGTCGCTGATGAAATAAAAATCAAATATGTCTTTTGTCTCGTTGAAAATTAATATTTGGTCCTCTAAATTGTTTAACAATATTTTTTTGCGTATCTCTTTTTCGTATTCATATCCCCTTCCTCCCCCCACCATTATGAATTTTAAGTTAGGATTTTTTAATTTTCTTAACAGGGTTATTGCCGCTTCCATAAATTCCAACTGGCCTTTCCGCAGACAAATCGTTCCAATTAGATTAATCAAAAAGTCACTTTTCTTAAAGCCGTATTTCTTTTTTATTTTTTCTTTTGAGTTATTTTTTGTATAGTTGTTTATTTTCCCCCAATCGCCTACCGTGTTGATAATAGTAAAATTGTCGGCGATATTCAGATCTTCATAAATATCCCTGGTTGCGATGGAAGAAAAAACAACTTTGCTGACCTTGCTAAGTATGTTTGTATTTAAATCGGGGAAATAGTTAAAATAGAAATCTCTTTCACTCTCATGCAGGCACCAAATAATCTTTTCTTGCTTCAGGTTAATTTTTTTCAGGAATTTATATCCGATTATTGTGTTGACTAAGACTATGTCGTATTTGTCCTCGAACTTCGAAGAGTCAAACTTCTTGCTGGTAAAATCAGAAGTAATAACTTGAATTTTTTCACTTTGGAAAACCCCTTTCAGCATTCCATCAATGGGGGACAATATTTCAATTTTATGCCCCAGTTTTTTTAATCCTTTTGCCAAATTGAAAAAAAACCAAGGAGCTCCTTCCGGATTAAGGCTGTATGCAACCAACAATATTTTCCTACCAGTTTCTGTTGATTTTGAATTGTCCATCTTCAAATGATAAATTCGGGTTATAAAACGGGTCTCTATTTATTAATTTCAGCCACTTTTTATTAAAATATTTCGGTTCTTCCATATCAAAATTATCACCCCTACTTTTTCTTTCATAATGATACAGTAAGGCTTCCGGGCAATAAACCACTCTGTAACCGGAGCTGATGAGCTTAAGACAATAATCTACATCGTTAAATTGTACCGCTAAATTCTTTTCATCCATTCCGCCAACTTTTTCATATAAACTTTTTTTTGTCAGTAAGCAAGCGGCAGTGACAGCAGAGTAATTTCGCATGACTAAGTTATAATTTTGGTAGCCTCCTTTACTGTGTTCTATCATTCTGTTGGCCTCTCCGGCGGTATGGCCAAGGCCTAGTATTACGCCTCCATGTTGCACTTTTTTATTTTTGTAAATCAATTTCGCCCCCACGGCGCCAATTTTACTGTCCATGGAAATTGTCCCTACCATTCCCAACAGCCAATCGGGAGAAATAACTTCCGTGTCGTTGTTGAGTAACAGAACTAAGTCAGTTCTGACCTTTTTCATGGCAAGATTGTGAATTTCAGCGAAATTAAAACTTTTTGTGGGTATATTGATATAATTTATATTTTCCCTTTTCAGAAATTCAAAAGTTTCTTTCTCTTCACTGTTGTTGTTGACAACAAGAATCTCGTAGTTTTTATAATTTGTTTTATGCCTAACACTCTTAACGCACCTCTTCAATAAGTCAATTTTATCTTTGGTGGGTATCAATATAGTCACTTTTTCAAGATAATCGTTTGGCTTGAATTTGATTTTGAAAATTTCCAAATTATCTTTTTGGGCGAAAGCCGGTACTTGGACGCTGCCTTTGACCCCTCTTCTTGCAAGTGAGTCCTGTAATGCTAATTTGCCCTTATTGAGTTCCTTGGGGATGACGTAACTAAGTGTTTTTTCCAGACAGTTTCGCGAATGATAAAGAATTTTAGTTATATGGCCTATTTTTTCAGTTTTTTCCATGAGCCTCAATAACAAATCATAATTCCAGAAACTTTTGAACTCCTTTCTATATCCACGCAATAAAAGGAACAGTCTTTTTCTTATTATTTGAAAATTACCAATATAATTCTTGGAAATTAACAACTCTGGGCTCCAATCAGGCTTGAAATGAGGATTGTTTCTTGTTTCATTTTCATTAATTTTATCTTCATCGCTATACATTAGGTCAAGTTTTGGATGCTTATTTAGCTCTCTAATGTTCTCGTATAAGGCATTTGGGGCAAGCTCATCTTCATGCTCGATAAATCCGATGAATTCTCCGGTCAAAGTATCCGCTAATTTGTTTATTGTCGAGACAAGCCTTTCTTTTTTATTCAAAAAAACCACCTCAATCCTTTTGTCTCGTTTTTCAAACTCAAGTAAAATTTTTCTTACAATTATTTTTGTTGATCCGCTGTCAACAATTATTAATTCCCAATTCTGGTAATACTGGTAGATCAATGAAAAAATAGTCCTTCTTAAAAATATTTCGTTGGCATTGTAAACCGGAAGGATGATTGAGATTTTTGGTTTATAATCAAAAGATTTTATTTTTCGTAGTATTTCGCTTTTATCAAATTTTTCATTTTTTTGAATCCAGAGTTCGTAATCACTAAATCCGAATTCGTTCTCGCCCTTAAGCAAACCCTTGCCGAACAATATATAGTCGTAAAGGCTTTTAAATAGAACCCGCGCCCCATCCTTTTTTATAATCAAATAACTCCTTTCGGCTATTTTAACAGCATGTTTTGGACGAAATTGCCGTATTCGGTATCTGAAAAGTTTATAAAAATAATTAGGGACTTTCCAACGTAAAGTATTAACAATTGCATTGATTTGAGCTTCTCTATCGACCACGATCGTAATGTATTCTTTGACCTGTTTTCTATAATCTTTAATTTCTTTTTTGTAATTTCTGATTTGCTTATTAAATTTTTCAATCTGTTTGTCTTTTTC
>Ga0172371_10006703_pt1 | contig 16651 bp, 12 predicted proteins | sample Lak12m_FD_114543 | JGI IMG/M metagenome (GOLD analysis project Ga0172371, IMG submission 114543) | Freshwater microbial communities from Kabuno Bay, South-Kivu, Congo - kab_022012_12m | ecosystem: Environmental > Aquatic > Freshwater > Lake | place: Democratic Republic of the Congo: South-Kivu...
AGAAGCTACATAGAGCCTGTTTTTGCGGATAGTAGTTTTACCGCCTATGGCAATATTGGTTGCCTGCTGCCATATTTGGCATGAAAAAATAAAACACCGATGCCCGCAGGGCGCGTACCGCGCCCTGTCATGTAACTGGATTACATGACAAACCTGGAAAAGCATAGAAAGGCTTATATATCACTATCTATAGATAATATCATCAAATAGTGATATATATGAAACCAACTGGCAGGGAGACTTACAAGATAATCAGCGCTATGCTAGAGATGAAGAGGTTTACCCAGTACCAAATAAGCAAGGAAAGGGGCGTTACGTTCAGTCTTGTAAACAAAGTGGTCAATTCGTTCGTCTCACTGGGCTGCGTGGCAAAAAGGACCGGCTATTACGAGCTTGTCTCAGCCTCGGCAATATTCGGCATTTTTCCGATTTACAGAAAATTGAAGCCTTTTGCTACCTTTAACTTAGAACTGAACAAGGAGCAGGTTTTGGAACTGGCAGGGAAGAATGCAGTGCTTTGCCTTACAAGCGCGCTTGCCTATTATGACGATTACTACCGGGACCCTTCAATCCATCTGTATTCCCCAGATGAACACTTCCTGAAAGAAATAATAAACCTGCGGAAGGGATATACGCACGTTGAGCTGTACTTTGATGATATGCACGGAAACGGCATTACCAAGAAAAATGGGCAAGCTGTGACCGACAAAGTAAGAACAGTGGTTGACCTGTTCTGCAACAACAAGGCATATGTTGCGGAAAGGCTTGTGAAAAGGGAGTGGATGACAAATGAAGGAGCTGTACTCGCAGGGCATCACAGACCCAAGCCTCAAAGAGCTTGAGGAACTGGCGAAATGGTACAACGAAAAGCTTGGGAACTACCCTGTGATAGTTGGGGGCTGGGCCGCCTACGTTTACAGCAAGGGGCTTGGTTCGAAAGACATTGACATTGTTTTTCCCAGCGCAGCATCCATGCATCAAACACTTTCCGCCTATTTCCTGAGCCACGGATATACTGAGCGGCACAGGGGCCACTTCGGGTTTGACAAGGAGATAGTGAAGACAGTGAAGAGCGGCGGGCTGGAAGTGGACATAATCATTGACGCAGTTTCCTCAGACAGGACAATCACGTTCGAGGGCTCCAAGGCAAGGCTTCCCTGGAGCTGGGCTTCAAGGCACAGTGTTGAGAAAAAAGTCGGGAGCGCCACCATCCGCATCCCAAACGTTGAGCTTCTCCTCACCTACAAGCTCGGCGCGGTTTTCGGAAGGAATATCAATATCAAGACAGGGCTTGACTTTGATTACTATCGCTCGAAAATCTGGAAGGACGTCCATGACATCGCAGGGCTCTCCAGGCTTGAAATTGATGGAAAAAAGGTTGCTGGTTTTCTCAAGGAATCTGGCCTGGACGCGCACAAGGAAGAGATAGCGGGAATAATTGATGACAATTACACAGAAGAAACCCGGAACCTTGTGAAAGGTGCGGACATGGAAAAAATCAGGAAGATACTGACTGGGAGCGGCGGCAATCCCATCACAACCAAAACCCCTGGCAGATACAATCCGCGCTTTTCCTGAACGGATTCATCGCAAGGCGCGAAAAATGACACGACATTTGACACGACATGCGACACGACCGGCCACCCTGCACAATGTCGTGTCGGGTATATAAATAAAATGACACGAGAATTTCACGACATTTTCCCGCTTTCTACGAGGTTGGGGTGATGGAGCACAACCCCTTAAAAGCGTCCATATATTATGTCCTGTAAGCTGTCGTGCACGCGCGCAAGCATTTTTTTTGAAAAAACTCTGGCAAAAAAGCCGTTGCAGCACAGGGTTGACGCGAGAAAAAACGCGAGGGGGTATCCTGCACATTCTCGCGTCTGATATATAAACAAAATAACGCGAGAAATAACGCGAGGATTTGCCATGTTTTACGGCGTGGACGGTTGTGCCGGCGACCCCCCAAAAGTCCCCACAAATATATGCCTGCAAGTCGTCGCGTATGCGCGCATGCATTTTACTGGAAAAATGCTGGGAAAAAACTGTTGTGGCACGAGATTGACACGACATTTGACACGACCCTTTACCTGCCGGGAAGTCGTGTCGAGTATATAAGCAAAATGACACGACATTTGCACGACTTTTTTGAAGGGTCGCACGTCTGAGAAAAGAACGAAAAACAGCCCAAAAAACACCCGAGAATTAATAGTATGCTCGCACGCGAATTTTTTGCCCTTAAAAATAGAAAAAAGAGGAAATGGTAAATACAGTCATCCTAACAGCTCGCCAGCTTAGATGCGTCAACTTGCTATCAAGTCGCGAGTCAAACACTGCCAGCATTGCCCTCTATTCGCGGAGCTGTCCGCGACATTAGCCGCGACACGCCACCCTGCACACTGTCGCGCCCTGCATATAAACAAAAAGCCGCGAGAATGGCGCGACAATTTCAGGTCTCTTTACGACGTAATAGTGCCTTTTTGGACTCCCCTAAAAGCGACCATATATTATTGTATGTATATGCCACGGAAAAGAAAGCGACTGAAAACGCGGTTTTTTCAGCACGAAAATCGCGCAAATCACGCGCACCCTCCAGTTGCATGCGACCGCGTTTTCTATATAAATAAAATCACGCGGTTTTCACGCGCTCATTTTGCCTGTTTTATCGAGGTGAAGCGCTGCAGGGAAAAGCCTCAAAAACCGTCCATATATTATGTATATGCGGGAAGCCGCGTTTGCGCGCGCATGCATTTTTGGGAAAATGCCGCCAAAAAGCTGCCTCTGGCGCGGCACTGTCCGCGACATGGGCGCGACTTTCAAGATGACAATGTCGCGCCAAGCTTATAAGCAAAAAGCCGCGACTTTGGCGCGACATTTTTCCATCAATCCACGGCGAGAAAGGGCTATTCTCTTGCCCCTAAAAACAGCCTAGGAATAATAGATATGCTAGTAAGCAATTATTTATTGCAAAAAATTGGAAAAAGAAACGCGCGCGGCCGCGTGCAAACACCTGCATTCTCATTCATGTCTTCTTGAGAATAAGGGCATCTATGCTAATCTCGCGTCCCGCTTCATATTGTGGAAATCCATCCATCCCGACTTCCGAGTAAGTGGCGCCAGCAGGTCCCGGCAAGACCTGGACATTGACCTTTGCTGCTTTTACGCTGAAGCCCGATATGTCCGCCCATTCCCTGATATTGTCATAATAGGTCGAAAGGAAATTCGGGGCAACGAGCGGAAGGCTCATGTCGCCTGCCCTTTGCAGTGCGAACAGGACATGCCCCTCGATTTTGCTCCATCCAAGCCCGGTTTTGTCCGAGGTGAAGATAGTGTCCATTATGATTGCCGGCGTTTTTTCACCCCCGTCGTCCATGGTGGCCAGGTAAATCAGTCCATTCACCTTAGGGTGCTCGAGTTCCGTGTCAGATGCCGGATAGGCCACCACGAGCTGCCGCAGCGAGTCAATATAAGATACCGTGTATGGCGCATTTGCTATGGAGTTCTTGCTGTACCTGAAGTCAAGGCACTGCCCAACCATTGCAAGTTCCATCTTGGAGAACACGGGCTGGTTCACATATGCTAGCGCCTGGCTCTTTTGCGAGTCTTCATTTCTTGAAATTGCCACGATGGTCTCGAGGTCTGTGATTGCGGTAAGGTCGGTGTATCTCCGTAACAGGTCCTTAAGGCTGTTTTCATCCATGCCTTCGATGCCATCCACTGTCGAATACAGCTGCGGCTGAGAACTGCGTATCTCTTCGAGGGCACCTTCGCGCCCTAATTCATTCTTCTCAAGTTTTTCAGCAACCATCTGCGCCCATTCCTTCTTTTCATGAAGATGAGTCAATATCCCGCCCTTCTTGCGGTCAGATGGGCTGAGAAGCTCCGATAGAGTGAGAAGATAGCTTTCCGCGTCCGAACACGTCTTTTCGAGTTCCGCTATCTTGCCCGAGAGTTCTTGGAGGCGCATGTCTTCCTTGCTGGTTGCAGACTCTGTTGCGCAGCGGATTGACAGCGCGCTAAGCTCGCCGCGGAACACCTTGTTCCCGAACGAGTCGCCGTAGTCAAACCCCCACCCAGTGATGATGTCCGAATATGGCGACAAATTGCTTGCGGCAGCCGCTATCTTTTCCTGCAGTTTCGAGAAGCGTTCCTCATAATTGTTGTATAATGACTGGAGCTTCTGCCACTTCCTGTGCTGGATTTGCTGGTTTGCTATCTGTCGCAGTTCCTCCTCGCCAGCGCCCTCGGTTTTCCGCATCCGCCACTGTTCCGCCAGCATTTCCGATGTGACGGCTCCGTCATAAAGCCCTGCCACCCTAGAGAACTCGTCGCAGAAGTGGTTTTTCACAAAGACGTCGTCCAGCTTCGCCGCCACGTTTTCTATCCTGTCGATTATCGAAATCTCCTCAAGTATGTGCTCCCGTTTCAATGGCTTTCTCCATCCAACCAGTTTCTGCGCGACTATCCCGGCATCAAGCTTATCCCCAAAAACCGACTTTTCAGGTTCCATCAATGACCATTTGGTGATGTATGCTCCGACACCTTCATGCTCTGATGCGTCAGGGAACAGTGTTCTCACATTCTCCAGGAGGTATTTTGCAAACTCTGGGTCATGGAGGGCGAATTCCCTTTCCTTGCCGAGAAGCTCCACGGTCGCTATCACCCGCAATGCCGGTATGAACTTCTCATCGTGCTGAATGTACATCGTCTGCTCAAATTCAGGATAAACTGACAGCCAGCGCGCAAGGCTGTTACGATCCATGCTCTCAAGAGCGTTCTTTGGGTACTTGCTTGAAAGCAAATCCACCGCGATTGCCCTGGCGCTCTCAAGTGCGGCATCCATAGTCCGATGCTTGTTAGAAATGACTTTTTCAACGAACGGGTCGCCCAGTGTGTGCGCGAACGACATGAGCTGCAGGAGCTTCTGGTCGTCCCGGTCCCCCAGGCCCAGTTCCACAAGCCCCTTCAAGAGCTTGGCTTGGAGTTCCGGCTTTTCCTGAATGAATGAAACGAAAACCGGGCGCACATATTTTTCCTTGTTTATCTCCCCGTTGGGTGGGATGAGCTTGCGGAGTGCACGCGCCCCGTCAGGGCCCCAATCTTCCCCAAGGGTTGCCAGTGCGATGAAAACAACCGGATGGAATCCCTGCTTGGCGAGTTGGGCGGCGTCTGCGGGCGACTTAAGGGCGGTTCCGATGTTTGTCGAAGTGAAGAAAAATTCGGTTTCCTTCACAGACTTCGCTTCCTGATAAATCCTGATTACCTCAGACGCGATAATCGCATTTTTCCCGATGTTCTTGAAACCCACGGTCCCCTCCCCCTCCGCGAGCATAGGGACTACCTCTGAAAGCATTTTCTTCTCATCCAACGAGTTCTTGGAGCAGGTTTCCTTCAGTTCTGCGAGAGCCGAGCCAACTAAATCAAAATCGCGTATTCCCTTGATGTGGGTGCCTATCGTATTGTAGCAAATGTTGTCGATGAGGCGCGAATCTTCAGGATAAACGCCACTTTTCCTGTAAGTATGAACCAATTTTATTCCCAGGCGCGTAAATTCATTGATTGAAGAGGGGAAATTGCTCACTTGGTGCGATAATGCCATTATCCTGTACATGCTGGCAAAAATATGGCCATCCTTGTCGCCCGCCAGGTTTGCCGCCGCCTGGATGCTTTTGAATGCATTGTCCAGTCGTAGCCTCTGTTCTTCCTTATGCAGCAGGTAGCTCTCCTTTTCTGTTTCAGTTAGTTGCAGCCCCCCTTTGCCGTCTTCATAGATGATACGATTTTCATAGATGATATGGGAGTTAAAATATAAGAAAAAGCGTTCAATACTTAGATCAAGTAGCTGGATGATATCTCTCGGCTGCTTAGATGTAGCCATGGCGCTGTAAACATTAGGAAGGCGCAGGGCGATTGCCACATCTCCTGATAGACTCCCCCGCAGATCCGATATTGTCATTTCTGTTATCAGCTGTGGGCGATTCTCATACATCTTGGCGGTCTTTGCCCACTCAATTACCGAAACTTCGCCTTTCGATGCCAGAGACGAAAAGGCGCTCACTGCGCCCGGCTTGTTTGCAAGGGAGACCACTACTGGCACCACTTCCGCGCGGGTTATTGCATTTGCAAGAGTCATTATTTCGCCAGGGCTAAGGCTATATGCCGCCCTCTCCGAAAGCACCTGCATGATTTGGGGCGATTTTCTATATGTGTCGAGCACATTTGCCCAAGCATGGGCATATTCTTTCCCATGCCTAATGATCGGAAGGTAGGTGGTTCCAAGTGAAATCGTGCCGCCCGTCTCAATGAGGGCGTTCCTTGCCTTCTTCAGCGAGAGGGCATAGAACGCCGCTGGCATTGGGGTTTCCTTCAAAACCAAAACTGAAACGATGTTGCGGTAGGCTGCTTTATTCTCGGTGTAGGGAGAAAGTATGGCGGCATAACGCGCACTCATCGGTGGGGTTTCTTTTGAGGCATTGTAAATCACACTAAGCGTATATTCCAACGACTCGTCCCTTTTCTCGCCCATGAAGTCTATTTTCTCAAAAAGCCTGACCACAGCCGGCTCGGACAACCCCTTCGTCATGTTGTGAAATTCGCTTCCGGCAGACCCGAGGAATTCCAGCATTTTCAGTTGTGCATCTAGGCTGATTTTGTACTGCGAAATAACCGAGACGGCTTCTGCTGGCGCTCCGTCTCCCAGGTGTGAGAGATTGGCAATCTTGTCTGGCAACTTGCGGATGCCGCTTTCGTTCTTGCCGGCTTTGTTGAATTCGGATGCCAAAAAAGACCGTACCTGTTCGTTCAGAAGCGCCTTTGCATAATTAATAGTGTTTGCCCCAGTATCCCCCGGGTTAAGCGTTCTCCCGAGGCCAAAGATCACTGCAGATGTCAGTTCCTTGCTTTGCCCCGAGTAATACAACGCAGCTTGGCAGCACTTATTGCAAGCATCCTTGTCTCTCCGCCGAGCAAATTCGAGTATATCCCGCTCATTCCATTTGCCCTTGTCAAAGCCGATTTCAAGCGCTTGGCGCACAGTCGTGTTTGAAAGGTTTTCAACAATTTGGGTCAAATCTCCCTCGCGGGAGGAAATATTACTGGCGGTGAAGTCGTTCCGCGGGCTTGTGGATATCCTGAACCAGTTGTCTTTTTCAATCCAGCCGTAATCCATCCCTTCGAGCCGGGCTGCCTCTTCCTTTGTGAGTTTCGATAATGTAAATATTTTTACAAGCTCTACGGCATTATTGAAAGTGTGCGCCCTTGTGCCCGGGGTTATGCCAAGTCCATCATTCTCGTTCGCCTGTCCCTCTTCGCTTGATTTTGGGCCGTATCTTATGTTTCGGTGGCTGTAGATGTCGATGTATTCCCCCCTGTTTGTTTCAGAGATGAAATAGGCAACCCTCTTCTGGAGTTCCGTTCTTTTTTCTTTGCCCATCCCTGCGCCGACATTCACAATCTCTGCCTGGAATTTGGCTGCAAGGCGCGCGTCAATCGCAACCAAATCCACGAATGCCCTCACGCAGTCAGAAGGCACGTCTGCTTTTGCAAGCGCATTGAGTGATGAAATCGTGCTGGCATCAGACAGCTTCACGGCAAGGCGCATTGCATCTGCCACGCCCTTCCCAATGGCGTACTCGCTGAGGCAATGTGTAACCTGGAATATCGCTTTGTAGGAATAGATGGAAAGCATGCCGTCCTTTTTTCTGATTATTCCGCCGTCATAATGAGCGCTGGAAACGCCGTTCATCTTGTCGAATTCATAATCCCCAAAATGGTGCCCTCCGCTCTCCATCTTTTTTCGGTAAGCTTCACGAAATTCTCCCTCTGGAGCGCTAAACAGCAGCACTGGTTGGGTTTTTTTAATTAGGTCGGCGACAAAGCCGCTTGCCATGGCTTTGGCGGCATGCAAATCGGCATCGGTGTACAATGCGTTGTAAACCATATCATAAGCCAGGAAAGGGTCGGCTGCATACGATGCCATGATTTTTTGAAGAAGCGGGGAAAGCCCGGCCAGCATCCGCGGCTTGTCGTAGAGGAATGTGAATCTCTCACGTATGAGCGCTTCGGCATCAGACGCCCCGCTAAATTTTAGATATTCGTTCTTGAAGAGCGGGTTCCTGAAGCCCTGCGCCCGCCCCACCATTTTCTCTATCTCGTGCCTCGCCACGACAATCTTGTCATTATAAAACGTCACTTCGTGCTTTCCAAAATCAAATCTGCGGAAACTCTTATTCTTGGTTTTCAAAAAATCAATTTTTCCTATTCTGATGTCTAATGGCTCTTCCGCCTTGGAATTGTATTCCTGGAGCGAAGCAAGGAATTCTTTCCTGGTCCTGCCGCACTCGAAAAGCTCAGTACTCAGCGCCCTCATTACATATGCATGCTCATTCGCCATGAAATTAAGTGCAATTGTTGGTTTTCCCGAGAACAGATCGCTGACTGCGAGCGAATATTCTTTGAGGACCTGCCCGCCATACGCCTTCCACATTGAATAAAGGATGCGCGGCACCTGTTCGCAGTTTTTTGGTGCTCCCTTTATTACCTCTATCGCGCCTGCGAATGCACTCGCAGCCTCCAATCCCTCTTTTTTCAGTATTTCCCTATATTCGCGTTTCAGCAGCCTTGATACGCCTTCCGGGTCCTTTTTCGGCAAATCCTGTTTCTCGTTTTTATTCTGGTCTGCAAGTTTGCTTTTGATTATGCCTTCATGAAGCATGGTCTTGAATTTCTGCCATTTTTTGTTTGCTCTGACTCCAGTTCCTGTTCCGCCTGCCGTGTCGGATGTGGGGTGCGGATGCCTATTGGGCCCGAATGCGGAGAATGCCGTGATTGCGAGCTTTTCTATCTTTTTTGCATGCCTGCAGCTGATTTTGCTATCCTGCTGCAGCGAAAGCTCGTAAAGCATCCTCAGATTAGAAAGAAGTTCGTCTTCTGAAAATTCGGCTGCCTCACACTGGAGGTATTTCTCAGAAAGTTCGGCAATCTGCCCCATCTGGTCAATGCTGAGTGCGGGCTTTCCCCTAGGTAGCCTTTCAGGCATTGTCGGAGGCTTTGCCGTCATGCTTCATTATCTGTCGGCAACCCCATAAAAACCATTGCCATGGTTTGAACAATTTGCTTGGGGCGAGAGGAAATATTATGGCTCATTTTCAGCCCATTTTCCCATGTCTCTTGCGCCTGTCATCCAGCGCGCTTTGCATCTCAACTAGCCGATTGCGGGCGGTTTCAAGCTCGCTTTCTCTTGAAAGGGACTCGAGCAGGCGGATGAGTTCTCCCTGCGTTTTTACCTGTTGGTCGTATTGGTACACTGCCCGGCTCGCCATATCGGGCCATGTATCTGTTTCAAGCGCCCTTGCTTTTTTGCCTAGCACCTCAGCCTTCAAGCCCAGGAAATTAGCCACCTTGCCCGGATTTTGATAACTTGCATCTCCACCAAAGAACGGAATAAATGTCAATTTCTTTATCTCCCGGTCAATCCACGTTACAATTGTATCATAGGCTTTTGCCTGGTTCCTACGCGCATTCTCCACTATTTCCTTGAAATTGAACAATTTCTGTTTTACGTAAGCTTTTGCGCATTTCTGGCATTCAAAATGTTTGCTGATAATCCTGAGGAAAAAAGAAGATTCGAAGGACTCTTTTTTGAAAAACTTGAGAGTCTGGCCCAAATAGAGATCGAATCAGGCAATCATGAAAAGGCTGCAAATTTGTATTTGACCTATTCGTCCGTACCCAATGAACAACGGCCAGTCAGCATCAACTTTTTCGATGGAACCCCACGTTTCGGTTTCCGTGTCGGGATAGATGAAAATGTCAAAGCCCAATTATGCAAACTTGGAGAGGTAATTATTAGGGACACCAATGACCCGTATAAGATTGCAGCATATTTGCAGAAACAGTGCCATTGCTTCAATAAGGACTCTCCAATAAGGGCAAACCTTTTCGCATATTTTCTTTCTTATCTTGAAGGAAATTTAGGGAGCGACGAATTACTTCTCACATCGGGTACAGAGCTTATCCAAATCAAGAGCGATGATTATTCCCACGCACTGGTGCGCCAGGGCATCACGGAAGCTGATTTTTACAAGATGTTAGACGATTACCATCGCAATCCAATACTTGATGCAGCTAAAGAAAAGATTCGCGAAGCAGCAGCAAAAGGAGGATACATGGCAGCGGGGGTCCTTTGCAGCCGTCTAGCGCTTTATTATGGACCTGACAGTGATGGGCATACTGAGCTCATCACGATGATGAACACATTTTTCCGCAAAAAAATCGAAAGCCTGGGTGAAAAAGCCAATCACCTCCAAATTGCCTCCTTTTTCCTCAAGTTCATTGAAAAAAATGGCCAAATCCTGTACGACTTGTCAATCCCTGCCAAATACTACAAGCTTCACTTCGCCAAATACCGGATTCTTGAAAATATCGAAGAGAAGTGCCGCAATACCGACAAAGAATTATTTGGGGATGATCTGTACATGCTTCGAATATATTCCCTGGCGTTGATGCACCAGCTAGCCGGAAAAAAAGACGAAACATCAAAAAAAGAGCTTCTTGGCTACTTAGACTTTGTGGACCGCATCATGAGGATAAAATACACTACGGGCCGGCTAAGGGATCTTGTACGATTCTATAGCCTTCTAAAGACCAAAACCGAATATTCCGATCATGAACTTCACAAAATAGCAGAAGACAGATGCTTCAAAGCAAAAAATGAAGAAAAAAAACTTGAATTCCAATCAATGAGCCCATTGAAAAAGGCAAAGATGTGGTTATCGGAAAAGGCAGAGCCGCCGCTTTCTTGGCTAATAAACCAATGCTGGGGTGCATTGGAAATTTTCAAGCAATTCTACTTCAACTTGCTTTCCCGCGGCTAGCCATTTTTTTTAATGGGTTTGACCGTTTTGATGGAGCGCTTCTTACGACATTTCTTTGCTTTGCCGTTCCCATTTCCCAAGAATATGGTCGATGGCTACCAAATTGTGCACAAACAATAATTAGTCCCCTGCCCTATAGATATGGGCATGAAACTCGACCCGCGCCTTGCCTCCCTCATGGATGCGATAAACGAGGACTGGGCGGCATTGGAGGCAAGGGAGGAGGCTGGCGCGCTTGTCGTGCGGTTGAGGAAGGGCTTCAAATCAGGCGCGGAGCTTTTCGGGCAGAATTTGGAGTTCATTCCCTGATTTCATCTTTCAGATATCTGTTTACCCTGTTTTTCGCGCGCTTCACCGTCCCGCGCGCGGCAGGCTTTGCCAGCCGTTCCATCGCCTTTTTCATCTGTTTCTGCTCCTCAAGCACAGATGCGAGCATGGTCTGCATTGAGGCCATCTCGCTTTTCGCCTCGTCCTTCTCCTCGATTGCTTTCAGGTAGTCGCTCTGGTTCAGGGGCGTGCTGCACTTGGAGCAGATGTCGCGCACCGCGGAGTTCGCGGTCCCGCAGCGCCAGCACTTCTTAACTGCGTTGCCCTCCTCATCCTCCACTTCCTCGCCGCGCAGCCTGCGCTTGTACTTCACCGAGTCCTTCCAGTCGGTCTGCGAATACCTGTCAAGCTGCGCGCTCTTCTCACTCCACCCCTTGCTTTCGCGTATGAGCTTGGCAGGCACGCCCTGCATGAGCTCGTTTGTCACCGCAAGGTGCCGAAAGCCATGTATCCAGACGCGCTTCCTTATGCCCGCAGAGGCTGCCAGGCGCTTCACTATCTCGGCAGCGCGCGCAGAGGTGAGGTATTCCACGCCCCTGTGCTTCTTCTCCCCCTTTATGGGCACGAAAAGGAAGCTCTCGCGGAAGTTCTCCCTCCTTGCGTGCGGGTGCGCCTCAATCCACGCGCCAAGGTCTGAAATCGAGTCCAGCAGGCCCACGTTCCTTGGCTTTGACTTGCTCCTCTCAATCGTGATGTAGGGGTATTCGTCCGCCATGTGCGCGTCCTTCACCTTGAGGTTGAGTATCTCGTTCAGGCGCGCGCCGGTGTCCACAAGAAGGCTAAGAAACGCGCGGTCGCGGAAGCTCTTCGCAGCCTTCATTATCGCCCGCAGCTCCTCGGCAGTGAGCAAGTCCTTCTTCTCGTATGGCGTCCTGTCAGGGGGCGGGATGATTATCCAGTCCACAAGCTTGGGGAACTTGTCGCTGCGCCGGATGCCGCCCGTGAGCTTCCACCTGAAGAACACCTTGAAGGCGGTTTTTGCCCACATCTTGACGCTGCCTGACTTGCAGTCTATCTCCTTCAGGTAGCCCTGGAGGTTCTCCTTCGTGGTCTTGCCAAAGTCCGAAACGCCGTGCGCCATGAGGTATTTGCCAAGGAAGTTTATGCTGCGCAGGTAGCACTCCTGCGAGCCTACAGCAAGCCCCCTGTTCCTGCAATAGTCCTCGCGGAAGCCGCGCATCTGCTTCCTCATCGTTTCGGACAATTCAGTGTCGGAGAGGTAGCGCCCCACCTGCCTCTCCTTCACGCTGTCGTAATAGTCATACGGGGATTTTGGCGCGCCGATGAGCTTCATCGTCGTAATTATGGCGCCCAACCCTTATAATTGTTGCTCTTACTCTGTCAAGTAATATCAGGTGCTCAGAAGCTACTCTGTTGGGTCATTGCCAGCAAGCTAACCCACTGGAGCGGTATCATCACAGCGCAGCAATTAGGCTAAGCTTGCTTAAAAAAACCCACTGGAGCGCCCCAACAGTCCGAGCAACGCGAGGACTTTGGGGTCTAGTCGCCGCGCGCAGCAAGGCGACTAAGGTATCATCACAGCGCAAGTATTGTGCAATGCCTGCTTTAAAAAATAAGCTGGAGCATCGCGAAATCCGGAGGATTTCGGGAGACAGTTGCCGAGCAGCGCGCGGCAACTGGAGTATCATCACAGCGAAGAAGATATTGGCGGATGGAATTTAAAACTAGTACAGCACGATGACTGTCTCGGTGTAGCGGCGTATCGAGCCCTCGTTCAGGCGGCGCCGAAGCATCTCGTCCATCATGGATTTGCACACGTCAGGCTGCTCGGCGAGCCAGCCAAGGTGCAGATTCATCCGGATTATCCTCTCAGGAATCGTGTGCCTCGTGCTCTTGGGCGGCATGCGCCTGCCTGCAAGCGCCTCTGCTATGATTTCATCCTTGGTGTAAAGCCGCCTGTAAAAAGCGGTGTAGCCCCTGTCCAGGTATTCCTCCACCTTGTCGTCGGCAACGTACTGCACGTCAGTGCCCTCAATCGCGGACAGGAATTTGCGCTGCTGCGAAATCACGCCCTGTACCGTCCTTTCGTTGGAATTGTAAAGGTAGCACTCCTGCTTCCCGCCGTGCCCTTTCACATACAGGAACGTGCCCTCCATCCTCTCGATGGCGGCCTTGCCCGCCTCGAAGTCCACCTTCTCGGGCGCAAAGCCGGGGATGCCCTCGGGCTTCACGGTTTTTGAGACCGGGAACCAGCCCCCTATCCCGATGTCGCCGCTCTTGTAGTCTATGAGCTGGCACGCGGCGTTGGGGCACTTGATGGAGTCCAGCACTGCCTTGCGGTGGTTGCCGTCAATCACTATGTAGTGGTCCTTGTCCACTATTATGGGGTCCACAAGCCTTCCCATGTTGAGCATGGACTCGCGCAGCCTCTGGAAGTTGAACGGGATTATCTCCTCGTGCGCGCGCAGCTTCTCGGTTGGCACTATCTGCAGCCTGCCGATAATGTCCTCTGCTATCATCCCAAGCACCCATCCACGCGCCAAATTCGGGCGTGAAATTTAATAAATGCCGCTTTCGGCAAATTTCCCATTATGCCTCAGCCGCTGTTAACAACATCATAAAGTCAGCGGTTGTTCATATCATCATAGGCGCTTGTAGTTTGGAATAAAGCATTAAAAGATGCTGCTCCCAACTCATCCCGGTGGGGAAAATGGGCGAACCAGACACCTGTATCGTGCCGGACATTGTGTTTTACCTGCTGCAAAAAGGAGCGCACCGCGAGCCAAAGCGCATAACCACTGGCGAGATAGCCGAGGGCATAGGCGTCTCCCAGCAGACAGCCAGCCGCAAGCTCATCGCGCTTGAGCAGGAGGGCGCGGTCGTGAGGGAGGCGGGCGCAATACGGCTTACGCCTCTGGCCATCACCCGCGTGCGCAAGTTCGTCTCCGAGGTTCTCGAGTCCCTCAAGGGGGCGGAAATCTCATTCGCGGGCAGCGTGTCTGCAGGGCTTGGCAAGGGCGCGTACTATGTCTCGCAAAAAGGCTACCAGTCGCAATTTTCCAAAATGCTCGGCTTCAAGCCGTTCCCCGGCACCCTCAACGTGAAGATAGGCGGCGAGGACATCGAGAAGCGCATCACGCTGCGCGAGCTGCCGTCCATCGAGATCCCCGGCTTCAAGTCTGGCAAGGTCACTTTCGGCAAGATTGCCTGCTACCAGTGCATGGTAAACGGGCTTCCGGGCGCAGTGGTCTTCCCTGAAAATTCCTCCCACGGGCTGCAGGTGATAGAGGTGGTCTCGCCCTTCAACCTCAGGAAGAAGCTCTCGCTTTCGGACGGCTCGCAGGTCACCGTGGAAATAATCTAGTTGCTTGCAGCCCCGCCGCCGAAGTTTCCTGCCATGCTTGCGCGCCCCTTGCCGCATCATTGCCACGAGCCAAGCCTTGTCTGCGCGCCGGTTTCTTTCATGCTTTTCTCGGCGGCATTGCATGTGCGCACCACGCGCTCCTCTGAAAAGTCGTGCTTGCCGCACAGGAACGAAACGATTTTTTCCCGATCCATCCTCCCGAACGCCACTTTCACTCCCTTCTGGACCGGCGGCTCGAGGAAAAAATGCTCCACTGCCTCGAATAGGGGCAGCTCATCTATCGCGCCCGCCTTTTCCGCGGCCTCGCGCAACGACTTGCACTCGCGCACTATCTTGTGCGCCTTTTTCGGGCCGATGCCCTTCACCCCGTCGTCAAAGTCATTGCCTATCAATATCCCCATCCACACCAGCTGCTGCCTTGTGACGCCAAGCGCGCCAAGCGCCGATTGCAGCTCAATGAACTCCGGCTCAATCTCGACATATTCGTTCCTGCCGGGCAGCTTCCTCCTCCCCCCGACTGACAGGTTCCTAAGCAGGAGCGGCGCGCCGAAAAGCAGGCAGTCCATATCTTGCGACGCGGCGGCATCGGCCGAGCCCTCAATCACCATCTGCGAGGCCTGCGCCTCGCCCTCGGAGGGCGCCTCCACCACAGGTATGCCCATCGCGGACAGGAGCTCCTTGCTCTCCTCTGCCATCTTCGGGGTGAAGCGCGAGGTGGCCTGCGCGAACTTCTTTGCGGACGCCAAATCCCCTTTCTCAAGCGCGGCCTTCCAATTCGCCTCCGCCTCCCTCTTCCTCTCGCTCCGCTCGCCAATGACGCCCGACTTGAAATCAGGCGGCTTGCCGTCGAAAACGTAAATTGGGCGTATGCCGTTTTCCAGCAATTTCGCATTCCTGTAAAATATGCCTGCAAGGTGCGCAGTGACATTGCCCGAGAAATCCATCAGGGGCGTGCCGTCGGGCTGGCGTATGGATGAGAGGAACTGGTATATTGCATTGTATGCGTCTACCGCAAACCTCTTGCCTGACAGGTCGGAAAGGGAGGCTGCGCGCCTCGGGACGTCTCCTAGGTCTACTCCCATGGGAATCGAAAAGGATTTGGCGCGCGCTAATTTAAATGATGCCCATTCCCGCGCGCCTACTTGCCATCGTCAATGGCGCGCAGCAGGCTTGCGGATGATGGCAGCTGCTGCTTCCACACAGAGAGCGGCATTGCCGTGCCGGGTGGCAGGTCGCCAAACGCCTCAAGCGAGTTTATCCTGTCCGAAAATTCGTAGCTGAGCGTTTTCACGCCCTGGCGCGCAAGGTGCTTGACCACCTTCCGAAGCGCGGACGTGGGGGCAAGCTCGCCGTTCCCGTCAATCACGCGCAGCTTCCCTGCGCCATCCAAGATTTCGACTTCCACCCTGCTGGAAAAGAACGACTTGAACTGCGCAAGCCTTTCATTGGCCTTGCCCAGGTCAAACGCGAGCCTCCTGCCCCCTTTGTTGCCTGCAAATATGTCCACCTTCATCTTTTTCGTGCTGTAGCTTGCTATCGCGCCGCCGTTCACCTTATCACCTTGTTCCGTCGTTGTAAGAAAATCGGCTTTTAAATTAGATGTTTCATATGGCACAAATTGTGCCACAATTTGCAGCGGCTGGGACTTTCACGCCACAGCACGGCTAGCCGTGCATCATGCGCGCAACCAGCCATATCGCCGCCGCGCCTGAAAGCAGGAGCACAAGCTGCAGGGCAGAGGCGTGCGTCCTCTTTTCCTTGTGGAGCTCCGGCAGCAGGTCTGCGGCGGCAATGTAGATGAACATCCCTGCCGTGAGCGCAAGGGCGTATGCCTCGACATGTTCCACTGATGACGAGAAAAGGTAGAACGCAACCCCCCCGGCAACGGCCGCCAGCGCCGATAGCAGGTTGAACGCAAGCGCCCTGGCTGGCGTGTAGCCGCTGTACAACAGCAGGCCAAAGTCCCCGATTTCCTGCGGTATCTCATGCAGCGCAATCGCAATCGTGGTGGTTATGCCAAGCGGCGCATTCACCAGGAACGCCGCGGCTATTGCCACCCCATCGAAGAAGTTATGCACCCCGTCGCCCACCAGCGTGAGCGTGCCCAACGGGTGGTGGTGCT
>Ga0172371_10006707_pt1 | contig 16646 bp, 23 predicted proteins | sample Lak12m_FD_114543 | JGI IMG/M metagenome (GOLD analysis project Ga0172371, IMG submission 114543) | Freshwater microbial communities from Kabuno Bay, South-Kivu, Congo - kab_022012_12m | ecosystem: Environmental > Aquatic > Freshwater > Lake | place: Democratic Republic of the Congo: South-Kivu...
GAAAAATTCACTGAAGAAGGCGATCCTATAAAAGACATGGGCATTGGCACCATTACTGTTGAATTAAACAGCAGATTTATGCGAAAAATGTCTATGCAAGAACTTAAAGAACTTTACAATAGAGTTCATAATCAAGATCACGCAAATGTAATCGTTGATGGTGTTCCTTACGATGCTCTTCCTCAATACACAAAGGTACGTACAAATAACATGGCTGTTAACGCTATGAAGTACAAAGGCGCTATTGAAAAAAGAGATGAGGTTAGAAGTCAAGGGTTAAAACCTGGTGATGCAATTAAATGCCAAATTAGAGGAGAATGGTGGATAGGATATCCAGAATTTAGCAAACGCGGTTTGATAAGAACAGATGCTCATGGCCGTATAGTTGCAAAAACACTTAAAGGACGTATGAAAGCACCCCTTCAGTATGCAATAAAATTAACGCCCAAAGAACAAAAGGCTTTTGACAAACAATATTTCGAAAAAGAAAAAGATAAATTGGAAAAAGTTATGGCTATGTATAAAGACATATATCCAACTTCCTACAAAAAATATAAAGCTGAATACGACGAATTAATTAAACGATTCAAAGGAAAAATCAAATAAAAAGCCGGAACTAATCCGGCTTTTGCTATTCTGGTACTTCTTCTATTTTCATTTTTAACTTGGTCAGATCTTCATAATCCTGTATCGCTTCTCTCATATCTTCATCACCTTCTTCTAAAATCCATGTTATATCGTAGCCGTATCCGTTAGCGACAACCTGATCTTTTAAAATTCCAAAAAAGTCCATCAAAATCTTGGAGGTTTTGGCGTTGAAATATTCAAGCTCCATTGTTACTCTAATATCTCTTGGGTCCTTTTTGAGGCAGTCATCTAAATATGGCAAGAATTCGTCGTAGTATTCTTCAACTTCAGGAGAAATTGATTTTCCTTTCATGTGTATTGTTCCCCTTATTTCATCATAATTGATGATTGGCAGTGTGTGTGATTCGTTTCCTGAGAGTATCATATCAGTTTGTATAATTTTAGTGTGGCTTCTGCATCGCCAATATAGTTAACACCAGAGTTTATTCCAGAATAAATTGTTCCGATCTTTCCTATTTCTGTTTTATATATTCGTAAAGTAGAGTTCCATTTCGTTCTTCCAGCCTTTGAATAAATTTCTTTGCCTTCACGAGTTAAATATGCTAATTCATCTCCTAATATTTTTTCTTTTCGAGTTCCTCCGTAATATCCTTGTTCAGTTTCTATATTTATGTATGCTAAAAAATAAATATCATCTTTGCTTAATCCAAACCCTTTTTCTACTTCTTTCATTAATTCAGGTGTTGTGTTTGGATGAGTTTTTGAAAATCTATAAATCTTTATCTTTTCTTTTAAAGCATCGATTCCAACATCCATATCTTTTATAGGATCTGATTGAGTCGTAAACTTTTCATTTACACATCTAGCTCTCATTAATTACGTATTCTCTTTTGTGTTTTTTCATCATCTGCTTCAGCCATATCATAGGCTTCTCTTAATCCGTCATCAAAATCATCTGAACTCTCAATACTATCATAATCATCAGCTATCATTTGTGATATATCCTCATCACTAGTTTCCAAAACATTATCACATAAAACTTTTGTGCTCCAATAATCAAGCCCGTCAATATCATTGTTTGTTAGTTGAAAACTTCTTATCATTTTATTTTGAGGCAATATTATGTCAATATAGTATTCCATCATAAAACCACTATACACTCCTATTTCATCCCAGTCTCTTCCTTGGGAACGATACGTTCTATCACTTATATCTAAATATTCATCTGTATCAGTTCGAATAGTAAATTCATCAGTATCAAAATCTATTCGAGAAAATGTTATACTACTATGAGCATTCATATTTGTTATAACGTGTTTTAATTCCATGAATCTTTGTTTTAACCCTATTCCCATATGATGAACTGGGTCTCCTTCTTCTGAAAATTTCTCCATTACGAGTTTTGCACGCATAATTACATAATTTATTTTATATATTTTATATATTTTAGAAAAATAGTTGCTTAGAAATTTTTTTCTGTCAAGAATTTTGATTATATTTGCTATAGAATTACAAATTAATACACACAATTATGAATCCGAATCGTGATCTTTTAACAAGCATTGGTTACAAAGTTGCCTCTATTGAGGAAATTGCAAACTTTTCGCCTGCAGCTTTTTCTCCTCATAGAAGTCCGAATGTTACTGATCGTTACTCATTCGTTTCCAGTGTTGAACTTCTTGAAGCACTCAACACACTCGGATGGACTCCCAATTACACCCGTCAGAATGGCTCGGGCCCTTACGCCCGCCACATGGTCCGCCTCACAAACCCTGACCTTGGGTTCATGGACCTCAAATCTGATAAAGTGAAACCTCAGATTGTTCTTGACAACTCTCACAATGGAATGTCGCCTGCACAGCTTCATATGGGTCTTTTCAGACTCGTTTGCACCAACGGTCTTGTTGTCGCAATGCCCGGAATGTTCACCTCAGTTCGCCTTCGCCACGTTGGTATTGACATGAAGGAGCTAAAACAGCTTCTTGAAGTGGTTGCCAATCAGTACACCAACATCGGCTCACACATTGATGAAATGCAGCAGGTTACTCTCAACCAGGACCAGAGAGAAGAATTCGTTATCAAAGCCATTGCTGCACGCGAACCACACGTATTTATTAAGGAAGACGGCACCATCGATATGAAGAAGGCTACTACCATCATTAAGCCTCAGCAGATTGTTACTCCTCTTCGCGGAGAAGATGCCAGAGAAGACCTTTGGACAACTTTCAATGTCATCCAGGAACGTCTTGTTAAGGGTGAATTTGAACGCCAGACAATGAATGGTCGTAGAACAAAACCGAGAGGTATAAACAACGCAAGTCGTCATATAGACTTTAACATAAAACTTTGGCAGCTTGCAGAAGAATATATGCCTAAGGAAGAAGTCGCTGCATAACCTAAAGGGACCTTCGGGTCCCTTTTTAAAACTTAAAAATATGGAATCAACACTTACAGATCAGCAAACATTAATAGCATTTATCGTTGCATTTAGCACAATTGCTGCATTTTTCGCGTTTATGTGGGTATGGGTAAAATGGTTTCCCGCTACCAAAAGAACTCGTCTTTGTAAAAAGTTCAAAGGCCAACTTTCATTTTATCGCCCAGAAGTTTGGCGTCCAATTTTTGGATGGACTCCATTTTGGACAAGCAAATACACCGGTTCTATAACTCGTGATGGCTCTTGGTCTTCTAACAAGGAATATTGTTTAGAAGACATTGAAACTTTTAAATTACTTAAGAATATTACAGTTATACCAGAAGAATACAAAGCATGAAAAAATTGGCACTTATTTTATCAGTAATCGCCTTGATTTCTTTTACATCATGTACAAAAAATCAAATGGCAAAAAGTTATGGTGGCAAAATGACCATCGAACTTGAACCCAATACTAAACTCGTTAACGCTACATGGAAAGATTCAGACCTTTGGGTATTGACTCGTCCGATGAAAGCAGATGAAAAACCTGAAACTTATAAATTCAGTGAAAAAAGCACGTATGGTATATGGGAAGGTCAAATAACATTTGTTGAAGTGAAATAATATGAAAGGAAGAACAATTATCATCGGTATGTTGATATTAATGGTCGCAATGACCATGCTATTTTTTTCGAATGGCTGGCATATATTAGGGATATTAACTGGAGCTTGTACCATTGGAGGTATTGTAGCTATTTGGGATATCATTTATATGAATAAAGAAGAAAAGCCTACAAAACCAATTCGTAAAAGAAGTCGAAGAGCTGAATATTTCCAATCTTTAACGAAAGAACAACAGGAAATATATCTTGATAACATAGATAAAAACATAAAACAACATTTAAAAATATAAATTATGGGATATTACATTAATCAAACTTCGAAAGGAGTAGGCTTGCCCCCACGTGATAAAGCAGATTACCTTATTCTTGATGGAGCAGTTGAAATTCCTGAACCAAAGGAATTTGTTCCTGGTCTTGTTTGCGTAATTGAAAACGGGCCGTTTGATGCAGCTATGTTTTGTTACTGTAAAAGTGAAATGGAAGCCGTAAAAGACCCAATGGACTATCGTCCTAAAAGATGGCTTATTCACCCTAAAGCTTCTGAATTAGCAGGTTATGGTGGTAAGTAATGTTACGCTCAATTGACATAGCAAAACGCGAAGGTATCACAAATCCTCGTAAAATTGACTGGAACGTTATTATAGATGAATGGAAATGGAATGAAGAAAAACAACGTTACGTTTCTGCCGAATTTCACTTCAATGGTGATCTTCATTGGGAAAAACAAGTTGTTACAAGAAAGGAAATTGATACTCCAGAAAACTTTTAGAATATTTGACATATAATATACAAAACTTATATGGCGATTAAAATATACCAGAAAAATTCAAAGGAAATTATCGCATTAAATACCTTTGAAGCTGTTCGCCTTCGTCCAACCATGTACATAGGTCAGCTCTCACCAGTTGACGAAAAGCTACCACTTGTTGTGGATGGTAAACTTATGTATGTTCAAAAGACGTGGTCAGAAGGGTTCATGCATCTTATTGTAGAAATACTTGAGAACGCATTAGACGAAGCGAAACGTTGCAAAGGAAAAATGAAGAACATTACTGTTAAAGTAAACCTTGACACTAACGAAATAACTGTTATTGATGAGGGTATGGGTTTCCATAATGCTGCGAAGAAACACAAGAAAACAAAGAAAAATGTGGTTCGTACAGCATTAGAAGAATTACACGCAGGCTCAAACTTTGTCGAAACAGAAACTAACATTCTTGGAACACATGGTGTAGGTTCGGCCGTAACGAACATTCTTTCGGAAAGGTTTACAGTTGAAACTGTCAATAAAACACACTTTGTAAGATTTGTTTGGGATAACTTCAAAGTAGTTGAAGAAGAAATACGAAAGAAAACTCCCAAAGATGTGTTAGGAACAAAAATATCTTTTATTCCATCAAAGGAAATGTTTCCAAATTATAAATGGGATAAAGATTTGATAACGACATATTTGTCTTATAAGATATTTTTGGTTAAAAGCGACCCGGTTATCAATAAACTCAACATTAATGGGTTCTTTATTGAAAACGGAAAGGAAACATCAGTTCCTGTAACTGCCGTATTTATTCCTAATGAACATGTTGTAGTTACAAATAATTTTGGAACAATTTACTTATGGGAATCATACGAAAACTCATGTTCTTTGTCGTTTGTAAACGGATCGCAATGTACTGGAATACACCAGAAAGTTGTAAATGATTGGGTTAATGAGTACTTTAAATATAACCTTGCCCACCATTTCTACGAAACGTTGATAATTCTCAATGTACCCTCAACTTTAATGAGATTTGCGGATCAAAATAAAACTAAATACGCAACATCTCGAGGAGAAATTGAGGAACTCATGAAGGAAAGATTTCATGATAAATTGTTAAGATTTCTAAACAAATCAGAAATTGCTCGTAATATTGAACAAGCTATTGAAGATCGAATGCATAATGAAAATATGAATAAGATCAAAAGAGCTCAAAGACAATCAAAACGTAAAATTTCAGATAAGTTTAGTCCTTCATCGAAGTACAAACATAACATATACATTACTGAAGGGCTTTCTGCGGCAGGTTCTATAAAACAAGCAAGAGATTCAGAAACTGACGCAATATATGCTCTCAAAGGAAAAGTTAAAAATGCTCGAAGATTATCAGACCTAACCGCAAATGCAGAATGGATGGATATAATGAGCATATTGGAAATAGAACCAGGCAGTCCAAAACTTCCAGTATATGATAAAATAATCATAGCAACTGATGAGGACGCGGATGGCCAACATATAAGTTCCTTGATAATAAGCTTCTTTCACAAGTGGTTTCCACAAATCATCGAAGAAAAGAAACTTTATAGAATCATTACACCCCTTATCTCATGTGAGGTTGGAAAGGAAAGGAAATATTTCTATACCTTGGAAGAGTTTGGAGAGTTCTCGAAACACACTAGAGCATCCAACGTTAAATATTTAAAAGGACTTGGTTCTCTCTCTTTAAAAGACTGGGAATACGTAATGGACCATAAAATTCTTTTCTCAATTATTAACGATAGAAGCGCCAATAGATTTCTTGATATTGCGTTTGGAGACTCGAGTAAAAAGAGAAAAGATTTTTTAGAAGGAAAATGATATATAGAATAAAATCTATATGAATCATTTAAAACAATACAATTTAATTATAAAAAATTGTAAAAAACAAAAACGAAAAAAATACTTAAAAACTAATAAACGTTATATCTATTATGAAAATCATCATATTATTTCAAAGTGTTTAGGTGGAAATAATAATAAAGAAAATTTAGTTTTATTAACAGCAAGAGAACATTTTATTTGTCATAAATTATTAACATATATCTACAAGGGAAACAAAAAAATTGCTAATGCCTATTGTAGAATGACGTGGGATAAAAATGGAAAGCGTAATATATCTGCTAGAGATTATGCGTATGCTAAAGAACTTAAAGCTAGCATTCCAATGTCAGAAAAAACAAAACAAAAAATGCGAAAACCTAAAGGCCCTATGTCAGAAATACATAAACAAAACATAGGAAAAGCGGCAAAAGGAAGAAAAAGAACAAAAGAATCAATAAAAAAACAACAAGAAACAAGAATAAAAAACAAAAAACAATATCCAAAAGGAAGAATTCCGTGGAATAAGGGATTAACAAAAGATATAGATATAAGAGTAAAAAATATGACCGAAAAAACGGGTAAAACGTTAAAAGGAAAACCGTCAAAAAATAAGGGAAAACATCGAACAGAAGAACAAAAGGAACATTTAAGAATAATAAACACTGGAAAAAAACAATCAAAAGAAACTATAGAAAAACGAAAAACTACAATGGGAAATCCCTGGAATAAAGGCAAAAAAACGGGGCCTTTATCAGAAAGCCATAAAGAAAAAATACGAAAATCTAACGTAGGAAAACATGGGGTTAGAACAGAAAAAGTTAAAAATAGAGACAGACGACGGGTATGATTTTTATTTTACGCCTGAACAATATAAAAAAGTTTTTATAAACGAAGAAATAGGAGAAGCTATGCAGATAGAAAATTACAAAGAATGCGATGACGATGGCAATCCAATTGAAACAAACGAGGATTGGAAAAGTGTAGTTCTTGATATATCAAAATATCCTTCAAAGGAATTTTCTGATTTACCAGAAATACCTTTTGGAGATGTAAGCAAATTTGTGGAAATGAAAGACGGCAATGAAGGCTATTTATCTTCATATTCCGAATTAAGTTACTACGCATATAAGTATCAACAATTCGTAGGCTTTCATCCACATATTTATCGTCTTGAACAATTTAACGTCAATAAGTTTATTATGATGTTGTTCAAAAACGTAAATGTTCCCCTTGAAGCTTACATAAAGTCTTCATATCAAGGGAGTAATCCTCCAAGCATATCTTCAATGGCCATACTTTTCTCAAATAACATATTCATGTATGTTGATGGAGAAGATAAAGCTACGATATATTACGATCCAAAGGATGAAAGGGACGAGAATTCTCTCTTTTATTCTTTGATTGGAATATTGAAAACTTTCAAAAGACCTAAAGTATCTGAGAATAAAATCTACATTGTATATCGAGCTTCTCATGGTTTTGATAAAAAAGGGTTTGACATTAAAAAAATAAATGTTGACTTACAGGAAAATTACAATGAAGGATTTGTTGAAATGTCTGAAGAAATAATAACTGGATTGAATAGAAAAAATAAAACGAATCTCGTTATTTTAAGCGGAGAACCCGGCACAGGAAAATGTGTTGTCGGTGATACTAAAATTACTATAAGAAATAAAAAAACAGGAAAAATAGAAGAAATAAATATTGCAGATTTAATGTAGTTTTAGCAGTTCCAGGAGATTTTTGCATAAATATATAAAATAAAATGTAATATTATGCAAAAAAGAACAACAATATATTCTATTGAGTATTGGATTAAAAAGGGATTTTCAGAAAAGGATGCAATAGAAAAAATTAACACAATTAAAAGAGAGAACTCGTGTTGGTGTAAAGAATATTGGGTTAAAAGAGGATTATCTGAAGAGGAAGCAATTAATAAACTTAAAGAAAAACAACGCCAAAACGCAGCAAAAGTAGATAATAAACACAAGGCCAATCCCTATGATACACAAACTTGGATTAAACGGGGATTAACCGAAGAGGAAGCAAAAAATAAAATTCAGGAAATAAAAGATTCACAAAATATCTATAAAAAATTTGAAAAAGAAAGATTAAATAAAGTTATTGAAAAAAGAAAAAACACATATTATAATAAATCTAAAGAAAAAAGAAAAAAAATTAATAAATCAAGAGGAAAATCAAAAGAACAATATATAAAAGAATTTGGAAAAGAAAAGGCAGAAAAGTTATTAAAGGAAAAGGGTAAAGGTAGAAAAAATCCATTTTTTAGAAGATATAGCAAAATATCAACGAAATTTTTTTCTGAGCTTAAAGAAAAAAGTAATAAAGAAATAATTTATGGAGATAACGAAAAATGGATACGATATAATTCTAATAAAGGTTTTTATGTGGATTGTCTATATAATAATAAAATTATAGAATTTAACGGCGATTTTTATCACGCAAATCCTAAATTATATGAATCAGATTCAATAATTAAAATATCAAATACAAAAATTAAAACTGCGTTAGAAATATGGAAAGCTGATGAATTTAAGATTAAAACATTAAAAAAATTAGGTTATGATATTTTAATTATATGGGAATTAGATATTGTTAAAAATAAAGAAAAAACACTAAATAAATGTATTAAATTTTTAGAAAATGAATAAAAAATTTTTAGAATCTAAAAAAATAAATGATTATGAAGTATTAACTGATACCGGTTGGGTAGATATTAATGCTATACACAAAACGATAGAATATGAAGTTATTCATCTTATTACTGATAAATTTGAATTATTTTGTGCAGATAATCATATAATTTTTAAAGATGGAAAGGAAGAATATGTCATAAATCTTTCTAAAGGTGATATCATTGATACTATAAATGGGCCTTCTGAAGTTATTTCGATATCTAGTGAAGGAGTTTTAAAAAATATGTATGATTTAGAGTTAGATTATGATTCTAACAAAAGATATTATACAAATGGCATTTTATCTCATAATACAACATATATTCGTTATTTAACCTCAAAACTTAAAAAGAATATCATCTTCATATCTCCTGATATGGTTGATTCTATAACTGATCCTGCATTTATTCCGTTCTTAATGAGCAATAATGATTCTATTCTCATAATTGAGGATGCCGAACCTGTTCTCGAAAAAAGAAATAATGGGGGAAGAAGCTCTGCAGTTTCTAATGTTCTTAACCTCACCGATGGTTTGCTTTCAGATTGTTTAAGAATTTCAATCGTAGCAACATTCAACACTGATAAGAAAACTTTAGATGAGGCTCTTTTACGTAAAGGTCGTCTTTTAATGAACTACAAATTCGATAAACTTGCTACTGAAAAATCAAAGGCTTTATTGGAAAAACTTGGACATAAAGAAGTTGAGGTTAAAGAACCCATGACATTGGCAGATATTTACTTTTATGGAACCGATAATAATGTTAAAACAACTCAATCTCGTAAAATAGGATTTTAAAATGAAAACAGAATTGCAAAAAAAATTATTGGATAAATATCCGCAATTTTTCTCTCACATAAAAAATAAAAAAATCTATATTGGAGAAAAATCAATAAAAGAGGAAGTAACTGAATTATTAAATCAAAAAGATATTGTAGAACCTTTACAGTTTGGAATAGAAACGGGAAACGGATGGTTCATGCTTCTTGATGAACTTATGGCCAATATTGAAAACCGAATAAAAAATGTTAATCGTTGGAGAAAAAACGGAAAGCATAAATACAAATTTTTGGAAAAATGGAGCTATGACCTTCGCATTCGTTCTGCGCATAAACAAAAAATGCGTAAAAAAATTGGTGAATGGATTGAAAAGAATGCTCCTCGAATTTATGAGCCGCCTTTAATGATTCAAATAGACCAGATAAAAGAAAAATTTGGAGGTCTTCGTTTTTACTATAGCGGTGGAGATGACGAAATCGCAGGTATGGTAAGTTTAGCAGAAAGCCTTTCATATCATATTTGTGAATACTGTGGAAGCACAAAAGACATTGGCTACACAAAGGGGTGGATAGTAACAATGTGTAAAGAATGTTATGAAAATAACCCCAAAAAAGAAAACTTAAGATGGGGACTTGCAAATGAAGACTAGTTGTTTTAAACATTATACTGGAGATATGGGCGTGGCAATATGTCTATACCCTCCGATGAATTGGGCAGGAATGCAATTTCCAGCTTTAGCGCCTGATAGGCAAACATTTTATGCAATTAAACACGGCTCAATAACTCAGTCGGAATATGAGCGTTTATATCGAGAACAAGTTTTATCGAAATTAGACCCTCAAAACATATATGATATGTTTCAAAATAATGTTTTGTTATGTTGGGAAGAACCATGGTTTGATCAAAATGGAAATATTCGTAACGAAGGACATGGGTTTTGTCATAGGCATATTGTTAGTGCGTGGCTTTGGGAAAACTTACATATAGAAGTTCCAGAATGGAATAACAAAGATCAAAAACTTGAAGAACTATCAAAAAAGAAAAATATTAAACCTTTATTCTAATGATAAAAATTGAAGATCGAATAACAGACACCCACGTTTACTTTTGGGGAGACCCTACACTTAGTAACTGGGGCCCTGCGCCTTTAAATGCCCGTGAATATCTTAGAAAAAATAGTTAAAAGCCTGTTAAAGATTTTTATTTGTCAAAAATTTTGATTATATTTGTATATTAAAACATATACTTATGAATGAACAAAGAACCTATCGTATGTATTTTTTTGTTCCTTACAACATTTCTCCTATACAGCAAGCAATTCAGGCTGGTCATTCTATGGGGGAATATGCCTTGAAATATGGTAGGTATAATTCAAACCATTTAATATGGGAATTTCTTGAAAAATGGAAAACCTGGGTTATTCTTAATGGAGGAACTACAAATAGAAAGAGGGATTTTGAAATGATCCCCGCTGGATCTCTTAACCAAATTGGGGATGAACTCTTAAAAAATGAAATTGAGTTTGCATTTTTTGATGAAGAAGATCTAAATGATGCTCTTACAGCAGTTTGTTTTATTGCTGACGACAGAGTTTGGGATTGGGAAAATTATCCTAACTTTAGAGATTATCTAAATAATACTCCGCTGGATTTTCAAACATACCCTTTTCTTAGAAGCAAAAGAATTGAAAGCAAATCAGATTTTTCTGATGAATCTCTTATTGAAACCTTTGGAGCAGAATATAATAGATGGGTTGAAAAGGTTGGTGGAATTAAGAATATTTTTCTTAAAGGATTGATTGAAGGAAAAAAATTAGCATAATGGGTTGGTTTGATCATTGGTTAGAAGATTCAGATGAACCTATGAATAGCGATAATCCTTGTGATACTTGTGATTTTAAAAGATTCATACGATAAAATCTTATATGATAAAATTCTAGATGAATATAGAAATTGTGCAGATTAGAGACCTAAAAAAATAATTTTATAATATGCGTAAACGTAGAACTAAAGACTTAACTAAGCCTAAACATAAGGAAAAAATAATTAGACTTCCAATCTCTAAATTTATCGATACAAAGTTTAGAGATTATGCTATTTATGTATTAGAGTCAAGAGGCATACCAAATTTTTATGATGCACTTACGCCTGTACAACGATTTATTCTTAAAAATACTCCAACTACATTCACAAAAAGTTTATCGGTAATAGGGAAAGTTATTCAAGATGGCTATCACCACGGAGATAGTTCATGTACCGGCGCTTTGAATAAACTTACACGTCCTTTTGGCAATGCTACACAAATTCTTGAAGGCGATGGGTTTTTTGGCACAGAAGTATCACCTTCACCTGCTGCACCCAGGTATACATCCGTAAGACTTTCTTCAATAGCCAATGGTATATTAAACAAATATAATTACCTCACTACAAGAGACCCTGAGGGTCCCTACGATCCATTGTGGATGGATATTCCTTTAGGGCTTGTTACACCTATAGTTGGTATCGCAGTTGGGTACAAAACTACCGTACTTCCTCGTAAATTGAAGGATGTTCAAGAATTTTTGGCAGGAACTCGTAAAAGTGTGAAGCCGTATTTCGAAGGATTTAACGGAACCATTGAAAAGTACAAGAGCATTGATAAATCTTGGCTTATATCTTCGAACATTACTGTAGAAGATAAACGAATATTGATTCGTGAAATTCCGCCTGTGCTTAAATACCAATCTGTACTTAAGAAACTTGATTATCTTATAAATAAGTATGAAGGCAATATTCACATTGTGAATAACTCAAATATTAAAGTAATCATTGATATTGTTTATAAAGGAAGAAGCACAAGCGAATGGGAAGATATTCAAAATTTTGTAAAGAAAAGTTTCTCAATAATTGTTACTGAATCTCCTGTATTCGTTAAAGATGGAAATGTGCTTACATACGATTCTATTGAACAATACCTTGAAGATTATAAATGGCAGGTCGTAAGGCTTAAACGGAAAAATACGTTATATGAAAGAGACAAATTAGCGTTTGAACTTAAGTTCAATTATGCTAAAGAACTCTTTATTAAATTCATGTTGGAAAAACAAAGAACTGTTGAAGAAGTTGATAAATGGCTTAAGTCTTATGATAAAGAAGTTGTTTCAAAACTTGAAAATCTAACTGCCAAAAAATTCACTAAAGACGAATTAGCAGCTACAAGAGAAAAAATTAAGCAGCTCGAAAAAAACCTTAAAGAAAAAGAAAAAGAATTGAAAGAAGCTCAAAAGGCATTTGATAATTATCCTGACCCAACATTATCACGAGGTATCACTTCGAAGAAAGTTACTGTAAATTTATTTGAAACAGATGATATTGAAGTAATTGATGAAATAACCATTTGGGATGGTGAAGACGTATACGACGAAAAAGATGAGAATTTAGCAGATGATGATGAATAAATATAAAAATTCTGTTAAAAAATAAGTCGACCCCAAAATGATTACAAAAGAACAATTTGAAAATGCGTACAGAAAATTCCCGCCATCAAGATGCGAATCTTTTTATTTAAAAAATCTTTCAATATCTAGCCTACAATTAAACTCAGGCGTTGCAATCATCCTTACATTAGGCTTAGCAGCGCCGTTTCTTTTTGCAATAATTGGCCATACGTTAAAATGGCCAATGGCATGCACATATATACCCAGTTTCATATATTCTGGAATATTGGCGTTGATGGGGTTTTGGGCATTCTTGATATGGTTAAAAAGACATAAAAGATTATCAAATATTCGCAAAGAATTGGGTTGCACAAAAAAAGAATACACAGAAATAGTTAAAAAGTATTATTACGAAAATTACTATCCTGATATCAAAGATTATATAAATAGCATTTTACCAAAAGATAAATAAAATAAAAGCTTTAGCTGATTATCTTATGGATCAATATTATTTAACACCAATAGGCCGCAAAAAAGCAAGATTAAAAAATGAAAATAAAAACGAAGATATGAGAGCAAGAACTTTAAATGAAAATGATTTTGAATTGTGGTCAGATGACGATGACGAAGATAATCTTGAAGATACAGAAGAATATGATATGGGAGAAGTTTCAAGCCAATTAGAAGAAATATTCCAGGATGCCGCAAATAAAGGTATGCCGTTTGAAGTTATAAGAGACTTAGTTGATCAAGCCCTTGATCAAGTAGACTGGTAGAGGCCGGTCAGATGCAACACTTGTTAAAATTTTATTAAAGAGAGGAACAAATAAAACTTTGTTCCTTTTTGTTTGTATAATATCCGGATTAACATAATATAAAATTCTTAATACTATGGCAGCAAATAAAAAACAAACAATTGAATTTACAGCTAAGAACGTGAAAGCCCTTACGGGATGGCTCAAAAGATTCTCGTTAATTGACAAAACATTGCTATTAGAGATAGATCAAGCAACATCAACATTTATTGCAAAAACTTATAACGAAGAAAGATCGGTAGTTAAAATGAGTTCTATTAAGTTTGATGAAGCCGGTTTAACTGCAAAAGTAAGTGCAGATCCAAAAAGAGTTAAAGTAGGGATTTACAATATTTCCCACTTAACAAAGATAATGGATCAGTTTAATGATGTTGAATTCAGCATCGTAGTTGAATATCAGGAACTTGTTAATGAAGAAAATACTCAATATGCAGGTGAAAAACTTCTTTTGAAAAACAAAAGCTTGAAAATGAGTGTAGATTGTACTTCACTTAATATCTTCAAGTATATTCCTGATGATTTATTCAAAACTCAAATTGCAACTATAGAAGTAGTTGGAAAGTTTGAATTGACAAAAGCAAACATTGAAAAGATTAACACTCTAAACAACTTGGATGATGTTGATGAAAAATGTATGATATTTACGATGGGTGAAAAGAAAACTGTAGTTTCCGGAAAAACTTATGAGTTAGTTATCGAAGAAAACTCGGTCAAAGACATTTCGTCTCTTTCCATATTTAAGGACCAGTATTCTGCAATAGATATTGAGAATTATGATGTTGATCTTGGAGAAGACCGTCTCGTATTCAAATCAAAAGATAGCGATACAACTACAGTTATTTCAAAGGCTGAAGATAAAGACTAATTTTTTCACTCATTTTATACAAAGCTCGATAAATTTATCGAGCTTTTGTGCGTGCATAAGCTTAAATATATAAAATAAACTATCATTATGTTATTTTATCCACGTCTTTTTGAAACGCTTTCTGACAAAATACCTCATAATAGAGTTAATGCTGAAATTAAACGAGAACTGGTTTCTCGATTTCCAGATAAATATGCAGAAAGTTCTGCTGTAGGTTCTGTTAAAACTCTACAAAGAGGAGCAATTACAGCAAACGAACTTGCCAATGATATTACGACTATTGTAAAAGAAGATCGTCCTGATTGGGAAATTTCTGAGCCTGAAATTCGATTAGCAAAAAAGCCTGAAGGATTATCTGGAACATTTTTAACAATTTTTTTTACGATAAATGACCAACAGGAAAAATTTGTTCTTCGTGGGGAACAAGCGGAACAAGCTACAGGAACTCCTACTAACGTGAAAGAGTGTCTTGTGTGTTATTTCTTTGAATCTAAAAAGAAATATTCTCCGTTCAAGAAAACAGGAAAAGAAGACGAAAAACGAAAAAATTATGCATATCTATTGACACAATTAATAAGTGATATTAAGAAAAACGGAATACCTGGGTGTCATGATAAAGATATAGCTGAAGTTTCAAATTTTTTAGAATATGAAGTTGGAAAATATAATAAAGAACTTACCAATGCTATATTCAACGCAATGTCAATAGGAAATTTTTTAAGAACCACACAATTTGTTAATTGGAATGTAAATAGAGAAAGTTTATTTGATGAAATTAAAAACAAAATAGGTCGAGAAATATTAGGTTTTCCTAAACCAGATAAATGGAATCCTATGGATATTATATTGGTTAAACCAGGAAGCATAAATCAAATACATAAAAGAATTTTAGAAGCTGAAAAAGAAGAAAATTCAGATTTACAGCTTGGAAAAATCAATAGTTTATTTGTTGAGAAATTAGATTCAAAAAATCCTGAAAGCTTAATATTAGCTATTTCGTTAAAAGAACAAAGCGCACGAGTAGGAAAAGCAAAAGGATTTATTAAAAAGCTTTCTCCTAAATTTGGAGAAACATATAACTTATCTCCTGAAGAAAGAGGGTGGTTTGATGAAGATGAAAAATTATCAAAAAAGATAATTGAATATAGAAAAAGTATCAAAGCTATTATTGATAAAAGACTTGATGAATTTAGTTATGATATAGAAAAAGGAAGCATTAACGATTATGATATTAAAAAAGAGCCTCTTAAAAAATACGCTGCTTTAAAAATGCTTTTGTACATATTGGCAGCTGCTCAAAACGAAAAAAATATTTTTACAGGAATAGTTAAATATGGATTATCACTTGAGAAGAATCCTACATATTTTAAGTTAAAGGGAAATATCGAAGGAGATGAAGAAAAAGTAGGATCTGATCTTGAAAAGTTTTCAGCTTCAAGTGGAATTCAATTATATAATCCTAAAAATAAAGATTTTGATGGAAAAATTCATATAAGAGATTCCAATGATAATATGGGAGTATACGCTGAATATTATATTGTGTTTGGGGGCATAATATATTTTGCGAGAGTATCAATTCGTTCAAATCAATCTGGACGAGCTACACAAGTAACAGTAGAACTTAACGAATGGAAAAAATTAGAAAATTTAAATGAAAATAAAAATACATTTTATCCTCGTCTTTTCGAAAAATTCAAAGAACAATCAGATCCCGTAAAAGATTTGGGCATTGGATTATCTGAAGAAGAAACTCTGCTTTATAATGCTGTTAAACTTTTTGGAAATCAAAGAATATTTTGGGAATTATCCGAAGAAGAAAAGAAAAATATGCGTGGC
>Ga0172371_10006709_pt1 | contig 16643 bp, 15 predicted proteins | sample Lak12m_FD_114543 | JGI IMG/M metagenome (GOLD analysis project Ga0172371, IMG submission 114543) | Freshwater microbial communities from Kabuno Bay, South-Kivu, Congo - kab_022012_12m | ecosystem: Environmental > Aquatic > Freshwater > Lake | place: Democratic Republic of the Congo: South-Kivu...
CAACAGAATAATTGACATGCCATTAACCAGGAGGATTATACTGATCAAGTCACTGTGGCGCGAACCGGCACCGGACCGCGAAAACGAGAGTGCTGCTGACAATGCCCATACCCAACAAGCAAGTAGAATAAGAATTTGGCAGAGCCGGTCAAACTCCTTCAGACCTCCCCTCAAATAGCTGACCAGCAGCCAGACAAACGGAGCCCAAATCAACAAGGCATTCCACGGTGAATCAGAGCATGGCCACGCAAGAATACTCCCAAATGCGTTTAAGAACGCACCAAAGCTCCTAGAATCGGAACGTGGAGGAGCTGACATGAGCAGTGCGCCATAGAGGAGGAGACTCAGCCCTAAAGCCGCCAGCCACAACTCGTCACGCCCAAAACGCCTCTCTCGAACAGCCCGGACAAAACACAGAATGATCAGCGCTGGTCCCAACAAGAGACCGGCACTGTTAACGAACAAACCAAAGAAAGCACACAGAACGCCAGACCACCATCGAGCTGTAGTGACAGGTCGCCCTGAGAGCAACACGCATGCTCCGATACCAAACATTTCCGCAAAGTAGTAATGCGAATGGCAGCCGAATTTCGTACTCTCATAAGCAAACGGAAATACAAACCTGAATAGCATCAAAATGGATATTCCCGCAAGAAATCGTCGTCCAGCCAGAATCCACACGGCAAGGCCCGTCGCAACGGCAATTCCTGTATGAAGGAGCGCATTGGCCACAAGCTGCAATACAGGGTCCCAACAACCGTTTAACTGCAGCAGCCACAAAGACCACATACGGTGCCAAAAGTGAATGTGTTCGGCAGAGGCATCAAAGAGCGGTTTCCAGGTTAAAGTGCTATTGACAAAAGGCAAATAGGCCGTCCAGACCTCTGCATCCCATTGATCAAAGGCCGGCATCAGCCAGCCTATTCTCTCTATCACGAATAACTTGCTCCCCATGATAAGGACTGCGATTGCCGCAAATACCAGCAATGCTCTCAGGGTATCAAACGATAATAGCGGCTCGCACATTGTCTTCCTCTGTGTGATTGCTTTCCAAAGCATACCTATGCCGGCAATCATTATCCCTGCAAAGATTATCATACACAGGTACAAAACCCCTGGCGTCACACGCCATGCAAAGACACCTTTTTCCAGAGGATACTCCGTATGGACAATAAACTCAGGCACATCACCTTTGCCATTCCACTCAATCTCCAAGCCCTCCGGGATCTTCCTCATCTGGACACCCTCTCCCCTTACCCTTTCAAGAACATCGGCCGGCATCGTCCCGAGACACTCCCGATTGGGGCCCAGCAAAGACAACTTACCCATTACCACTTTTCCCGAAAAAAGCAGAGGCCGTATTATGACATAACGAATTCTGTCTGCGGCAATCGGAACGCTAAGAACCTGTCCGGAATGTGCCACCGTCTTGGCAACATATGACTCAATGTACCCATTATAACCAAAATCAACATCTGCCATAACAAGAACGCGTCCACCAGATTGACTGTTGCGCACGCTCATTGTGAGCGTCAGCGGAACTCTCTGTTCTGCAACATTCGTCTTGATGATAAGGGCGGCGAGTATCGCCAAAAGGAGCACCACTCCGCCAACAACCTTCGCGCCATTTAACCTGGATAATACATTCATAAAAGCATGATCGATAAAGATATCTTCGCTTCCAGTCTGACGGGCTCAACTATCCAGAAGCATCCATTGTTTGTCAATGTTCGTTATCTTCCTTCAAGTCGATACAAGCAAAGACACCAGAAGGATAAAGTGCTATGATAGGCAGCCCTGCCATAGGACCGCCAGTCGCGGTAATTCTTTGCAGCGGCGCCATGCGCCTGGGCAAACGAAAGGCTTTTCAATCGCGCAATCTGCGGAGAGAGGTTTCCTGCCGAAAATATTTTTCTTGCGATCATTAACCGTTCCGTCGCCCGCGCTCCAGTCATCTTATTTGTCTTGGATTCCGGATGCAGACGAAACATGGTCACCGGAAAATCCACATGATAAAAAGGCTTTTCCAGCATTAATCGCAGTTGAATATCCACATCCATAGAGTAATGAAGATCGTTGTCGATGCCACCCACTTTAACGGCAAGTTCTCTATCCATCAGACTTCCAGGCTGGCAGCCAACCTTCAGGTTTGAAACGCACCTTGTCAAATCATGAAGGAAACCACTCTTTCCCTTCAATAACGGATGATCGTCATTCACGGAGAGTACATGCGAATTCTCGTCCACAGCGACGATGTAACCGGTGACCCCTGACGCGCCGGGGTTGGTCATCATTGCCGCGGATGTCGCAGCCAGACTGCCTTTAGTCAAGACATCGTCAGCATTATGCCAATTGAAGAATTTGCCCGTAGCGCGTGCCAATCCCTTGTTAATAGCTTTGCTCTGTCCCCCATCTGGCTCACTAACCCAGCCAGTTATCCATCTCTCATATTTCCTGATAATACGAACCGTTTCGTCTTTGCTCCCCCCATCCATGATGAAATACTCAAGATCGGGATATCCCTGGAGCAAGACTGACCGAATCGCTTCTTCCAGATATCGCCCCTGGTTAAAAGATGGCGTCACAAGAGTTACCTTCGGCCACATCACATCTTGACCACGCTGAAACGGCAAAGGGGACGTCTCTTCTGTCCACGGCCAGCCGGTCTTTCCGGGTAAAGGAACAGGCAGATCACTTAATGAAGGACATTTCATGGAACTGATTCACACATGTCCAAAATAAGAGTTTGAAGGATGATGCATTACTTTTTATTGAAATCTCTTATGCGCCAAACTTGTGGTAAATTCATTACATCTTCCACACAGGCCGCTGAACGCTTTTGCTGCGTGTTCTTTTCGCATTCCCCGTAAAGTCTTCCCGTTCCATATATCCTGTAATTTCTCTTCTTTCGCATCGCCGCATACCATCGTACCCTCATAATCAACACAACAAGGGACGCATCTTCCATCCCACAATACCACCATGTTCCCTCTCCACAGTTCAAAACAGGGGTGTTTTCTATCAGTAGGCTTTAACTCTATTTTAGGGGAGAATTGCACACTGTCCATCCGGTCTTCCCATTCCCTCCGGACTTGCTCAGCAACCTTCTCAGTCTCTCCGAATATGACAACATTCAAAGTTACAGCTACATCCTTCTCTTTCTGCAAAGCCTTTCTTCGTTCTAAGACCAACTCGATTGTCTTCTTTATCTTCCGATATTCGACCCCTCTTATCCGTGTATATGTGTCTTCAATTCCGTCGAGAGATATCTGTAATGCCGATATTCCGCTTGTTAATAGCCTGTCGATTATCTTTTCATCTGTCAGTAATGTTGCATTAGTACTTATGTATACAGGCACATTATGCTTCACGCTGTAATCTATCATTTCATATATCTTTGAATGTAAGAGCGGTTCACCCCATAGATAAGGCATTACGAACAGTAATTGAGGGTTATCATCTATCACTTTCTTGAACAGGTTAAGATCCAGATATCCTTTTGCCCTTTTCATTGTTGTATTTACAGGGCATTGAAGACATTTCAGATTGCATGTATTGGAAGATTCGAATGCTACACTTGTGACTTTGTATGATTTCTCTGATTTCGCCAGATAATATAATGTATTCATAAATTCGTAGAATATGGCTTTCCACGAATAGTATTTTTGATTTAACAGGAATTCCGCATCTGGCTTTTTCAAGTAGTATCTTGCTATCAGCTTGTGTAATAACGTTATAAGAAGACCATTGTTTCCATATCTTTTGATTGTCATACTAGCGCTCTTTAACTCTCACCTATAAGGAACGCGCAGATCGAAGTGAAACCGATTCGTAAACCTTTAGCGTCTGCAGGGCGGTTTTCTCCCACGAGAACATGGCATTGCGACAAAAGCCTTTTTCAACAAGAGTGTCTCTCTTGTTTTTATCGTAGATCACCCTTTCTATCGCATCGACCAACGATGCTGTATTCGTTGGATCGAAATATTCTGCAGCATCCCCTCCAATCTCTGGCAACGAACTCGTATTACTGCATATAACGGGACAACCGCAGGAGAACGCCTCCAATATAGGCAAACCAAAACCTTCATTCAGCGAGGGGAACACGAATGCGGCTGCACGCCTGTAAAGCACTTCAAGGACCTCATCGGATGCCTTCATATGCACAAACCGATCTTGTATATTCAGTTCTTTCATGGTGGTCAGCTCTTCGTCCGTAAAAGGAAGAGCCCCGGCGCAAACTACCTTCAGCTTATCGTCTTTCGAAGAAATGCGAGCCATCGCAGAGACAAGAAGAGAGAAATTCTTATATCCATGACGTTTTCCAAGAAAGAGCAGGAACTGCTCAGGAAGTCGACTCGCGCTGTTTGTCTTGCCCGCCCGACTATCGGTCCGAAAGGAACTGGCAAGGTGAATAACGTGAATCCTGTCCGCATCAATTTCATAGAACTTAACAATGTCCTTCTTCGTGGCTTCGGAAATCGCAATAACAGCCGAAGCTCCCCGGGCCAAGCTTTTCTTTGTTTCACAGAAATGGTCATGGAGAGGAGAAGATCCTGGATATATCTCCTGCGTCAAATCATAAACAGTGAGGACATATGGCATACGACCCAGAAATGGAACAAAATAAGGATCATAGTATGTCGGATGAAAGACATCATACCTGCCCTTTTTCAGGAGCGTGGTTGATGCGCGAACGTTGACACGCTCCTTATTGGCCAAGCCGATGCCGACCATAATTTGCATCAATTTGCCAATAGCACTATGATGGTTAAATTGCGCATTCTTCAAGATAGAATTATTATGGCATGGTACGGACAAATCGAACTGAAGACATCCGCTCTTGTGGTAATATTGAAATAACTCGCAGAAATATCGCGAGATACCGCCATAGCGCTGGGCCGCAAAAATTTGATGATCGTACAAAACTTTCACAACAAACCGTTACGTGGTCTGGAATAGAAAATATACTAAGTAACGTACAACAAAGGAGCCAGATTTTACAAAACCCTTTATCCAGGCTACATGCCGTCTGGCGTGCGCACTATCCCAATCCTTCGCAAGCTCATCGACATAAAATGCATAATAGCGTGATACACAGTAATTGCCCGGGCAATGATGTTCCGTTTCAGAAATGATCTCACAATTTCTCTTGGGATCAGCCTTGGATCTGTGCGCCGTACAACATCAAAACGGATACGATCCGCCTCCCTGTCATGCTCGACGCACTGCGGATGTCGAATGACATCTATCTCTCGAACCTCTGCATTGGAATACAAGCTCCAGCTGTCACCCGAGCCATGAGTCGCCTCGCGGTTAAATCCGATATTCTTAACCATATTCACATTTGAAACTGCTATCAAGCCGTTCTGCCTGCATATTGCATAAGTCCATTGAGTTGACCATACACTAACGTTTCGGCCGTAAGCCTCATCCAGATACATCTGAAACAACTTCGCCTGCCTTATGTCTCCGAAATAATTATTCACAATACTCACAGCCTGCTTACGATCATAATCCTTAAAGGCTTCATCGAAATATTTCCACGCTCGGCGCCACGTCGCCCACCCCCACACATCATTCCTTTTGGAAAAGTAGTAACTTGCCTCGGTCGTCTTCTTTCCAAAAAGATAGTTGCTTCCACTTATCTGCATAATTCGATCGTCGAGTCTATATCGCTCAAGAAGCTCCTTGCAGAAATAGAAGAAAGAACTGCATGGGAGACAGTCATCTTCCAGTATTATTCCTTCCTCAACATGTTCAAAAAACCAATTGATTCCTTCTGCAACATTTCGTCTGCAACCGACATTGGAATCACTGAAATTACAGAGAAGTTCGCAATCCCAATCCACTCGGGAACAGATCTGCCGTACCATTTGGCAGCGTTCTTCATCGTCTTTCCGGTCAGGACGGGGACCGTCAGCTTTGACAAATAATCGCTGTGGTTTGGCCTGCCTTATAGCATCGAACACCTGACGCGTAGCATCTGGTCTATTGAAAACAATTAACAATACAGATAGATCCAGCCCTGCACCTATGGCATTATTTGACTTCACTTTAGAAACTTCTTATTAAACATGTTCTGCCTGTACAGCGCAAAACAACCGATCAGTTCCCCCTGGCAGAGAAATCCGCTGCAGATCAGCTACGATTTACGCACAGCTTCTCCGCGCAGAAGGATGCTAACCATACTAAAACTCAATTTAAGAAACAACATCATGGCAGATGCAAAACGCGACGTTCCCCAAAGGCTCTTGAGTATCCTCGCGTGCAAAACAAGACAATCGACCGCCTGCTTCGGACGCAAAGCTCCGGCCCTCCTCACAATGGAATGGAAATCGCGTATACACCATTTCATTAGCGCGAACAGATTAGATGTAAAATCAGCCTGCAACTGTAAAGACAAGAGAACCGGTATACTTTCTGATATGAAATCCTGTTGTGCCCGAATATAAACATCCACATCGCCGCTAGAGGTGGAAACCGACCCGCTATGGGTCCGATAGAAGACCAACTCTTCAGAAATGAACGCCACCCGTGAGAGCATCCCAGACTGTATTACCAGCAAATTATCGGCGTAAGGGGAGAACCTTCCCCTTCCAAGGGGTTTCATACCCCCAAGTTGGCGAATATACCCGACCTCAAAAACAGCATAACATCCCAGCGTCCTTATTTCCCTGGCGAGATACCGCTTGAGAAATTCAGCGCCTTCAAAGAATTCCGCCTTACTGCAAGTTTTTGCCGCCTTGGGTATATATTCCGTTCCGTGCCGATATGACGTAAAGACACAGGGACATTGACTGGATCCAGCAAACACATTCTGCACTGACTGCAAAAAGTCCAGATCATAAACATCATCATCTGCCAGCCATGTAAAATACCGACCCTTGCTTAACGCGAGAAGGTTGTTTGCGTTCCGAATCGGACCGACATTCTCTGGATAATTAACAAACGTAATCCTTGAATCAACTATCCCTAAAGATTCTCCCGTGACAATTTCGCCTTGATAATCATTTCCAACGATAATCTCGAAATCGCCAAATGACTGGTTTATAATTGAAACCAGACACTCCTTAAGGAGTTTTGGTCTATTGAAAGTTGTGACACCTATCGAGAAGAAGGAAGTCATATACAGAACAAGGGAATCGCGCTAATCGCGACAACACCTTAGAAAACCGCCAGGAATGCAAGTGAAAAGAAGCTTGTCGTCCACTGCATTATCCACAATAAAACGATTGTTTTCTTTGAGAAACGCGTCGAGCGCTGTTTTCGGATTATTGCCTTTTCCCCACGGGCGGGGACGATAATCTGATTCCGGCTGATATTCCACAACTGTATCGGAACAGATGAGATACTGACCTTTTCCAACAAATGGCGAGTATAGCTGAAGCTCCGATAACACGTGTTCATGAGAATGGAAAGAGTCCAGTATAACAAGAACCTCCCTGCAGTTTCCGACCAATGCTTTGATCCTTGCCACGGTGTCTTTCTCAACAGAAGACCCAGTTATAAGGGAAATTCTCTCCGAAATCCTGCCATGCGAAGCCAGCCTGACTCTCAGATCACCCGGGATAAATATGTCCACCCCAATAACTCTCTCCCCACCGAGCAGTTCCATCAATGACGAATAAAACAGCAGGGATCCTCCCCAAGCAACTCCGCACTCAACAACATATTTCGGCCTCGTCCTATAGATTATTTCCTGTATCGCAAACATATCCTGCGGCAACTGCAGTATAGGCTCTCCAAACCAATTTGTTTGATGAACCCAATAATATTTACCGGCCCTGACCTTCAGCGCCAAGGCATCCCGCACCAGATCCTTGTCCTCCGCCATTTGCTTGGCCGATTCTCTCCGGAGATTTTCAAACTCTTCTCGTGTATATATCTTTTTTTTCAGCATTTATCACCTCTTCGACCACTACTGTTTGACGGGATACCCCAGCTCCTGCAATGGTAATCCATATTTCCCGGCCAATGCGGCATTATCCCGGCCATATACCTCAACAATCTTGTTATGCCATTGCTCGGAGACGAAACCTCCAGCAGGCCGGCCCCTTGATAAGAACACCTTTAGTCTCCGCTTCAGGAAAGCGCCAAACGGAATATACCGGCTCAACGATGTTTGATAAAAAAAACTGCTTCGAAATCTATGATACGCAAGTTCTCTCTCTGTATTGCGTTTCCGTTCACGCTGGTTACCTATCAATGCAATGGCCCGATCTACGTCAATCCTTAAGATGCGACACAGATTGCTCATAAACATATGCTGGTTCTGAAGAAGATCTTCATACAGTAATATGTGGATCTTGTCGGATCCAAACAGATCTGAATACAGCGACAGTATGCGGTTATAGAAGAAACCATCCAGGGGGCTGTAATTCATGAAACTGACACAATATTCCATCCAATCATCAAAAGAAACATATCGTCTCCAGTATGCCCTCGGAACATATCGAAGATAAGCCCCGTGGTTCGCATACCATGATGGAATCGCAGTAAGCTGATTTCTTATCACAACGAGGATCTCTGCCCCTGGCAGGAGACTAGCAAGTCTCTTTGCGCAAAGCGATGGGACACGACTTGTCATTATGTCTTCATTTGAATAAAGAAATGGCTTGTTAACGCTCCTCGTCAAATACGAATCAAACAACTGCCTGGCTCCATCAAGATCAAAATGTATATCATCGTCAGCCACTATTGAATTCAGGATATTCTTGCACGAATCGTAGGTGTCACAGTCCTCCCCCAGATACAGCAACTGATCGATCTGGCTGAATAGCCTCCTTTGCAGGGTGGTTGATCCGGTTTTATTAGCCCCAATATGTATAACAACGTACGACATTAGATTAACTTCTCTACAGTTCCGCCACCGACCCCACGCAACAGCGCAATGGTATTTCGTATTTCATCTGACGGCCTGCCATGAAATGAGAACCCCAGAGACCGGAACCGGTCCCCCGAAACCACATATGACAATTGGTTCATAACCGGAGAATCTACATACTCAATCTTCAATCCTGGCACATAACGCTTAATGCTCTCTATAATGTCATTTACCGTCAGATTGTCCGTAACGACATTGTAGATCTTCCCGTCAAAGAGTCTTTTCTTTATAAGAAACATTATGGCATTAACACAATCGACAAGACAAAGATAAGGTCGCCTTTGGTGCATAGCAGTCGTCCATACACTTACAGGAACCCCCGTAACGGCCTGCCAGCAGAATTTGTTGACAGCTGTATGAAAACGCATTCCCGGAGATGTGCCACATATTGTGCCGTTTCTGAGGATCACAAACCGCAAACCTTGAGACACAGATAACGATGCCAAGAACATTTCTTCCTTCAGCTTCGTCTCCGCATATGGACTCTGCGGTTTTAAGTCTTCAACAGGGCAGTCCTCATCCACAACCTCGGACTGCGTTCCGTAGATACTTGTCGAAGACATGTGAATTAATGGACAATCGGTCCTGAGACAAGCTTCTGCTACCCTCATAGTCCCATGATAATTAACCTTTTCGACCTCATCTTTGATCTTAAAACTATTCGCAGCCTCTGTAATGGCAGCTAAATGAATCACAACGTCCGCCTCTGCAAAAAGGCCTTCCATATCCAAAGAAAGAACATCGCCCTCCACAAATCTGTAAGAGACGTTATCGGGCAAATCAAATAAAGAACAGTATCTATTGGTGCGTAAATTATCTATCATCAACACTTGGACATCCGGAAAGAACATTCCTATGTCACGAATAAGTTTGGAACCTATATGCCCCAACGCACCTGTAACAACAATTTTTCTCATAAGATTATCTCAAATAGTCCTTTCCATGCTTTACGTAGAAGGATTTTGTCTTCTGCAATCCTGAATGCAGGGTAAAACATGGACACCAGTTTAATGTCTTCTTGATTTTAGCATTCGAAATAATGGCATCACCCACATCAATTGCCTGCTTTCCTTTAGGCCACTCGACATGCTTTACCTGATTTCTCCCAAAGCAGGAAGCGGTCGCACGGGCTATCTCGGCAACACTCAGATGTTCATCGCTGACCACGAAATACGTTTGACCGTTGACCGCATCAGCTTGAGAGGCAAGAATCAACGCAGCAACCACATCATCAACAAATATCACATTTCTTTTCTGGCTTCCTTCACCATAGACAGTTATATCTTTTCCCTGAAAGGCCAGGCCGACAAAATAGTTATTGAAAGTAAAATCCGCGCTGTGTATGCATGCCCGCGGGCCAAAGACATTGGAAAGGCGCATAATGGATGCCCTGATACCGTAGGCTTTTGCATAAATCATAACGTACTTTTCCGAAACACATTTGTTCGCAGAGTAAATGTCAGTAGGAAATTCAGGATGATTCTCATCGGCAGGCTCATATATCAGCTTGCCAAGCTGCGTGGTCGTTCCAAGGTGTATAAGTTTAGCATCTCCGTTGAACCGGCGGATCGCCTCCAGGATATTAATAACCCCTCGACCGTTTACATCCATGTCAATCCAAGGCTCGCGCATCGAGAACGGATGAGAAGTCGATGCTGCACAATTAAAAACTACATCCTGCTTATCGATTCCCTGACACATAAGATCGAACTCCAGAATATTATGAAAGCACAACCGGATATTCTTTCTTATGTCGTGAATATTATAAATATTCCCGCCGGATCTGGGATCAAGACAGTCATAAATAGTCACCTCGGCTCCCAGCTTGACGCACTCGAGAGCAAGGTTGCTCCCTATGAAACCAAGACCTCCGGTAATCAGTATTCTCTGGCCTTTAAGACTTGGAAGCTTTACTTTTTCTTTCATATGTCCCCGCATTTAATTGATACACAAATCATTTACCAAGAATATTCCTAACCCCAAGGCATATTTTATCTATCTGCTCCTCTGTTAAGATTAGAGCACCAGGAAGGTTTATTCCCCTGGAACAAATGTCATATGCCACCGGATTACGCTGGCGGTAGATTTTGTCGAAACCATCATACGCCGGAAGAGAAGACAATGGATAAAAAAACGGTCTGGCTGGCAAACCAAGAGCATTGAGCTTATCCATTGCCTGCAACTTGTTCATATGGTAACTTTGCCCAATAAGCAGGCCGGTTATCCAGACACTATTAAATCCACCAACCGGCTCGGCATTGAATTGTATATCGTCAATATCGCCCAACCGTTGCTTGTACTCTTCGAATATCCACCTTTTCTTACCGACAAGATCATCTAAACGCTGAAACTGCGCATATCCCATTGCTGCCTGCAAGCTGAACGGCATATACTTGTATGTCACTTCGAAGACATAGTAAGCTGGACCGTCAGGTTTGCGTCCATGATCTCGAAGGAACATACATCGTTCATATAGCTTGTCGTCGTCCAGAAGCAGCATTCCACCTTCACCAGTTACAACCGTCTTAGTCCGATGAAAGCTAAACACAGAAGCAACACCAAAACTCCCTGCTTTCTTGCCTTTGTAAATTGACCCCAATGCCTCGGCAGCATCCTCTATAACTGGTATGCCATACTTGTTAGCAACGGCCATGATTTCATCAATTAACGGCATATTGCCAAACACATCCACAATAATGATTGCTTTGGTTCTCGAAGTAATACTTCTCTCCAACGACTCCGGATCGACGCACCAGTGAACGGGATCAATATCGCAAAACACAGGTGTTGCCCTGAGATACGATATGCCTGCGGTACTGCCAACCCATGTGCACTCCGGAGCAATTACCTCGTCGCCATCCTTAACTTGCATCGCAGTCAATAATAGGTGTAAAGCCGTAGTACAGTTAGGAGTCATTATCCCATACTTCCTATTGTGGTGTTTGGCAAATTCGCTCTGGAACTTCTCAACATATTCGTAACTGTACCACCCGTTACGCATGCAGTCTTCCACAACCTTGATTTCATGTTCTGTGATCCACGGCCCAGCCATGTATATTGGTTTCATCCTACTCCTCTCTATCAAACTTCAGGCAATGACACTGTATTGATCTTTTACGCACAGTTCTACAGCCAATTAAAGACCGAGCTGTATCAAATTAAACTATTTTTATCCATAAATCCCTCTAGCTGACGAATCGTCAGCCCAGTCAAAGCCAGCAGCCGGATCATTCTCAGAAATCCTTAACTCATCGTTCGGATCGTAAAGACGCGAGGTAACGTAAAAAAGATTTACCGGCCCTCTGACAACCTTGCAACCATGCGCAACACCCGGCGGAATCATGATGGCGCACTCCTGCTGGCCATCACCCATAAGCAAGTCCATCGTCATGCCTTTTGTCGGTGAATTGTCACGCATATCCCACATGCCAACCCTGAGAAGACCATTGCAGACATACCACCAGTCGGTCTGGAGCCTGTGCGAATGCCACGCCTTGACAACTCCATTAACCATGAAGGAATGGCTCCATTGTCCAAAGCCTTCCTTGAAAAAATCATCTGTTACACGGATTATCTCCCGGAAAAAACCTCTTTCGTCGTAATTGGTTTTCAAAGACTTCAGAATCACACCTTCAATAGGAATTCCTGTCATTGTCTGCTCCTATGCCTTTGGAAAGTTACGGATCGCCCGGATAACCGCATCTACTTCATCCAACTTGAGTTCCGGGAATATCGGAAGAGAAAGCACTTCAGAGGCCGCTTTCTCCGTCTCTTCCAGTGTACCGGCCAGCCTCATGGTATGCCTGTACGCCGGCTGAAGATGAACAGGCACCGGATAATGAACCAGCACCCCTATTCCTAGCTTTGTCAGATACTCCTGAAGGGCGTTTCTTCGATTATGCCTGATCACATAAAGATGGTAGACATGCCTCGCATTTTCCCTGACAGCCGGAAGCTGGAGATCAAATCCTGCGAGTCTGCTGTTGTAGGCAGAAGCAATCCTGGACCGTCTGTCATTGTCGCCATCAAGAAAACGCAGCTTTACCCGCAGAATTGCGGCCTGAACTTCATCAAGCCTTGAGTTCCATCCAGCAATATGGCTGACATATCGCTCGGCCCAACCATATTCCCTGAGGAGCCGGCAACGCTTCGCCAAGTCATCATCGCTCGTCACAACCATTCCGCCATCGCCCATGGCGCCGAGGTTCTTTGTTGGATAAAAACTGAAACATGCAATGTCACCGATCGAACCCACGCGCTTTCCTTCCAGTATGGCGCCGTGCGCCTGCGCGCAGTCCTCAATCACCTTGATACCGTGCGAACGAGCGATCGTCATCACTTCGTCCATAGCCGCCGGCTGTCCATACAGATGGACCGGAATGATTGCCTTTGTTGCATTTGTGATCTTTTGTTCAATCAGTGCGGGGTTTATACAACAGTAATCCGGATTGATGTCCACGAAAACCGGCCTTGCACCCACTAGGTCAATTGCCGAAACCGTGGCAACGGCTGTGTGCGAAACCGTAATGACTTCGTCGTCTGGCCCCACGCCACAGGCCTTCAGTGCGACGTGCAAAGCCTCCGTTCCGCTGCCAACCCCTATTCCATGAGAAACACCGATGTAAGCGGCAAATTCGCGCTCAAAGGCCGAAACTTCCTCGCCAAATATGTAACGTCCTTTATCAAGCACCCTGCGTACGGCCTCATCTATTTCAGCCTTGTGAGACTCGTATTGGGCCTTGGGATTACTGCAAAGTATCATGATCAGAAACCTCCTCACCACAGGGACACGGAGAACACGGAGGAAAAGTATTACCCTTGAAACCAATAATCTGATTTGTCACTTCGTTGATTCTCGCGCCAACCATACTCTGCGTCCTTTGCGCCTTTGCGGTGCTTCTGTTCTTTACAGCACCTGTACCTTCGGCACGTAGACTATCCATTTCCCGCCCGTTGACTTGAAAGCCTCTTCCTTCGCCATTATCTCCTCCGCATGATTCCAGCCGAACAGCAGAGCATAGTCGGGATACGATTTCTTAAACTCTTCATATGGTCTTACTGGAATATGCGCACCTGGGCTGAACTTGCCCTGCTTGATGGGAGTTGTATCACTGATGTACTCTACCAAGTCAGGCGTAATTCCGCAGTAATTGGTCACGGTTGTGCTCTTGGACGTAGCTGCATAGCCGACAATCCGCTTGCCCTGCCTTCTGATATCACGAAGTAATTTCATAAGCTCATCCCGCGAATACTCAATATTCGCACGTAACTTATCGTAAGTCTCTGCGTGATACAACCCAAGAGTCTCTTCTTTCCTGCGCTGGGTGGCTACATTCTCTGAAATGGGGTGTGCGCCATAGTGTCCAACGAGATACCGCATCGAGCCGCCGTGCACCTTCTGCGGCATCACATCGAACACCTCCATGCCGTGCTGCTCGAACAGGTAACTGACAGACCCAACGGAAAAATAGAAGGCATGCTCGTCGTATATCTGGTCGTAGGACGTTTTTTCCATGATGTCACCCAGGTACGGATCTTCGAAAGCCAGAACACCAGTTGGTTTAAGGATCAATTTTATTCCTTCTGCAATGGAGTGAAAGTAAGGTATGTGACACATGCAGTTTGCCCCGAGGAACGCGTCAGCCTGCCCGTTCGCGGCAACAATCTCACGGGCAGTATTCTCATCAAAGAACTTGCAGATAGTGTTAATCCCCTTGCCACGGGCAACCTCGGCAACATTGGCTGAAGGCTCAATCCCGATGTGTCTGATTCCGGCTTCTGCAAAATTCTTCAGCATTATGCCGTCATTACTGCCTATTTCCGCTACAAAAGGGTCCTTTCCCGTCAGAAAGCTGCTCTTTATGTCATACGCAAACTCCTTGAAATGCACCGCCATCCTGGACGACGTCGAGGAAAAGAAAGCATAGTTCTCATGGAACATCTTTTCACGGTCAGGTTGCTCGAGAAGCTGAACCATCATGCATTTCGGACAGAAGCCTACGCTGAGTTCAAAGAAATACTCCTGAGCAAACTGCTCCCTTGTCAGAAATCCGTTTGCAATTGGCATCCTTCCAAATGATATGAACGGATCAACAACGCTGTCACATATATAGCATTTCTTGCTTTGCACCTTTTCTTCTCCTTTATTTCGTCATTATTCCGGTCCCTTTTGAAAGATGTCGTTTTTCCCCGAATCGAGGAACGCCTCAATGCGTGCGATCGTCGCCTTATGGCGTTCTTCGCTGAATCCTTTCAAAAAATAGTCATACACGGCCGTGGAACCCTGGTCAGCAGGAGAAAGCTCGCGCAAAAAGCTCCGGTATGACGGCAGGAAGACATCATCCGGCGTGGTGTAATAGTAGTGCATGTAATAGAACTCGTAAACATCGTCCGGATTGATGGTCTTCTTCAGGCTGCCCAGACGCAGGAGCATCGATTCATATTCCTCCAGGGACTGGGGATGCCAGTTGAAATCGTATCCCACATGGGGATTGTATCCGCCGTTGACGACCTGTACTCCAAGAAGAGGCAACTCGTGCCCTACGGAGCCGTATACCGTCAGTACGACGTTGAGTCCCTCCCGTATAAGTTTGTGCTGCGAAGTTCCACAAGGAATCATCTGAATACGCGGGTACTTCGCGAGAATCCCCAGGATCGTCTCTTCGGTTCCCGGCAGCGCATCGGGATGCATCTTAATATACCAGTCGTAATCCGTCTTCTCGGAAATCCTCCCCAGAAAACATAGCCACTCGTAGAAATCCGTGAAGAACATGCCGCCAAAGCCGTGTGGGTTGTCGTAGAAGCAATGGCTGCAGATCAATACCTTGGTTTTACCGGACTCCCGAAGAATCCTTGGCCCGCCCGAGTCCGGCGAGTAAGCAGATTTCGTGGAATACGCCATATCCACTCCGACCTTGCCCTGAAGCCGGGCCGTCAACTGGCGACGGCCCAGCTCAATACCAGCATTCTGTTCCTCCAGACTCATGGAACGAAACATCGCCCGATAATTCCGGAACAGCGGCATGTAGATGGAGAATTCCCGGTCCGCCCGGTGAATGGTCCGGACATTCGGAAGGTAAACCGGAACCTTGTGCCGATACGCCACCTTGTTCAGGATGTTGGGATTCACATAGCTGTCGTGGCTGGAGATCACTCCTGCAACATTATTGCGGGAGAAATATCGCTGCCAATATCGTAACACGGCGATACCGTTGAAAATCGTCTTTTTCAGTCTTGGATCTTCAAAATCCACCGTGGGCCGATTGCATAATCTCAGGTAGCTTTCGTAGATGTCTATTCCAATCCAAACTCCGTCCACAACCAGATCGAAAAGCTGTCTCTTAGACGAGAGGGTATCGACAATATCGTTACAGTCCCGCTCCACTGACGAAAGAAGACGCCTTTCCGAATCGGGACAAATGCTGCCCACGGTATTGAATGACTCATAGACCCTGTATAATGACGGCCTTTGATAGACTAACGCGGGCCAGAATGTCTTTATACATGCGTTGTGCCGACGCGCAAACACGTTTGCAAAGTAGCTGAATGGTATATGGGCCTGTGATGGCCTGAAGAAATCAATGAGAACTGTGGCATCGGGAGAATCCACCCTGAAGTCCGCCCAGATCTGCTCGTTGTGCGCAATAAACCTTCTGGTCGGCCCGTCGACGGGGTATAAACCCATTATATATTTGATCCTGTCAATCACTGCTTGCATCAGAAATAGCTTCTAGGGGCGCTGCCAGTCCACTTGGAAATA
>Ga0172371_10006710_pt1 | contig 16643 bp, 14 predicted proteins | sample Lak12m_FD_114543 | JGI IMG/M metagenome (GOLD analysis project Ga0172371, IMG submission 114543) | Freshwater microbial communities from Kabuno Bay, South-Kivu, Congo - kab_022012_12m | ecosystem: Environmental > Aquatic > Freshwater > Lake | place: Democratic Republic of the Congo: South-Kivu...
AAGTGTTAACCTGCCCTTCTATATGTGAAAGGGGCTGGCCTAACCCTCCGCCAACTTGCTGAGGGCCGCCATAGAGAATATTAATCGCCAATGGGTAAACAACTCCGGTAGTGGAGCCAATGCGACTAAAATCAAAGGCAAAGGGGATGCCAACCTCCCAAATTTTGGAAAGCGCCCATAAAAAAATACCAAAAAGCGGGCCATAAAAAGCCCACTGAAAAAAGACCCCAATCCAAATCCAGCCAATATTGCGAATAAAACGAAAAGGCATTAAAAGGGCCAAAATCGGCGCCAGCACCAACAAAAACCACAGCACAATTTTGCGTATCAGGATAATAATGCCCATCGCAAAATAGGTATAGGAGGAGACATCAATTAAAAACATCGACGTTTTGGCCGACTCATTTTTTAAAGGATCAAGGTCGCGCTGACCGATAAGATCGGTGTAGTTGGCGTCGCCGGCGCCTTCGGGACTAAAGAAAATGCTAAAAAGCTTGTCGCCGCCTAAAAACTTGATAAAAAAGGCGGTAATTAACTCGGTAATTTGAATTAAACCCAAAACAAGAACATAAGAAAAAACGGCATAAAGTAATATTAAGGCAACCTTGGTAAGGATGGGCATCACGTCAACCTTGACTGAGATATCCTGCTTGCGGGCAAAAAGCAAACCCAAACCCATAAAAACAACAATAATAACCGTAAGAGCCAAAGTAACACCTAAGGTGACTTTCCAAAGATCCATAAAAACTTTGTGGTTGTCGATGGCTTGTTTTTGCAAAGTCCAATTAAGAAATTGGCGGGCGCGCTCGGCCCGCTTGCCGACTTCGGTGACTTTTGCGTCAAACTGCCAATTGACCTTGCCCGGCTCACCAACGGTGGGAACAGGAGTGCCCTCCTGAGCTGAAACCGGCAAAGCAAAAAAACTGCCCAAAAACACAAGCACGAATAATAAAGAAACTACCCTTTTCATCTTGGTAATAACTATAGATTTTTTTTGGCCAGTTTGCAAACAAAGATAAAAGAACTAGAGAGAAATTTTAGACTGTTTGGCGGTAGTATTTTTCGATTGATAGTTTGATGATTTTTTCCCGCTGATGGTTAACAACCGAAGGTAAGGGCAGGGTTTTGCCAAAAAACGGCTCGCTGGTTAAACCGTTGATGGCCATTTTGAGAAGAATTTGGTATTTGCCCAAAGCGACTAAATCTTCGGCCGTGAATTTACCACCAAACTCTTTTTCAAAAAGCCCGGCGTCGGCTGAACCGATGACAAAAGTTAAAAGCGTGCCTACATTACCGAAGATGGCTTTTTGAATATCCTCCTCTACCTGGCCAACATATTGATTGGCCAAAATTAAATTAAGCTTGTACTTGCGCGCCTCGGACAGAATTTTGATAAAAGCGCTGGTGGCAAAGTTCTGAAACTCATCAACATACAAATAAAAGTCCGTTCGTTCTTCTGGCTTAAGATCAACACGGCGCATGGCGGTAAGCTGGATTTTGGTAATAAACATGGCGCCTAAAAGCGCTGTCGTATCCTCCCCTAGTTTACCTTGGGAAAGGTTGACAATTAAAATTTTCTTGTTGTTCATAATTTGCTCCAAAGAAAAACTGGAGTGCGGACTGTCGAGAATGCGGCGAATGCGCAAAGAAGACACAAACTGGCCAACTTTGTTCTGGATAGAAGAAATAGACTCGACTCTTAAACGATCGGTCATTTTGTCGTATTCGTAGCGCCAGAAGTTGTACATAACCTTGTCTTTGTCTTTAATCTGCTCTACTATTTGGTCGCGAAAACGCTTGTCTGAAAGAAGCCTTAGGATATCAGCAAAAGTGCTGTTGTTGTGATGAAGCAAAGTGATAATGGTGTTTCGTAAAATGTATTCTAAGCGCGGGCCCCAAGAGTCGCCATAAAGCTTGTAAAAAACCGAAACAATCCCGGAGGCAATAACGTCTTGATGGGAGGCGCTGTTTTTGTCGAAAGGATTTAAAGAGAAAGCGCGGCTGTTACTAATGGTTGGATCGAGGTAAACGACGTCGGCCAAACGGCGCTTGGGAATATAATCAAGAATCATTTCGGATAAATCGCCGTGCGGATCAATGACTGCCACTCCCTCACCGTTTCTGATGTCATTAATGGCCATATTGGCAATTAAAGTTGACTTTCCGGCGCCGGTTTTGCCGATAATATACATGTGCTTACTGCGGTCTTTGCTGGCAATGCCAAAAACTTCGTCGCGATTGCGCCATTGAGTGCGGGCAAAAAAATTGACTTGGTTTTTCCCAGAAGAGTTTTCGGCAAAAGAACTGGCAACCGGCAAATTCTCGGGCGCTTCGGAAAGAAGCTGTTTGCCCCAATAGATATTGGTAAGCTTCTCCAGATTTTTGTCCGGTAAGTGCCAAAGTGATGCCAACTCTTCCAAATTTAACCATAGTTTTGGCTCAAATAAAGAAAACTGCCGCTTAACCATATCGTGAAAAAAAGCTTTTTTGAAAAGGCCCTGCTTTAACTGAGGCAAAAAACTGTTGCCCTCCGAAAGAGTGTAAACCCCATAAGCACCGCTAAATTCTTGAAGGCGGGCTTTGGCCGCTGGCAGATTGGCGGCGGCAAAAATAAGCCTAATCTGCGCCAACAACAAAGGACTGTTTAGCTTTTCTTGAATGAGGAAACTGTATGGATTTGTTTTTTCGGCACCTTCCTGATCAACAAGTTTTAACTGACTGCGCAGGCGGCTTTGCTGGCTTTCTTGAGAAAAAGGGGCTTTTAAAACTATCTGCAAACCAGCCGCCTCGCCCGATTGAAGCTTGGCCAAAAAGCCTAAAATAGCCGATAAAGGCACCTGGGTGGGAGAAAAACTTTTGAAAGTTTTAATGGGGTATTGGGCTGGTTGAGAAAGCTTCAGGGCCAAAAGAGCGGCTTTTTTGTTTTGTAGTACCTGATAAAGCGGGTCGACAGATTGCTCTTGAACTAATGTTTGCGGATACTGCGACAGTACTTGGCTTAGGAAAAAACCCTGCAGTTTTTTGGGCACAGAGAGAAAAAAATGAGTTTTTTGCTTTAAAGAATAGATTTCCAAACTTAGGTATTGGGCCGGTTTCAAGAGCATTCTGGCCCAAAGATTGCGCCGGGTAACGTTTAGAAAGGAGGACAGCAAACTCATCTGCGCCGCTGGGCTGATTTCTTCGGTTTTGGCTGGGCGCAATAGTAGATAGGTGTTCATAAAATTAAGTATACTATACTTATGAAAGTTTCAGTAGTGGTGCCGGTTTATAACGAGGAAAGGTTGATTGCGGGGTGTTTGCGGGCCCTTTTTTCGCAAATTGAGCCGGCTAACGAGGTGATTTTGGTCGACAACAACTGCACCGACCGTTCGATGAAGATTGCCAAAAAATTCCCGGTGCGAATAGTTAAAGAAAAAAGGCAAGGCATTTCTTATGCCAGAAATGCCGGTTTTGACGCGGCCAAATACGAGATTATTGCCCGAGTGGATGCTGATGTTAAAGTCACCCGAAATTGGTGCCGGCAAGTAAGAAAAAGCTTCACTAAACCCTCTGTTTCGGCAGTAGCGGGCACAGTGGATTTTCCGCAGGCTTTGGGCAAGCTAGGAACCAACGTCGTGCTGGACTTTTTCAAACTAATGCAGTTGGGCAAAGGAACTCTTTTTGGCTTAAATATGGCTATTCGGCGCTCGATGTGGCAAAAGGTACGTTCGCGGGTAATAATGGATAATCGGCTGGTTCACGAAGATATGGATTTGGCTGTTTGGGTTTGGAAAGCCGGCGGACGAGTGGTTTATAACAAAAACTTGGTGGTCGTAAGCTCTGCCCGCCGTATTTGGGGCAATCCGCGCTCTTTTTTTATAGAGTACCCCACTCGCGCCTGGCGCACTATTTTTTTAAAAAGAAGTGCCTTTCTCAAGTAAAATAAAAAAGGTGTAGACACCAATTTTCAACACTCTGATTATCTTTCGTAAAATACGCAAACTAACGTTGGTTCGGCCGCGCTCAATACTACGCAAATGGGCTATATCTACATAAGCCTCTATAGCGACTTGTTCTTGGGTAAGATTAAGATGTTTGCGCCGGCGATAAATATAGTGCCCAAGCTTTTGGATTAAGCTATTCCAAGCCATTGCCCAAAAAAAAAGCAATAAAAATAAGATTAGCAAAACCTCTAAAAAAATGTCAAGAGAATTTTTTATAGGTCTTTATGCTCTAACACACTCCCCAACTTCGCCAAGGCTACGTCGGGCAAGGCCGATGTGTGTAGAGCAAGCTTCAATAAGCCTTGCTTTTAATGATTCGACCATTTGTTGTCGATACGACTGCGGCAAAAACTGGGACAAATCACGCCTCAGCCGCGCTTGAGAACAGGCTTTAATTTTTTGTAATAGAGCCTCCTTTTTTATTTTTGGAACAAAAGCAATACCTTTCTGCCACAAGTACCAAACATCAAAAAAATCTCTTCCCTTTCCGCGTGTTTCTAGGGCTTTTTCTTTTTCAGCTAATATTGCCGTTTCAGAAAGATGCAAAATTAAGGGATAAATAACAATGGGAAAATCCGTTTTAAGAGCCGTAATTTGAGTTTTGGGCAGTTTGGCAACATGGTGAAAATCCAGCCTGATTGCCAGCGGATATTTAAGATCGGGGTGGTGGTATTTAATCCGGAAACGAGTGGTGCTTTTCCCCAGGTGCCACAACACAATTTTCAACTCCGGTAATTCTCTTTTGATATCTGCCTCAGTCTTTTTAATAATGCTAGCAATTTTGTTTTTATTAAGTTTTGTCGAGAAATCCAAATCTTCGGAAAACCGAACCGAGCCAAAAAGCAAACGAATAGCGGTACCCCCTTTAAAATAAACCTCTGCTGACTCAGGTTGCTGATAAAAATAATTTAAAAAAAACAATTGCAGATATTCCCGAAAAATAGTGAAATCGTCTATTTGATAACGTTTGGCTAACTGTTCAATTTGGATTAAACTAATCATATTTTTTTAATAACTGCTAATATTTTGGCATGACCCAAACGCTGAGCCATATTAATTAGTTGCTGTTTTTTTAGGCTTTTAAAATCAAACTCTTCTTGATCAAACAATCTTAGGCCTTTACTACTAAAATACAAATAATCTAGAACCGCTTTTTCAGGTGTGGCCATTAGTATTTTTTCTTGCTTTTGGTAGCCCCAAAATAGTTTGGGCGTAACATGGCGAAACGAATACTCCTGTTGATTAACTATATACGTTCGTGTTTTTTTCGGCGTGAAACTGGTAATTTGATAAGAAAATCCGGTAGTAATTCCATAAAAAGACAAAGCCGAGTCCAGAGTGATATACGATGGCTGGCATAAATAATTGGCAATTTGATAATGACTGGGTTGATTCAAAGTAAACAGATATTTACCTTTGATAAGGCGCTTGATAATTTGCTGTTTTTCTAATCTGGCCAATTTTTTATACAAAGTTTGCCGTTTTTTAAGATTAAATAACCTGCCAAAATCTGTAAGCGAGAATAAAGATATTTCCTGGTTTTTGAGAATCCGAATAATTTCGGTTGTGGGATACGTTTCCATAATCAGGACAATTATATACTAATTATGGCTTCGTGTCAACAGTTAACAAGCCTGTCTTTATGCTCTAACACACTCCCGATGTGTGTGGTTTAATTCAAGGATGATTACTTATACATTTCCGAGTAAAGTTGAAGCTGAAAAATCAATTCTTTTTTTAGTTTAGTGCGTACCCAATCTTTTTGCTTATTATCTAAAAGCTCTCCTAAACCAGATAATAAAGCTTTTTCTTTTATGGTTTTTGTTTTGACTATAGCCTTTTGTAGAGCGGCTTTTAAAGTAAAGCCTGTTTTAGCTTGTAGCAACTGAGGATTAATGGACCAAGATTGACTGCAAAAATACCAAAGATCATACATATCCCGTGTCGCTAACTTTTTTCGAGTTAAATAAGCCGCTAGTTTGGCTGCGAACATCTCTTTTTTCCCCATAACCAACATTGAAATACCCAAGTAATTTTTCGGCTGGTATGGCACTGGATCTGCCCGCAAAGAAACTTCAACCTTAATGTTTCTCTGACCTTTTTCATAATTAAGTAAAAAAAAGAGAGTTTGGCGCTTTTCTCTTTGCTCTTTTAACTGTCCCAATCGAGTTAAGACTTTACCTATGCGCTCAAAAACCAGAGTTTTTTGCTCTAGCTTGAGCAAATCAAAATCTAAATCTATAGAAAAACGCGGCAAATTATAAAAAAGTAAAACAGCTGTACCGCCTTTAAAGCCAAGACTAGTCTGTAGGATTTTATCCTCATAGACATGTCTTAGAATATTAACCATTACAACCTTATGTAATTCAACTTTTAGCATTATTTTCTTTATATAATTTATAATACTGATCCAATCTTTGGTAAAAAGCTTTGTTCTTATAAATTGATTTCAGGTTTTTAATCTTTTCCCAATTCAAACCGGCTAAATTATCAAAATGATAGTCCTTATAAATATAAACCGCATCCAAAAAAGCTCTTTCTGGACTAGCCATAAAAAATCCCTGTTCATTATTTACGCCTTGAGAATTTAATAAAAGCTCGGGTTTTAGCCTTCGATACTGAAAAGTTAAACCTTGGATCTCTACTCTTCTGGTTATATAGGCAGTTAGAAAAACCGTTTCATAGTATTGAAAAATTATGCCCGCCTTAGCTAAAACCGTTTCTAAACTGACATAGCTTGGTTTATAAAGTTTGTTAGCCAATTCTAAGGGTTCATATTGTTTTTTGGCATAAATACCCTGATGTAATCTGAGAAGTTTACCGGACTTGGAATAGTAATATAACCGATTTTTTAAAGCCTTTACACTCAAACCGGGAAACAGTTGTGCCAGCTCGGCGATAGTAAAAACCGTATTGGAACGCTGATAAAGCTGAAACAAAATATCTATAGCCATTTTTAACTTAAAAGTCTTAATTATTAAGACCTTTAGTTCTATTCTACACTATAGGTGCTATTTGTCAAGGCCACCCAAATCTATTAAATTTTCGTGAGGCTTAAGATTTTTAGCCGATAACCTTTAGTTGCTTTAACAGTACCAATGTTTCTGTTTTTAAAGTCTGTCTAATTGCCTTAAATCGCTCCTTGGGTAACAAGATATTGATATCTTCATCAATTAATCGCTGCGTAATATTTTTATCAATAAATTCAATCAAAAAAGCTAGATATTGACTTGCCTTTTGTTTAGTACGCTCTTCAATTACCGCTAAATTTGGTTTCACTCCCTGAACTAAAAAGAAATGAATATCATAAAGATCACGACCGGCAATTACTTTGTGTTTTTTATATCGGTCAGTTAAAGCGACTAATTTATTAGTAAACATAGTTTCTTTGGTTTGACAAAGACAATAACGATTTATTTCCGGCAATAAGTAACTTTGATATTGATTACTTTTAACAACTTCACTTATTAAACTAAGCTTTAAGGTATTACGTGCTTTTTGGAAAGCTTCATACTTAAGCACAAAAAATAATTCAGTGGCGCTTTGCTCTTTAATTTTCAAATCAAGTTTCCTGAAAATTACCAGTAATAATTTTCTCACTGCTTTTACGTTACTGTTTCCCTTTAAATCAAAATCAAGATCAATTGAATAACGGTCAAGCCAACCAAGCATAGCCGCACAGGTTCCGCCTTTAAAAAATAAAGTCTGAGCCAGTTTGGGCGTATCTAGAATATGCATGAGCAATCTGTACATCACGGCTTTATGCAAAGCATCAGAAGCCTTAGGTAAAATCATCTATATCCCATCTCCTTTTGCATTTTTCTTACTTTTTGCCAATTGACTAAATGGTTATCAAATTGCTTCTTAGGCAAATAATGTGTTAAATCAGCGAGAGCTCTTTCCACTGTCGCTTCATAATAGCTTTGTTGCTTAACAAGCCCAATAGTTTTGTACAAAAACTCGGGTTTTAGTCTTCTTACCCAATACTGATTATTATCAATCGTGAACTTTGTTGAAACGGAAGAAATCAGAGTGATATAGTCCGAATATTGGAAGATAATCCCGTGTTTGGCTAAAACATACTCTCCGCTTAAATAGGCATAATCGTGCACATACCGAATTCCTAGATAAATCGGGTCAATCTTGTCTATAGGAACAGTGGCATAAAAACCTTTATGAATCCGATGTAATACACCCGCCTTAACATAGCGTTTAATTTGAGTATAAAGAGTGTTACGATTCGTTATCTCCCACAAAAGAGCTAAATCTTGCGTATGAAAAAGCTTATTTTCTTGCTGAAGTAATTTATTTATCTTGTACATTTATGTACAGGATAATACAACAAAACCAGTTTGTCAAGGCTACTTAGATCAGTTCAGATTAATCTTTGTGTGGCTGTGAATTTTATGACTTCCCTTTTCTTGATAAAAGAAAACAGCCATAAAGGCTACAATTAGCAAGGCAAAGCCGGCAAATTGCAAATATTGAGGCCAGAAAATGATTGTCATCTTATAATTTCCCTTTGGGTCGCCGAAATGCTCAGGACGAAGGCGCCAACCGTTGGCCCAATTGTTGACCAACACATGGTCTTTAAGTTCACGGCCGTTCAGGTACGCGCGCCAGCCTGGATCAAAGGCTTGGGAGAGAAAAATGGTTTGCAACTCCTGACTACTTAATCCTGCTTGATAATACCAATAATTTTTAGTTCCAAATTTTAAATTCGTTGCTGAATTTAATCCATTTCTTGGGATATTTAAACCCGAAAAAGCGCTAGTAGAAAAGGGGGCTAAGCGTATCTCTTTTATCTTGGAAACTGAAGGAGTATTGTTATAAGAATGATTGTTCAAACGAATTTCAATTCCACTATCGAACTTCTCAGCTGGCGGCAATACCCAATACTGATCTTGCCATTTATTTTTGGAATTAAGCAAAGTTAGTAAGTATTTTTGTTTATCCTTAGTGGTTGTGACCGTTAAAGTTAACGGAAATCCGGAAACGGTACGACTTTTAACTTTTAGTAAATGTGCGCTTTTGGAGGCTTCGGGTAAAGCCCACCAAATATCTAAGCTTTTGTTTTTGGTGTAGGTATAAAGAGCCTCGCTTTTTAGAATTTGAAAGGTTTGGCCAGTATCAGTTCGGTTGTGATTTAGATAATAACTGTTTTGCTGATATGGCTTGGCTGTAACTAGATTTGCACTTTGGCTAAGCCTTTGTTCTTCTTTTTGCGAAAGATTAAAAACTGCTTCGGAAGCAAAACGACTAGAAAAAAAAGAGTTGGTAGAAAAATCATAATCTGCTTTTTCACAGCTTACATAATTGCCCTTTTTCAAATATGCCTTGTCAAAATGCATAAACGGTTCTATTTTTACCGTTGGTAAATTTTGTTGGGAAGTCAACCAAGCTTGTTTTGGGTTAACTTTATAAACAAATAGGTCTCCTTGATGCCAAACCAAAGAATATCTCGATGAGTTAGTTAATAAATCTTGCTGTTTATATAAATTACGCAAGTTAAGTTGATCTGAGGGGGTATAGCTACGATCGAATAAAACATAACCAATATCATATTTGTCAATTACTTGATTAAAGAGATTTTGGTTTTTGGTTCGCAAAGCATAAACCAATTCCCAATAATAACCCTCAAGCTCTTTACTCCAAACATCAAAAGCTCTGTCCATAATCGGCTGTTTAATCCCATACCACAAAAAGCCAGAACCCAAACTCCCCCACTGATAACTGCCCCAACCCCAATAACTGTCTTGCGGTAAATTCATTATTCGGACGTTGGGATTTTGTTTTTTGAAATATTGAAATAAATTAAAATATTGGTTAGGAATTGCTTGTCTAACCTTGCCAGAAAATAAGTTACCAGAGAAAATAGGCAGAGAAATTAAAATTATAAGCCCAAAACAGAAAGACAAAAACTCTCTGTTTAGCAAGAATCGCCCTTTAAGCCAATTAATTATTTTTTCTGCAAACAAACAAATACCAATGCTGATTAAAAAAATTAAAGGCACTACTAGTTTGGTAAACGGATTGCGTAAAACCTGACTAATTAAGGGCAATTGCCTTAAAGCTTGATTGGCCAAATCAAAAACAGGAGTCTCTGATAATAAGCCTGTTGCTATTAATACAAACGAAGGTAATAATAAGTTTCGCCATCGTTTGCTTAAAACCACCCCCAGCACTCCTATAATAAAAAACCCGGCACTAATAACCTCAACTAACGGCAAGCTATAATAGTCGCGCCAAGGCTTCATGTAATCGATGTTTTTGTCTTTAGTAGCGCTATCATCAAACGGCATGTTTCTGAAAAGGACAAAGTCCTTAATATTACCATGCCCTTTGCTCCACTGAAAAAAGCGCTCAGTATTCATGCGATTGTTCATGGCGTTTTGAGTGACACTAACTTTTGTAAGAACAAAATAGGCGTTAGGTAACAGCCAAAAAGCGTTAACTAGCAAAACAGTAATGCCGGCAATAAAAACTGTTTTTAGACCTTTGCCGGACCAATTTTTTTTAAGAAACCCCAAACTAATCAGGCCAATTATCAATCCATAAACAACAAATAAAGGCTGAACATAGGCCTGAGCTGACGCCAATAAATTCACGATAGCCAAAATTAATAAATTTCGACGATTTGGTTTAAATAGATATTGAAAAAGAACATATAGTTCCCAAGGGAAAAATCCCCAGAAAGTTGAGAAAGGCTCAAAAGGAGTAAAAAAATATTGTACGGTACCAAAGTTAAGAAGATAAAAAGAGGCTCCTAACATGGCTAATAGTTTTTTATTTTCGGTTTTTTGTTTAAGAGCAATGTTTTTGATAAAAAAATATGTTCCTAAACTACCAACAAACAGCATTAGAAAATGGTAAAAATAACGGCTGAGCTGAGCCGGAATAACTAAAGACATAAGCCACAAAAACAGTACTCGAAAAAAGTCGGCTGCGTGGGCCATACCAGACAGCAATCCCAACCCTTGATATTCTTGCCAAACACTAAAAAAGGCACGCTTAGCGTTAAGAGCAAAATTAAATTCGGGATGTAAATTGTCCCAACCCGTTAACCAAGTATTGGGCACATAATTGGCCACACAAACCATCGATACAACAAACAACAGAATAATTAACGGCAGTTGTTTTTTTAATTTAGTAATCCACATATACTCCTTTATATTGTGATAATTTCTCCAATTGTTTAAGCTTAAGCTTCTCATTTTGCGGAATAAAACCACAAGTTTGCTTGAGTAAAAATTCGCCATTTGGCAAAACATAGGCTTTTTTACAAATACCCTGCTCTTGGTAAATAGCCGTTTCTGGTAACATTGTGTCTTTGTTGACAGTACGGTCGATAAAAATTTCGGGCGTAGGATTATATAACTTAGGATAATTATTTAAAAAATAACGAGCGTAAGGCGTGTGCATTAAGGTTTTGGTTGTGTCGGGGTAGAAATAATTATTAAAAAATAAACTGTAACCTTGAATAAAAGCAGCTATTACCATAAGCCCCCAAAACCGCCAACTAAAAGATTTTGGCCAATATTTTAGGCTTAAATAAACCAATAACGGCAATATAAAAATGCTATGTCGAGTTGGGCCATAACCAGTTGTGCCATAATGCCAGGCCGGATTGGTCTGGTAAAAAAAAGCAGTAATTATAAAGCCAGTGATTATCGCTACTATCGCCCATTGGCGCTGTTTTAGTTGCTTGATAAAAAATAACAAACTTAAATACATCAGCAACGGGCTGTACCAAAACAAACCAATATTTAGATCAAAAAATTGCTCATAAAGCTTATTTAGACTTAAATTATCTAAACCAAAACCGTTAAGAGCCGCATAGGCGTTTTGCAAACCCAACCAAGGCGTGAGGGTGTTAAAAGCATAGAGATTATAAATATAAGGAACAATAGCCACAAAACCGGCAACCAAACCTAAACCAAGAGTTTTGGGTTTGCGGCTTTTTATTAAAGATAGCAAACCAAAAAATATCATTAAAACTATTAGCGGTTGACTGTGCCATGAAGCTAAAGCAATGAGCCAGGTTGCTTTCATATAACGCTTGTTAAACGCATAAAAAACAGCAATTAACAACAAAGACAAATAAAGCATGTCTGGCCCCGGCCAACTAAAATAAAAAACCATTGGTGATAAAAGTAATAAACCCAGCAACAACAAACGTTGACTGTTTTTTTTCACAAAAGTTTTGATAATCCAGCATAAAGCCAGACTGAAAATAATTAGATTAGTAATCGGTAAAGATAATAGCGGGTTAAAACCAACAAGTTGCAACAATAGACGGGCTGGAATCAACAACAAAGAATAAGCCCAAAAATGAACCGGATAACGGTTATTATCACGTCCGTAAAGATAATAGCCAGGATTATTAAATTTGGGGGCATCAATATATTTAAGCAGTTTATCAATGTCTTCTTGCCTTAGATCTAAACTGCCATGATTCAAAACAGTTTCGGTAACCCCGTAATATTCGACAATATCCCCGTCTGGTTTAACCTCAACCTTAAAGAGAAAAAAGAAAAATAAAGCCAAAAACAGTAAGAAATTAATAAATAAAAATAGTTTAGTTTTCATTCGTTTTAAAAACATAATAAGTTGATTTGCCTTTGCCTTGCCGCTTGATGAATCCCAAATCCATCAGCTTTTGAAAATCTAAGGCCCGAGTAGCTTTGGCGCGCTTGGTTAGCTTGACGTAATCACGATCAGAAATAAAACCATGTTCACGAATAAATGCCAAAATTTTTTCGTGATATGGTTCTAAACGATCTTTAGGCGTAAGCACCTGTTTGGGTAATATTTTTTTAACTCGCAATAGCTCATCGATAATTCCAGCAGTAAAATATTCTAGCCATGAAGTAAATTCAACTTTATCTTTAATTTCAGAGTAATCGCCAAATTCACCCACAGTTTGAAAGTACTTGCTAACATTTTGATTGTAATAATTTTCAAAACTGAAAAGATTAAAAGTATTTAAACCCATTTTGGCTAACATTACTTTGGTAGCTAACCGTGCAGTGCGGCCATTACCATCCATAAAGGGATGGATTAAAACCATTTGTTTGTGAAAAACCCCTGCCAGAATTAACGGATCAATTATTTGACTTTCGTGTTGAATAAAACTAATCAAATCAATCATTAACGACTTAATTTCATTTTGATCAGGCGGCAAATAAACCACCTCACCAGTTCTTGGATCATTAACTACTACCGGCTGTTGCCTAAACTTTCCAAGTTGGAAATCAGGTAACAAACCATTCATCACCTGGTGGTGAATAGAAAAAAGCAATGGCAAATCAAGACTAAAAGATTGATTGGATAATTGCCGATTAAGATTTGTTAACGCCTGATTATAGTTGGTAACTTCACGTTCGCTATCGCGCAGATTTTCTGGCTTGGTTTTTAGAATTTTTTTTACTTCAGTAAGAGGCAAAGGATTACCTTCAATACTGGTTGAAGCAAAACTGGATACAGCTTGTGCCTGTTGTATAAAATCAACCATCACTAATTTAGAAAGCTGTCTATTATTAAACTCTGCAACCAAAGAAGTAATTTGTTTGATATTGGCCAGTAGTTGATTGGTAATAGTATATTTAGGAACAAATCTCATTAGACGAATTTTAGACGAATTTAAGACGATTGTCAATTAATTTTTGACAAAAGTAGCCTTTTACCAAAAAGATATTGAGGCTTAATGGCAATTAGTTTTTCGTAAGCTTGCGCAGTTAGGCTATAATCACGCTTTTCTCTTTCAATTAGAGCAAGCCTTGCCATCTTGCGTTTAATCCCATTTCTTAATACATTTTCAGCCGTATGCAAACAAGAGTATTTGCTTAAGTTAAAAACAATATCAGTTTTTTTCAAGCCAACCTGTTTTAGAGTTTTTTGAAATTCAACTGAATCAAACATATGAGACAATTCCCGAGAAACAATAAACGGTTTGCCATAAGACAAAGCCAAACTCATCACGCCCGAAGCCGTCATAAAATGCCGGTAAGGAAAAACAATCAGATCAGCCGCAGAAAAGTATTTGCGAATGTCTTCTTGCTGTATATAACCGGTCATATTAACTACCGGCGAATCGGCCACAGTTTTAGTGACCTGATTAAAATATTTTTGATAAAAACCCTTGTTTTTCATAGTAGGGCTTTCACCGCCGGCAAGCAAAGCTGACACGTTTTTGTTTAACAGTTGTTTGCGGTTTTTAAAAGTTTGGGCAAACAGGTCAGCCCCTTTAAACCAATTAACAAACCCAAAATACATAATTAAAAAGCTGTTTTGTTTTAAATTCAGCTGCTGCCTAGCTGTAACTTTGTTCATTGGTTTAAGTTTAGTATCCACGCCGTGCGCAATAACTTGAATTTTGTTCTCGGGCACAAATTCCTCCAACATAGCCTTAAGAGGCTCTTCTAAAACCACAATTTTTTCGGATAAAGAGCTTAATAACCAATAAAAGGTTTTAAAAAGAAAGTTGTAAACCCTGCCTTTGATGGTATCAAACCAACTGTTACCCAAACCCACGTGACCCTTGAGTTTGAAAACATCAGTGATCACGTGATGAGAAACAATAAAAGATTTTTTCCCAAGTAATTTGAGTATGAACAAGAAAGGAACGATTAGGGCGCTTGAAAACAAGCTGCCATACATTCCAAAATCAAACTGAATGACTACTCGACTAACTTTGTTAAATCTAACTATTTGCCTTAACACTTGCAACCATAAGCCTAGCTTACCTTTATTAAAACAGCGGTTTACTAAAACACCCTGTTCTTCATAAAAATGTGGTCGTTTGTTTTTATCGGCCAACATAATCACTAATGACCGCATTCGAGTGGTGATGTTTTTGGCATAAGAAGCCACCCCACTGGTGCCACTGGAATACAGTTCACCCTTTTTGGGGTACAAAGACACCATTAAAACAGCATCTTGATGATTATATTTTTTCACTAAGTTTTTCATAGTAATTCTCAGGTAATCACGTTTATGTAAACTAAACGTGACCAACTAAGACCTACTGGCCCGCCCCTCTTGTTTGAGAGGCGGGCCAAAGGGATCAGGGATTATTCCTGGCTGTAGTCATCAAAATACATCACGTCGGGCCACCAGGTCAGCCCATCGGATTCGATCGTGGCACCCGCCTCACGGCAGACCACCTGCCATTGATCTAAGCCGGAATCGGCGTCGACCAATCGCTTCCAATCACAGAAACCATTTGGATCATGGGGTTCATCGAAACCACCCCAATAATCCGTACGGCCGGGCTGCAAAGTCAGCGTAAGCAGATGACCTCCTGAGGGAACATCAAGGCCGGGAATCATGCTGGGCGTATGTCCAGGCTTATACGCCTCTAAAGTCCATGCACCACCAGAACCGGCTGCCTCGGGAGTGACACGAACAACCCATGCCCGATCGTCAATTGACTTAACGAGCATCTTCAATACATCCATGCCCGTCAGGCCGAAAGGGCCTTTTGACAACAAAATGCAAAGCTTCTGCCCATTGTCGTTGACGTCGCGAGCCCCTGTCCGCTCTTCCCATTTACCATCCACCAGACAGCGCCAAAGCAAATCCGTAAGATCCTCCCAATTAGTCTCGCCCACATTACGGGCTTTACTTTCCTCGGGATTAATACGATCGCTTGGCCAATCTGCCCATGTGCGGGCAGGTGGTGCCTTGTTGTAGTCTCCGGGCAGCAACTGCTGCCCCGTCCCCACGTCGTTGCGGGGGGGGTATCCGGCATCGCTGCCAGTCTGGGAAGAACCGCTCCCCAACACGGTGCCGCCCTGGGGGGCGGCGCTTTGAATTTGCCGGAATTGCGCGAAGCCAAAAATCGCGGCCGCTGCAATCACGGCGATCAAAGCGATCGAGCCAAGGACTTTCAAAAGGGTGTTCATTTTTTACCTCCTCCTCCGATTTGATCGGAGGAAATCTAAAAATATTTGGTTGGCAGGCATTGCGCATTTGCCTCCAACCCTTCAGTCTGAAAATTACTAAAAAAGTAACCTTCAAAATTGAAGAGCTGGTGACTAATGCTAGCCGCCTTCCTTTCCCTGATTCCCTTGTTAAAGAGCTACAAGTCTTTGGCCTTGCAAGCTATATGCTTGGCCCGACTCTTCGCTATCGTTGTTCTGCTTTCTTAGCCTCTGCATTTAGTGGCTAATATTTCAGAACACTATCACTATAGCACACTATAGGATAGCTGTCAAGTAGGTGAAATTCTTTTAAAATATGCTGGTAAAAATCACTTTTATAATTGCTATTAATAAGTAAATAGGCTTTGTTTACAGATCTTTATATTCTCTAAAAAAAGTCTTAATAATACTATGTTATGGGATAATATTTTTATAATAAGCTCATTTTAGACCATCAATGTATAATTTATGCTATTATTTATACATAATGTATATTTACAATATGCAAAAATATAAAGACATTAAAAAAGAACTACTGAAAGATCCTGAAGTAAAAAAGGAATATGATTTATTGGGGCCGGAATTTGTAGCTATTTCCCAACTGATTGAGCTACGGATAAAACACAAACTCACTCAAAGCCAACTGGCAGAAAAAATTCAAACCAAACAACCGGCCATTTCCCGGCTTGAGGAGGGTTTTAGTAATCCAACTGTACGCTTTTTATCCAGAATCGCC
>Ga0172371_10006711_pt1 | contig 16642 bp, 13 predicted proteins | sample Lak12m_FD_114543 | JGI IMG/M metagenome (GOLD analysis project Ga0172371, IMG submission 114543) | Freshwater microbial communities from Kabuno Bay, South-Kivu, Congo - kab_022012_12m | ecosystem: Environmental > Aquatic > Freshwater > Lake | place: Democratic Republic of the Congo: South-Kivu...
CGGCAAAACGCCCCTCAGGCGTTGCGCCCACATTCACACCCGAAGGAACATTTCCTGAAATAGTCGCAGTGCAGGGATAACTTATGCAGCCGATAGGCCCTCTGCCAATACGTGCGGTGGGGTATTTGCTCTGTTCTTCCATAAAAACCAGGTACAACCGGCTAGCTAGATTGTCCACACTGTCTATATCATTTCCAAACTTTGATGCGCGATTTAAAAGATTTTTTCGTATGTTTTCCCCTTCCAATCCGCTGAAATTATTTCTCAGAGAGGTATCCAACTGTTCCATTGTCAGCTCTTTCTTGTCAAACACAAGCTCCCTAACAGCTTCCAGGCTGTTTGCTGCATTTACAATGCCGGTCTCCGGGCCCGTCACCATATCATAAACGCTGCCGCCTTCCTTCGCCGTTTTACCACGGCCCATGCAGTCCTGAACAAGGCCTGAACAAAACGCATCGGGCACCAACTCCTCAATATTAAAATCAATACAATGTTCTCCTGTCACACGGAGCCGCACCACTTGGGCGCAGATTGTTTTATAATCCTCCATAACTTCTTCGAAACTTTTACAGTTGGCTAGCTTTCTTCCGAGATCCTTCAACATATGGCCAGTAAGCGGATCCAAGCCACCATTAAACGTGATCTCCAGCATCTTTGCAAAGTTTGTAAAACTCATTCCAGCTGCCCGGTAACCGAATTTACCTGGTACGATAGGCTCAATACAGCCGACGATGGCATAATTATTAGCATCACTTTGAGAAACACCGCGGTCAGTGAGCGACGCGATCATCAGCCGATCACTATGCATAGCCGGCATCCCAAAACCCATTGCAATAACTTCTAGGCATTTTTTTAAATATTTATCCGGATTGCATTCGTGATAGCGTGCTGAAACATTCGGCTGGGGCAATTTGGTTAAAGTAACGCTATCCAAGCAACGCAAGGTAAGATTGTTTACTGCATCCTTTCCGTCGGGTGTCAACCCACCGAGTGTAAGATTTTGATATGTGGGCCCGCCTCCAGAAAACCGTGTATGCGCCCACGGTCTTATCTTAATGACCCCGAACGCTTTCAGCCAAAGGCATGCTAATAATTCCACAACAAATTCGTCAGTGATGACGCCGGCATCAATATCTCGCTGATAGAAGGGATAAAGATACTGATCAAGCCTGCCGAAGGACATTGAATGCCCATTGCTCTCAATCTGTGAAAGCAAATGCACAAACCACACTGTTTGAATGCCTTCGTAAAAAGTCCTTGCGGGATACCTGGGAACACGCCTGCAAATTTCTCCAATCTTTGCAATTTCCTGCTTTCTTCGGGGATCTTTCTCAGATTCTGCCAAAGACTCGGCCAATGCAGCATATCTATCGGCATATGCTATAACGCCTTGGTAAGCTACAATAATACTCTGATAAAATACGTGTTTTTTACAGTTCTCCGGTACGGTCAAATCAAGAGATTCAAGTGCAGCCTGAGCTTCCTTAATTATCCCATCGGCTCCACACGATATAATCTTTTCAAAATCAAGCATGATATGTCCGTCGCCAGACGTAATATTGCCGCTGGCCGAAAGCACGTTCATTTCATAGGCCATTTTTACTTCCGGAGGTATTGTCGCCATGCAGCGGTCTTCCAGAGTCTTCCCACGCCACCATTCGGCGATTTCCAGCAGTTCGTCATGTTCGGCTTTCTCAACGTAAAATCTGTCTCCTGGCCTTTTTTGAAATTCATTGATTTCCTCAAAAATCCAACTTACACTATATTCGGGAAAAATCGGTGCCGCACGAAGCCTGGAGGCATGGTTGCCTACCAATAATTGGCCTTCCTCAATAAATAATTCCGTTTTTTCTAAAACCATCCTAAAGGCCTTGGCTCGACGCAGGATCATGGGTTCCGCTTGATTTTCACGATAAGCCTTTGTCAAATACCGCGCACGCTGCACGCATAAGTATTGCTTTGCATGCATTGAATCCTTTTTAATACGTGCTATTCTTTCTATGGCCTGCTCAGGTAGCGTAACCTTGTTTATCAGCATAACTATCTCCTTCTTCTCTGCCAGCAATAATGAAACTATGACTTCGTCTATATAGCTTCCAGAATTCGAATAATATCGACTTCGGCAGGCGGAACCCTGCTGTTCTGGATATTCCGCAGTCTAGCCGCCTCAGCAGCATACTTCGCTATCTCCTCCTTAGAGAACTTATCCTTTTTACCCAACATTACATTCATAACCGATTCTAATTCATTAAGATCCTTCATATCCAAGGCATCCAACATTTTCTCAACCAGTCCAGAATCACCCGCAACGGTAAATTTAAGGTACGGAACAAGAAGAAGCCCGATGGCTCTTCCATGAGGCATGTGGCGGTGGTAGGTCATTGGATAACTGATCCCATGAAGTGCGGATGTTCTTGTCTGCCCGACTGCAATACCCGCGAGAAGGCATCCATACATCATATCCCATCTTGCATCGCCGTCCATACTGTCATTGGCAAGCTTTTTTATAGCCTTTGAAATGCTCTTCAACGCTTCAATAGCAATGGCCTCAGTCAAAGGCGAAGAACCTGCTGAAAGTATGCCTTCCATTGCATGGCTGATCGCATCAATCCCAGTGTTTACACCTACCTCATATGGAACTGTCGCCGTATATCGGGGATCCAGAAACGCCACTCGTGAAAACATCTCAGGTGAATTCATATTGATCTTCCGCCGGGCAGCAAGGCTCGTTAGAATAGCAAAAGGAGTCACTTCTGATCCTGTTCCAGAAGTCGTGGGAACCGTTATCAAGGGGATCGTTTCCTGTCTGAAGTCGCCTGCTACAAGTTGATCATCTGTCAAATGCAGTTGCTTGCACAAAAGCGACATGGCTTTTCCAGCATCCATCGAAGAACCGCCGCCGATCGCTATAATCATATCAGCACCGCAATCCTGTATGGCCTTTGCTCCTTCACGAACACATTCCACTGTCGGATCACTGGAAACATTTTCGAATATCTCATGAGCCATTCCCTGGCTTTCCATTGCGTCTAATATATCTTCTAGCGAACCGTTGTTTTTTGCCGCAATGCCGTCTGTTACCACAAAAGCCTTTTTGCCCCAATCTTTGAATACCTGCCGGTTTTCATTAATGCAATTTTCTCCCATGATAATCCTAACCGGCAAATAAAAATTTAACTTTCTCATATTTATCCTTCTTTCATTCAACCGTAAAAGTTTTTTCATTCATTTGTCTAAGTACCTCAGCAAGCGTCGGTAATGATGCCATTGTGCCTTTACGGGTCACGCTCACAGCAGCGGCTGCATTGGCAAACCGCGCAGCTTCAAACAGATCCTTTCCATGAAGCAATGCATATGCAATTGCGCCGTTAAAGGCATCACCAGCGCCACTGGTATCAACTGCTTTGACTCTGTATGAGGGAACAATCTCAGATCGTTGTCCATCGGATACAAAAGCGCCACGACCACCCAGCGTAATAACCACCTGCTTCACGCCTTTCCCATGGAAGAAAGCCGCGGTCTCGGCGGCTGCCTTTTCATCCAAAATCTCAATACCAGTCAGACCCATTGCTTCGACTTCATTTGGTAGGAACAGATCGATGCACTTATAAAAAGCATCAGATGTTGGAGCAGCAGGCGCAGGGTTAACAACCGTCATTACGCCATTTTTTCGCGCGAGTTCCATCGCGTATTGCGCGCTTTCAATCGGTATCATATATTCCGTCATACAGATTTTTGCTTTCAAAATAAATTCCTTATGGCGCTCAATATATTCGGGCGTTACAGAAGAATTTGCTCCATAAATTATAATAATGCAGTTTTGTGCGGTTTTTGTATTGATCATCACATAGCCGGCCCCGCAGTATGAACCTTCAGCCGTTTCCACATTCGATACATCCACGCCAGCCCGCTTTAAACCATCTAATATCAGGTCAACATATCTGTCCAATTCACCAACCATTCCCAAATAAAAAGCCTGTGCCCCCAACTTTGCAGCTGCTGCTGCTTGATTGGCGCCCTTACCGCCTGCGGAAATCATCATTTCGTTTCCAAACAACGTTTCACCAGGCAATGGTAGCCTTTCGCTATAACTAAAATAATCCACAGTATTGCTTCCCACCACAGTAATCATGAATGCCATCGCTCCTTGCATCTAATATTTTTACATGTGTACCATTCCATTGAACTGCTTCAGACAGTTTCACAACTTACTTTAATGAATCTTGGTAGGCGCGTATGCCAGCGGCAACGAATTCGTGGTCATCTGCCGGCGGCAGACCGGATACAGTTATGGTTCCGACAACACCTACATTCTTAATTCCGATCGGGAACGCTCCTCCATAGGGGGAAAACTCATAAGCACTAATATGGTACCTTTCGTCGATACTTTTTCCCTCCTGCTCCATGTATAACTGCGTATAATAGCTGCAGTGATGCAGTCGGTTCACGATACGGTTTTTTCTAATCACCCATTCGTCGTTGTCTGGTAATGTGCCCTCAAAAGAATAATGGAAGATCTGTTGTCCGCTTTTTGTTATATCTATTGTCAGCGCATGTCCCTGTTCCCTGCACATTTTTACAAGAAGCAGTCCAAGTTCCAATGCCATATCATTAGTAAAAGCATCAAATTGCAGCTCTCGCTCCAGTTCAATCAGATTATTTAACATGGTTTGATTATCAATCATGCCTCTTTCTCTACCTTCCGTTTGTTTATCTATAGTAACTGCATGAACACGCAATTTACCCTAACATAAATCATTATCGGTTCCGTTTATTTCTAGCGTATAGAATAAGCATTATAAGAAGAATCACACTGTAGCCAACCCATTTTCCGGCATCGCCCCAACCAAGCCCGACAAATAAATTTACGAGAGATTGCAGCACAATTGCACCAATAACAACGCCAAGATAGTCGCTTTCTCCTCCTTGAAGGGATACGCCCCCTACAACAACTGCAGCATAACTTGGTAAAACATAGGCCGATCCCATCTCTTTAAATGCATATGCCGAATTACCAATTAAAAGTATGCCTGTCAGGCCTGCAAGACATCCGCTAACAATAAACGCGGTGCAACGAACTCTTTTAACATTTACCCCTGTTAAATATGCGGCTGTATCGTTTGCGCCTATACTTAAAAATTTTAAACCAATTTTGGTTTTTTTCATGATGATTGTAACTATTACAATTGTTATAATTATTACAAAAATTATGTTAGGCATGATACCGGTATGCCCCGTAACCATACCTCTTATCAATGGCGCCGCTGTTCCGGTAATATTGAAGCCCAGGGCTACAATTACATTAATAATCCCTTCTATGATACTGGCCATCGCCATAGTAACAATTAAAGGAGGTAGTTTTACGTAAGCGATAAGGAGTCCGTTAAGCAGACCAAATATGCCTCCTAAAGCAAGCGCAAGAAGTATGCACTCAAAAATCATTTGATCGTTGCCGTTCATGATCAGAGCGGAGAATATGGCGACAATAGTTGCTATATAACCGACCGACAGGTCTATCGCGCCCTTGCCTGTTGAAACAACAATCATTTGTGATAAAGCGAAGAATATGATCGGGAAAGCCAGTTGGGTTGTTAGTAACAATTGTTCAAGAGAAAGGAAGCTCCCTATAAACATTCCGCCAATAATGTATACCAACAATAGCAGGCCGATTAAAAGCAGAATTTTTTTGTTTTTCAAATATATATCCTGAATCTGGCTAATCTTTATTCCTTTCTCATCTTGCATGACTGTTCTCTCCCTTCAGCATTTGTCTAAGGCGAATATGTTCAAAGATATAAGAGGATGCAACTGCTAGAATCACAATCACACCGTTAAACAGAGTCTGGTATGCGCTCGAAATATTTGAGAAAAATATAATTTGATTCACAAAATACATAATAGCTGCGCCTGCAATCGCGGCATAAATATTACCCCTGCCTCCTGTTAATGCAACGCCACCGATTATCGCTGCCGCAATTGCCCTTAATGTCATTGCATCCCCAACATGCGCACTTCCCGCTCCATTTTGCCCTGCATAAAATAAAGCAGCCATTAATATGAATAAACTGTTTAATAAATATGCATACATCTGTACTCTGGCGGTACTGATGCCGGTTGCGTAGGCATTATCATTATTACTACCAACTGCATACATATGGCGTCCTAGTTTTGTTCGGCTTACAATAAACCAAACTGCGCAGCCGATTATAACAAGAATTAGAACGGAAGGTACGGCTTTTCCAAAGGTCGTAAGCACGCCCGAGACTCCCTCGATCTTTCTGATATCGTAAAAAATTTTAAACCAGTTCACCGCTTGCCCGCCGGCACTGGGGGTAACGAATAAAGCAATGCCTACCCATAGAAAAGATGTTGCAAAAGTTGCGATCACCGGGGGCAGTCGCAAATATCCGACTGCGATTCCGTTTAATAACCCGATAGCAATTGCCACAGGAATTACAATCAATAAAGCATATACGCCTGTAATGGGTTGGCTTGCCACCATGATTTTGGTCATAATACAAAGCATAAGCGACATTGCGCTCCCGGTCGACAGGTCTATTCCGCCCGATATTAGAACAATGGCCTGCCCAATCGCAAGAAGCGCAAGCGGTCCTATTGAATTAATAATGCTTCTGATCGAATCCACCTCAAAAAAATTCCCCTGTACAATGATATTCAAAATTAACAAAACAAGGAGAATCATAATCGTAGCTAATTCCGGCTTTTGTGCAATATTCGCCATATTTTTAAAAGGCTTTTTCATACACTTACACACTCCTGTTTAACATGTTGCATTGATGCTGTTATAATATTTTCCTCCGTTATCTCCTCTTTTATTAGTTCGGCTGTGATTCTTCCTTCGTACATAATAAGTAGGCGATCGCAATATTCAATCAGTTCTTCATTATCACTCGCATAAAGTATGACGCTCACTTTCTTATTATTAACAAGATCAATTATATAATTATAAAGATCACGCTTTGCACCAACATCCACCCCTTTTGCAGGGTCGGCGAGTAGAAGTATGTTGATGTCAAAAGGAATCCATTTTCCAACGACTACTTTCTGTTGATTACCACCCGAGAGATTAAAAAGGGGAGTATGAATATCATTCGTTTTGATGGACAGTTCTTTTACAATATGTTCGCTTTCTGCCTTTAATTTCTTTTTTGGGGAAAACAAGGGCTGGTGCTTTAGCCCCAGCTTGACATAAGCCATATTTGTATAAATTGATTCTTTTAAATATAACCCTTGCTGCTGTCTGTCACCAGGCACCAGAAAAATACCATTTTGCACAATGCTTTTTGGAGAATTAATTTTCAAATGCTTGCCGTGCAGTATAAAAGATCCTGTTATATTTTCGTAATAACCTGCCAATGCCAGCATCAGTTCGTTTTGTCCCTGGTTGGCAAGCCCTCCGATTCCTAATATTTCACCCTGTTTTAAATGCATACTTATATCTTTTAACATTTTTCCATATTGCAGGTTTTCAATTAAAAAAACAGTTTCATCCGATATTTTCTTGTCTGTTTTTTTTGTATCGGCAATCGTCATTTCACCGGTAATCATCTTTACAATTTTATCCGGGTCTTTTACATCTTTTTGAAAATCAATATCGCCCACATTCATTCCGTTCCGAAATACAACAGCATCGTCACATATCTCCATAACCTCCCATAACCTGTGAGAAGTAAAAATAATTGCAGTGCCCTGCGCCGCTATCTCACGCATAAAACAAAACAGGTTCTTAACCTGCATTTGTTCTAGCGCTGCGGTTGCTTCGTCCAGTATTAAAACCTTTGGCGTTTCATAGACTGCCTTTGCAATTTCTACGATCTGCATCTCACCCGGTCCCAACTGGTTTACTTTTTTATTTATATCCATGCAGGCAATAAACCTATCTATCAATGCTTGCGATTTTTCTTTCGCTGCGTTATTATTTAGTAATATACCTTTTTTTTCTTCTACCCCCAACACAATATTCTGCCATACCGTTAAGTCGGGTATCAGGCTTAAATTTTGAAACACCATCGATATTCCGTTGTTTTTAGCATCAATAGGGCTTCTGTATTCAACCTTTTTTCCTTCGAAAATAATATCGCCGGCATCCGCTTTATAAAGTCCGGTGATTATTTTTGAAATTGTGCTTTTTCCGGAACCATTGGCGCCAAGCAACCCGGTTATCTTGCCCTTCTCACATTTTACGTTACCGTCGCATAAAGCCATTACACCGCCGAAATGCTTTTTGATGCCTTTTGCCTCTAAAATAGCCATCACATTTTACCTTCCTGTTACACCAGTGTTTGAAAAGAATTATTATCCCGGAAGGCTATAAGCTATATCTTATAGCCTTCCGAAATAAGTTTTCCACTGTTTATTCGAACAAGGCTACTGCCGCGTCTTCACTTAGTTGTTCAGACATCTGATAGTTGTCAGGCTTGCCTTCCATCTTGGCCCATGCTTCATCGAAATTCTCATCCGTATACAGAGCCAATACCTGGTATAGATAGGTGTTATTTTCAACGAGCGTGCCCGGTTTGAAAGTTTTTCCACTGGCTAATTGATAAGCAAGGCGGATACCCGTAGCTCCGATTCCCGGAGGATTTGCAGCAGTAATTACTTTGAAATCGGCTCCCGAATCACGCAATTGTTTCCAGAGTTTAAAGAACGCTACGCTTGTTTCCCCAACCATCACCTTTGGAATCTTGTTCGCATCAATACAGGCGGACAGAACACCATATGCCTCGGCATCCTGGGAGATGATCCCATCGAATTTAGTTCCAGAAGCAAGAACCTGTGCAGTGACCTGTTTTCCCGTCTCCTGGTTCCAGCCGCCGGTTACAATCGTTGTTAGATCAATATCCGGATATTTGGCAAGAGCCTCTGCTGCAGCATTAACGCGGTCGGTATTAGCCATATGGCCTTCAATGCCTTGTACTTCAAATATAGTTCCTTTACCGCCCAAAGCTTGACAGAATGTATCGGTCATAAGGTAAAATCTTTTATACTGGTCTGTCGAAACATTCAATACGCCCGGTGCCGTGACTCCCGAATCGTATGTATATACCAGTTTGCCGGCCTCCTGTGCTTCTGCTATAACGCCGTTTAGTGCTGCCGCATCGTTTGCGTTAATCGCAATAACATTGACATCGGGATCTGTTATAAAACTTCTTATAATATCACCCTGCTCAAGTGCATCACCATTCGTAACGTTATTAACTATCTTATAACCTTTAATCTTACCTGCTGCTTGATACTCATCGAGTACCGCTACCATTTCTTCCGAGCATTCATCGCGCCAGCCTGCGCTCGTTGCGCCTGTTGAAATTCCAAAATAAATCGCATTTGCATCAATAGTGAACGGAGCTAGTGATGGTGTGAAGGCCTCTGCATCCGTCGACGACGATGGTTCAGCCGACGAAGGCGCGGCAGAGTTTTCAACCGCAGACGCTGACGCCGAGGATGAGGGGGACGCCGCTTCAGACTCTGTGGCCGGAGACGTGCAGCCTCCAAACAATGCCAGTATCAATAAGATACTGATGAGAGTAATTGCTATTTTTTTCATAATTATTCCTCCTATATTTGATATTTACGCATTAGCGTAAACTTGTTATAAAGAAAACAGTTCCTACTCTTAGTATCGCGCAAAAAGCCAGCGTGCAATGAAAACAACAGAAGATTATTATGAAATTTACTTGGATGATAATTTTATTATATAAACGAATAATCACAATGTCAAGAAAAAAATATAAATTTTTATATCTGTTTACGTTTGTATATTTTTGAATAAAAATCCCCCGCCCATTATTATGCGTAAGGCGGGGGTTTGAAAAAAAAATACCTTAAATTATAACAAATTGCATCACAAATCGGTTATTTTCTCGTTCGGAGTTGCGGTATCTATAGAATCGGCCAGCGCCATCACCTGTGTAATTGTATATTTGTCTGTAATGAGTACATCGAGGTATCCACCGTTCAATGCGCCCAGTATGGAAGCAATCTTATGGTCCCCTCCGGCCACGCCGACTACTAAATTGTGTTTCTTAAGATCGTTGATATTGATTGCCACAAACCGGTCATGAATACTTGATTTGCATATATTACCGTGGATATCATAGAAGTTCGAGCAGATATCCCCGCAGGCTTGAAGGGACTGCATTTCACGCAAGATGGTTTCATCATAATGAAAATACTTTCTATTTAAAACCACATTAGGCGTAGATCCAATACCAACCAGTGTTATATCAGCATTAACCGAATTTTTTATTATGGACTGTATGTGGCTTTCGGATTTGATGGCATCACATAGTTCTTTGGTTGGGCAGATGAACGGAGCATTAATTACATAACCAACGCCGTTGAATTTGCGCAGTAGGTTTTGTGCTATGATATTGGGTTGTATCTGGGAATCAGCAATGCCCGCGCCCCCCAGAAGAGTGAAGACCTCTATTTTCTTGCAGTTGTTATTTGGTTTCATGTACTGGGTTAATAGATCCAGATGTTTACCCCAGGATACGGCTATCTTGATCCCGTCGTGCATCATACTGTCAACATATTGCGCACCAGCCAAGGCAATATCCCTAACTAAAAACTGAAAATTATCCGGATGACTATTAACGATTCGTACATCGTGTAAAGAAAAGCGCTGGCGCACTTTTTCCTCAAGCTCTAAAATCTCCATTGCGCCTTGAACATCAATGATCTCTATTTTAATAAGGCCCTCATCTTCAGCTTCCTGCAAAAGTTTGTTCAGTGTAATCCGGGATACATTCAGCCTTTTCGCGATGTCTGAAAGTTTCTCCTTTTGTTTATAGTAATAGTACAACGCCTTCAGTTTCAGATCATAGCGCTGTTCTCTGGAGAATGCCATAAAATACCTCCTAATGCTTTATTTTATATATTATTATACAATAGGAGAACTATTTAAGCAATTGTATTTAACTAAACATATGTAAATTTATTAAGATTTATCGTTTTTTAAAATAGATTCATGCAAAAAAGTCTCAAAATTAATATTAGATATTGAAGTTGTCAATAGATTGCTCTGGATTGATCACTATGGGTCTCCTAAAAGTGTGCATGCCTCCGTTTTAGTCCACTTTTAAGTTTAGTTTTCGGGCTAAATTACGAGGGAAAACCGCATGGTTTCGGGCAAATTCAGCAGGCGTTTGGTATGTTAAGCCACTGCGAGGACGGTACTCATTATAGTCCTTCCTCCAACGCTCGATCTTCTCCCTGGCATACTCTAGCGACATAAACCAGTGAACATTCAGGCTCTCGTCACGGAAACTTCCGTTAAACGATTCTATATGCGCGTTATCGGTAGGCGTGCCCGGCTTGGAAATGACTGATTTGCTATTGCGACTTTTTCTTCACTGTCAGCATATCATCCAGCACTTCTGAAGCCATCTCATCCATCGTACGGATCGCATGTGCATAGATCCTGGTGGTAGTCGTGCTATCGCAATGTCCCACTCTTTTGGCAACGGTCGTTAAGGGGATCCCCCCGGCTATAAGGAGGGTAACGTTGGTATGCCGCAGGCTATGTATTGATATCTGGGGCAGGTCAGTCTGCTTGATGAACTTACTAAACCATTTTGTAATGGAGTCCGGATGTATGGCTTTTCCGTTGTCCTGGATGAAAAGCCGATCGGTATCCGTCCAAAGATCTCCCATTCGTAATCTCAACTGGTTCTGCCAAGCCTTGTACTCCCGCAGCATCTGAAAGACATGACCAGGAAGCTTGATTTTCCGCTTGGAGCTCACCGTCTTGGTGTCTTTCGTATATATACCAAAATTGGGCAGATACTGGCTGGTACGTTCTATGCTGATCATATTGTTGTCATAATCGATATCTTTCCATTCCAACCCGCACAGCTCTCCCCGCCTCATACCGCTAAATATAAGCAGCCTGATCATCGTTTTCTGCTGAATTGGCTGATCATCCATCAATTCAAGCAATCGCCCGCATTGCACTTCATCAAGATATTTCGCTTCAAAACGCTTTGTTTTGGGCGGCTGAACACGCCTTGCAGGGTTGTCTGGTATCAGCTGCCAGTACACCGCCCGCTGCAGGATCGCAGATAAAAGCCTGTGGTGCTTTTTGATCGTGTTGGAAGATAGGAACCGCGCCGGCCTGGAGAGAATGAATCCTTCCTTCATCTTCACCTTAAATACCTTGCATAGTTTCAAGGCTGACTGCTCCGATATCGCCTTACGTTTGTAAACCTCACTTAAAGCGACCAGGCATACTCCGCTTCTCTTAGATATTTCTGCCTGTGTGATCCCCTTGATCTTTTCCATAAAGAGTGGTGTAGGTATATACGATAATCCTTTCCTGTTTCTCTCAGTCCCAAGCTTCGCATACAGTTCGGATAAATGATGCGGCTGGAGCTTATCCAGCCGGATATGGCCGATATTCGGAAGGATCCTTTTCAACATATGTTTGTTGGCAGAAAGTGTCTGCGGTGCAAGCTGCGACTCGCCGTATTCCCGAACCCACCGCTCGCTGAATTCCTTCAGGGTAATGCCGCCGTCCAATACCTTTCCTGACCGCACTTTGCGCTCGAACAATACCGCCTGCTCATTCAGTTTCTTTTGGACCTGCTTTTCGCTCAACCCTTCCTGAGGAGAGTACGTCATGGTATGCCGTATCTGTTTTCCATTGCTGTCATATCCCCCGCTGACCATTATAAAATAATGGCCGTTGCGTTCTATGATCGATGCCATGACCGTACCCCTTTCTTTTCGTTACGTGACATGTTACCTCTGAACCGGCCTGCTATCAAGTAAATCCTGCTCATTCTTTGGTGTTAATTCGTCCTGCAAATACCGGACCAGATCTCCTACATCCACCAGGTATTTCTTTCCTGAACGCAGATGTGCAACCTTATTGCTGATCACCAATTGCCGTATCAATGTGAAAGATATCGCGTTTCCCATATCCTGCTCCAATATATACCGATGCGCTTCCTTCATTGTTCTGAGTCTTGGTATCTCTATCATTGTTTTCTCCATCCTTATTCCCCCCAGGTCACTATCAGACATTCCTGTCCATCCTATCCCTCATAAATCTGGCAATCGGCGACAAATCTTCGTCCTTTGCCTTCGCGATTCCCACTCTGGCCCTTGATACCGGATCAAGCAGCAGTATTTCTCCATATTTCTTAATGTGCATGGCCGCTTCATTTGCAATCATCAGCCAGGGATTCTTGCGCGGTCTGTTCTGGTCGCTTTTACTTGCATATATCTCGGATGTTTCCCGTACCTTCTGCATGGCTTTTCTGTACGTAACCAACGCCTCACAATAGATCTCAAGCGCGTTGCAGTCCAAATCCGTCAATATCGGCTGTTCAATCTCCCCATACAGTTTTACGATCCTGCGCCATTCTTTCCTGGCATCATTGCTTAAATGTGCCGGACACGTTAGATAATTGGATTTTATCTTCGGCTCATATTTTTTCCTTTTGGCAAGCTCATCTTTGGTCAGCCTGTTTGTATCGTTCGTGCTATTCATAATTTGATATGGGTATGGTTTCCGTCCCCTCATTTTTCCTCACCGCCTTTTGCCCTGTCCACGTTTCAAATCTTTTAATGATTACATCACAATATTTTTCGTCAAGTTCCATAGTGTAGCAAATTCTATTTAGTTGCTCACACGCGATCAGTGTCGAGCCGCTGCCGCCAAATGGATCAAGGACGATATTACCTTCCTTGCTCGAATTTGCGATCAGGTATCCGCACAGTCCGATCGGTTTCATGGTTGGGTGTTCTCCGCTCCGTTGTGGCTTATCGAACCGTATCAATGTGGTTTGCTTTCTGTCCGCATACCAAGAATGACTTGCCCCATCTTTCCATCCGTAAAGGATAGGCTCATGCTGCCACTGGTAGTCCTGCCTGCCCATCACCATCGAGCTTTTCACCCACACCAGACATTGCCTCAGTTGATAGCCTGCCATTCTGAAGGCACTCCTGAAGTTATAGCCCTCGCTGTCGGCGTGGAATACATAAATAGCCGCGCCTTTCTTGGAATGCTCATTCATGCGCATAAAGGCGTCTGTCAAGAACTCCAGAAACTGCTCATCTTTCATTTTATCGTTTGATATTTTCAGCTTGTCTTTTGTCCCGCCCTGATAGTCAACGTTATACGGAGGATCGGTCAATACCAGGTCAGCTTCCTGTTTATCCATTAACTTGGAAATATCATTGCATGACGCACTGTCGCCACACAGCAATCTGTGATTGCCAAGCAGCCATATATCGCCCGGTTTTGTGACCGGTATTTCAATTTCCTCCAGCGCTTTTTCAACATCAAAGCCGTCCTCTTCTATTTCCTTTTGCATGTCCTCAAATCCATAGGGCTTCATGTCAAAGTCAGCATACTCCAATTCCCCGAGTTCTTTAGCCAGCAGATCCATGTCCCACTCGCTGTATTCCGCTGTCTTGTTGTCCGCAAGGCGATATGCCTTGACCTGTGCGTCTGTCAGGTCCCGCGCTTCCAAAACCGGCACTTCCGCTAGCCCAATCTTTATGGCGGCCTTGTACCGGGTGTGGCCCGCTATGATCACGCCGTTCTTGTCGACCACGATCGGCTGCCGAAACCCGAACTCTTTTATGCTTGCAGCTACCTTGTCAACGGACGCGTCATTTTTTCGCGGGTTCCTTTCATAAGGCCTTATATCCCCAATTGGGATGTTGTTAACTATCATAATTACCTCCCATAAGTGTTTAATAAATTACCTTTTTACATGTATATTTCTACTCTTTATAGTACCGAATTTGCCGCTTTGATCGCTCTTAAACTCAAGCATAAATGGCTTATCTGCGGGGTTTAATTGCATTTCCAATCCGGTTTTTTATGTCCAAAACTGCCTGAAAAAAATATTTAATAAATCGAAAAAATTCTGCGTGTAGTTACCCTTGCGGTTTTGCAAAACAGGTTTTCAGCTTTATGACCCCCCCCCACGGGTTAAAGTGCATAAATATTTTCTTCATGATTAAAGCAAATTACAGTATATACATATAATCATCCTGCTTTTGGTGACGAAGTGACGAAGCGGTGACGATGTGCGTCACCCTTTAAACCCGCTCTGCATAAGGGCTTGAAGGGTGTGGTGATGAAGTGACGATAATTCTGATTAATTTCTGAAAATCAATACTATAGAATTAATCGGAAAACAGCGTATTTTCGTCACTTCATCACCGGTAACATTGATCTACATACTCCGGCCCCACGTAATCATTCATTTTGATGACGACCCCTCTGAAGATTTTGCCTGTTTTACCATGCCCTGATTCAGCATGCCGTTCCATATCGCGGTTAAAATTCTTAAATGACATCTTCCTGTACCCGAATTGCCCGCACCAGACCTGATACCTTGTATAGACTTCTGACGCCAATATGCATGATCCGGTTTTCGATTCAAGGCATTCATCAACGAACGAGCCAACCAAATCAGATTCGCTTCTGTACGCGGCTGTAGCGGATTGTACAGACATAGGCGCAAATAATCCGGTACTTTTATACAGAAGACAACCCTCGATCATCCAGTTGAATATCCCGCTGGCGTTCTCCGGCTTTTTAAATTCGGATTCCAATCCTTTATCCTGCTCCTTATCTTCAAAATGCCGGTTGAATTCTATGATCTGCACCCGATCACTGGAAAACAATGTGTCGTCTGTTGTTGAAGGCAGATCGTTGCAATGCAGGAATAATTTGAAGGCGGGATAAAACCTGAAAAAGTTCTGGCGCATGAAACGTGCTGTGATCGGATCCACCCCTCCAGTAAGCTGCTTTAGCAGCCCGGCATCAAGACGCATAGACCGGTCGGGCTCGGCCACCGAAACAAAACGTTTTCCGGCCAGCATTGCGATATCCGGGCTTGGCGAGCTGCCGCCGGCTGCAAATTGCTTTTGCTCCAGTGTGTTCGCCTGGATCGAAGTCCCGTATTCCCCTAAAACATTCAGCAGCGCAGCCGTCAATGTTGATTTCCCGTTGTTGGTAGAACGGCCGTATAAAAAGAAGCACTTCTTTTCGATTGTGCTTCCTGTAAGGCTGTATCCTATTGTTTTCTGGAGATATCGTGCCTTTTCCGTATCCCCGTCCATGATCTCTGCGATAAATGCATCCCAGCGCTGACATCGCGCCTCAGGGTCATAGACCACATTGGTGGCTTTTGATATGAAATCTCCCGGCCCATGCGGCCTGAATTTAAATGTTTTCAGATCCAATGTGCCGTTTTTACAATTGAACAGATACGGGTTTTTGTCAAATTCGGTTATCAATATTGGATATATACTTCGTGCCGATACCAGCATTGCTTCCCTGGATTTATTAGAACTCAGTTTGGCAGCATATTTCATATATCTTGAGCGCTTGTCTTCATCTTTGATGTTCGCTGCGAAGATACTCATAAAGCGAACAAGATTTTTTGCCATTTCAGCTACTTGAAGGCCTCCCTCATCCATCTTCCATACCACACTATCATAAACATACCATGAGGCGGCCTGCTTTACATAACTGGTATGGCAACACTTTTTCGTACAGAAATTATAGGTTCTGTCCTTTAAATTCCTTGGGGCTAAGGTAGCCCAAGGAACTATGGATCCGAAAATTGTTAAACCAATTTACATAATCCGCAAG
>Ga0172371_10006712_pt1 | contig 16642 bp, 16 predicted proteins | sample Lak12m_FD_114543 | JGI IMG/M metagenome (GOLD analysis project Ga0172371, IMG submission 114543) | Freshwater microbial communities from Kabuno Bay, South-Kivu, Congo - kab_022012_12m | ecosystem: Environmental > Aquatic > Freshwater > Lake | place: Democratic Republic of the Congo: South-Kivu...
ATTATTTCAATATTTTTTTAATCTCATTCATCAGGTCGGCCGGAGTATGCTGGGCTTTAATGAAATAGCCGTCAGCGCCCGATTCCGTCCCCTTCTGCTGGTCTGTCTCTTGGCTCAGATTGGTTAATAATAAAACCGGAATTTTCTTAGTCGAACCGTCTGATTTGATCTCCCGCAAAATGGAAAAACCGTCGATCTCCGGCAAAATAATATCCAACAGAATCAAATCCGGCTGATCGCGTTTGGCAATCTCGATCGCCTCGCTGCCCTTATCAGTCACACTAACCTCATAACCCTCTTCTTCAAAACGCAATTTATACATCTCTACGATCATCGAGTCATCTTCGACTAGTAGGATTTTGATTTTCTTATCCGGCATAAATGAAAATGATTCTTAAATATTTGCAATCCGCTTCTTAATACCACTATCTTAGCAAACCGGACCAAATAAGTCAAAAATCAACCAACCGGGAAAAAGCCGAACCGTCGCTGGTCAAACCGATATCGCCATCCTCATCAGTGCGGAAAATCCGAGTGGACAATTGCTTCAGATAAAAAATCGTCCGATAACTCGGCAGGCCGTAAGTATTGCCGGCGCCGACGGAAATGATGGCGAACTTGGGCGACACGGCCGCCAAAAATTTCCGGTCGTTGGCATTGGCTGAGCCATGATGGCCGACTTTCAACACCTCGGCCGTTAAGGTTGATGATGACCGGCCGAGCAATGACTCTTCATCTTCCAAATCGCCCATATACAGAGCCGAACTCGAACCATAAACCAATTTGAAGGCAATCGAGCTGTTATTCAAGTTGGCAATCGTCCGCCCGTTCCAAGAAATTTGCGGCGCCAAGATGGCCAAATCAACTCCGTCAATCGCTATCGTCTCCGGCTGTTCGATAATATCAATGGGAATATTCTTTTCTTCCGCCAACTCGAGAAATTTTTCATATTCAGCCGTACTATAAACGACTCCGGTCATCAGGATCCGGCCGACTTCGTATCTTTTGAGCGTCTCCACCAAACCAACCAGGTGATCCGCATGCGGATGGGTCAGAATAACATACTCGATTTTACGATCAGTATAGGGCAGATACTCGCCCAGCTTCTGCACGACTTTATTATCCGGACCGCCATCGACTAGGATATCCTGGCCGCCGGGCGTGATTATCAGCGCCGCATCGCCCTGGCCAACATCGAAAAATACCAACTTAAGCCGGCCGGGCGTGGAACTGGCGACGGTAAAAGCATCCAAAACAGCGCCGGGATGAACCGGCGCCTGGTATAATCTGACGGCCGCCAACGCTGCGGCTATCAATAAAACGGCTAGTATTTTTTTATAATGCCTGATAATCACAAAAATAACTTATTGGATTTGATCATGATTAGCAATTCATAATCTACTGGGTATAAACCGTGATTTTTTCCGAATAACTGTTATTAGCGTTATTAATCTCGGTAATTTCACTCGGCTCATTGACTTTGGCAGTGAAATTCTTGCTGCCGGAAGCAATGAATTTGCCGGTATAAATTATCTCGAAGGTCTGGCCGGAAGCCAGCGGTTTGACGCTGGACGGATAATCGGCATGAGCAATGTTGGTCGTCACCCAATCCTGTCCGTTAAAAACGATATTCCTTAAGCCCAAATCGGACATCGCGCTGCCACCGGTATTTTTAATGACTAATTTTATTTGGACAGAACTGTTGACGATGATCTTAGCGGTCGGAAAAATAATGTCAGAGATAATGAAATCGGGACGTGTGGTTATCTCTTCGCCGCGGGAATAATTGAGATTATAAAGAACGCCCAGTTTATAATCAATGGCGCTGATCCTGCTGCTGTTGGACGCATAAACCATCGAGGTTGGAACATCCTTGATAATGGAACTGGTCTGAAAGCCGTTGGCTTTAAAGCCGTCGGCGGAAACCCGGCGTTTCTTGCCGGCGTCGATATACCAGATATCGGTCGACTTGGCATATTGGATCAAACTGCCATCCGGCAATTTGCCGTCGGAGGTGATGATACAAGAGTTATCCCTGACATAATCACTCTCAAAGGCGCTCTGGATCTTGATGACGCGAGTCGCCCAATCTGTACCGTAAAGCGCCCGGGTCTCGCATAAGACGCCGCCCGGCGTCACCGCGTAGGCCTTATTGCCATTGTCGAATTGGATCAAATTGGCGCCGGGCCGGGCAATGACATTTTTGCCGGAATCCAAGCTGTCGAATTCGTCCTGAGTAATCACCAGAATCCGCTGAGCGCTCCAGCCGCCGGAATACCAAGTCCAAAAAGTCGCTTCATTGGGAAATAAATGGCGCCTCAGATTGTCATCTACGATATAAATCGCCGGATAAGCGGCGGTCTTGATCAAATCGCCGGCCATCGGCGTGTAATCAACGGCCCAAGCCGGATTGCCAAGCCCCGTTGCCGCCAGCAAAATAATTCCGATGGTTAAAAAAAGTTTTTTCATATTTGTTTTGGATTTATGCTTGAATTATACCATAACTATAAAAACTCAACAAACAAAAAAGCCGTCCGGATCGCATCCGAACGGCTAAATTTTACACAAAGTACTGCTACCAATTGATCGGTTTGGACATCTCGGCCAATTTCATTACCGCCGAATTAAGGGTACCATTTTCTTCAGCATCGTCAATTAAACCATTTTCAATAGAAGAAAATCTGCCCAATTCATACATAACCTCGGCCATAGAACAGCGATTACTAACCGAATCGTAAATCTTCATCACATCCTGCTGAAACGGCCCATCCAATTTTTCAGCGCAAATCCCTAATGACCATATAAGCGGCACGCCAGTCGCAAGCAGATTACCCAATCCAGCCCAAAAACCAAAATATTGATCAGCCCGAGTGCCAATTCCTTGACTAGTGGCCAAACGATTTACAGCTATTTCAAGCGAACCATTAGATTCGCCAGCATTGATAATAGACACTTCAAACCTCGAAAACATGCCCGTATTATCCATGGCTTCATAAAGAGCCGCTTCGCCAGTAGAAAAAACTTCAGTAATAATCTGAATTCCATAATCAAACTCATCAGTATTCAATTCGAATCCAACCAATTCTCGTAATGCTCGAAGTGGCAACATGCCAGAATTAAGCATGGCCGCCAAGTTATGCCAAAACATTTGATATTGCGCTGCTCTTACCATTGTCATGGCCGTTCCTCCTGTGGTTGCCTGGTTGATGAAAAAAACAACTAAACCGATCAATTGTAATGAACTCGCATTAATCAAAAATCATTTTACTCTTTTTTATGAAATTTGTCAAGCGGCCGCGATTCAGCCAGCCGGCTAAAACGATATAATACAAAGCAACTACCGGCCAAGGAAAATCATCAATCGTAAAATAACCATAAGGCACGGCATGGAGCCATTCGGCCATTTTAAGCCAATAAGCCAAAAACAGCCAGCTCACCCAGCCCGATAATCGCCCCAAAGGCAGACAAACAGCCGCCACTGCTAAATTAAACAAGCCGTAAACGGTCAAAAAGGAAATGATCGGCAAAATCAGAACATTGGCGCCTAACGAGATCACCGATAATTTGCCGAAATAATACACCAAAAGTGGCAAAGTCGTGATTTGCGATCCCAACGTAGCGATCAAAATCTCTTTTGTCCGGAATAAGTCCGGATAGTCCTTAAACCGCGCCGCGATCAGCGGCGAAACATAACTCAAACCGCAAATCGCCAAAAACGACAACTGGAAACCGACATCGGCTAATAGAATGGCGGGATTAACCAGAATCATCAACGCGGCCGTCAAAACCAAGACATTGCCGACTCGGCTGGCGCGGCCGATCTTTTTGGCATACATGACCGCAAGCGCCATAATCGCCGAACGCACCGCCGAAGCCGGCGCGCCGACGAGCGCCACATAAAAAGCGATCATCAGAGCCATCGGCCAAAACGCCTTCGGCCGCGACCAACCTAATACCAATAATAACTCCAGCAAAACCACGGCGATAATGGCGATATGATCGCCGGAAATCGCGATAATATGAGTCAAACCAAGATCAGAGAACATTTGCGCGTACTTTTCCGGCAAGCCCCGGCCGTCACCCAAAAGAATACCTCGCAACAGCGAAACCTCCGGCTCGCTGATAGCGGCATTAAGCGACTGCAATAAATATTTCTTGAAATCAAAAAATAAGCCGACCGGCGACCAGCCGGCCGGAACCGCGGTATTGATATCGGCAAAACCGCAATAGACAAAAATGCCGCTCTTGGCCAGATAACGGCCGTAATCAAAGTCCTCGATCAAGCCGGGCGGTTTCAGAAAACACTTGATCTTAAGCTGATCGCCATAGTGATATTCCGGATACAGTGGCGCAGTGATCAGCGCCAAACCGGACACTTGCCTTATTTTTCCGGCTTGCCTCAACCCCTCGACCGCCACCGTCAATTTCTGGCCTCCCAAACGATTGTCAACCGTCCGAACCGCACCGAAAAATTCCTGCGTCGAGCTGACGTAATGGTAAATCTTCGACTGGTCGCCATAATCAGGCAAAGAAACGCCGTAGCGCCAAAAACCTAATAACAGGCAACAAGCGAAAATCAAACAGCATCGCCACAGCCGGTGGCGTTGGTCAAAAAATAAGCCAAGCGAGATAGCGCTAGCGCAAAAAAATAATAATAAGCAAAAAACCGCAACCGGCGGACAAATAAAAAAATTGCCGACGACGACGCCGGCAATAAATGACAACGAACAACAAAAAAACACCTTGGATTTTGACCGGCAAAAATCGAGCCAAAGCGTCTGCATGGCTGAAAATTATTTCTTTTTAACGCCAGTTTCGGCTTTTTTAGTTCCAACCGACCCGCCGGCCAGCCATTTCAAATACGCTTCGACAAAATCGTCGAATTCTCCGTTCAAAACCCGCTCAGTGTCATTGGTCTCATGATTGGTACGATGATCTTTGACTAGGCGATAGGGCTGCAAGACATAAGACCTGGCCTGATTGCCCCATTCGGCCTGACGATGCTCGCCTTTTATTTTTTGCAAATCCGACTCGGCTTGCTCTTCGTAATATTTAACCAATTTAGCTTTCAAAATCTTCAACGCCGTATTCTTGTTCTGCAATTGAGATCGTTCATTTTGGCACTTGACCGTGATGCCGCTGGGCAAATGAGTGATCCGCACCGCCGAATCAGTGGTATTGACCGACTGACCGCCATGGCCGCCGGCCCGAAACACGTCAATCTTCAAATCATCGTCTTTCAATTCAATTTGTCCCGCCTCTTCGATTTCCGGCAAGACCTCCACTAAAGCAAAAGAGGTGTGGCGCATTTTTTCAGCGTCATAGGGCGATATTCGGACCAAGCGATGAACGCCATTCTCGCTTTTGAGCCAGCCATAGGCGTGATTGCCGGCTATCTCCAAGGTGACGCTCTTAATGCCGGCCTCGGCGCCGGCCGTTTCATCCGCGATTTTCGCTTCAAAGCCGTGCCGTTCGCAAAAACGCAGATAAGACCGCAGCAATAAGCCGGCCCAGTCCATCGCGTCGACGCCGCCCGTGCCGGCATGGATGGATAAAATAGCATTGCCCTGATCATAACCGGCGGAAAAAAGGACTGAAAACTCCATCGTCCGGAATTGCCGTTCCAACCCGGACAACTTATCTCTTATTTCTTGCTCGTGCAAATCAATCTCGCCTGAATCAACAAAGATGCCGGCCAGTTCCGACAATTCCGCCGTCTCTTGGCGCAATTTCTCCCAAATTGAGATCTCCGTCTGCAGATTCTGCTGTTTACGGCTCAAGCCTTTCGCCCGATCCTGATCAGACCAAAAATCAGGAGCGTTCATTTCCCCTTCCAGGGACTTCAATTTTAGTTTCTTTTGGTCCAAGTCAAAGTAACCTCCAAGTGCCGTTAATCTTATCGGCAAGGACCTTGATTTGAGTTATTGTTTCATCCATAAGTTAATAGAAATAGAGAAATAAGAAATTAAGAAATAAAGGAATGGCATGGGCGCTAGAGTCCCAAACTTTTGACCAAGCTGGCGCTGGTTGCGAAGCCCTTGATAAAATCAGGAATATAAAACAAGGCCAGAATCGCCGGCAAAACGACCAGCGCGATCCAAATGCAAGAAACGATGATCCGCCATCGCATATACGACTTGATCCTGGCTATCTCTTCTTTTAAAATCTTGGTATCGGCCAGATTTTCCACCAGCATTTTTTTTATATCGTCATCAATATTAATATCAGCCATATTTTTATCTTATCTGATTAAGCATTTTTTAACCTGGCCGGCGGCCGCGGCCCGCATCACTTCCAACTCTTCGGCAGAAAACTGCCGGCCCCGGAACTTAGCGCCGGCCAATGGGACGTTTTGAGAATAATTCTGCAAATAATACAGCTTAGCCCCCTTAATGGCTTGCGCCATTTTTTTTACATCATCCAAGGTATGCAAATTCTTGACTAAAGTCGAACGGAATTCATAAGGCAAACCTGATTTCATAACCAACTTGATGCTATCGGCAACTTGGCCGGCCGGCACGCCGGCGAATTTCTGATAATCAACCAGCGGCCCCTTAAGATCCATGGCGATATAGTCGATCAACTGTTCACTAATCAAATGTTGCAAAGCATCGGCCGCCAAGCCGTTCGTATCCAATTTGATCGCATAGCCGATCCGCTTCATCTGCCTTAAAAAGTCAGGTAAATCCGCTTGCAGCAACGGCTCGCCGCCGCTGATGACCAAACCGTCGAGATACTTCTTGCGTTTTTTCAAAAAAACGGCGACTTCACGCTCATTATAAAGATTATCATCGCTAAGCAATTCCGGCAAGACCAATTTGTAATTATAGCAAAAAGGGCAGCGCATATTGCACCCGGCGGTGAAAATGATGGCTGCCAATTTTTGCGGATAATCCAACAAGGTTACGGGCTGAAGTCCTCCGATTTTCATATCTTCAAACAATGCGCCCCGGCATTATAAAACTGACGCTTCGCTTTGGCAAGCGCAACTTGACTCAAAATTGGCTCGATCGCTGAATTCCGACTGTTTGCCGGGATTCCACTGATCGACCGGCCGGATATAGCCGACTACGCGCGAATAAACCTCGCAGGGTTGCCTGAGATTCTCTTTGTTGTCACCTTCCATATTAATTATGAATTAAGAATAGTCCTTTTAATTGATCCGATAATCTTCAATAATTCTTCACAATCAATTGATATTGATCCGCCTTGTCTCTCAGTCAAATAATTTGTTTCTTTTAATAACTTTATCCAATATTCAGTTTCTCTGGCTTCTTTATATGCGATAGAAATTTTACAGGCAAATTCTTTTTTCGATTGGCTCTTGACTATTCTGATTGCAAAAAAAACTTTTTATTCCGATTAAACTTTCCTCCTTCATTCTTGATTATTAATTCATAATTCTTGATTATAAGGGCAATTTTTCCTTCTGCTCGCGGATATAACCGATTTCACCGTCGCAAATCGGGCAGAAACGCTGTTCGCCCGGCAGATAGCCGTGCTTGGGGCAGATTGAAAAAGTCGGGGTCAAGGTATAATAAGGCAAATGGAAATTCTCAGCGATTTTTCTGACCAAATTCTTAGTGCTGGCGATATCCGGCATCTTCTCGCCCAAAAAAACATGGACGACCGTGCCACCGGTGTATTTGATCTGCAAGCCATCCTGCTTCTCTAAAACATCAAAAATATCAGTGGAGTAATTGACGGGAAAATGCGAAGAATTGGTGTAATAAGGCGCGGCATTATTCAAACGATACTGCTGTTCATTGGCCACCGCAATATCAGGATAGAGCTCTTTGTCTTTTTTGGCGAAACGATACGTGGCGCCTTCGGCCGGCGTCGCCTCCAAATTATACATCTCATCGTCTTCCCCTTGGTATTGAGTCAAGCGCGAAAGCATGAAATCCATAATCTTCTCGGCGAATTCACCGCCCTCCTTGGAGGATAACGGCTTGCCCAGATAATTGACAACGGCCTCATTCATGCCGTTAATGCCGATGGTATTGAAATGATTGCGCCAGTACTCGCCGAAACGCTCTTTGATTTCCGATAAATAAAACCGAGCGTAAGGATACAAGCCCATTTCAGTGAAATCCTCCAACACTTCGCGTTTCAATTTAAGCGACTGGCGCGCCAGATCCATCACTTGGGACAAACGAGAGAAAAAAGCCGATTCATTGTCTTTGAATTGATAGCCGATCCGGGGCAGATTGATCGTAACCACGCCGATCGAACCAGTCAAAGGATTGGCGGCAAACAACCCGCCGCCGCGTTTCCTGAGTTCGCGGTTATCCAGCCGCAACCGGCAACACATCGAACGGGCGTCTTCCGCTTTCATATCGGAATTAACAAAATTGGCGAAATAAGGGATGCCGTATTTAGCAGTCATTTCCCAAACCGGATTCAAGGTCTCGTTATCCCAATTAAAGTCCTTACTGATATTATACGTCGGGATCGGAAAAGTGAAAACCCGCCCCTTGGCGTCGCCCTCCATCATGACTTCGGCAAAAGCGCGATTGATCAGATTCATCTCCAATTGGAATTCCTTGTAGGTCTCCGGCTGCGGCACGCCGCCGATAACCACCGGCTCGTTAGCCATCGTCGACGGACAGATCAAATCGAATGTTAAGTTAGTAAATGGCGTTTGGAATCCTACTCGAGTCGGCACATTCATATTAAAGACGAACTCCTGAAGACCCTGCTTGACTTGCTTATAATCCAAGCCCTCATAGCGGATGAAAGGCGCCATCAAGGTGTCAAAGTTGGCAAAGGCCTGGGCGCCGGCCGCTTCGCCCTGCAAAGTATAGAAAAAATTGACCACTTGGCCCAAAGCGGCGCGGAATCGCTTGGGCGGTTTGCTCTGCACCTTGCCCTCAACGCCGCAAAACCCGACCCTGATCAAGGTCTGCAGATCCCAACCGCAGCAATAAACCGCCAAAATCTGAAGATCATGGATATGCATGACGCCGTCATTGTGGGCATTCCTGATTTCCGGCGGATAAATCTTATTCAGCCAATAATGAGCCGAAACCGCTGAGGCGACATGATTATTCAATCCCTGCAAAGAATAGGCCATATTGGCATTTTCTTTGACCCGCCAATCCATTTTCTTCAGATAGCCCTCGATGATATCATTGGAATTCAGCAATTGTTTCAATTCCCTCAAACGGGCATGCTGTTCGCGATAAATAATGTAGGCCTTAGCCGCCTTGACTAAATCCTCTTTGATCATGACTTCTTCAACAATATCCTGGATTTCTTCAATGGCCGGAATTGATCGAGGGTGGAACTTATCATTAAGAACGCTGACAACCTGATCAGACAATTTCTGAGCTAACAGCTCATCGTCGCGCCCGACGGCTACAAGCGCCTTATAAATCGCCAAAGTAACCTTGGGTTGGCTGAATTCGACGATCTCACTGTTGCGTTTTTTGATTTGCGAAATTTTTGATTCCATAATTGCAAAGAGTGATTTTTACGCTAGCAACCGGAAATGGTCCTCCCCCTTAGAATCTAATTATACCCGCCCAAGACAACGTTGGCAAGGTGTATTTTTATTGGCTTTTTTAAAAAATAAATCATAGTTGTGGATAAAATTTTTTACCCCAAAAATCATTTAAAAAAATCAACCGCCCTAAGGGGCGGCTTGATCATGTTTGAGCTGTTTCTTTTGCTGATTACTTCATTTTTTTCCTGATAAAACTAGGTAATTCCAAATCATCATCGTCATCATCGTTTAAAGGTTCAATTGAAGATTTTTTAGGTAAAGAATGAGGATTGAAATCATCATTGATTGCCGGCGACTCATCCCGCGAGACCGCTTCAATCGGCTTGAATAAGCCGCCCTTCCGGATAATCGGCGGCACATCAAAGTCCTCCTCGCCGGCAGCCGACGAACTTCGGCTGCCTAAACTAAACAACGATTTTTTATTGCTTTCATTAAACGATCTGGACTTGATGACAACCGGTTTATTATCGCCGCCAACCGCCTTAGAACCGAATTTTGGCCCTTCATCATCATTTGCCGGACCCTTATCCACGAAAATATTATTAATCTTATCGCCCCAAGTGCTGCGTTCTCCTGATCTGGGCAGCTTTTTCATCGGTTCGCCGAAACCGGTCGCCACCAAAGTCACCCGAATGCGATCTTTCAGCGTCTCATCGATATTAGCGCCAAAAATAATCTTGGCATTCTCATCCGCGCCGGCCGTAATAATTGAAGCGATTTCATTAACCTCGCTCATTGCCAAATCAGAACTGCCGGAAATCACGAACAACACGCCCTGGGCGCCGTCAATGGACAAATCCAATAACGGCGAAGCCACGGCCGCCTTGGCTGCTTGGACAGCGCGATTTTCACCGGCGCCCTCGCCAATCGACATCAAGGCCGAGCCGGCGTCTTTCATAATCGCCTTGACATCGGCAAAATCGACATTAATCAGCGCCGGAATCGTAATGATTTCCGAAATGCCCTGGATACCTTGGCGCAAAATATCATCGACTTCTTTAAAGGCCTCCAAAAACGACGTTTTTTGATCGACAATCTGCCAGATTTTTTCATTAGGGATCGTAATGATGGCATCAACATTCGGCCGAAGGATTTCCAGGCCCTCGTCAGCAATCTTCATCCTCTGCTTGCCCTCAAAAGCAAACGGTTTAGTGACAACAGCCACTACCAGCGCTCCGGCTTCTTTAGCGATTTGAGCGATGACCGGCGAAGCTCCCGTTCCGGTGCCGCCGCCCAAGCCGCAAGTGATAAAAACCATATCCGAACCCTTCAAAATATCGCGGATCTCGCCGGCATTCTCCTGGGCCGAGGCCAAACCGACTGACGGATTCATGCCGGCGCCCAAGCCGCGCGTGATTTTCTGGCCGATATGGAACTTGGTCTTGGCCGTATTATGATGCAGGGCTTGCACATCGGTATTGACAGCAATAAAATCCACGCCGCGAATTTTAGTCGCAATCATGCGATTGACGGCCGATCCTCCAGAACCGCCAACGCCTACTACTTTTATTTTGGCGATGGTTTCGATATCCGGTTTTATTTCAGGCATAATTAATGATTAATTCCTTATTTTATTGCGAGAATTTGAAATTGTTCAAAAAAGTGACAAAAAAATTCAACAGATCCTGATTAAGGCCGGGCGCGGTCAAACTGATAGCATAAAGAGTGTCGGAGGTTTTGACATAAACAATGAATTGATCCAGATCGGCGGCCAATAACTTTTGCTGGCGGAAAATCACCGGATAACCGGAAATGACCGCGGCCGACGTCGAAGTGGCCACTTCAACTGACGGTCGGCCTTCCCAGCCGGTTTCATTGAGTTTATCCAAAGCAGTCAAATACTCAGTTAAGGTCTTGCCGCTTTTAACCCAATTGATATTAAGTTGGGTGCTGGTGACTTCAGGATTGCTCAGGATCAAATTATCCGGATTCTGCGTCAACTGCAGTTCATTTGGATATTTGAAAGATAACACGGCCGAATCGGGACTGGATGTCGAAACGGCCGGCAAACTGAAGGTCTGCCAATCGGCAATCGGGTCAACCGGAGCCGTTTGGCCGATCAAGCCGGCTTGATCGGCCGCTTGGCCGCCGGCTATCGCCGCGGCCTCAGCCGCCGCTAAATTTTCCCGCTCGGTTTTATTTTTCAAGTACTCGGTCGTAAAATAGGCGCCAACCGCCAAAACCAACAGCAACACCAGCGTAATGGCCGCCGCCGAAGACGACGAACTGCGAGAACGGCGACCAGCTCTCGATGGCAACTGAACCGAAGTCGAACCGACGACCGAAGGCGCGGCGGCCGGAACGCGACACGCCGTTTTCTTCAACTTCGGCCGAACGACTGGCGTTTCCATCATTTTAACCGACTGTTTCCTGGACATATGAGGGATGATTAAATATTATTTTGATTATCAAGCTATGGCAAAAGCGATTTGAAAATACTCCTGAAGCCGGAAATGACGGAATTCATCGCTTTCGTTCCGACCGGCCCGCGTCCGCCCGACTTATTAATCACCTGATTGCCCCAAAGCGCCAAACCGACGGCTGTCGTAAAAGACGGATCGGAAACCTTATCCAAAGAGGATACCAGATCATGCGGGTAGCCGACAATCGCCGGCAAATGCAAAGCGCGCTTGGCGACTTCGACAATGCCATCTAATTTAGCGCCGCCGCCGGTAATGACGGCGCCGGCCGGCAAACGTCCGGATTTATTAATCTTCTTAAGTTCTTTATCAACGTATTGGAAAATTTCTTCCACTCGAGCATCAATGACTTCCGCCACTTGTTTTTTGGAAAAATAACCTTCCTCAATCCCGCCCACGCCGGAAAATCTCATCTCATCATGACGTTTGAATTCCTTAGCCAGGCAGCTGCCCTCCCGCACTTTGATTTTTTCCGCCGTATCGATCGAAATCCTGAACAATAAATTAATATCGGAAGTGATATGATCGGAACCGATCGGGATGACGGCCGTATGCAGCAGATCGCCTTCTTCAAAAACCGCCAAAGAAGTGGTGCGGCCGCCCAAGTTGATCACGACAACGCCCAAATCTTTTTGACGATTGGTCAAAACGCTTTCCGAAGCGGCCAAAATCGACAAAACCAGATCATCAATTTCCAGACCGGTGCGATAGACGCAATTAGTCAGATTCTTGATTTGCGCCGATAACCCTTGGATAATCTGGGTCTCGACTTCCAAGCGGATGCCGGTCATACCGACCGGATCCTTGATCCCGACTTGCGAATCGACGGTAAAATTCCTGGGAATGACGTGAAGAATCTCATAGTTGGGCGGAGCCGAAACCGACTTCGCATTCTCGACCACTCGCTCCACGTCGGCCTCGCGAATTTCGCCGTTGACTTTGGAAACCGCTACCACGCCGCGGCTTTCCGCCGTAATGATATGATTGCCGCTGATGCCGACCCAAGCATGGCTAATGGCTTGGCCGACCATGCGTTCCGCTTTTTCCAAGACCGCCGAAATGGCGGAAATGGCATCATCAGCGTCCACGACCACGCCTTTGGAAATCCCCTTAGAGGGACCTTCCACAGCGCCGATGATCCTGATTTTAGCTTCGTTTCTCGGCCGTTCGCCCGTCACAATCCTGATGGCGGTTGAACCGATATCGAGCCCGGTGATAAGATGGTCTTTAAGCATGGTACTTGGCGGAGAATAACAACCGAAAATCAGCCGTTTGTCTCCAAGTTAAATTCTGTTAAATTATATCAAAAAACGATTTCCTTAGCAACCGCTGACTGAACAAAAAATGTGTTCAATCAATTTGGTTAGAGCCAAACCCGGCCAACGCTTTTTTTTCAAAATCAATCATCCGCCGTTCTTCCTGCCGACTGACGCCTTCATGCTCATAACCGACCAGATGCGCCAAACCATGGACCAATAAACGGCAAATCTCATAATCAACCGGCCAGCCGTTAACGCGCGCTTGGGATTTGGCCTGAGAAAGACAGATCAATACCTCGCCCAGATCTTCCGCTTCGCCCGGACCGACAAACTCGCTGTCACGTTCAGCGAAACTCAAGACATCGGTCGTTTTGTCCCGGCCCCGATAAGCGCGATTGAATTTCCTGATCGTCCGGCCATCGACAAAGGCCAAGGAAAAACTTTGCGGTTTCTTGATTTTAGCAGCCAGCGCAAAGAACCGGACGCATTTGTTGATCATCTTCGTGTCAATAGCCGATCGATTAGAATTGGAAATTTCGTAACGCAGCATAGCTATTGGCAAACTTTGGCAACTTCCCCCAGATCGCCGTTCCAACAGCTAATCTCGACGCAAATTTGGCCGGTCGGACAATCACTGTCCGCTTCGCAAGATCGCTCATAGCAGGTCTTTCTTAACGCCGCGCTCAAGCAAGAATTCTGGCCGCTGACCAATGGCCCGCAGGGTTCCTCATAACACAAATAACCTTGGCAAATCTGGCCGACGGAAGAAGACGCATCATTCTCCGACGAGACGGCTGCCGGAGTTATCAACTCAAAGGTCTTAATGACAGCTGCGAAAATCGCGGCATAACGCACCTCGGCCTGTTGGCCGGTCAAATATTCAAAAACATAAAACTTGGTTTTAGCCGAATCAGTCAAATAGGCCGTTAAGCCATTGGGTGTGTAAATCCCCGATAAAACCCCGGCTTCCGCCACTCGCAATTGGCTGACAATCGCTTCCGGATGATCCTGAAGATACCAGCCCAGCGCCGATTGGCCGAGCTGATTGTCACGGACGCTGATCCGGATAATCTCGCCCGTGGCGGCCGTAATCAAGGCCTGCCGGCTCTCGGCGACAAAAGCGGCCGACCACTCTTTGGGATAAAGGGTCTTGAAATTATCAGAACTGAAACTGGTAGTTAATGGCTTGATAAACGGCGACTCGCTCAACCGCGAATCTCCCGGCTTGGTCGGATTATAGCCACCAGCCACCTCGATGCCATCGCGATAATTGTCTCCGTCAGTATCGATATTGGTCGGCAAAGTTCCCAACAGTGACTCTTCAATATCGGATAAGCCGTCGCCGTCGGAATCCAAACTGGCTGAAAGCGCGGCCGGCGTTAAAACCGGAGTACTGGTCGGCGAAACGGCAATTTCCGCTTCGGTCGTAGTAGTGATAATTTCCTCGATACTGATCGCTTCAATCGGCGGCTGTTCAATTTCTATGGCCTCAACTTGCGGCGGGGCCAGGGCTGGAACCGCCGGAACCGGCTGGCTGTTCATAATGTCATAAATCAAATAACTGGCTGTCAATAAAATAACAGCAATCAAAATAATAGAAACAATCAGCCAGCCCTTGCCGCCTGTCTTCGATCCCTGCATAATGTATTTTTCCGGCATAATATAAACATCGGAAAAACCCCGCGGCGTTTCTGGAATAGCCGGCTCGACAGCCGGAGCCACTTTTTTTGATTTGAAAAACATATTTTAAGGTCTGACTAAATCTATTTTACGGCTGCGGCGCTTCATACAGTTTGGCATCGCCGGGACGCAAAGGATCATAGCCGTTAATCACTTCCTCGCCATCCTTGTAGGTATCACCGTCAGTGTCGGGATTCAACGGATCGCTCTTGTAAATCTTAATCTCCGCCCAATCAGTCAAACCGTCGCTGTCGGTATCAGCTTTAAGCGGATCAGTGCCCAATGATTTTTCTTCATCGTCAGTCAAGCCGTCGCCGTCAGAGTCAGCGACAGTTTCAGTTTCGGCCGTAGTGGTCGTCGGCGCGGCCGGGGTCTCGACTGTCGGAATAACGGCAGGGGCAGTCGTGGTTGGCGCGGGGACCTCGGCCTGATAAGCCGGTGCGGCCGGTTTAGCCATACTGGCCCAATAGCCATAGCCCCAAATCGCCGCTCCAACGCCGCCAATTACAACCAAAACAATAATGATAATCGTGATAATCTTGCCCCACGGCATCCCTCCGCCGCCGAACAAATCGGCTTCGGAAATGCGCGGGCCGGGTTGCTGATAAGCCGGAAAAGCCGCCGGCTGAGCCGCCGCATAACCGCCGGGTATCGGCGCCGGCCGATCAGTCGAAGCAAACATATCTTCGGTTTGAGAAGCGGAATTAGGCGCCGGCGCAAATTGATTGACTGGCGGCTGAAAAGCCGGCGGCGGCAAATTATTAGCAACCGGCGGAACATTAGCCGGCGGCGGCGGCATAAAGGGATTTTGCGGCTGGCCGAAAGGCAAATTCGACGGCGGCTGCGACGGGTTGGTGTTTTGTTCGAACATAGGAAGTTAAATTAAGATGAAAATCTTGCTAAAAGAATTAAAATTCGTTCCCAGCCAAAAACCGATTAAAACCTGCTTGAACAAAGGCCAAAAACTCGAGCCGATCGATGGCGCTTCGGCCTCGTAAGCTCCGGCGACTTGGGAATTGGCTGAGCCGCTCATAACCACTTTGGAGCAATACTCAAGCTCGGCCGAATCAAGTGTAATCTGGTAATCGCCGCTCTTTGACAAATCCAAAGTATGATTGGAACGACTGCAGAAATCAGCCGGCAAATTGATGTTAATATTTTGGCCGTCCGTCACATCAAAATTATTGATATTGGTCACTCGCCCGTCAATCTTGATAGTAATTTTCGGAGAAACAACACTACTGGGGGCCGTGAAAGCTGCCAAGTCAGGATAATCTGTTAATAAACATTCATCACCACTAGCATTAAACCCCCAAAACCATGTTCCTTTGGGTTGATGCCATTTGCCATCGGATTGATTTAATAAACAGCAATCTTTATTTCCCTTATCAGGAAAAACTACTGTTCCTACATTTGTTCCATTTTGATTACACTCTTTCCCAGGATTTTTATCCGTGCTTACCTTAACATAACAATAATCTTTGGATTTATTAACTTTATAACCCGGATTTAAACTGCCATCATTCTGGAAATACTCAGTTGGATTGGTCCGATTGCAGCAATATTCTTTATGATCAGCGCCGATAACACACACTTCTTTTACTGAAGTTGATTGGATATTGACTTTCAAACTTAATTGGCCGGATAAACGGCAATCAGCAGTAAAAGAATTATTATCTAGGTTAAGATTTATTGAACTGCTGGAATAATTATCGGCCGTACAAGTAAATTTACAAGAAGTATTGCAACCACTAGCGCTATTACCATTTAAATCG
>Ga0172371_10006714_pt1 | contig 16640 bp, 15 predicted proteins | sample Lak12m_FD_114543 | JGI IMG/M metagenome (GOLD analysis project Ga0172371, IMG submission 114543) | Freshwater microbial communities from Kabuno Bay, South-Kivu, Congo - kab_022012_12m | ecosystem: Environmental > Aquatic > Freshwater > Lake | place: Democratic Republic of the Congo: South-Kivu...
CTGTCCAGCACCGTACCCGCACCCACCAGCATTTCCTCGGGGCTGTATTTCTGTGTCAGCGCACGGATGATCCGGTCGGCCCCGGGAACGGTAAACGTGATCTCTATCCCCACGATCCCGGCCTTGATGCACGCCTCTGCGATTCGCATTGCCGTCTCTTCGCTTTCCGCACGAACCACCGCCACCACGCCGCAGTCCGTCAGTCTTTTCAATACTTCAGATTTTTCCATACTCTTCCCCTCTATCCGTTCAAAACATACCTGCACCGCCCGCCCTTCAGCACAGCAATGCAGTTTTCCACCGCCATCAGGCCCATCGCCTGTACAGCCTCGGCAGTATGCGCCCCGGTGTGCGGCGTCAGCACCACGCGTTCCAGCCCCAGCAGGGGTGAATCGGTCAAAGGTTCCTGTTCAAACGCGTCCAGTCCAATGCCGCCCAGCCGCCCGTCTCCAAGCGCCTTGGCAGCCGCCTTCTCATCGATCAGTCCGCCTCTTGCGGTGTTGATGATCACCGCACCTTTTCTCATCTTGCCGATGCGCTCTTCATCAATCATATGCCGGGTCTCATCGCTTAGAGGAACATGAAGCGAAATAAAATCGGAGGAGGATAATACTTCGTCAAGTTCGGCTTTTTTTATACCGTTTTCCTTTGCGAACGCATCATCAAAATACGGGTCGTATGCCTGTACTTTCATGCCGAAGGCAATGGCGCGTTTTGCCAGGTTCCTGCCGATCGCGCCCAGCCCCGCAATACCCAGTGTTTTGCCGTACAGCTCTGTGCCTTCGCTCCGGGGCCATTCGCCCCGTTCCACCGCTGTGTGCAGTTTCGGGATATTGCGCGCGGCACACAGCATCAGGCCGAAGGCAAGTTCGCATACCGCCACCGCATTCGCGCCCGGTGTATTGGCTACCAATATGCCCTTCTTCGTGCATGCCGGAATATCCACCCTGTCCACGCCCGCCCCGTAGCGGGAAATCACCTTCACGCTCGCAGGCATGCTTGCGACTACATCGGCCGATATATAATCCACTCCGGCGATATATCCGTCCGCGCCCGCAAGGCGTTCCAATATTTCCTCTCCCTTGAGCGGCCGTCCCAGGTCATTATAATTAACTTCCTCCGCAAATGCCTCGATCATCTCTTTGGCTTTCGCGTTGTCCGGCTTCAAAAACGATGTAGGCGTTACGAGTATCTTCAATTTAGCCTCACTTCCATTTGGGATTGTCCACGATCTGCGGCTTCCCGTCCGCTTCAACCAGCAGCTTTCGGTATCCCTTGGTTTCGATTGTGCCGTAATCATGCCCTGCATCCCCGCGGAAACAGAAGAAGGTCAGCAGCGGCTCGCTTTTATCCACATTTATGCTGCGGTGCGCATACCGCGGCGGAACATATACCATTTTCCCGGCCGTAAGTTCGTGCGCGGACCAGTCGCCTTCCGGGTTCTCCAAAAGCATGTATCCGTGGCCGCCCATGCAATAATACACTTCCCCCGTCTCCAGGATGGTGTGGAAATGCCCCTTTGTCATGAAATACTCGCCGGCCACCTTTCCCGGATACGTTATGCTGCATCCGAAAGCCAGGTCCCCCGCCGTCTCGGGTGCTCCGATCTCATGAAACTCATATACAAGCTCGTCGTCCCTGGCGATCATCTCTTCCAGCGCTGCCTCGTCCGCGAACATGCCCCGCATGTTGCTCAAAAGCCGCTGCGACATCGCTTTCTTCGATGAAAAGCCCGTCCTGAAATCAAAATCGATCGTAAATCCCCTTGCCCAATCCAGCGGGTCTGCTCCCACATTAAAATCCGCCATATTCTCTCTCCTCTCTTATCATACCCTGCAATATTTCAGCGCGCGTTGAACTTCGCCGCTATTTTATCCAGCCGCTCCAATATTTCCCCCTCGATCTCAACGTCGAAAACCTCGCCGATCACCTGCGTCCAGCCGAAGATGAAATATTTCCAGCCGTCTTCAATTACCAGGCTGCGCTTTTCCTTCTGCGCTTCGGCCTGGTGCAAAAACAGCAGGTCCCCGCGGTAATTGATCTCCCATACCAGCGCTTTCTCCGGAAATACGGCTTTGCTGGTCAGCGGAGATCCCGGCCGGTCCTTCCCCAGCCCGGTCGCGTTGATAATCAGGGACCCCGGCCCCATCCTGTGCATCACCGCATCGTTCTGGCCTTCATCCGGCGTCAGGCAGTATTCAAACTCGATGCCCCCCGGATCAAGTTCCGCGTTAATCCGCTCGATCTCATCCAGCCGCGGCTTGCTCCGGTTCGCGATCACGATCTTCGACGGGTAATTTCCCTCGAATTCCTTGCGCATCAGGTAAGAGCACATCGCGATCGCGCTCCCCCCCGCGCCCATAATCATCACGCCCGCATCCCGGTGCTCCGCCCAGTAGTTTTTGGGCACGAACTGTTCCAGGGACAGCCCCGACGATATCGGGTCCTTTGCGTGTCCCCGCAGCTTGGCGCCGCGCTTGGATATGGAGGACATCTCCCCGAACATCAGTGCGTACGGGTCAAGATACTCAAACATGTCTTTCGTTGCGTTGTACAGGTCTATCTTGTGCGTGGTCACCAGCGCCCCCCTCGATAGCGGGTCTCTCTTGATAAATTCCACCACCCGCCGGTAGACTTCCGGTTCCGCGTGGATCTCGATATCGATCCCCTTCATTACCGTGTCCTTCAGTCCCAGCGCCTTTGCCCATTCCGGAAATACCTTCATGATAGACGATTTCCCCGTCGTCACCCCGATGAAATACATCGTCGGCTCCGTCGCCCTTGTCAGCTCCTGCATCTCTTTTTCTCCTTCAACTATTTATTGTCAGCGCTCTGCGCGCATTCAAAGACTGCATCTTCTTTATCTGGATTTCACCTGCGCCCGCCGCTTTAAGCTGCGGAATAAATTCTGTAAGGATATAATCCAGCCCCATCTCCGCCCCATACGCCTTCAGGCGGGCGTTGGTGGTATCCAGGCTTAACAACAGCTGGCCTTCGTACCCCGCTTCCAACATATGAATAATCAGTTCAATTTCCTGACGGTTGCTTATGTATTTCGGACGGTTTATGGTATCGTACTCCAGAAAGGCGCCCGTATCCAAGACTTCCTTATGATACGCAAAATCATATCTGGCCCTGTCCAGGTGGCAAATCAGCAGCCGGCCCGGCGATATGCCTTTCTTTCCAAAGAATTCCACCACCTCCAGCGCATCCGCGCCCTGCTCAATATGGCACAGCACGGGCATTCCCGTCTTTGCCGCCGCGTCTGCCGCCGCGGTAAAAAGCTTGGTATAGGTGCCGTCCATGTATATCCCGCCGGTATCCACGGCAGTCTTAATGATTCCCGCTCTGGCGGAAAGTTTCCTGCCCCCGTCCGTTTTTGAGGAGAGCATGCCCTCCTCGAACTCGGAAATAAAAAACTCTGTTATTTGCCTTTCGCCTTTTTTATGGATATATGCGTCCGTCTCATAAAACGCCGTCCTGTAGAAACCAGTTGATGCCACAATATGCACGCAGCTTTTCTCGGATGCCGCCTTAAGGTTCTCTGCCATCCTTCCCGCGTACACGGGCTGCGCATCCACAATAAGGCTTCCGCCCGCCTCCCGGTAGCGAACCAGTTCTTCCGTGGATTTTTGCAAATCGTCCATGTAAAGAACCTTGGCCATTTCGTATGGCTTTCCCATTTCAATGAACAGATGTTCGTGGCACTGGCATACGCCCGGGGCATCGCATGCAATATCCCCTAAAACGGTTCGGATCGTTCCTTCCATCTTATTGTGTCCGCCTAAAACAAAATAACGTTTTTAAGTCCTTTTGCCTGCCCCGCATAATCAAAAGCCTTCAGGATGTCATCAATCCCAAACCGTGCCGTTACAAGGCTTTTCACATCCACCAGTCCGTCCGCAATAAACTCCAGCGTCTTTCGGAAATGGCAGATATTCGCCCGGGTGGAACCCGTAATAAACAGTTCCCTATAGTGGATAATATTGGTATCAATCGCGACCGGCTGTTTGTTTGCAGGAACGCCGCCGAAATAGAGTATCCTGCCTCCGTATTCCATCAGAGGCAGCATGGCAGCGTGTACCGCCGGCGAGGGGCAGGCTGCAACCGCAACGTCCAGTCCCCTTCCGTCCGTTTCCTTAAATACAAAACCGGCAAGATCGTCGCCATGGTAGGTCTTCATACCATGTACAATGGCAGCACTTTCGTCAAGCCGCTCTTTGGACAGGTCGTTCATCATCACCTTGGCGGCGCCGGCCATCTTGGCCAGCTGCGCATGCATGATACCGATAGGACCGCTGCCCACAACCAGAACAAAATCTCCGGGCCGCACATCGCATTTTAAAAATCCGTTGTAAACGCAGGAGAGCGGTTCGTTCACCGCCGCCTCTTCAGGGGAAACCCCTTCAGGGATAACAATCAGGTTGCCGTGTGTTAAAGCTTCTTTCGGGACCCTTATATATTCCGCAAAGGCGCCGTCCATGTTGATGCCGAACGCCCTGTAATCGCTGCACAGGTGAAAATCTCCCCGCACGCATTTATCACAGATGCCGCAGCCTATATTGGGCGCCATCGCAAGCTGCATGCCTTCCCGGTAAAAGGAAACATTTGCCCCCACCTTTGCAACGGTGGCGGCAAATTCATGCCCCAGTACCAGCGGATGATCCGCATCCACGCCTTTGTATCCGTTCTGCCACATGCGCACGTCCGTGCCGCAGATGGCGGCGGCGTCTGTCTTTAAAAGAATTTCATCGTCCGAAATGGACGGGACCGGTACTTCGTCCAGCCTTATGTCATTGGGACCGTATAATCTCAAACTCTTCACAATGCTTAACTCCTTACAGCTCTATCAGTTTTTTTTGCGAAATAGATTCATTCCCGGTTTCAACTACACGGACGGCCATTTTTCCGTCCATTCCCGTTACCTTAGGCTCAGCATCGTCCAATATGCAATGGATGAACTGGATATCTTCTTCCAGATACGCTTCCTTAAAGAGTGTCATCCAGCTTGTAATAAAAGGTGTGGATGTGCCGTTTTCCACGGTGGTGCATTTTAAGAACTGTGCGTCGGTCCGTCCCACCTGCAGAACGCCTTTCGTTCCCACAATCTCCACCTTGGCGTCATACCCGTACTGCACATAGGCCGCCCCGTCGATACTGTACTGGATGCCGTTTTCCATCACGCCGTTCATAACCATATTATCATAGTAATCCGGGTATTCTTCCGCTATTTCCCTGTTGCGGAAATTGCCGCCTGTTGCAAAAACAGTTTTAAATTCGCTGTTCGCCAGCCATCGCACGCAGTCGATGTCGTGGCTGTTGAGTTCGGCCAGGATCCCGTTTGATTTTTTGATATCAAACATCCAGGGCCGGGGTTTTGAAGGCCCTCTTGTGCAGGAGCGGATCATTACAATATCGCCGATTGCTCCCGCGTCAAGCATTTCCTTTGCGCGTATAAAACTTTCGTCGTGCCGCCGCATAAAACCGATCTGCAGCTTCACACCGTTCATCTCGCATGCGCGGATCATTTCTTCGCATTCTTCCTCGTTCATCGCCATGGGCTTCTCACAGAAGATATGCTTGCCTGCATTTGCGCACTCCACCACGATCTGCCTGTGCAAATTGGTGGGGGCAACTACGACGACAGCTCCAATCTCATCATTTTTCAGGATACTTCTGTAATCGGTAAAAAAGGGAATGCCCCCCAGTTCGTCAGCAGCGGCTTTAGCGGTTTCCTCCACCGCATCAACCACCGCCGCCATATAAGCGCCGTTTACCTTGTTTTTATAATTATTTGCGTGGATCATTCCGGCCCTGCCGGCGCCGATCAGGCAGATTCCGATTCTCTCACCCTGCATTTTAAAAACTCCTAAAATGATTTGCCCACCATAAAGCCTTTTTTCTTTACGCCGACGGAGTATTTTACCTCTGCGGTTTAAAAAAAAAGATATATAATGTATTATCATTATATATCATTTCATTATTGTTTTTCAAGTATTATTATCATTTATTTTCACTTTTTTCAATTTCACATACTTCCACTTCCAGCCCTTCGGCCACCAGTAGGTCGATATATTCCCTGTCTGCCCCTGAATCCGTAATTAAAAGGTCTATCTGGTTTAAGGCTGCAAACCGGACAAAGGTTGATTTGTCCAGCTTACTGCTGTCAGCCATAAGTATCACTTCGTCAGCCAGATCAATCAGAACGGACTTCACGCCCGCCATGTCAATGGTAGGCGTGGAGATGCCTTTTTTAATACTTAATCCGTTGGCGGCCAGGAATGTTTTATCAACGTTTAAGTCCTTGATTGTATCAATCGCTTTTTTACCGGTTGTACAGTGAAAATTTCTGCGGACCGCCCCGCCCGCAATAATTATGTTCGCATGCGAATTGCGTTCCAGAAAGGCCGCTATCTGCAGGTCGTTGGTCACTACCGTCAGTTTTTGGAAATCAACCAGCAGTTTGGCCAGTTCAAAGGTGGTTGTTCCGGTATCCAGCGCAATGGTATCCCCTTCGTTGATGCATTGAAGCGCAAGTTTGGCGATCGCCTTTTTTTCCTCAATATATTCTATTTCCTTTTGGTAAGAATTCGGTTCGTAGTTCGCCTTCCGGTTGCTGATCGCGCCTCCGTGTGTTCGTTTTAAAAATCCGCTCTCTTCCAATTCTCGCAGATCGTTCCGTATGGTGGCCGGGGAAACGGAAAATTCATTGCATAGATTGGCTACTGTGGTTTTATAATTCTTGTTTACCAGGTCGACGATCATATGTTTGCGTTCTTCCGCAAAAATTCCTTCTTCTTTTTTTGTTGCCATTGTATTCCCCTACTTTTTCCCTTATTTTTTACTTTGGACATTCTTATTTCCGACGCCCTTGCAGCGCGTTCCCTCCGGAGGATACGGCTTCAGCAGATCCGGCGAATGGTCAATCGTTTATTGTTGTTTGTTATTCTATTATTCTATTTCATCAATTTTCGCTTGTCAATACGGCCTTTTTTTCGTCCGCAATCTGCAATATATTTCAATGTCCTTCCCGTCAGCCGATTTCGGAGACTTTCACCTTCCGTCCTTCGGCCGCCGACTTCTGTGCGGCTTCAAGCACCCGCATAATGCGCACGCCATCCCTGAAATCGGGCGATATTTTCGTCCCTTTTTCAAGCGCTGTCAGATAATCGTACGCGGCATTCACAAAGGTGGTTTCATATCCCACAATGTGTCCCGGAGCCCACCAGTTCCCGGTATACGGATGCGATCCGTATGTCACGATAATGTCACGGAACCCCTGCTCGCTCTGGCTGTCTTCGAGGTTCATATACAGAAGTTCGTTCATGCGTTCCAGGTTCCATACCAGGCTTCCCTTGGACCCGTAAATTTCAAAAGTATTCTGGTTGCGTCTGCCTCCCGCAAAACGCGACGTATCGCAGGACCCAAGCGTATTTTTTCCCTCAAAGTCAATGATCATAAAACTCGCGTCGTCAATGGTTACCCGTCCTTTTTCGGCGGAAGCGTCGCTGCCTGCCGTAAAGGTGGCCGCGCCTGCGCCGGGCAGAGGACGTTCCTTGACAAACGTGCGCTCTTCCATATAAACGCTTTCGATTTCTCCCACCAGGAACCGGGCAAGGTCGAGGGAGTGGGAACCAAGGTCAAAAAGCGGTCCGCCGCCCGCGAACTCCTTCTTCAGGTGCCAGGTCAGGGGAAAGTTCGGATCCATAATCCAGTCCTGCAGATACGAGCCCCTGAAATGGTATATCTCGCCTATCTTTCCTTCCTCAATCAGCCGCTTTGCAAAACTCACCGCAGGCACCCGCCTGTAGTTGTGGTTCAGATAATGAAGCACTCCCGCCTTACGGCAGGCCTGTTCCATCTCTTTCGCATCCCCGTATGTCAGGCAGCAGGGCTTCTCGCAAAAAATATTCTTTCCCTTTTCAGCGGCATAAACCGCCATATCCTTATGCGCCAGCGTCGGCGCAACTATATCAACAACGTCAATATCATCCCTGTCGATCACCTTGTGCCAGTCCAGGGAATATTCTCCATATCCCCACCGTTCCGCGAACTGCCGGGTGTCATTTTCGTCCGTTCCGAAGGAAACTTTTAAAACAGGCTCAAACTCCGTATCGAATATTTTCCCGACGGTCCGCCACATATGGCTGTGTACCTTGCCCATAAAGCCGGTCCCCATCATTGCAATATTAAGTTTTTTCTTCATAATTTCAAAACCTCCTTACGAAAGCGAATTCACAATCTTTTTCAGTCCGGCGACGCTGCGTTCCACCGCCTCGTTCTCGCGGCCCTTCCAGACGGAATGCGGATGGTCGATCTCAACCGCCAGGAAACCGGTAAAGTTCTGTTTGTTTAAAATATTCGCCAGCGTCTGGTTGTCAATCAGCCCCTGTCCAACCGGCACGCCGGAGAAGAAGAACCAGTCGGTCGGCCTGGCCTCCTGCATGTTTACCTGCAGGTCCTTCAAATGGACGGCCAGCACATACGGCGCCAAAATCTCCATCCCGCGGATGGGGTCGTCCAAAAGGCGGAGGAAATTGCCCGTATCAAAATTCACACCGAAATTCGGCGAATTCACATTTGCAAGAAGCTGCATGATCTCGTCCGCCGTATAGTCGATATGGTTCTCCACCGCCAGCTTGATACCATAGTCTTCTGCTATTTTTATGGCTTCCTTGAACTGTTTGGTCAAGGCTTCTATCTGCGGTCCGTGCGGCTCATGCCTGAACATGAGGGAAGAACCTGTCACGCGCATCACGTCCGCGCCGATCAGCTTTGCCTTCGGGATGCAGCTTTTCATCTCGGCAAAAGCGTCGGGGTTTTTCCCCCGTTCCAGCCCGTCGGGATGCCCCCAGGCGAACACGCGGTCAAATCCGTATTCGTCAATCTGCGCCTTCAAATCCTTCATATACGAATCCTCCAGCGTTTTAAAAAAGCAGGATTCCAGGGAAACACCGTCCACGCCCAGCCCCTTTGCCCTCTTAAGAAACTCTTCCATCGTCATCTTCTTTGCAGGCGCATCCTGGTCGGGATAAACTTCCCCGAAATACCGGTGATAGCAGTAACTGTCGATTCCAATTTTCATTACCTTCTCCTCCTTATTGTTTCAATGCTTTTTTGGTTGCTGCTCCTAAAGCACTTTCGCTTCAAATCCGAACACCTTCGCCAGCTGCAGCAGTTCCGTTTTTTTATTACCGGCCACAATCAGCGAATGGTGGGAGCAAAGCGCGTCCATCACCGCCTGCCCGTCCCGGTAGCGTATCAGCGCGCCGTTGCGGCAGTCGGATCCCGGATACTGTACATAATCCTCAATCTCGGCCTCAATAATGCTCAGGCGTTTGAAATCGGGATAGATCTTCGCAAGGGTAACCGGGCCTTCCGGTAGCCGGCAGTCCACTGCAACCGCATTTTCGTTCACAATTTCCAGCACCTTGGGGCAGAGTTTCCATTGCGAGCAGAAGGACGGGGGTGTAAGCCCGAAATACCCGCAGTGCACGCCCAGTGCATGGTTGTCCGGGTCTTTTATATCCGGGAACTTGTCAATCTTCTCATGCGCCAGCGCCGCCATCCCCACCAGGAAGGGGTACAGGTTGGTCATCATCACGGGCGCCTTTAAGGACCGGTACAGTATAAAGGTGCTGAGCAGCGTCAGGGTGTCTCCCTCGCACGCCCAGATAATGTCGTCTTTTTCAAATATCATGTTCCACGCCAGGCAGGGCGTGGTGTCAGAGTTGAAGGATTCATTCAGGCAGTTTGCGCCCACGCCGTCCACGCCGCCGATCTCGGCAATCACTTCCTTCACCGCCACATATATCTTAACGGCCTTCAGGTAGTTCTCCTCGGGGAGTTCGTCTGAAATATTTATGTCCCAGCCGCGGCAGGCTTCCCTCGCTTCGGCATCCGGGATCTTGCGCGCCCGCTCGTTGAGTTCCTTCCAGCTCCTGTAGATCATCTTGACGCCGAAGGCCTTTTCCATCCGTTCCGTGCATTCCTTTTCCCACCAGTAAAAACGCTTAAAAATATACGCCTGCATGCCCTCGCCCGGGCTGTCCTGGAAGGTCAGGAACTTCGCGCCGCTCTTCAGCTTCTGTTTGGCCGCAATCGCGCGGATAATGACTTTTGCAAGCTCGATATTATAGGGTGAAAACACGTTCTGCCCTTTTTCCCGCAGGTAGGTGACAATTTCCCAGTCCCACATCTCCACCGTCCCAAACCGGGAAGTAAGGACGACCATGGGCAGGCCTATCTTTTTCAGGTTGTCCGCTTCTTTGAACGCCGCGCCGATCAGCTGCGGAAAAACCACCGCATCGGCAGCGGGGATTTTCTGTCCCACGCAGACAGGCTCCAAAAATTCGGCCACATCACCGTAAAATTCCTTCAGGCGTCCAATCTGCTGCTCAAACTCTCCCTTTTCCCTGTCGTTTGCGGCGGCAAAGTAGAGTGGTAAAAGGCGTGCTTTCATTGTGCTCTCTCCTTTATTATTTTGTTTCTTATTGGAATTCAATATTATCTGCTAATATTATAACACTATGTAACAACTAATAATAGTAAATAATAATAAATTTTAAATTTTTTTTCTTGATTGATATGCATTCCGTTTATTATTGCCGGTATGCGCATAAGAAAACCGCCGCTTTCCCTTCTTTCCAATAAAAGAGCGTTTATGATACAATTATAACAGGCATAACTTAAAAAATCAGCGGCCGCAACGGATAGTTGCGTAATTGAAAACCAGAATGGGTGGCGCAACCGCCCCCCTATCCTTTATGATTTTACTATCAAAGAAAGTTTTTAAAGGAGAGATATCATATGAATATTGAAATCGCAAACAGGCTGGTGCAGCTTCGGAAGATGAACGGCCTGTCCCAGGAAGAACTGGCGGAAAAACTGGGCATTAGCAGGCAGGCCGTTTCCAAATGGGAACGGGCCGAATCCAGCCCGGATACGGACAATCTGATCAGTATCGCCAAGCTCTACAATGTTTCGCTGGACGAGCTCCTGAAGACGGATGAAGACCCCGATTCCCTGCGCGCCCGCTCGCGTGAAAAGGATGAAGAGGAAAAGCACAGGGGGAAAAAAGGGCCCCTCTACAAATTTCCCTATGCAGTGGCGGCAGTCATCCTGTTCTTTCTGATCGGGTTTTTCTTTAAAGGCTTTGCATATGCCTGGCTTATTTTCCTCACCATTCCGCTCTACTATGGGATCGCAGCCATTTTCAGCAAAAAAGGCTGATGCAAGAAAAACAACCGGTTAATAAATGTTCAAAAGGCCCCGCCGCATGCCGGAGGGGCCTTTTCCTTGCGATGGGTTTTTATAAAAACTGCTTCATCCATTTATTCAGGTATTCTATAAGCTCCGGGTCCACTGGTTTTTGCAAAGACTTTTTATAAATCTTTTTCATGTCCAGCAGGGACGGCGCTTCTTCCTGTTTTCTGAGCATGTGGTTCATATCCTTAATAATATGGTATTCAAACGGCGAACGGACAATTTCGCCCATCTTTTGCGCGCAAGCCGGTTCAACCTGCGTATCTTTGGATCCGGTTATGGCAAGAATCGGGCACCGGGCCGCCGCCAGCGCGCCGTCCACCACATAATTTTTATGCTCCCTGAACCATTTCCCGCTCATCTTCCGCCCGTTGAACGTATATACTTCCTTGTCGGAGGCCATGATCTTTGCATAGATTTTCTCATTCGCCTTTCTGGCCCTATTCTCATTGGCCAGAAGACGAAGGATAAACCCTTTCGGCCCCTTCAATGCCTTGATTTCACTGAATATCTGCTCCATCTGGTATTTGGAAGCGTCAAATGTCCCGCCTACAATACCCGCCAGCAACACCATCCCCGCAACCGCTTCCCGCTCGTTTAACGCCGGCGCCACCACGCAGCCTTCACTGTGCCCGATCAAAACAATCCTCTCCCCGTCCACTTCGGGCTGTTCCCGCAAAAATTCGAGCGCGCGCTGCGCGTCGTCCACAATATCCCAGAGTCCTGCTCTGTAAAAATCCCCTTCGCTCTCCCCGCAGCCGCGCTTGTCATAACGCAGCGCAACAAACCCCAGCCCCGCAAGGTCTTCCGCCAGATTTTTAAACAGGTTGATCGGGAAACCCTTAACGTTCTCGTTCCTGTCCAGGGGGCCGGATCCGTGAATAAAGAGGACGCCCGGGGCTTTTCCGGCAGGCCTCTCCGGTACGGTGAGGGTCCCTTTAAGCTTAAACATCCCTTCAATTTCAATTTCTCTGTCCTTCCATGCGTTTATCATATTTTAAAAACCTCCGTTAAAACATCAAAAAATTTACTTCTTTGCCTGCGGGATCACCATATTCGCCACCGTCCGCAGCGTCCGGCCGGGCAGGGGTTTATTGTCCAGCAGCTTTTTCAGCGCTTCTCCGCATGCGCGGGCATACTCCCCGTACTCTTCGTTCGTAGCATAAACGCTTGCCTGCCTGAATCCCAGCCCGTCTCTTCTCATATCGGCTGTCTCCTGCGCAAAATACTGCTCAAATTCGCCCAGAAGGTTCATCATATACATAAAAACAAACCTGAACTGTGCCTCTTTCGTTGCGCTTTCCATTTCCAGGCTTATATTTTCATCCAGGCCGCCGGGCAGGCAATAAGCCTTTTCCACCGCGCCCCTTACTTGGCGTTCTTCACGCACAGCGATCGCGCCGGCCGCCAGCAGTTTATTTATATGCCGGTACAGCGTCGCCTGCGGCACCTCGGGAATATGCTGGCTTATCTGTTGCGCCGTGCCCCCTTCCCCTATAAGCGCCTGTATAATGCGCATCCGCACCGGATGCAATAATATCCCGGACAGCGTTTCTTTCAAAATCTCATTCTCCTTGCATTGTTTTCATTTTTGATTATATTATCATATTTGATAATAGTCAAGTAAAAAATTTTAAATTTCTTAAAAATTCAGCTGCCGGCCTGCAGTATAAAAAACGTTATGTCGTCCCGCAGCCCGCCTCCCATTGTAAAGCTCCTGATTATTTTATCCATCAATTCAAAGAGCTCCGGGCAGCTTTTGTCATTGTTTTCCCCAAGCAATCTTTCAAGGCGGGCGGCCGTAAACGATTCCCCCGTTTTCCTGTTCCCAAGTTCGGTCAATCCGTCCGTATAGAAAAACACCCTCTCTCCGCTCTCCAGCCGTACGGTATTGTCTGTGTATTCGGCTTTAACAATATCCATAAGGTTGCAGATCGGCAGGCCTTTTATCTCCAGTTCCGATACTTCCCCGTTTTTTTTCACCAGAATCGGCTGTACGTTCAGGCCGGCGGACGCATACTCCAGTTCTCTGGTCCTGATATCGTAAATCGCATATAAAACCAAAATATAAACCTCATCCCTGAAACTCACTTTATTGAAAACCTCATAAAGGTGTTTCAGTACTTTGGAGGGTTTAATAATTTCGGTTCTGTTTTCATCCAGTTCCCTGGTTGTTTGGATGGTCTGGTTTAAAAACACCGTCAGCATCGCAGCCGGAACGCCGTGCCCGGATACGTCTCCTATATACATGCCGATTTTGTTTTCGTCAAGCCGGAACATGTTATAAAAATCCCCGCTGACCCGCTCGGCGGGATAATACTTTGCATAAAACGTTGCCTGGTCATTGTTGGGCAGTTTGTCGGGCAGGATCGCTTTCTGAATGTCGCGCGCATAATCAAGGTCTTCCAAAAGCTTGTGGTTCAGTTTGTTCAGTTCCCGGTTGGCCGCCTGCAGGTCTTTTGTGCGCACGGAGACAAGGCGGCTTAAATCGCCGCTGTATTCTTTCAGTTCGATTTGGGCGTTGTACAATGCAAGGTAAGGCCTTTCGATATACTGGATAAAAACAATCCTGAAAAAGATAAAATAAGAAATACTCTTATATACGTGGCCTATATAATTATATATGTCATAAACCGAACTGTAACTTACAAAGGCCGCTTCACTGAAAATGCCGATGGTAACCGCCACCGCAAAAAGAAGGTCAAGGTTGTCACGGTTTTTCACATACTGCCGCAAATATAAAATTCCCGCCAGGCACAGGAACGCAATAATAACATATTCAAGGATTCTTTTTATTTGGGTGATCCCCACTCCCTCCACATACATCGCCGGAACAAATCCGGGGAAATAAGTCACAACGGTTAAAACGGCAATGGATATCAAAACGGAAACAGCCAGAAAAACGTTGCGGTTCACTTTCGATTCCCTGTTTTGTCTGATCAGGCTTCCAAACGCGATCCCCGCGGAGCCGATAAGCCTTGCAATAATCCAGAAGGTTGTTGCCCTGTTTGAATCGGTGTTTGCAATAAGGAAATCCGGCATTCCCTGATAGCTGAGCGTATGGAATGTATCAATGACCGCCATGATAAGAAAGGCGTTTGCAATAAATAAACCCCTTAAATTATGGTTTTGCTTATATGCGTGGTACGGCAGGACAAAAACGCAGAAAGATATCACAATGCTGATAAATTCAAAAAGGATGTGCCAGGTAAGGTAATCCGAAACACTCATTACGCCGCTGAATGAAGGCTGCAGCAAATACAGGTTTTGAAAAAAAATCAAAGAAAATACAATGACCATCCCGAGCCATATGATCCGCTTATATTCAATCATGCCTTTTCTCAAATCATTTTGTTTCAAAAACAAACACCCAAAAAGAATATTCCCATCACGCAGGGCAGCAAAGCGTTTTGTGGGCTTAATTATGCGTAAACGCATCCGTTTAAAAGGGGCCATATATATTATACTATATTTTGGCAGCTTATTCCCAAAATTTTTAAGAATAAAAAACCGCCGTTTCTTCCCTATCCAAAACGGCGGGGTTTGATGCAATTTTATCAGTTTTTTGGCATTTCAAGTTGTTATCCTTTTGCCGTCCGGCAAAAAAGAAGGCCTTTTGATTATCATCAGCTCAACTCTGCAATCAACTCCTGCATGTAGCCTTTTATTTCTTCGGCCCATGTGCCGCCGCAGTATACTTCCCCGATTGCCTCAATGGTCACAAGCCCGTTGCCGATATAGTTTGAGCTCAGCAGGTCGTACATATAATCGATGCATTCCGCCTTGGACGAAAACGACTTGTAGCTCCCCCCCCCTTTCAGTCCGCCAAGGTTGTTTTGCGTTTGCGCCAGATTGCTTGTGCCGTACCCGCTCTCATAATTGATGATCGCAAGTATAAACAATGAATTGATGCCGTAATCCTGTTCCCCGTCGTAAAGCGCCCGCCCGAGTCCGCTCAGTGAGGACGAAAGTACGTCTTCCAGCGCATTCGGCGACAGGTTCGTTTCCTGCGTAACGTTGAGGGAAAGGGTCACCGCGCCGCCCCCGCCGCCGTATTCTATTGCGTCGTCGCTGTAGAGCATCTTCCTTGTTTGCCCGCCGATGATACCGTCTACATCCAGGTCGTTGGTTTCCTGGAATTCTTCCACCGCGGTTTTTACCGTCTCTGTAAAAGTGTCCGTAACGGTATTCAGGTAGTCCAGTTCATACAGGCGGTATATCATGTCCTCTACGTCCGGGCCTTGCGCGCCCAGACTTACTTCAAATTTCGGGGCGTCCGGGGACATCAGCATCGTATAGGTTTGCGATTCCAACAGGCCGTCCATGGTCAGCCCCGCCTGGCGCTGGAACCCGGTCACGGCCTGCGCTGTCATCGGGCCGTATAATTCGGTCGGCTCCGCGCCGTCCATATAACTCAAATCCATAAGCCTCTGCTGTATGGAAGCAACAATCGGGTCCGTCATGCCTTCCTTGAAAACAACGCCGCCCAGCGGATCGGTTTCGGAAGGTTCGGGGCTCGGCTGCGGAGAAGCCGGCTCGTCGGGCGGCTGTGCGGAGGCCAGTGCTGCATCGGGCGCAGCGGTGGTTTGGGGAGCGGCCGCCCCGCCTGTTTCGCTCGCCGCCGCTGCCTGCGGGGCAGCAGCGCCGCTGCCCTTTACAAAGGCGGATACGCACGCAAATGTTATGACTGCCGCGGCCGCAACGCAAATTAGAATAAGCGCCCTCGGCGGAACCCGCTTTATCGCGGCGGCTATCCGGCCCATCCGGTTGCCCGCGGAAAATCCGGTCCTTCTTTTATATCCTCTGTAACGTCTTATCGCCATAAAAATCCCATGGTTTCATCATTTTAAGCCGGCAGCTCTGGAACGGAAAAACAAAACAGGTAAATCACAAGCCCAGGCTGCCCGTCTTTAGGTCATTATATCAGAAAATATGCTGCTAGGGAATTGGTGAGATAATCCTATTATCGTCAATAATGAGAATTATCGTTCTCACGACTATTTACGCGGCAATAGATTTATGTTATTTGGAAAGTTGATTTTGAAAGCGATCGAAAAAGTGTATTATTGAGTCATGAAAAATCATTTTGTTATTTATAGTGTTTTACAAAAGAGTATTAAGTTACAGTAATACTAAGTAAAAAATCTCAATCCATTCTTATAAAACAAATATGATTCTTGACTTGGCTAAATATTGAATATAAATTTTTAATAAGTATATATCTATTTTGAACCGTTCATATTTTTATAGATATTTGGTATGGCAACACTTTTTCGTACAGAAATTATAGGTTCTGTCCTTTAAATTCCTTGGGGCTAAGGTAGCCCAAGGAACTATGGATCCGAAAATTGTTAAACCAATTTACATAATCCGCA
>Ga0172371_10006715_pt1 | contig 16639 bp, 17 predicted proteins | sample Lak12m_FD_114543 | JGI IMG/M metagenome (GOLD analysis project Ga0172371, IMG submission 114543) | Freshwater microbial communities from Kabuno Bay, South-Kivu, Congo - kab_022012_12m | ecosystem: Environmental > Aquatic > Freshwater > Lake | place: Democratic Republic of the Congo: South-Kivu...
CCCCTCGTCAATTGGTTGCCGACAATGTTGTTCGGCGAGTGAGAGAGGTTTCCACGGAGATGCCTCGGGGGGACAACTTTTCTGCAGAAAAGTTTTCCCCCGGTCCCCTTTTCCAAAGACTCCCAACATGTCGGCGGCTCCCGCTGGTCGCCGGAGCCGTGGGCTTGCATAAGCAGTGGCACCCACTCGACTGATACTGGTGGCTGTCGAGGCACCGGCTTGAGAGTTAGCCGTTCTCTTCGAAGAAAATCGGACAGTTATTTTGGCACTGGCTATGATCGTGCGAGCTTCGGTGCAACCCCTTCTAATCATTGACAGTAAAGCGCATTGCTCCGCTTGAGAACACAGGGAGAGGAACCCATGAACATTCTTACAATATCTAGGCTCGTTGGATCCTACGGCGATGAGATCGCTGCCCTGGTGGCAGATAAGATGGGGCTGGAGTTGATCGGCAGGAACGGCTTGCACGAGCTTGCACAGAGCTGTGATACCGAATACAAGGACGCGTGCGAGTTGTACGAGAGCGAGCACGGTCCGGGCTTTTTTGAGAGGTTCTTTTTTGATCGCCCCTCCTACAAGAGCCTCTTCGAAGCCCTTGCCTATGAACAGGCCAGCCGGGGAAACGTGGTGATAATCGGAAGGGGCCCGCAGATCGTGCTACGCAACGTTCCCGGAGTATTCAACGTCAGGATTGTTGCGCCCCTGGAAGCACGAATCGAGAGAACAAAGAAGCGCCACAACTGTTGGGACGAAGAGGCCGGGGAGTACATCCAGAGGTACGACCAGGAACGGGAAACGCTCATCCGCACGATCTTCGGGAAGCATCAGGAAGATTGGCCGGTCTACGACATGATCCTCAACACCTTGAAGTTCCCCGTCGAGGATGCCGCGGACATAATTGTCCATTCCATGGGAAAGCTCGCAGAGCCGGTAGACGAGGCCGCTGCCAGGGAAAAGCTCAAGAATCTTGCTCTTGGAAAGAGAATAGAGACCCTGCTCTGCAGAAAACTTTCGTCCGCAGTTGCCAGGAATGTGGAGATAGTCGCGGAGAGCGGCGGTGTGATAACCATCGCCGGCAGGATCGGTGAGAAGAGGGACAAGGAGAAGGTCGAGAAGCTGGTGAGCGGATACCCGGGCGTGACCAAGGTGGAGAATCAACTCAAGTATACGGAACTGTCGTACTGACGTGTTGTTGGAGATTACTGCAGATGACCCGGGCTGAGGAAGCCCTGAGTAAGATCGCCGAAGTCAGTATTCCATGAGGTTAGCGTCGTCGGGCAGGGATTCTTGTCCTCCAGGATTGGGGCTCACGCTGAAGGTGCATGACGGCAATGATGAGGAGTGTTTCACTCCTTGCTTGATAAATGACTCCATAGGGGAAGCGACGTGTACGGCAGCGTCGCGTCCTCTCGGAAATTCGGGACCAGGCTTCAGGATACCGGATGATTCTCTCGATTGTGGCACGAACCTCCTCAGAGAATTCAAGACCGAGCCCCTCTCGTTGGTCATTATAATACTCGACGGCCTCGATGAACTCTGCTCGGGCGGGTTCGAGAAACTCAACATTCATTTGGTCTCTGGACGGATTTGATCAAAAACCTGTTTGGCGGGAACAGTCTCGATTTCACCCTTGTCCAAGGCGTCGAGACGGTCTTCAGCCTCTCTTGCCCATAGCTCATCCACTCTCTTCCTGGCCTGAGAATCGAGACTCGATATCAGCCGATCCGCGATTTCTGCCCGTTCGGCCGGTGGAAGGGACAAAGCCTCTTCAAGCACCTCTGTTCCTCGGATTGACATGCCGATCACTCCTCTCTAAATGCTGATTTTACCACAGAGGGGATTTTGCGCAAATCCGTCCAACCGACGAGGCAGATTTCACTTGCCCGTCAACAATTCCTTGAGCTTATCGTGTTTCTTCTCTTCTGCGTAATTCAGGGCGGTCTTACCTTCGGGTGAAACTGCGTTCACATCCGCGCCGCCTGCCAAAAGAAGCTCCACCACTGAATCCCTGCCCTCGTACGCTGCAGACATGAGGGCTGAGAATCCCTTGGGGCTTTTCACGTTGACGTCCGCCTTTCGCTTGAGCAGCAATTTGATCGTCTCAGTCTCGCCTCTGATCGAAGCGTCTATCAAAGCGGTCATGCCCGAGTCGTTGAGAGCATTGGCGTCAGCTCCGTTGTCGAGAAGGATCTCCATGATGTCAATTCGGTCCTTGGAAGAAGCGAACATGAGAGGGGTTATGCCTTCTTTGGTCTTCGCGTTCACGTCCGCCCCTTTCTGAAGAAAGAGCCTGACCATTTCCGGTTTGGAACTCAGCGCGGCTTCCATCAACGGGGTCTTCCCGGAATTCGATTTGGCGTTTAGGTCCGCGCCCTTTTCCAGGAGAAGGCGAGCGATCTCCAGCTTGTCACGATTGGCTGCAAACATGAGCGCGGTTTCGCCGTCCTCGTACTTGGCATTTGCGTCCGCGCCCTTTTCCAGGAGCAATTTCGCCATGTCACCGTGGCCCTGGAAACAGGCTATCATGAGCGGGGTGCGCCCGCTGTTGTCCGCGGCGTTTACTTTTGCACCGCGGTCAATGAGAAACATCGCATCATCTATCCGGTTGCGAAAAACCGGCCACATGAGGGCAGTGACGCCATCCGACGCTCCTGCGTTTACGTCGGCCCCCTTTTCGAGCAATTGGCGCACCTTTGGCCAGTTTTCCTCCTTTGCAGCCTGAAGCATCTCCCGGTCCACTGCGCCCACGCTCCATGACATGTAGAACAGAAAAGCCGAGAAGGACAAGGCAATCACTATATATATCGGTTTATTCATTTCGTTTAGGCCTCTATGGTACCATACCCGAATAGGGAGCCACGGGCAAGGAATTGCTCGCAGCCTCGGGAAATGCTTGAAAACGAGACCGGAAATGTGCATAACACGGTCTTATCATACTTCGTTTTCCGGGCGGCGAATTGGCTGCGCAGGTCCCTCGACCGCCGCGTAGCCTGCTCTTAAACGCACATCGATATCGCTGCACGGTTGCGGACATTATTCTTGGAACCGGTACGGAATGCCTTGAGTGAGTCGGTCTGCCGGCGGGCGAAAGTGGATTCGCCTTTGCCCTTACCGTGATTCTGGTTTTCACCCTCACTCTAACCCTCTCCCCGCGTGAGACGGTTAGGGAGAGGGGCCGTCCCACTGAGGTAGATTTTCTAAACGGGTATATTTGCGCGCGGGCGCGTGAGCGCAACGTCCCCACGCCTCTCAACGACGCGGTAGTAGGGCTAATAAAGGAGATCGAATCCGGCAAGAGACCCATAGCGCCTGCAAACATCAAGGATCCGATTCTCCATCGGCTTGTTCCGTGATGCGGCAATGGCCGAGCCGTGCTGCACTTAACGCCCCGTGAGGGTAATGAGAAACATCCCGTAGGATGTGGTGAGCGAAGCGAACCGCATCGGTCGAGGTCTTCGAGACCACAAATCCGGAGATGGAAGCCGCGACCGGTGCGGTTCGCACGCCGGGGCCGTGCTCACCGGCACCCTACGATTGTAGCTTACGGCGATGGCAGTGCCGCACCGTATTTGGGAAAAGGTGTACGTAGTCTTACAGCCTACACTCCGGCTGCGGCGTGCAGTACTTTGTCAGGACGATCTGCCAGAGCTGCAAGTACCTTGAACGAAAGCCTCCCGCGCAGGAAAGCAGATAATACTCCCACATCCTCTTGAATCGCCGGTCGTACTTTTGGCTGAGCCTTGGCCACGCTTCCTGGAAATTCCGGTGCCAGGCCATAAGGGTCCGGTCATAGTGGGGACCTAGATTGTGTAGGTCTTCGACCACGAAGAGCCCTTCCACGGATTTGCTTATTTGTGCGATGCTGGGGAGCATACCGTTTGGGAAGATGTACTTGTTGATCCATGGATTTGTTTCTACGGTGGTTTCGTTGCTGCCTATAGTGTGAAGAAGGAACACGCCCCCATCATTCAGGCACCGAAGGGCCGACTTCATGAACGTCCTGTAGTTCTTCCGGCCCACATGTTCGAACATTCCTACGGAGACTATCTTATCGAACCGGCCCTGAACGTCCCGGTAATCGCACTTGACGATACTCACGGGCAAGCCCTCGCAGAACGTCCTGGCATAGCTTATCTGCTCTTCAGATATGTTCACCCCTGTTACGGGACAGCCGTATTTTTCCGCGGCAAATCTTGCGAATCCGCCCCAACCCGATCCGATGTCCAGCACGTGGTCGGTGCTCGCCATGTCTATCTTTTGACAGATGAGGTCCATCTTGTTCAACTGGGCCTGTTTGAGATCCTCGGAGTCTCTAAAGTATGCACAACTGTACTGGTTGTAGGGGTCCAGAAACGAAGCGAAGAGATCGTTGTCAAGATTGTAATGTTTTTCCGCTACTTCGTACGAGCGGGACCTTGACTGCCGGTTCAAAATCCTTGCCTTCAGGTAAGGAATCGCTAATCTGATACTGGTCCTCAGCTTTTCTTCGACCCGCGCGTTAAGGAGCCGGTATATGAACTCGTCTATCCTTTCGCATTCCCACCATCCGTCCATGTAGGACTCGCCAAGTCCCAGATTCTTGTCCCGCAGCACGCGGGCGTAGAATCGCCCGTCCTTCACCTGGATGTCCCAGGGCTCGCGGCCGTTGATGCTCACGCCCGCAAGAGAAGTAAGCTCCTCGATGATCCTCTTTTGCCTGTCCATAATCCACCCCCTCTAGGCGAAAAGATTGTGTTGACGTCAGGCTGGAGCCTCGCGAGCAACGGACCGGCCTGGTCCGTTCCCGCGGCTATATATCATAAAGGTAATGGCAAACCTTACATCCTTCGGGTGCCTCGGGCATTCTTTTGACGGCAGCCTCCCGGAGCCTTTCCGGAGTTCGCCGTGAATCGGACATCAGGGACTGCATAAATGCTTCATCGTACGCACGAGCCCTTTCGTTGAATCGCTCGCGGTAGAATGTGCACACTGCGCCTTCCCACAGGGCTGCGAGATCGTCCTGGGGCAGTGCGCCGTAATGGACCTGAGGAAGTGCGACCTCTTGACCCAGAAAAGTGGTCCGTCCGGCCAGAGCAAGGTTTATACACGGCGCTACAACGCCCTTGTGAGATATGAAGGCCGAATCTCGCGGGTCCTGTTCACAGACGGCTCGCTGGGTGGGTGCGAAAGACGACGCCGTTGTCTGAATGTTCAGCTTCCTCGCCAGGCTCCTGGCCCTGGAAAGTGCCTTCTGGAGCCTCCTTGTCTCCCGGGTTTCCGTGCTTCCAAACAGCCCGAGTCCCTTTCCGTGAACTTCGCGGCTCACTTCGCACTGTTTGAAGTTCACCTGGTCCACACCGAGACTTGCAGCGAGTCTCACAATTTCCTCCAATTGGTGAAAATTGGAGCGCATCATCACGAAGTTTATCATTGTCTTGGGCGCCGTTCCGCTTCGCACTCTCGCTATGTTGCCCAGGTTTTCGCAGACCGTCCGGAAATTGGACCCGATCCTTATTCTTCCGTATTCTTCCGCTGTTGCGCCGTCCAGCGATACGCACAGCCAGTCCAGGCCGGCTCTAGTCAGTTCCTCGGCTTTCTCTCTGCCGAGTAGCAGGCCGTTGGTCAGAACGCCTGTTTCGCAGCCTGCAGCATTAGCCTCCGAGACCCATTCGACGAGCCTTGGCTGCAGCAGGGGTTCACCGCCGCCGGTGAAGTCCACCGATTGAACGTGGGGGAGGTGAGGGCGAATGGCAGCCCAGATTTCCGGCTGCATAACCCCGCTGTTTTTGATCCTATCTCTGAAATCCTTCCAGGGGCACATGACGCACCGAAGGTCGCACGCCAGCGCGGATTCCACCTGGAGGAGCCGCCATCGGCGTTTTCCACTGGAATAGGGGATGGGTGTCAACCTTTCATGAAGCGGGGTGATGGCCATAACCTCGCCCTTGGAGCGCCATCAATGCCCTCCTGATAGGCTCCCAATTGTCGCTGCGTTTTCTCCGAAAGACGGCCGAGAAATAGGGGAGGAATGCTTCTCCGCCCCATTTCTCTTTGAAGCGCCTGATACCCGGGCTTACGCCGAGTCCGAGGTTGATTGCCTTCTTTCCCTCTGCGGCAGCGAGTTCCGCCATTTCAAAAAAAAGCAAATCCGAGGCGCCGGGAATATTTAGCCGGGAACGAAAGCTGAAGAGATAAAATGCGTAGTCCGCGGACCCAATGTCCACTACGCTGAAAGCGGCCAACTCATCGCCTCTTCGCGCCTCAATGAGCCGCGCCGAGTCGGAAGCGGCCAGATAGTCCGGGATTTTCTTGAAGATTTCCTGATGGCCCGGATCGAGGTCCCGGTTTTCCAGGAAGTTCTCTATGACCAGGAGATGCTCTTTGCCGAAGTGACCAATACTTACATCCAGTTCCCTTCGCGCCCGGCGTATCATGTACGCTGTTTCCGCAGCAGGCCTCAAAAGGGGCAGTTCTAGCCTGTAATAATCGTCTCGGGAGCCGACGACAGCTGGAGCGTCCCCACTCCACAGACTCGGGGCAATTACGGCCACAGTGGACGGCCGGAAGCGTTCACACGCGGAAAGATATGCCTGTCGGTTTGCGATCGGATGGTTTTGGACCAGAGGATATCCCACAAGAATCAGATGTTCCTGTCGCAGGAAACAGACCCGGCTTTCGTGCAGGAACGGTTCTGCGCCCGAGACGGCTTGCACGTAATCCGGAACGTGTTCCGGCAAATACGCGAGCTCATGGATCAGGTTGCGCTGGTGCTCTTCTAACATGTGGTCTGCCTGGGCTCAGGCGTTCAAGAGCGGATACCGGCTCCGCTATTGGGATCATGCGTCTTGGTCCCGAACATCGTTCGAAACCGTTTGTGACCAGTGCTAATGATAATCCCGCGCGACGGCTTGTGTCAACGATGCGGTAAGGAACGAAACAGCCGGCAGGGTTGTCTTCACTATCCGGGGATGTTATGCTCATACGCACGTATATGCCAAAAGAGGTCCAAGATGCGCATCACCGTCCACATTCCCGACAAACTGGGCCCGAAGCTGAGGCAGACAGCCGAGACTGAAGGAATATCCTTGTCGGCTCTTACCGCCAAGGCCCTTGAAGAGTATCTCAAGCAACAGCGGAAGAGATCTGCGGGTGTTCGCCTTCTTGAGTTGATTGGCCCCACCGCCGTCTATCCTGACGCCTTGGAAGAGCTGGAAAAAGGTAGGGCTGATGATCGGGCTTGACACCGGCTTCTTCGTGGAACTCATGAATGGCAATGAAGAAGCGGTGAAGCTGTGGAAGGCCTGCCTGGATGATGAAGTGGAATTAGTGGTTTCTTCTCTTACGCTCTTCGAGATCGCAAGACCCGTCAGAGATAAAGATAGTGTGTGATTGATAAATCACGTGAGGTGTTTCAGATGGATTCTATAGGTCATCTATTTCGCGAACGGAGGGAGGCTTTCAGGGCCGGCCTCCAAGAAGCCGCACAATGGTGTGGTGAAACACCTGACTGGTTGGAAGATAAGGAAGGCAGGGATGATCTGTCAGCCATTGACTTTGAGCGCATTTGTCGCGGGCTGGCCATTTCTCCTGCCGCCCTCTTACGCGGTGAAAGCAATACCCCAACGCGAAGTGTAGCTCGTTTTCGTTCAGCGTTAGAAGATTCGAACATCTTGACGCCGACCGATCTCCGTCTACTGGCTACAGCTTCTGAGATCGGACTTGCATTGGCAGGTGTGTTGATCGCACAGGGAAAGGAACCTCCGTTCGGCCAATATCGGAATCTTCAAGGGCTTTCACAGCACCTTGAACCGTGGGAGCAAGGCTACGAACTGGGTGAGGCCGCGCGGGCCAGGCTAATCCCTCGAGAAGGACCCATCTTCGAGCTTGAGAGTGCGTTGACACGGCTAGGTATACACATCGCCCGTACACGGTTCTCAACTGATAGCATTGAAGCGGCCGGCATTTGGGAATCCGGCGCTGTCCCGGTAATACTTCTGAACATTGATGCGACGCGGGTTCAATACGTCTTCTCTCGTCGAGCTATCCTTGCTCATGAGACGTGTCATTTGTTACATGATGGCGGTGAAGCAGATATTGCCACAAGAGTGACCCGTGCCATGGGAACGAGCAATTGGCAGGAAGCAATAGAACAACGTGCTCGTGGTTTTGCTCCTTCTTTCCTGGCACCCCGAAGAGAGGTTCGCGAGTGGGCAAACAATGTCGATCTTCCAACAGTTCCCTCTGAATTGGTCTACGATCTCGGTGTGTATTGGGGGTTATCATTTGAAGGGGCCATTTGGCATGCCAAGAACTCCGAACTGATCCAATCTGAAACTGCCAGTGATCTAGATAGGCAAAATATTCAGCGCGACATGCCTGTGGACCGATTTGAAAGAGAGGAACGCGGTTCTTCGTTATTGAGTGCTTATCCGGAACTTCAGGAAAACCTGGCGCCGCTCATGACAGGTTTGGCAGCAAAGTTAGTGATAGAAGCATTGGGGGACTCAGCCATTTCATTCGGACGAGCCAGGGAGTTGCTCGCCTGGAGGTAGTCGGCATGACATGGATACTTGACGACATGGTATTCAACGACATAGCCTGTGTCGTATCCGTAAATGACCTATGCAATTGGCCAACCAGTGAATTAGTACTAGCCGATGCCACTGCTCAGGCGGCATCTCTGGACGGCTCGGGGCGCAGACGGTTACTGCTCGATGCGAGGTCCCCTACTGGAGCAGCAATCTTTACAACCTTCTCGATACCAGTTGATAGCACGGCTGGTACCATTTTATACACCCATCTCCGAACTCCGACCGGTACGACGGCGAATCTTGCAGAACACGAGAGCATAGCCTGGGCATTGACTGACCAAACTAGAGCCTCAGTCCTGGTCACTCGAGACAAGCATGCGGCGATGCTTGCTTTGGCGGAACTTGGGAACGGAAGAGTATGTCACCCCTATGAATTTTTCGAACATCTGTACGACCAGGGATGCTTGGCGAGACAACAATTTGAGGATTTGCTGAATACCACACGAAGAGGAGACCAGAGTATTCCCATTCCGTGGCGACTGTCTTCATAAGATGGGAGCGGCTTTGGCCCTTACCAACTTCCCCTACCTGAGACTAATGAAGCAAGAAGCGAATCGGCATGGAACGCGGGCAAGGTTCAACCTCCGCGATCACAATGGTACCCCATGATTACAGCGGATGAGGCAAGTGAGATACTGAGCAGAGCATACGTCCCTGAGCACGCGGTGGGATTGATGACTGCGGTCTCCGGCGGTGAGCCGTTCCTTGTTGAGGATTATTTCTGCTGCCGCAAGGACGATGTATTGATCGTTGTGGGTTATCCCTTGGGCCGCAGCTTCGATGCCTCAAGTTTCGATGCGAGCCTGAAACGCATGATCAAGATGTTCGGTCCGACACGCGTCTCTCTGATTGCCCCTGAATTGCCGCCTGCGGTGGGCCGTTCGTGCAGGGAAACGGAACAAGACTACTACTTCACTCTGGACTTGCCCCCGTTGAACATTGCAGGAAGCGCTTTGCGTGCAGCCGGGAAGGCCGCTGCAAGCATCACGGTTGAGCAGGACGTGCAACTGACTGCGGCTCACCGGGAGTTGGCGGAAGAGTTCGTCGAGCGCGTCAATCCGCCGCCTCGCGTCAAGCACTTGATGTTCGGGATGTGGAACTACGTGGGAAGATCCGCAGCCGCGGTGGTGCTCAGCGCGTGGAAAGCCGACCGAAGCCTCGCCGCCTTTCACGTGGTGGATTTCTCCCCGGCGGATTGCACCGTTTACGTGATAGGCTGCCATTCAAAGAGAATCTATGTTCTCGGGGCATCGGATTTGCTTTTCCGAGAGATGATCCGTTTGAGTGAAGAGCGCGGCAAGAAGTATATTCACCTGGGGCTCGGTGTGAACGACGGCATAAGGAGGTTCAAGCAGAAGTGGGGAGGCCTTCCTGGGCTCAAGTACTGCATGTGCGAGCTGGTATTGAGGAAGCCTTCTTTCCTGGATGCCATCGTCAGGCACGCCACGAAGAAGTGAAGTGAAATCATTTCGCGCTCCAACGAGTCACTGTACGTTGCCGGCAGGGTCCCTCCGAGTGAAGTCAGGTCCTCCGTTCGAAGCGAAGTAGGTGCCCCGCCGGTTTCGCAGGGTCGAAAGCGCACTAGCAAGAGATAGAAAATGCTGTTCAAGAGATTAAGGGAAAAAGACCTCAAAATGATATGGCTGGTCTCAAAGGGGAACCGTGAATCGTTCCTGGTGGGGACAGCTCACTTCTTCCCTTACAGCTTCAGGACGTCCCTGCGCCGCGTACTGGAAAAGACCCGGTCCGTACTCTTCGAAGGTCCCCTTGACGAGACCAACATGGAGAAGGTCGTCCGGGCCGGTTTTCATGAAGACGCGGCAGCGCACCTGCTCGACGAGCTCGACAGCCGGACCGTATCCGGGATCACTCGCGCCTTGACGCCTGCAGGACTGTCAAGTGGAACCATCACGGCTTTGAACATGATTGCGCCCGCGAAGGACGATTTCGTCCGGGCCATGGTCAAAGGCATGAAGCCCTGGATGGCTTTCTTCAGGATCTACTGGACCTATCTGGAGTTGAACGGCTGGAAATATTCGGTTGATATGGAAGCCTACAAAGTGGCCGCGGAGCTGGGAAAGCATATAGTCTTCCTCGAAACCATAGATGAACAGATCCAAGTGCTGGAAGGCATTTCCAGGACCCAGATATTGGATTTCCTGAGACGCATCGAGAACTGGCCTTCCTACACGGGCCGGTATGTGAAGTGGTATCTCGCCGGCGATCTTGACCGGATTGCGGCCAATCGCTTCGGCTTCCCTACCCGTGATCCCTGGGTGATAGACCGACGGGACGGAATACTCCACGAAAGGATGCTGCCTCATCTGGAAAGCGGACAAGCTGCCGCGTTCGTCGGAATCCCCCACGTGGTGGGGATATCCAAGATGCTTGAAGCGGAGGGCTTCAAGGTGAAGCAGCTGAGGCCGTAGGGGAAATGAGAATGCTCCGGGGAGGGACTTTTTGCAAAAAGTCCCTCCCCGGAACCCCTCCCCAAAACCTCCTAACATATCAGCGGCTTCCGCTGGTCGCCGCTCGCCCGAAGTTCAGGTAGGATGTGGCGAGCGAAGTGAACCGCATCTGTCGAGAAATGAAGGGGGAGCCTGAATTCTCATTATTCGTTGTGTTCTGCCGGGGCGTGGATTTGTATGGGGATGGTTTCCGGGGACGATTTCTCTGCAGCCCAAGTCTAGCGATTCCTTTCGGCGTGTCGTTGCGAGGAGCGAAGCGACGAAGCAATCTCTGGCCCCTGAAGCATGGATACCTTGAGAGTGCTTCGTCTCGCTCGCAATGCCAAAACGTCGGCTCACACATAGGGTCATACTGACTGCCAAAAATCATGTCCGATAATGGCGATCTTCTGTGGGTCGGGCATCTTGCCCGCCATTCCCGGGCAGGCAGGATGCCTGCCCCACCACAATTTTGGGCGGACATCGCCACCCTTATTGCACATCGAAATCGGGCAGAAATCTCGGCAACTGCTATACAAAACAATATTCATTGTGCCCAGGCCGCTCTAACGCCTCGAACGCGACTCTGCCTTACGCTCCGAAGAGCTTCTCGGGAACGAAGTCTTTCCCGCGGACTTCAATCAAGGAAATAGCTCCCGTCGGACAGACCACCTGGCACAGTCCGCAGCCCATGCATTTCTCTCGGTCAATTTGAGCCGTATCATCCTCATCCATCTTGATGGCTCCGAAGAAGCATCTTTCGACGCATTCCCCGCACCCGGTGCAAAGATCCTCGGAAACAGTCGCAGCGAAGCGGCTGGGCTCGATGACGCTTATGTTGTGTTTGATGAGGATCGGCATTGTCTGACAGCAGCATGAGCAGCAATTGCAGATGAAATGATCCACACTCTGTTTGTTCATGACCACATGGATCAACCCGTCTCTTTCGCACTTGCCCACCAGTTCCAGGGCCTCCACCTTGGTCAGTTCTCTGCCTGTGCCCCTTGAAAGGGCATAATCCGCGGCACGGTTGATCTGCAAGCAGGCCTCAAGCTCTTTGTTGCACTTGTGGGCCGTCAGCCTGCACGTACACTTGGTGACCGCGATGGTGCGGGCGTTTTCTATTATATCGCGCACATCCTCATGGGCGAGGACGTGGGTCTTCCCTTCTACCGTTACGCCAACGGGAATGACCCTGGTGAAGGGCCTTGGCAGCATCTTGTTGAAAGCTATGGCAACGTGGGGCCATTCGATTTCCATGAACTCCTGCCAGAGGTCGAGGTATGCCCGAGGCGCGGCCGGCCAGAGTATGGTGGCATCATGAAACTGGACCAAGTCACGGCACATCCGGTAGGTGGGCGGACCGGATTTCCCCGAGGCGAAAACAAGACCTTTGATGAAGAGATCATTCAGCGCCGTTGCAACTTCTGCTTCGGTCTTCCCGAGCTTCCCGGCCACGGAGGCTGCGTCTCCGGGTAATGCGAGCATCAAGTCCGCCCCTTCGGGTCCAGCGATGATCTCGAACAGCTTCGGAATCCTCTCGGATTTTCCCAGTGCGATACGGTTTGCCAGTTCTATGTAACGCGAGTCCACGATAGTTTCCTCCAGCGAAGTCTTTGTAATCGCCGCGCATTTCACCACACTGGCCCAATCCCGTCAAGCTTGACAAGACGCCGGACTTCGGGGTTAATGTAAGAAAAGGATACGCGCATACCAGAAATTTCCCCCGACAAATCGAGCCGACCTTTTTCAGGGCTCACTCGCCGGGACAGACTGGCGCACCCACCGGGAAAACAGCCGTGCCGCTCAAGGTCGTTATTCAAGCGAAAGAAATTATTGCAGATATTCGGGCCGGAATGACCGATGGTGAACTTATGGAGAAGTACAGGTTGTCCGCCAAAGGCCTGGACAGCGCATTCACCAAGCTGGTTAACAGCGGGCTGATATCCGTGGAGGAGATCTACGGTCAGAGCAGATCGCTGGACGCGGACACCGTCATTGTGGATGACGTGACCATTCTACCCAAGCATTTTCTTGCCGTTTCGGTCCCGATTCACGAAGCGGGCAGTCCCGAACACAAAGGCAGGCTCACGGAAATCAACGAGAGGGGAGTGGGAATCACAGGCATCGAGGCAAGAATAGGCGAGATGAAAAGCTTCGTAATTCCCGGAGGCCAACTGGTAAAGCCCCGGGAGATCGTCTTCGAAGCAAGATGCCTGTGGTCTCAGCCGGGAACCGAGACTGGCGGATGGATGACCGGATTCCAGATCACCAAAATCTCTCCGGAGGATCTTGCCCAACTCCGCGAGCTTATCAAGTTGCTGACTCTCCGTTAGACCGCGATTGCGGTACAGGCCCTCATAGGCGCTAACATTGCGGCTGGCATCACGTGATTTCAGCCACTTGCCTAGAAAGAACCTCGTCACCCCGGCGAACGCCGAGGTCCAGAACCTCCTGGAAAGACTGGGTTCCGGCGTTCGCCGGAATGACGAACAACGGGCCAGTTGAGTTCTAGGTCAACGCCTATGGTACAGGCTCTATCGTCAGACGGATCGCTTCATCATTGAATCGAGTTTCAGCGCGACGGCCCTCGAGAACTCTTCGTCGTTGATATGGGCGTCCACTTCGATCACTTCCACGCTGCCGTTTAGAAGCGCTTTCAAGTTGTTCATGAAAGCCTGGTTTGTCTCGGGCTCGAAAAGCGACCCCCCGGGCGCGTCAGCCTCGGACCATCCACCGAGCGGGATCATAAAACTCGTGGGGCCGGTTGCCCTGTTGAGCTTGCCGGCTATCTTCGTCGCGAGCCTCGCCATGTCCTCACGGCTGGTTCGCACGCCTGATCTGAAGTCGTACCAGAACACCTTCCTGCCCTTGACCTGAGCAGGCATTGTCTCCAGGGAATTGAATTCCAGAACAATACAATCCAGGCCGCCGGGAACAACAACCTGCGGAATTCCTCGCTTTCCTGCAGCTTCCAGCCTTCCCGGGCCTATGTCTCCGCAGTACCCGCCGTACATTTCGTCTGCAAACTCGTGGAGGGCAAAATCGAGAGCTCCGCTGATGAGGCCCTGCTCGACCAGGTCTTCCATTGCCATGCCACCGGTTCCGTTGGCGTGAAACGGAGCCACCTCATAGCCGAGGCCTTCCAGCATGGCTTTCACACGCATGGCTCCTTCCGTGATGAACCCGAAGGAGGTTAGTCCTATTATGGGCTTCTCCGACCGGATTGCGCCGGCGTTGGCTGCCATCCCCGCGATGGCCGCAGCCGCGTTAGACAGAATCTTCCTGCTTATCGCGTTGAGACCCAGAATATCGGTTACCGAGTGCATGACCGTGATGTCTTTGGTGCCGATAAGACGACTCATATCCCTTGACGCGACAGTGGAGACCATAAGCTTGGGCACGCCCAGCGGCAAGGACCTCATTACTCCGGTTCCGATGTGGGTCCCGGTTCCTCCACCCACGGAGATGATCCCCGAAACCTTCCCTTGCCGATGAAGCTCCCCCAATATGGCCGAGGCCCCTTCAATCATGGTCTCGACGGCCAGTCGTCTATCATTCCTCTGCGCCAGTTCGTCCATGGTAAGGCCGACCGCGTCGGCCACCTGTTCCCGTGTGACGTCGGCATGGAAGGCAGGCGGGTTGAGAGTCCCCACGTCCACGATGCTCGTTGCACATCCTGCCTCGTGAATAAGCTCTTTCAGATAACCGACTTCCTCACCTTTTGTGTCCAGGGTTCCCAGTATGACTACGTTGGGCGGCATGGCATCCTTCCTGACGGCGCACAGCAGCGGCTGATGAACGCCGGAAGTGGGGGGATTTCAGCTCCTCTTGGCGATTTTGAGAAAATACCTCATGGGCGGGGGCATTGGTTCATCCCGCCGCGTCACGATATCAGCGTTGAAGACTATGGTTCCTTCCTCAAGGTGTATCTGTTTCAGCAGGCCTTCTGCCAACTGGTGTTCCACCTCGTGGGATAGAATGAAGGAAACGCCCATCTTACGCTGGATGTACTCCATGATGAAGCTGAGACTCTCCGATTCTACCACAAGCGACGGGGTTACGCCGTGCTGTCGCAGCTTCTTGAGAATAGCGTGCCGGGATCCGGACCCGTGTTCTCGTATGATCAAGGATTCTCCCGCGAGACACTGTATTGAAACTGCCCCCTGTTGTGCAAGGGGATGATCGGGACGAGCCACCAGCACAAACTCCGCCTGGGCGAACGGCATGGCCTTGAGGCTGGAATCGTATTCGGTTCTCGCAACCACCACGAGATCCTCTTTTCGCTTCCTAAGCCTTGTTATGAGATCGGCTGAGTTACCTTCGCTGAGCCGCACGTGTACACGGGGGAAATGCCTCTGAAATTCCGCGATCAAATCAGGCATGACCGTGCAGGCGTACGCCTTGGTGGTGCCGATCCAGAGTCTTTCCTGTGTGCTCTTTCGCACTTTTTCGAAAAGAGCTTCTATCTGGGCCACTCTCGAGAAAATCCTCTTATTTAAGAGGGCCACCTCTTCGCCCGCAGGGGTGAGGATGTACTGGTTATGTTCGCGATAAAACAACTTCACGCCGCACTCGGCCTCGAAGTTTCGAAGCTGCTGTGAGATGGCCGGCTGGGTCACGTTCAGGTGTTGTGCGGCCCGGGTCATGCTCATAAACTCGCAGAAGTGATGGAAGGTCTCGAGGTGCTTAAGATTCACGGAGGGTACCCTGAGGGGGATGTTTGTTGAGCATTATAGTATAAGATCTCCTAATACACCTATAACTTTTTTTGCCTTGACTTCAAGAGGCACCTGCCGGAAAATCGTTATTATTACAGGACAGAACTTCACAACCTACGCTCAACAAGAGCATTTTCCCTGTCATGTGTCTTCCTGCTCATAAAAGATGGTCTTTTTGATTTCCGGCGACATGCATAGGTCAGTCAACGGCCTGCAAAGGCCCCGGTAAACAAAGCAACCTGCTTCACCAACAACAGATCCGCCTCCTCGATTGAGACGGACGTTCCGGAAAAACCCATAAGGGAGATCTTGCCGGAGACCTTCGCGAAAGGAGGATTCCGGAAGACCGGGTTTGTGATTCCGGCGAGTGCTATTGGTTCTTCAAGACTCTAATAGCCGTCTCACCGTTCAGGCGTAAAGGGGACCGAGTGAAAAGGATTGTCGTAGGGATCAGCGGCGCCAGTGGAACAATCTACGGGGTTCGTCTGCTTGAAGTCCTAGGGGAGATTGAAGACGTCGAGACTCACGCGATCATCTCCCGCGGGGCTCGGGTAACCATGGAGCACGAGACGTCCATGAAGCCGGACCATGTGGAGAAACTGGCCGACCACGCCTACGCCCCCGAGAACCTGGCCGCGGCGGTATCCAGCGGTTCGTTCAAGACCGAAGGTATGATTGTAGCCCCCTGTTCGATGAAGAGCCTGTCCATGATAGCGCACTCCATTGACGACAATCTTCTGATTCGAGCCGCGGACGTCACGCTGAAGGAGAGGCGCAAGCTTGTGATCATTCCGCGGGAGACTCCTCTCCATCTGGGGCATCTGCGGGCCATGCTGGCTGTGACCGAAATGGGAGCAGTCGTGTTACCGCCTGTTCCATCGTTCTATCACGCCCCAAAGAC
>Ga0172371_10006717_pt1 | contig 16636 bp, 16 predicted proteins | sample Lak12m_FD_114543 | JGI IMG/M metagenome (GOLD analysis project Ga0172371, IMG submission 114543) | Freshwater microbial communities from Kabuno Bay, South-Kivu, Congo - kab_022012_12m | ecosystem: Environmental > Aquatic > Freshwater > Lake | place: Democratic Republic of the Congo: South-Kivu...
GGTGGCCCCGCCGCGAAAGTGTAGCGTTGAGGCAGGCCCGCCTATCGGCTCTGCCGTGAAACTATGAGGACTATTGCATGTTTTGACTACAGGTGTAATAATATAGTTAATCTGTCGGCGCATGGCGATTGACGGATTATGTTCCTGTACGTTAATAACGCGGGAAGGAGCGCTTCTTATGAAGCCGAAGCTCAAGCCTGAGTTTGTGCATGTGATACGGCCACAACCGGCGATCATGCTGAACTACACGAAGTCCTCGGCACCGACGTCTCCCAAGAAGGGCTGACGCACAACTCGGTCTAGAGGCAACGCCCTGCCGCCCAGGAGTAGGTGTTCACCACTCCTGGGCGCTTTCCTAGTCATCGGAGGTGATAGGTATGTGCAGATTCGCGCTATCCCCAAGCGTAACACTAAGAAAGGAATGGTTTGGCGGAATAGCTTATATTTCCATCCCTCCTGGGATATACCATCAGTTTAATCATGATGCTTATAAGGTTTTTAGGGAATTGGTGGTTCCTAGAGATATCCCAACGATAGTTTGCGAAATAAAGAAGTCCGGTTTTGATGTCGAGGAGGTTGAAGTTGGTGAGTTTATAGCTCGGGCAAAATTCATGGGTATTGTGATTCCCCGCAACGGTAGCGATCAGCCAGAATCAAGAATCTATTTTGATGATAAATTATCATTCAGACAAGATTGCCTTGTGGCTCCTACTAGCGTCACGATATATATTACCGAGAAATGCACGAAACTGTGCAAGCACTGCGTTGTACGCTCGTCTCCACGTGTAGACACTGCTGGTGAGCTATCAGCCGAAGATTGGAAGGTGGTACTAAATAAACTGAGGAGTTCGGGTGTTTGCTCGGTCGTAATCACTGGCGGAGAACCCTTGCTAAAGCCAGGTATCCTAGAGATCATTAGTCACGCTGATGATATCGGCCTGGGAATATCTCTGCTTACTGATTATGACTATATTAATCGTGATGTTATTGCTTTTCTCGAAAGTCGGCAACATCTTGTAGACATCCAAACGAGCATCGATGGTTCGACGCCAGGGGTGCATGACTATCTTAGGGGGCAAGGATCGTTCAAAGCTGCACTTCATAGATTGTCTTTACTGAGAGACTGTAAAATTGACTACACTATATCGTTCACGGCTCACAGGGGTAATGTCAACGAAATTGACGGTGTCGTGGAAATTGCAAAACAGTATGGTGCAAGGTATATCTACATCAACCCTCTTGCACCGTATGGTCGAGCTAAGAATGATGATATTGCAGAACTGATTCTCGGTGAACAGGAACTTAAATGGCTTGCCAGGAAATATGTCCAAATCATCAGGGATTCCGGGGTGGATTCTGGAAATCCGTTCTGGCAACAAGCTTCCGAACTGACACATAGCGATGATTTTGATCCGTTCCACAACACTCTTACAGCTGTTAGTTTAGGCACGTATAATATGTCGCTTGACTCACATGGCGAATGCTATCTCGATTCAAAGATGAAGTCCGAAGGCATAATGAGAATTGGGAATATAGTAACGGATAGCGTTGAAGATATTTGGTACAATCCTATTATTGATAGATTGCGTCGGTACTATAGCCCGGATTCGTTTTCGTTTGTCGTTCAATCTGTGATTGACTAATCTCAAAAGAGGGCGATATTGTTAAAATCGCCCCCTTTTTATTTATGTGGCATAGTGCAAGAGACAAATATTCTTCCAGAATCCATTTTTTCGTAATTAACGTTAGAAAAATATTTATTTATCATGTTACTTATCCACCTTTCGGGATATACAGCTTCTCTCATCATGCTAATATTTCGACACGAACTTTTTGTGTCCATATGTAAGTAATATACACGTCTATATTTAGATGTTTTTTTGACGGATAAACAAATATGTTTAGAATTAATAGTTCTGCATAATTTCCTTTGCTTGCCGTTGAATCTGTTTATCGAATTGTAATCAAAACAAAAAAGACCACCCTCTTTTAGCGATTGTGCCGATGAAGCTACCAATTTTTCCCACTCATTGAAGCTTATTAGATGATTGATCGTGTCATAAGCACAAATAATAGCGTCGTATTTTTTTCGATGAGAATACATATTAACATCTGCGACGATATATTCCGAAAAGCTATCCCTACCTCTCGCTATTTTTATCATTGAGGCGGAAGCGTCTATCCCGGTACAGCGATTATTGGCTGAAAGCTCCCGAATAATTCCTCCGGTGCCACATCCAAGCTCAAGTATTTCCTTGTTGGATACTTTGCTGCAATTAAAAAAAATAGATAGATGGTTAAGATATATATCCTGGATGTACCTGCCAATAAACTCATCGTAATAGATCGCGAATTTATCGTAGAAATCAATTGATTGTTGAACGTTTTTCATTGCGATATTTGATACGTCATTTTATAAATGTCAGGGCCCGTCTTTCGAGCCCTGGTAAGAATACACTAGCAGATTGGGAACATACTATTGGCGCATGATTGGTACTCTGCTTGTGTCATTTTGCGATTCATCTCAATAATTGCTGTGGCGCTCTCTCTGTCCATCGTGATTTGGATGCCAAGCGAATTGAAGCAAGAGTCCGATAGAGCTTTTGCGATACCTCGTATCGTATCTTCCAGTACGGCGATCCCGATCACCTTGCGAACCGTAACCGTTCCAGGCATATCCTCCACGTTCCTTCCTTAGTGCTATGTCTAGTTTGGAAGATCAACTATATTGTATGGTAATGAGGCGGTCTTGTCAACACTGCGTCAATAAATTAATATAAAGAGAAATAAAAACAGGTTACTATTGAATCTCTATATGGAGACAGAGTCAAACTCCGATCCACAATTGTTTAACTATGGTACCCATACTGTTTTTTCTGAATTTTCCCCATTTTATGATTTTTTCGGAGACACGAAGTATATTATTTATAGGCGCTTGTTGAAATGCACCATGGTAAGATATGGGTGGAAAGTGGTGGACTCAATAAGGGCTCAACTTTTTATTTCAGTTTGCCACTTGGCGCCTATGCGCAAAACATCAAATCCGCCTTCGCTAAACCTACGGCGGGATTTCGCAGATTTATATTATTATTGAGCTCAACAAATGGACTCTGTAGTACCACATGGCAAAGATATGAAAGGCCTCGCCAGAATGGGCGGTGGCCCCGCCGCTAAAGTGTAGCGTCGAGGCAGGCCCGCCGCGAAGGTATAATCGAGATTAGTGGTGTAAAACGATTGCTGATTGTTGAGGTGAAGTGGTATACTTTCAGCATGTTTAACGATAACTCTAAAGTATATATTACCGATAAGGGCAGGGAAAATATAATTGAGCGAATAGCAAGTCTCGAAAGAAGATTGTCTGGTATACGTTCCCACAAAGGAGATGCGGCTGAGAATGGTGGTAACGCTTGGCACGATAACGCCGAGTTCGAAGGGCTTGAGCATCAAGAAAGGATGCTTATGGCTGAAATTAGTGCTTTGAAGTCTAAATTAAGCAAAGCTGGCGATGTTGCTGTGACTTCTAAAATACATTCAAGTGTAGAAATTGGATCTGCTGTAAAAATTAAATATATAGGTTCCGGAGAAGAGAGAGATATTGAAATTGTTGGATTTGGCGAGGGCGACCCAGCCGTAGGTAAAATTACGTACGATTCTCCTCTGGGTCAATGCATCACCGGAGCAAGTATCGGAGACGAAAGGGAATTGAAACTAAATAGCGTTACGCAGATCGTTAAAATAATAGATGTTCGATAATGTAAAAAATGGATAAACGAAAAGGTGAGTTCAATTATTTATTGTTACCTGATGCGTTATCGTGGTATGGTTATTGACAATGAAAGAGAATAATTGCGCATCTATCGACGGCCATAATCTAAATCTTAACATAAAAAAATCGATCAACAGCACAAGTTTAAAGCGGGTTATGTGAAAATCGAATATGAAGCAACATTCACCGATGTTAATGTCGAATCGATCAAAAAGCGTCTGATTGATAATGGTGCCAAGTTAGTTCATAAACGTTTTTTGCAAAAAAGAATCGTCTTTCACCTACCCAAGGGCAACGAAATTGATGGTGGTTGGGTCCGTGTGCGTCAAGAGGCGCACGGTGTTACGGTGTCCTTGAAAGTGATTAGTGGCGATAAGATTGAGGACCAGAAAGAAGTGTGTATTCAAACTAATAGCTTTGACGAATCGGCTACCTTATTGCGTAGTATCGGGTGCCGAGAGAAGGCTTACCAAGAGAATTACCGTGAATTATGGCGCATGGGCGGTGTTGATGTAGTTATTGATGAGTGGCCTTTTCTTGACCCGTATATCGAAATCGAAGGAGGTTCCGAAAGGTTGGTGATTGACGTTGCAAAAAAACTGAAACTTGATTATTCCCAAGCAATTTTCGGTTCTGTTGATAACATATATTCAAGAAAATACAAAATATCTCACGCCACCATAAATGACAATACGCCAAGAATTGTATTTGGGACGAAGAATCCGTTTGTGTAGCTTAGAAGCATAGGACGAAATTTTATGGAGACAAATTATCTATTCCAATACTGCCAGAAAATAGTGCTCGTAAAAGACGGTAAGGTTTTATTGTGCAAGCGTAAAGGCGAGCAAGATTACGATGGTATCTATTCTTTGATTGGTGGCAAACTGGAGGTCAGCGATGGTGATTTTCTGCATGGCTTGCAACGAGAAAAAAATGAAGAAATAGGGCCTGATTGTAAGATTGGAATATTACCTAACCTCACCTATAATGCCATATTTACGAAAAAAGATGGTTCAAGAATGATTCTGCCACATTACTACGCCGAGTATATCAGCGGAGAGATAACCCTCAACAGTGATGAGTATAGCGACTACAAATGGGTACCGATAAATGAATTGTCTACTTTCCAGCCACTTATCGATAATGTACCCACGGTCGTGTCTGTGGTTCTGGAAATAGCCGAGAGAGTAAAAAAGGATAAACTTGTTATAATCTGACGTATCTGTATTACTCCAGCAAATTCACCGGCGACGGATGCAGTTTGGAGATAATTGATTAGATAACTATATGGCAATAATACACAGTAACAAGCCAAGAGCTAAGATCGCAATTCTGTGTGGAGGGGTCTCGAGCGAACATGATATTTCTATCCTCTCTGGTAGGAATATTTATAAGGTAATTGATATAAACAAATATAAGCCGACATTAATAGAAATAACTAAATCTGGGCAATGGTTGGTTCAGGGGAAAAACGATCGAACTAATAAGATAAGTGTAATCGATACTACATCAGCAAAAATGAAAAGCGATCTGTCGAAATTTGATGTAGTATTTGTCGCTTTACACGGACGGTTTGGTGAGGACGGGAAAATACAATCGTTATTAGAGCTAGTCGGTGTGCCTTACACTGGCTCTGGGGTCATGGCAAGTGCGCTCTCAATGAACAAGAAATGGGCGCTTGATTTAGTATCGTCAATTGGGATTGATACTCCTCATACATTTATAACCGAGAAGTCAGATAACAAGTCGTATAAAGCTATTCTTGAAAAGGTTGGGTTGCCTTGTGTAGTTAAGCCCAATAATTCCGGTTCAAGTGTCGCGATTTCAATTGTACGCAAGCCAAATGAATTAATTCCAGCGATTAACCTTGCTTTGGAAGAGGATAAGTTTGTATTAATTCAAGAATATATTAGTGGCAGAGAATTTACGTGCAGCATCATCGGTAGCTCATCGCGAGGTAAAATTAAAGCATTGCCGTTGGTTGAGATAATTACCAATAACGAGTTTTTTGACTTTGATGCAAAATATACGTCAAAAGCAACGAAAGAAATTGTTCCCGCTGGTGTTAGTGACGACATTACAGACAAAATACAAAAGTCTGCGATAAATGTTCATAAATTAATCTCTTGCGACGGTCTCACAAGGTCGGATTTCATTATGGACACCCGGGGCGATATCTACTTTCTGGAAATCAATACTGTTCCCGGTATGACCGAGATGAGTTTAAGTCCCAAAAGCGCAAGGGCAAGTGGAATGAGTATGGCTGAATTAGTCGATGAGATAATTACGCTTACAATTCAAAAACATCGCCCTGCTTTGTAAGAGGCAGAGCGAGAGAGTAAGGATAGGTTCAATGTAAAAGGTGAGGGGTGTATATTGGGCTTAATCCGTGCAACTAATATTGCATAGTTAAGCTATGAGTGTGATAATGTGGGTACGTTGTGAGTGACGTACAAGGCATGATGATCAGAATAATAACACACTAGGTGTAAATCTTTATGCGTAGAATTATTTCAATAACTAGTCCAGAGGAAGAGTCGATAATAAAAAAGCTCGACACAAGGACCGATGTTAATGCTCAGCGAATCAAGCGACTTTTAAAGCTCCCCGACTTAACGCAAAAAGAGCATTCTCCGGTTAAGATTTTGTTTGACCAAATAATAGACCTGCCAAGGTTTAAGGATTTTGATATTGTTGAAATTCCAAGAATTATCACTCCCGAGCAGGATTTTGACCTGCTCAATACACCCAAAGACCACCCGAGCAGATATGAAACAGATACATATTATTTGGATGAAGATCATTTACTACGAACCCAAATGACTGCTTTTTGGTCTTTTTACCTTAAGGATAAAAGCGTTTTACAAAGACTCGAAGAGGAAGGCGAGGTCAAGGCGTTGGCATCGGGACTTGTGTATCGCAAAGACGAAATTGACAGAAGCCATTACCCGGCTTTTCACCAGATTGACGGTTTGCTAATTTGTAAAAAATCAAAAAAAATAATCACTCAGAACGACCTGAAGCAAGTTCAGGTTGATTTGGCGCAGGGAGTGTTCGGCGAAGATATAAAATATAAATTCATACGCGATACCTTTCCATACACTGTTGAAAGCTTGGAGATGGATATTATGTTTAATGGTGGTTGGCTTGAAGTCAACGGCGCTGGGCTGGTTAACCCGGTATGCTTAAGAGCCTTTGGTCTAGACCCTGAAGTTTACAACGGATGGGCATTTGGCTTTGGTGACAGGTTGGCGATGATTAAGATGGGCATTCCAGACATCAGAATTTTGTGGTCAAGTGACCCGAGGATTACAAGCCAATTCAAAGACATAAATAGCAAATTCACGCCGGTCAGCAAATATCCATCAACCTTCAGAGATATATCCTTTATAATCGATAAGAGTATCAACCTAAATAATTATTACGAAATTGTTCGTGATTTTGCGGAAGGTTTGATTGAGGAAGTTAAATTAATCGACAGTTACGAAGACGATAAGAAATTTGGTAATAATAAAAAATCCTATACGTTCCGCATTGTTTACCGCTCTTATGAAAGAACTTTGTCAAACGAAGAAATAAACAAAATTCAAGAAGAAATCCGCGAAGGAACAAAAAAGCAATTGAACGCAGTACTAAGGTGATGTGCTACGCTTACAATATGGGATTGGTTATAAGTAGAAAGTGAAAAGTAGAAAACAGAATTAATGTATACGGGCAGTTGACAAAATCTTTCCGGTTCCTGCCGGGAATTTTTGAAATCAATATGCCTGTCATTTGATCGTCAACGGGTTTAACGATCCACATAACCGCCTACAAACCTACGAGGTTTGTAGGCGGTGCTCTTGAGAGCTTTCTCAGCCAGAATAGTTATCGATTGTTAAATTTTTGATTATTGATAGGTCGCGTTGGTAGCTCTTGTGGTCCTCTGTAAATTTCCTGTATTCACTCATGCTGATTCTGATAACATGATTATATTTGCACAAACGATGATTAACATCAGTATCAATAAACTCTTCATAAGAAGAATTGGGCCAATCACCCGGCATATCGACTAAACCCGCCGAGGTTGGGTTGAGGTGAAGATAGCGAGTTAAGTGCAGGTGCTGTTCGTCATCAGTAATCCGTACACTTTTAAATCGTCCTGACCACAGCGGTCCAATTCGTTTGTGTTTCGTATTAAAGTAACGTGAATATCCGTTGAGTACTCGAGCCATAAATTTTGTGATGCCACCATCACGTACCTGTTTGAGAATTAAATGAATGTGTGTTGGCATAAAGCAGTAGGCAACAATCTCAACTATGTAATTCTCTTGCGCTTCGATTTTGTCTGTAATCTTGTAGCGGTAGGTGTCTTCATGTCTAATAAATTGCGAAAGGCTATAGTGGAAATTGCTGTGTCGATATAAACTAATTAACAAATTGAAACGCTCATAGTCGCTTGCATCGTTAAGAATCGTGTATCTCGAGATGCTTCTGCTGTAAATATGATAATACTGATTATTGATGAGTGATTCTTTTCGATATTGCGCCATGCACATATAATAACCATATTCTTAACCGCTTACAAACCTCGTAGGTTTGTAAGCGGTTTGGAGGGGGTGACAACGGGAGGGGTTTGTGGTACCGTGGAAGTGGAGCTTTGCTCCTTGACAACACGTACGTTCGGGAGTGGTGTGCGATGCTCGTACGAGAAGTTCTACGCTGGGCTCGGATCGTCATACTGACAGCATTGTGTTTGGCGGTGCTCGGTGGTTCTCGGGCACATGCACAATTCAATGGGACTGATGACAACCCGATTACCACTGTAAGAATTGTGTCTGGTGGCGACGAAGTTACTGGAGTCATTCATTGCCACACCACATTCTCCGATGGATTCGATACGGTGGAGAGCGTCGCGAAAATGGCAAAAGAACATGGCGCTCAATTCATTGTCATCACAGACCACCTCGAAGACATCTCGCTCGATTCTGACGAGTTCGATAGTTTCTGTCCGTCGTTTGTTCTGAGCCTTCGTCAAACTCGACGAATCAAAAAGCTTACCGGAATTAGCAACTACATACAGGCTTGCTCCGATGCAACTTCGAGAGTAGGTATCCTTGTTGTCCCCGGCATTGAAGTTGGCATCGGTACGGACAGAGACAGGGTGTACGACCCCGCCGGTGGCGATAAGTGGGACAATAAGGTTCATATGCTTGGTGTTGGTTGTGTTACGGAGGAAGTAGCTCAACGGATCAGTGACTATTTGGGTCACAATGGTTCGCGTACCTACTCACAATCAGAAAAAACGATTAGGCTCGATGAAGCACAGGCGCGAATCGCTCGCATTCTACACGAAGAAAGTATGGCGACTATCATTGCACACCCCTACCTTAATGATGCTATCCATGGGTTTCATTACACGCTTTATAAGAACAAGGTGGAAGAAGTCGACGGTATTGAGTTCTTCAACGAGAACTTCACAAGCCCCGATTTTGGCGATGAGAAGGCGCTGGAGGCCTTCGGTGTCACCGGGCGCGACAGTGCCATGGGATCCCCGAGGAACTTTGCAGTAACCTCCGGTTGCGACTATCACGGAATCCCCGGAACCGGTGGCGACGAGTTGTTTAAGCGACAAACAGTACTTTATCCTGGCGATAAGTTCATGAAATTCACGAGTATCAAGGCGAGATATCAACTGTTGGCGGTTGCTCTTATCGACAGGAACTTACCGACTCTCGCTCTTGCCGATAGGATGGAAAGTTCTCAATGGACCCTCGATAGGTATTTCAAGAATGGTGAAGAAGTAACTTCGAATGTGGCGCCAGCGATTACGCGGGGTGCTGTATATGGGTTCGAAAATGACCGTTGCATTGCCTTTTTCCCAAAAGGTATTAACAACGGCGAGCTACAAACTGATGGTGGCACCGACACGCAACCTCAGCAGACACCGGAGCCACAGAGAAATGACGAAATACCCTTCGAACAATTCGGTGACATACACCTTGAAAAGCCGAACGACCGATGGTCGATTAATGTGGCAGGTATCGCACCGGGCGGAACCAGCACCATGAACCTTGTCTTTGAGAATACAACCGCCCGAGATCTTACTCTGGATTTTCTACCTGGAATGATATTCGTGGCTGTCGACGATGTACTGGGTGTAAAGCGTCAGCCACTTGTGATTGTCGAACATCGCAGAGTCACTGTACCTGCAAACCAAGCGGCTACGTTCGAAATTAAAACTGCGTGTGCCAATCACGCCGTCAGCGCACCGTCAAGAGATACTGTTATGGTGTATGCAGGCTACAACCCGGTACTAGGTAGTGTTATTGTCGAATCAACCAACGCTGGACGAGGCGTCCAGGGCGATATCTGGAAGTATACAGACGATAATATGTGGCATGGAAATTGGACCAGGTACAAAGCGATTAGGGTTGAAAACAACTCGACCAACGAAATGAAGCTCTTTCTTGCATGGCATGACGAGAATGGGTGGCACAACACTAACTTCGAAAGATATTGGAGTTTTATCGCCGGTGAATCTGCAAGTCTTGCGGAAGATGATATACGTATTCATGCCGATATGGTCAGATACTGGGCACAATCCACGGACAACAGGTATGTATGGCGCCAAGATAAGAAAAACGACACTGTCGATCTGCAAAACGGCGCTGGCAAGGTATTTACTGCAAGCTTCGAATAAGCAATCATCTACAAAGTAATAATAGCTCGGGATTCGTCCCGAGCTTTTCTTTAGGGAGATCATTCACCACTCGACAAACAATATTATCGATTAACCGGTAACAATACGAGATAATTGCGATAGATTTTCATTACTTCGTATTGACAGTGGTGGTATAATGAAAGTGTTAGGATCGAATCTGTCTCTAAGGCAAAGAAACAATTTATTGCCCGTTCGACTTCTCGGTCTTTGACCGAGTCGCTCAGGGCACGTTTGCTAACGTGGAGGATTTATGGAAACTCAACCGAAGACGAGGGTTCTGATAGTGGATGATGACCAGACGCTGTGCGATATGTATGCAGAACGCCTCAAGGCGGAGGGTTTTGAAGTGGTAACGGCTGGCAATGGTGAGGAAGGAGTAGCTAAGGCAACCCAGTATATGCCTAACGTTATCCTGCTTGACTTGATGATGCCTAAGGTCAACGGCTTCAACGCTCTAGAAATTCTGAAGTCTACCGAGGCGACAAAGGATATCCCTGTACTGCTTCTTACGGCCTTGATTCAAGAGGAGAATAAACGCCGAGGTCTCCAAGCCGGTGCCGAGGACTATATTATTAAATCTGAAAGTATGCCTGGTGATGTCATTACAAAGATAAAAACTGCGGTCGAGAAAAGTAAACAGGCCAAAACACAATCTGCCGGTGCCCCACAGGGCCAACCTCAGTCGTCGGTGGGAACACCAACTCCCGCATCACCACCACCCGCTCCAGCTCCTGAAGCACCGGCGCCAATAGAAACTCCTGAACTATCGCCATCTGCTCCAGCCACGCCACCTCCTCCCCCACCAGCTCCCGAGGTGCCGGAAGCTCCTGTCGAACCACCGGTGCCTACACCATCAACAACGCAACCATCATCAACCCCATTGTCCTCAGAGACTACGACACCACTAACACCTCAGCCAACTCAACCCGAGGAACCACCGGTACCACCAGTGACGCAGTAATAGTAATAAGTAGAAAGAAGAAAATTTAATCGGATGCTAAGATCTCTTGAAGCTAACGCGGAGGTCGCGTTCTATGTCGCGCTTCTTAATGAGTTCTCTTTTGTCACGTTTTTGTCGACCACGGCCGAGTTGAAGTTCGATTTTGGCTTTACCACCCTTTAAGTAGATGCGAGTAGGGATTATCGTCAGCCCCTTTTGTTGGGTTTGTCCAACGAGTTTGTTGATTTCACTTTTGTGGACTAACAGCTTGCGAGATCGAGTCGGGTCGCCCGATTTGGTGTCAATATGTGCATTGACCAAAAACAACTCCGGCTTCTGCTCCTTGTTGTACAAAATCTTGCCGAAAGACCCAGCAAGTGATATTTTACCAAGTCGGATTGCCTTGATTTCATCGCCAATTAAAACCATACCCGCCTCTATTTTGTCGGTGAGGTTGTAGTCGAAATATGCTTTACGATTCTTGATGGACTTCATAATAAGTTCCAATTTACAATCTTCTGGGATTTGTTATTTAACATTGTTTTTATTTTACATTTATTTCTATTCTGTGCATAATAAATTATGAAAGGTCTAATTATGATTATTGGAGTCACGGGGACGTTGGCGTCGGGTAAGGATACAGTTTCTGATCTTCTTGAAAAGAAAGGCTACAAGCATATTTCTTTGTCGCAGATTCTTAGAGATGAGCTGACTAAAATGGGCGAATCTTTGGATACCGCCAACCTTACCAAGTTCGGTAACCAAATCCGCCATGAGCGAGGTGAGGGGTACTTGGCCAAGGAGGCACTAAAGGATGCGTCGTCAAGGACGATAATTAGTAGTATACGTCAGCCCGGCGAGGTCAAGGTATTAAAAGGAGACCCTCGCTTTGTCTTAATTGCAGTTGATGCTGATGCTAAAACTAGATGGCTACGTCTTGAAAAAAGGCACAGGGAAGGCGACCCAGTATCGTATAGCGCAATGATGGCCATTGAACACAAACAGATGAAAAAGTTTGGAAGCAAGGACATGCAACTTGATGTGGTTATGGGTATGGCGGATTATCAAATCAACAATAGTGGTACGCTCGAGGAATTGCACAATCAGGTTGACGATATTATCGCTAAGATAGAAAAAGGAGACCAGAGTGAAAAACGACAAGAGGCCGAGTTGGGATGAGTATTTTATGGAAATAGCGAAACAAGTGGCGACGCGGGCTACTTGCGATAGAAAGCATGTTGGTGCTGTTATTGTACGCGACAAGGCGATATTGTCCACGGGTTACAACGGCGCTCCAAGGCATTTACCGCATTGTGACGAAGTAGGTCACGAGATTGTAGATGGTCACTGCGTCAGGACCGTTCATGCTGAGGCAAATGCCATAGCTCAAGCCGCCAAAAATGGCGCTGGCATCGATAACGCAGTTTTGTACACGACCGCGTCACCATGTTATGACTGCTTCAAGTTGATTGTTAATTCGGGAATTACAAGGGTGGTGTACAATGAGTTTTATATGAGCCGATACGAAGCATCGGGCAAGGTTCTTTCACTTGCGAAAAAAGCAGGAATAAAAATGGACTACTTAGACTTGCACGCCAAAACGCCTGCCCGCTTCGACTCAGCGAGGCGAGCTGGCGCACTCGAAAATCACGAAATTGACACGCGAAAAATTAATACAAGCCAGACATGAATGCAAAGATAATTACTATAAATGAAGCGGAAGTGCCACATTATCAAACCAAAGGGGCTGTTGGTTTTGATATCGCAGCTCAAGCTGATACCACAATCAATCCGCATCAATTGGGATTAATTCCAACAGGACTTATTATCAAAGTACCAGAGGGTTATATGCTGGGGATATTGCCGCGCTCAAGTACACCACGTAAGACCGGTTTAATAATACCTCACGGCATCGGTGTAATCGACAACGATTACCATGGACCCGAAGACGAAATATTAATTCAACTGTATAATATAAGTGAGAAAACAGTTAAGGTAAACAAAGGAGACCGAATAGCGCAGGGGTTGTTTTTTAAGATTGCTAAGGTTAAGTTTATAAAGCAAACAAAACAAATAAAAAAATCCTCCAGAGGAGGGTTCGGGAGCACAAGATGACCAAAGACGGACAGTTTGAGACATATCAAGAGGTGACTAAGTTTATCTCTGGCCTTTCTCATAGAAAAGTTGGGATTACAGAGGTTTATGCGGAGAGAATGAAATACCTTCTTTCGCAGTTGGGCCAGCCTGAAAATAAATTAAAAGTTGTGCACATTACTGGAACATCGGGTAAGGGCTCGGTTGCAGCGCTTATTAGCAGTATAATTCATGCGTCGGGGTATAGTACTGGTCTTCAGATGTCGCCACACCTTCAAAGTATTCGAGAGCGAACGCAGGTGGACGGAAAATATCCGCTTACCACAACGTATTTAGGGCTTGCTAACAGAGTTAAAAAGGCCTACGACAAGACGGTGGCAAAGGGCTCGTACGGCACGCCTGACTATTATCAATTCCTGACAGCCATTTCTTTGTGTTGGTTTGTAAAAAGAAAAGTTAATATTGCAGTAGTTGAGGTCGGCGCTGGTGGTTATGGTGACTCAACGAACGTAGTTGTACCGACAGTTTCAGTCATTACCAATGTTGGGCTTGATCATACTGGCTTTATGGGTAAAACCATGGAAAAAATTGCCATTGTAAAAGCCGGAATTATCAAACCTCATTCTGCAGTGGTCTGCGGCGCGACCCAACCCTCGATAATAAGTATTTTTGAGAAAAGAGCAAAACAGCTCGGGTGCAAGTTTTCAAGCGTCAAGGAGAAGGTGCGCTACAAGGTTAAAAAAATTACTGCAGATAGTGTTATCGCTGATATAATCAGCCCAACCTACAAGGGTGAGAATATTAAAATTGGGCTAACTGGCGAGCATCAGGTAAAAAATGCCAGTATTGCAGTGGTTGCAACAAAAATATTAAGTCGAAAATATGGTTTCAGTAAAATCAGTAATGAATCAATTACTAAAGGATTGGAAGAAGCAACCGTCCCTGGTAGGTTTGAGATGTTACAGGACAAGCCCATGGTTGTGCTGGATGGAGCGCACAATAAAGATAAAATGGCAGCGCTTGTGAAGTTGGTTAAAAAAGTTTTCGATAAAAAGAAAATATATTTAATGATGGGTTTTAAACACAATAAAGATGTAAGGGGTATGATGCAAGAAGTCGCATCGCTAAACCTCGAAAAAATTGTACTCACTGAAATGCCTGAGGGTAGTAACGCGCCAAGGTTTATGCCATCTGCAAAAATTAAGAAGCGAATGAATCAATCGCAAACTGAACTTGTGGTGTCCAAGCCAAGCCCGAAGGAAGCTATGGAATACCTGCTTGATAAGGCAGAGGAAGACGCAGTTATAATTGTTACCGGATCGCTCTATTTGGCAGGTGAAATCAGAAACCAATGGGAAGAAATAGAATAGTATGAATAATGAGATCCTTGGATCGGGTTTATCTGAGAAAGATATGGGAGGGGTTCTCAACGAACATGAACTCGAAATAAGTAAGCGCGAGCTTGTCAAGGAATTTGAAATTGGAGACTATGGAGTGGCTGCTAGCGTCGACGCTCTCCATGCGACACCACCGTCAAATGAAGAAATATATCAGGTGGTTGTGCGTGAAAATCAGGGTGTTGACAATGTAGAAGTGATTGTTAAAGAGATAATCAAAGATGTGGACAGGCGCGCTCTGGAATATAGAAAAAACAATCCAAAGGCACCGCACAAAAAAGTGCTATCGGAAGTGGCAAAAGAACTTGGAGACGATATACTCTACTACCGCATTATTCATTTAAAAAAACTCTACGAGCAAGGAACAGACGAAATAGCTCGTGTTGCATCTGAAGTTGCGGGCTCTTCATTTATGATTGCCTGCTCGAGGATAAAAGAGGACTGGAATAGACCTGAAGATGCTAGGGATATTAGCAACAAGGCGGGCAAACCACTTGAGATGAGCTACCGAGCGCATCTTGTCGAGAGAGCTCTGTACACAGAATCATTAGGTAGCCAGGGTCTGTTAGACGAAGCTGGCGAGCTGAATAGACCGTTTATCCATGTATCGATCCACGGTTGCGCCAAGTTCAAGGGAGGGTCGGATATTTTTATCGCCAACGGTGTAAAAGATGGCGGCAAGCTACCTTGTGAACCTGAGATTGCTCGATGGTTCGAGGGTAAAATTAGAGCAGGTATTAAGTCTAATAATCTACTGAACTCGCGCCACGAACCACTCAGGGTGCATGTTGCTACTGAGGGCCAAAGATTGTCAGGGAGTACGGCTAATGTCAGGAGAAGATTTGGGATGGATGGTTCTGCAAAAGGATGGGGTAAATTATTTCAATACGTGCAGTTCGAAGTCGGACCCTATGCAAGAAGTTTCCATCGTAGAGAGATCGGCGAGATTGTTGGTGGAGCGGTAAAGGACTTTACTGAAGCGTTCCCTACGGCTGAAAGTTTAGACAGATATACTCGCGACAATGAAACACCTATCGATATCAATCGAAGAGAAGGTTCGTTAGCGGTTAGCAATTTACATTTTTCAGGTAAGGTTGGCGACGGATATATTGCGGCAAATAGTGATTTTCGCAACGCATTAGCGACTCGAGAAGGAGACACGTTAGAAGTTAGTATCCTTGGCGACAACTCCAAAACCGCAAAAATAATTCAGAGCAAGACAGTTATCCCTCACTATACACTAAAAAAGCAATTTATTACTTTGCCGTTGTCGTTAGAGGATACTGCAACCCAAGGGGTAATTATAAGCAAACCCAAAGAGGATATAAATGAACAATAATGATCTAAAACTGTTTGAGCTCATCTCCGAAGAAGAAAAGCGTCAGAGAGAGGGGATAGAATTAATTCCATCGGAGAACTATGTATCAAAAGCAGTGCTGGAGGCAATGGGGTCAATATTGACCGATAAGTATTCCGAAGGGTACCCGGGTAAGCGATACTATGGTGGCAACGCGGTTATTGACGAGGTGGAAAATCTGGCGATAGACAGAGCGCAGAAATTGTTCAAGACTAATTATCATGTGAATGTTCAGCCATACTCCGGAAGCCCTGCAAATATGGCGGTGTATTTCGGACTGCTTAATTTCGGCGACAAAATTATGGGAATGAAATTAGACCAAGGTGGCCACATAACCCATGGTTTACCTGTTAATTTTAGTGGCAGAGCTTATAAGGTA
>Ga0172371_10006719_pt1 | contig 16633 bp, 9 predicted proteins | sample Lak12m_FD_114543 | JGI IMG/M metagenome (GOLD analysis project Ga0172371, IMG submission 114543) | Freshwater microbial communities from Kabuno Bay, South-Kivu, Congo - kab_022012_12m | ecosystem: Environmental > Aquatic > Freshwater > Lake | place: Democratic Republic of the Congo: South-Kivu...
ACGCGGCCGGCGAATGACAACCGGTCGCCCGAGGTGGTCGCGAAACAGGGCGTTCATGTTGTCAGCAGAGGTGAGGTCTGGATACAAGGCTGGCCACGGGTTTTCGAAGCCCTGCCGGTGCACGAGGCCAATTGCCGTCTGGTAGACCCGGTGCTATACTCTGAGACGGATGTGCGAGCCACAGGAGCTGCCGTTCTTTGTCGAGGGGGAATCTGCACCATGGCCGACTATGAGCCGCTTGACCTGACCCTTGCTGCCAATGCCCCGCTGGCCATACTCGGCGATCTGCCTGCGGTTCTGACGGGTGACCGGCTGTTTCAGGGCATTCCTTTCCGCATTGGCCCGCCGCCGGCGCCCTGTTTTGTGCACTTGGGGGAGGGAGCGCCAGCCCAGTCTGCCACCATCGCGGTGGGGCAGGGCCCGTGCTGGGTCCTCTTTGCCCACCGGTTGATGGCGTCGGATCTGCTCAAGGGTGGGCCCTTGGGGGTCCACGTGGCCGACTATGTATTCTGTTACGATGATGGGACCCAGGTCCGCGTGCCGATCCGCGAGCGCTTCGAGATCGGCGTGCTGCCGGTGACCTGGGGGCAGTGGCCGTTCGCCGCCTGGCCGGATCAGAAGGACGCTCTGCAGCCGCGTCTCGATGGCCACTTCGGCAACGCCGGTCTGCGCCTGACGGAGGTGAACCAGGGCCCGCCGCGATGGTACTACCTCTGGGCGTGGCGGAATCCGCATCCGGCCAAGACGCTGGCCCGCGTCGACATCGAGGCCAAGGGGCTGCCCTTCCTGATTGCCGCGGTCACCCTCAGTTACATCAAGGAGGACCCCTTCTCACGCGCCACCCGGCAGGACGTTCGCGTGACGCTCACGCGGCCGGAGGACGCGGCGCCGCCGTTTGTGCTGAATGTCGAGGTGGACCGCGGCGTGGCCACCTACCCGTACCCGGTCAGCCCACAGGACACGGAGGCGTACCTCACCGATCCGTTGCGGGGCTGGGGCGAGCCGCTGAACCCGGGCAACAGCCCTGCCTACGTCCAGATCGCGGCCTCTCCCTCGGCCACCGTGACCGTAAAGAGGGGACAGGAGACCATCGGCTCCACGCGCTGGGGACACCTGCAGCAGAAGGGCATGGTCAGGCCGAACGACCGTGTCCGCCTGGAACTCGTGGATAGCGGGCGGAACTGGGTCCACGTGACCGTGCTCGACGAGGCGACTGGCAAGCCGGTGCCCTGCCGGGTCCATTTCCGCTCGGCGGCCGGGGTCCCCTACGCGCCCCACGGCCACCACGCGCACGTGTTCAGCAACCTCAACAGTTGGCATGTCGACGTGGGTGGCGATGTGCGGCTGGGCCAGGCGAGCTACGCCTACATCGACGGGCGCTGTCAGGGCTGGCTGCCTCGTGGCGAGGTCCTCGTGGACGTTGCTCGCGGCTATGAGTATCTGCCCCTGCGCACGCGGGTCACCGTCGAACCGGGCCAGCGCGAACTGGTGTTGCGTCTCAAGCGCCTCACCGACTTCCGGGCGGAACGCTGGTTCTCGGGGGATACCCATGTGCATTTCCTCTCGACCCAGGGTTGTCACCTGGAGGCGAGCGGCGAGGATCTTGCCGTGGTGAACCTGCTGCAGTCCCAGTGGGGGCACCTGTTCACCAGCACTGAGGAGTTCACCGGCCGGCCCAGTGTCTCCCCGGACGGCCAGACCATCGTCTATGCGGCGCAGGAGAACCGGCAGCACATCCTGGGGCACCTGACCCTGTTGGGGCTCAAGGAGCCGGTCATGCCCTGGTGTTCGGCGGGGCCTGGCGAGGCCGAGCTCGGAGGGGGCGTGGAGACGAGCGTGGCCCGCTGGGCCGATGCCTGCCACGCGCAGGGCGGGACGGTGATCATCCCGCACATGCCCAACCCCAACTGCGAGCCGGCGGTTCTCGTCAGCACCGGCCGTGCGGACGCCCTGGAGATGGCTGGCCACGGTGAGTTCCCGCACCTGGAATACTATCGGTATCTGAACAACGGTTACCGGCTGCCCCTCGTGGGCGGCACGGACAAGATGTCCAGCGAGGTCCCGGTCGGCCTCTACCGGACCTACGTCTTCATCCCTCCCGACCAGGAGTTCACCTACGAGAACTGGTGCCGGAACCTGCGCCTTGGACGGACCTTCGTCAGTGCCGGGCCGCTGTTGCGCTTCTCGGTCGGCGGGCAGAGCGTGGGCGACACGCTGGCGCTGCCGGCCCGGGGCGGGACGGTGACGGTTGAGGCCGAGGCGTTGAGCGTGTTCCCCATCCATTCCCTGCAGATCGTTCAGGATGGCCGAGTGGTGGCCCAGACGGACGATGCCGCCGGCAGCCACCGCCTGACCTTGCGGGAACGGCTGCGGGTCACGCGTCACTCATGGCTGGCTGCCCGCTGTGGCGCCGCCGACTACTTCGCGCCGACGCTCCACCACGACTGCTGGCGGCGCGGCATCATGGCCCATACGTCGCCGGTCTACGTGGCCTGCGGCGGGGCCTGGGCGATGTTCGACCCGGCCGCCACGCAGTACATGCTCACCCTGGTCCAGGGCGGGCTGGAATACGTCCGCAACTGCGCGCCGCTGGATCGCCCCGAGCGCACCACTCACCACCACGCGGCCAGCGACCACCAGGCCTTCCTGGAAGAGCCGTTCCTAGGCGCCCTTGAGGTGCTTCACAAGCGGCTTCACCAGAATGGGATAGAACACTGATACCACGTGGCCGTCAGCCGTGGAGCCTGGCTGGACCGGCCGCGGCCACGCCTGACGGGAATCCCGGCAGCATCGGGGGGCTCACTGGCCCAGGGCGTCGACCGTCTCCCGGACGAAAGCTGCCTGTACGACAATGGCGAGGCCCAGGGGCATGTGCACCGTCTTCTCCTCGAAGGGGAGTGAGGACCGGTCTGTCTGCCGCTGCATGCCGACCACGATCCCTGCGACCAGCACGTCCGCCTGGCCGGCGACCGCCACCGGGGCGCCACTGTCACCACCGAAGGTACTGACGTCGACGAGGAAGGTCCTTGCCGAAGCCACGGGAGCCAGGGGGTAGGTGGCGATCATCCCCTTGCGCAGGATAGGCCAGCCCGCCTCGTTGGCCTCCAGCTTGGCCGGATAGCATGGGATGAGCACGTCCTGGCCGACCCGGACGCGTTCGTCTTCGACGTCCTTCGGGGTTGCCAGTTGGGCCAGCCGCAGGGGGCGCAGCGCCAGGCCGTCGGGGAGCTCCACCCGCAGTGCGGCGATATCCACATCGGCGTGCTTCTTCCATCGCGGCGTGTCACCATCGCGGACGGGCAGCGGGACTTCGCTGCGCACGAAGGAGCCGTCCGGGGCCCTGACCCGAGCGATCAACTGGCAGTCGGCCTCCGGAGTGCCTTCCATGAAGTGCCCCGCAGTGACCAGAACAACCGGTGCCTTGCCGGCTCCGGGGGGCGGGCCCGCGGTAAGCAGGAGGCAGGTGGCAGAGGTGCTCCGGTTGGCCACCCGACAGGTGGCATCCAGAAGGTCGCGGACACAGTCGCCAGCGCCAGCCGAAAGAGCCCCGGCCACCCACACAAGGAGACTCAGGACGCTCACCACGCGGGACACCATATCGGATCTCCGTCGCCGCCGTCGCAGTAGCCACCGGACGGGATGCACCATAGCCAGGTACCCGAAGGTGGGCAAGCGCTGCGACGCGTCCCTCAGGGCTTCCGAGGGACCGTCGCCAGTCCCGCGGCCGCGGGACCGACGTCCGTTCGGCCCAGAGGTCCCAGTCGGAGCTGGGGCCTACAGCCGTCGGCGCGCGTCTGTCCACGCGCCGACGGCGATCTTGGAGCAGCCCTGCGCGTCCCTCGGTGCACGGGGCAGGGCCGGGCGGCCAGGACATCGGCGCCTGGGGCCCCTGGTTTCCGAATCGCCCCGCGGACAAGGGATTGCCAATCGGCCAATAGGCTGTATAGTACAAGGCTAAGTCGGTATGCATGACGGGACCGATGCGCTGCGATCCGTCGGGGGCATGACCGCCGGTAGGGATGCCGGCGGCCGACATAGCCGGGACAGGACCCTATCCTGCGTTCGGGACACGGAGGTGCCAGAGATGCCCGTGAAGAAGACCCCCGCGAAGAAGGCCGTCGCCGCCAAGAAGGCCCCGGCCAAGAAGGCGCCCGTGAAGAAGGCCTGTGCGGCAGCATGCGCCTGTCCGACGAAGGCGGCGGCGAAGAAGGCCCCCGCGAAGAAGGCGGCGCCGGCGAAGAAGGCCCCCGCGAAGAAGGCCCCCGCGAAGAAGGCCGTCAAGAAGTAGTCCTGCCCGGTCAAGCGGTCCCGATGTACAGCAGGAGGCGGCAGCAATGCCGTCTCCTGCCCTTTTTCTCCCCCCGGGCACGCCGACCAGGGACCGGCCCGCGCCGGGCTCTGCCCAGGGGTCAGCCTCCGCCGAGGGCCCGGTAGAGGGTCAGCAGGCTGGTGGCTTGGGCCAGGCGGAGGGAGACGAGGCCCTGTTGCGCCGCGTAGAGCGACCGCTGGGCATCCAGGACGCCGAGATAGCTATCCAAGCCCTTGTCGTAGCGGGTGTTGGCGAGGCGGTAGGTCTTGTCCACGGCCTGGACCAGGGACTCTTGCGCGTTCACCTGGCTACCCACGGTACCCCGCAGGGCGAGGGCGTCGGCCACCTCCCGGAACGCGATCTGGACCGCTCTCTCATACTGGGTGACCGCGATCTCCCGCTGCATCTTGGCGGCGCGATGGGCGGACCAGGTGCGCGCATCGAAGATGGGCAGGGTGACGCGTGGCGCATAGCTCCAGGCCCCGGAACCGGGATCGAAGAGCCCGGAGAGGTCGGCGCTGGCGGTCCCTGCCGCGGCCGTGAGGGAGACTCGCGGGAAGAAGGCCGCGCGGGCCGCGCCGATGTCGGCGTTCGCCGCCTTGAGAAGGGCCTCGGCCTGCAGCACATCCGGGCGCTCCAGCAGCACCTCTGAGGGCAGGCTGGCAGCGATGTCCGCAAAGGGGGTGACACTGGCCAGGTCCGCCGGCAGCAACTCGCCCGGGACCGATGTGCCGGCCAGCAGGTCCAGCAGGTTCCCATCCTGCGCCGTGCGTTGTGTGTAGCGGGCCACGTCCACCAGGGCCGTATCGACCTGCGTTTGGGCGCGGTGCACGTCCAGGTCCGTGGCCATGCCCTGGTCGCAGCGCTGTTTGGCCAGTTGGTAGGCGTCCTTCTGGCTGGTCAGGGTCGTCCCGGCCAGCCTGAGCATCTCCCGGTCGGCGGCCAGGGCGAGGTAGGTACTGGCGAGCGTGGACACCAGCGCGGTTTCGGCGCTGCGGTGGGCCTGTTCAGTGGCGAGGTACTCCTGCATGGCCCGATCCCTGAGGCTGCGGATGCGGCCGAAGAAGTCCAGTTCCCAGGACACGAGCCCCAGATTGGCATCCCAGCGCTCGAGGGTCTCGCGCTTGCCGCTGCCGGAGAGGTCCCCGGGCACACGCTGCCAACTCTCGCTGCCGACGGCGCTCACCGCAGGCAGGAGTTCAGCCCGCTGGATGCCGTAGATGGCCCGTGCGCGTTCCACGTTGAGGGCCGCGACCCGGAGATCGCGGTTGTTGGCCAGGGCCATCTCGATCAGGCGCTGCAGTCTCTGGTCGGGGAGGAGGCGGCGCCAGGTCACGTCGCGGCCTGGGGCTGCGGCCGCCGCCGGGTCCTCCGCGGCATAGGCTGGCCCGCTTGGCCAGGCGGCAGGCACCGGCGCGCTCGGGCGGGAGTACGGTGGGGCCAGCAGGCAGCCCGCCAGCAGCGTGGCCATACCGGTCAGAACCAGCGGGAGGGTGCGCTCAGGCATGCGATGGGCCTCCGTTGGCGCGTTCCTTGTCGGCACGGGCGGCACGGGCCAGGTCACGCCGGCCAAGGTTGCTCTGGATCAGCACGTAGAACAGCGGCGCGAACAGGGTCACGAGGAGGGTCGAGGTCACGACGCCGCCCAGCACGGCCGTGCCGATGGCCTTTTGGGCGCCGGCGCCGGCGCCGTTGGCCAGGGCCAGCGGCAGGACGCCGAAACCGAAGGCCAGCGAAGTCATCACGATGGGCCGCAGTCGCAGCCGGGCCCCCTCCAGCGTTGCCGGCACCAGTCCCATGCCCTCCTCGACACGCGTCTTGGCGAACTGGACGATGAGGATGGCGTTTTTGGTGGTCAGGCCGAGGGTCGTCAGCAGTCCGATCTGGAAATAGACATCGTTGGGGAGCCCCCGGAGGGTGGACGCGGCGACGCCGCCGATCACCCCCAGCGGCAGGGCCATCAGGATGGAGATGGGGATGGGCCAGCTCTCGTACAAGGCGGCCAGACAGAGGAAGACCACCAGGATGGAAAACGCGTACAGGGGAGCCGCCTGGGCCCCGGCCTGGCGTTCCTGGTACGACAGTCCGGTCCAGTCGAAGCCGATGCCCTGCGGCAGTTCGCGGACGAACCCCTCCATCGCCGACATCGCCTCGCCGGAACTGCGCCCGGCTGCCGCCTCGCCGATGAGGTTCATCGACGGGAAGCCGTTGAACCGCTCCAGCTTGGGCGAGCCGGTACTCCAGTGGCCCGAGGCAAAGGCCGAGAAGGGCACCATCTTGCCGGCAGCGCTACGCACGTAGAGCCTCTCCAGGTCCTGCGGCACCATGCGGTAGGGTGCGTCTGCCTGCGCGTAGACGCGTTTGACCCGGCCAGCCTGGATGAAGTCGTTGACATAGGCGCTGCCAAAGGCCGCCGAAAGAGTGCTGTTGATGGCGGTGATGGGCACTCCCAGGGCCCCCGCCTTGTCCCAGTCCACGTCGATGCGGTATTCAGGCACATCCTCGAAGCCGTTGGGGCGGACCTTGGTGAGGGCCGGGTCCTTGGCTGCCATGCCCAGCAGTTGGTTGCGGGCGTTCATCAGGCCGGAGTGGCCCAGGCCGGCCCGGTCCAGCAACTGGAAGTCGAAGCCCTTGGCCTGTCCCAGTTCCATCACCGCCGGGGGGGCAAAGGCGAAGACCATGGCCTCGCGGAAGCCGGCGAACTGGCGCATGGCGCGGCCGGCCACCGCGCTCACCTTGAGGTCAGGCCGCTGGCGCAGTTGCCAGTCTCTGAGTCGTACGAAGGCCATGCCGGAGTTCTGTCCCCGGCCCGAGAAGCTGGCTCCGGTGATGGTCATGACGGTCTCGACGGCCTCTTTCTCCTGCACGAGGAAATGATCGCGGACCCGGTCCATCACCCCGCGCGTCTGCTCGAGGGTGGAATTGGCCGGCAGGAGGGCCTGCACCATCATCATGCCCTGGTCCTCGTCGGGCAGGTAGGCGGTCGGCATGCGCCGGAACAGGTACCCCATGCCGACCACGATCACCAGGAACAACAGCACGTAGCGCACCCGCCTGGCCAGGGAATGGCCCACCAGGCCGACGTACCGCTCCCTGACCCAGAAGAACAGGCGGTCAAACCAGCGGAAGAACGGGCGCAGGAACCAGACGCCGCCCTCGGCCGCCTCGTGGCCCTTGGGCACGGGCTTGAGGAACGAGGCACACAGCACCGGCGTCAGCACCAGGGCCACCACCACCGACAGCATCATGGCGGCGATGATGGTCACGGCGAACTGGCGGTAGATGACCCCGGTGGAGCCGCCGAAGAAGGCCATGGGGCCGAACACCGCCGACAGCACCAGGCCAATGCCGATGAGCGCGCTGGTGATCTGGTCCATGGACTTGCGCGTGGCCTCGCGAGGGGAACAGCCCTCCTCGCCCATGATGCGTTCCACGTTCTCCACCACCACGATGGCGTCATCCACCAGCAGCCCGATGGCCAGCACCATCGCGAACATGGTCAGCATGTTGATCGAAAAGCCGCAGAGGCCCAGGACCGCGAAGGTACCCAGAATCACCACCGGCACGGCGATGGTCGGGATCAGGGTCGCCCGCATGTTGCCCATGAACAGGTACATGACCATGAAGACCAACACGATGGCCTCCAGGAGCGTCTTGACCACTTCCTCAATGGCGACCCGCACGAAGGGCGTCGTGTCGTAGGGGTAGACGGCCTGCACCCCCGGCGGGAAGAAGCGGCTCATGTCGGCCATCTTGGCCCGGACATTGGCGGCGGTTTCCAGGGCGTTGGCGCCGGCCGCCTGGCGGACGGCCAGGGCGGCGGAGGGCCTGCCGTTGTGGGCGATATCGACGTCGTAGGACTCCGTTCCCAGTTCCGTCCGGCCGACGTCGCGGACCCGCACCATGGAGCCGTCCGGGTTGATTCGCAGGGGCACGGCCGCGAACTCCTCGGGGGTCTTGAGCATGCTCTGGACGATGATGGCAGCGTTCAGGCGCTGGCCGGGCTCGGCTGGGGCGCCGCCGAACTGGCCGGCGGAGACCTCGACGTTGTAGGCCTTGAGCGCCACGATGACGTCCTGGATGGTCATCTGGTAGTCCGTCAGCCGGTCCGGGTTCAGCCAGACCCGCATGGCGTACTGGCTGCCGAAGATCTCCACCTCGCCGACCCCCGGCACCCGCGACAGGACCTTCTCCAGGTTCGATGCCGCATAGTCGCGCAGGTCGTGGCCGCTCATGCTCCCGTCTTCTGAGACCAGCCCCACGATCACCAGCCAGTTGCGCGTGGACTTGGCCACCTTCACGCCCGAGCGCTGGACGACCTCCGGGAGGCTCGCCATGGCGAGTTGCAGCTTGTTCTGGACCTGAGCCCAGGCGAGGTCCGGATCGGTCCCGGGGGTGAAGGTCAGTTCCACCCGGGCCGACCCCGACGAGTCGCTCGTGGCAGAGAGGTAGAGCATCTTGTCGAACCCGGTCATCTTCTGCTCGATGATCTGGGTCACGCTGTTTTCCACCGTCTCGGCCGAGGCCCCGGGGTAGAAGGCGGTGATGGCGATGGACGGCGGCGCGATGGGTGGGTACTGCGAGATGGGTAGCTTGTAGATGGCCAGGGCTCCGGCCACCATGAGCACGATGGCGATGACCCAGGCAAAGACGGGACGGTCAAGAAAGAACCGGGATAGCATGGCGGAGTCCCTCTGTCACTTCGGTGCTGCCGTGGACGGGGCCGATGGCGCCGCCGGAGCGGCGCCTGGGCTTGCAGCGCCCACGAAGGGAACCGCCTTCACCGTCATGCCGGGCCGCGCCTTCTGCATGCCATCCATGACGACCCGGTCGCCAGCGGCCAGCCCGCTGACGACGAGCCACCGATCACCCATGGCCCGGTCGAGGGTGACGGGTCGCTGTTGGAGCGTCTCCGAGGGGCCGACCACCAGGGCGGCGGGCTTGCCCTTGGCGTCGCGGGTCACCGCCTGCTGCGGCACCAGGATGGCCTGTTCGCCGACCCCTTCGGTGATCACGGCGCGGACAAACATGCCTGGGAGAAGCACGCCATCCGGGTTCGGGAACACCATCCGCAGCGTGACCGATGCCGTGGTCGGGTCGACGGTGACGTCCGAGAACTCCAGGGTCCCTTCGGCGGCGTAGGGCGTGCCATCCTCGAGCACTAGCCCGACCTTGGTCCGACTGCTGGCGTCTCGCGCCAGGCTGCCGCTCGCCAGACGCTGCCTGAGGCGCAGCAGACTCGCGGTGGACTGCGGCGCATCCACATAGATAGGGTCGATCTGCTGGATGGTCGCGAACGGGATGGGCTGGTGCGCCGTCGCCAGTGCCCCCACGGTCACCGCCGACCGACCGATGCGTCCGGAGATGGGGGCGGTGATCCGGGTGTAGCCCAGGGTAATGCGGGCCGCCTCCAGGCCCGCCTCGGCACTCCCGATGGCCGCCTGGGTGCCCTGGGCCGCGGCCATGGCCTTCTGGACGTCGGCCTCGGCGGCGTGGATCGCCGCCTCCGTTCGGACGACCTCGGCCTGGGTCCCCTCGGTCCCGGCTCTGGTACCCTCGATCGCGGCCTCGGCCTGCTTCAGGGCCGCACAGGCATCATCGAGATCCTGCTGGCTGACGGCCTTACTAGCCGCAAGCTCGCGAAAGCGCTCTGCACGCAGGCGGAGCGGGACGGCATTGGCCTCGGCACGCGACTGCGCCGCCTTGGCGCCGGCAAGAGCGGCCTTGGCCACGTCGCGGGTCGCCTGCACGGTGGCAAGAGCAGCCTTCGCCACCGCCACCGCCGCCGCCGACGTGCCCTGGTTGGCCTTCGCCACCGCCACCGCCGCCTCGGCATTCGCGTAGACTGTCTGGTAGCTCTCCGGGGCAATCACGTAAAGAGCGTCACCCGCCTTGACGCCGGCACCCTCCTCGAAGAGGCGCTCCCTGATGATCCCGCTCACCTGAGGCCGTACCTCCGCCATCAGGAAGGCCGACACGCGTCCCGGGAGCTCCGTCGTGACCGCGATCCGTTCGGGCTGCAAGACCATGACCCCCACCTCGGGCACACTGGAGGCACTCCCCGGCCCGGACGCCGCCGCCGCCCCTCCGCCCGCACCCCCACCGGCCGGCTTCCCGCACCCGCCCAGCCCCAACCCAAGCACCAGCGCCCCAAAGGCGGCAGGCAGAAGGTGCCCACGTACCCATACCATCGCGGCTCCCATGGCGTCCTCGCCCTTCATCGTCAACGTCGCCCAGATCATCGTCCCCAGCCTTGGCTCCGCCTCGGCCGCCCAACCGCCCATGACACCAGTCGCCAGAGCACCGACGGCAAGACGTGATCCGTCGATGGCGGCCGGCGGTGGCTTTGCTGACCAACGGGACACTATACTGACTCTTGGGTCAACGGCAAGCCGGAACAGAGCGATTCCCAGGCCGGCGGGAAGGACGGGGCCGCGGGAGACTCTGCTCCACGGACCGGTGCTCGTCAGAGCAGGTTGCGCCTGCGCGCCGCTGGACCCGGGGGCGCCCGGGAGTACGGTAGCCGGGAACCGACGCCGCAGCCGGGAGTCGTGCTCGCGGTCACCGCGTCCTGTTACGGGCGACCGGCGTTCCGCGCGGCGGCTGTTGGCTGCCGCCGCTGGTCGGGCCAGGGACGGTCCCCACGCGGGGGACGTCTGACGCATTGCGGGGGGTCTCCATCGATGAACCTGAGTTGCTTTTCGGGGGTGGTACTGGGGGGACTGACGATGGCGGTGGCAGGCGGGGCCGAGGCGGCCGCCGGGGCGCATGGCCGGGCCAACTATGCGCGTCCGTTCGAGCCGCCGACGCGGCCGGCTCTCATCCCATTGCCCCCTGGCGCGATCGAGCCCCGCGGCTGGCTGCGGGACTGGTGCCTGGCCGCACGGGATGGCTACACCGGCCACATGGACGAGGTCGACGATGAGTTCAAGCGTGCCTGGGCCGCTGACCACAGGATGACCGGCGAAGGCCTCCTCTGGTACAAGGGCGCCTGGCCCTACGAGGGCGGCGGGTACTGGTTCGACGGGCTGGCCCGCCTGGGGTACGCCCTGCACGACGAGGGGCTGATCCAGCAGGCGAAGCGGCGTTTTTCTGCCGTGACGGGGAACATGACGGACCACGGGATCCTCTTCCTGTGGTGGCTCGACCGCCAGGACCCCGATGACCGCAGGGCAGTCTCTGCCGCCCTTGACGGCTGGCCGCTCTGGGCCTGCGGGCTGCTGGGGCGCGCCATGGTCGGTTACTACGCCGCCTCGGGTGACCGGGAGGTCCTGGGCGCGCTCGAGAGAGCCTACAGCGGCGACCCCGACTGCCTGCGCTCGATCCCCGGCAACATCTCCAACCTCTGGCCGGCGTTCGACACCTACGCGTGGACCGGGAACAAGGCAGTCGCCGAAGCCCTCAACGCCATGTTCAGGGACGAGGCCACCGGACTCGTGCCGACGGTGGACCGCTACCGCCGGGCCCCCGATCCGACCCCGGGGGCCACGGTGAATAACGCCCACGTGGTCGAGTTCATCGAGTGCACGACGCCTTGGGCGGTGGGGTACCTGTGGACGGGCCAGAAACGCTATCTCCAGGCTGCCTTGGGCTGGCACGAGCTGCTCGACCGGGTCGCCATGCAGCCCTATGGCGTGCCGGTCTCCGATGAGTGGTATCTGCCCACCGGCGCGTTCAGGGGCAGCGAGACCTGCGACGTCGCGGGGTACGTGTGGAGCCAGGCCGTCCTGCTGGCGGTGGCGGGGGAAGGTCGCCTGGCGGACCGCCTCGAACGGGCCTTCTTCAACGCCGGGCCGGCGACGGTCTCGCGCGACTTCCGGACCCACGTTTACTTCCAGAGCCCCAACCGGTTCGCCAACGGGTCGCCGGACTTCCCCCATGGGCCCAGGGGAGGTGGCGGAGCGTACCAGCCGAAGCATGGACCCCTGTGTTGCACGGCGGCCCTCAATCGCGTGGTGCCCTGGTATGTGACCCATATGTGGATGGCCACCTACGACAACGGCCTGGTGGCGACCTGCTATGGCCCGTGCAAGGTGTCGGCCCTGGTGGCCGACCGGGTGCCGGTGGAGATCGACTGCCGCACAGACTACCCCTTTGGGGAGACCCTCGAGATCCGCGTGGACCCGGCGCGGGAGGCCGCCTTCCCGCTGTCGTTCCACATCCCGGGCTGGTGCACCGACCCCGGGCTGGCCGTCAACGGCTCCGCGGTCGCGGCCCAACCCGATGCCAAGGGCTTCGTCTGCCTCCGCCGTGCCTGGAAGGCGGGCGATATCGTCCGCCTGCACTTCCCCATGACAGCCGTCGTGAAGACCGGCCGGGACGCCGTCCCGGGGGCCCCCTACGACGGGGCCCACAGACCCACCCCCGTGAGCGTCCCGGAGCCGGGCAGCACCCGCGGCCTGCCCTATGCCTCGGTCTCCTATGGCCCATTGCTGTTTGCGCTGCCGATCCCGGATACCACGGACCCGAACACGCCGGATCCAGCCGCGCGGTGGCGCTACGCGCTGGACGTGCGGGACCCGGGCCTCAGCGTGGAACGACAGGCTCTGCCGAGCCCGTGGAACTGGCCGCTGAACGCGCCGCTCAAGCTGCAGGCCAATGCCGCCCCAATCGCCTGGGAACCGGACCCTAAGGCCCCCGCGCTGCCGGCCGCGCCCGTCGCAGGCCAGGGGCCCACCGAGCGTATCACCCTGATCCCCTACGGCTGCACCAAGTTCCGCATCTCGATGTTCCCGGTTACCGCGGCGGAGCCCTGAGAGGACCCCCACGATGAGACTCTGGATGGACGTGATGCGGGACCTCGAGCACGTGCTCGCGGACTACGAGCGCCTGTTCGATGCCTGGGCCGAGGGGGGTGTAGACGGCCTCGTCATCGGCCCCATGGTCTTCGATGCGGCTCCCCTCTACGCCGGGGCCCGTTACCAGGCCGGAGCGCGATCGCCCACGCCGTGCTTCGACCCCAACCCCGAGGTCTACCGGCGCCTGGGGGTCACGCCGCCGGCCGCACCGGTGGAGCCAGCGCCGGAGAAACGGCGCGCCCTGGAACAGATGCTGGCCGCCGCCAAGGCGCGCGGGTGGAGCGTTTGGGTCTTCACTCCTGCCGCCGGCATGGGCCCCGGCGGCGCCGGCCACCTCCTGGCGGATCCGGTGTCACAGGCTGCCTTCTGCGCCCGCACGATCGACACCCTAGAGCACTTCCCGATGGCCGACGGCGGCATCATGGACGGCCCCGAATGGGGCTACGAGATCGCGCCGCACCACATGAACCACCGGTGCTACCTCTTCAACGACCTGCCCGAATCGGTGGCGACGCTGTGCCGCAAGTTGGGCTACGACTATCACGCCCTGGTGGCTGCCAAGGACCGCCTCTTCGCCGCCCTGCATGGCCTCTCCGCGGAGCGGGCCCAACGGGACTCCCGGCGCGGCCTGCTGGGGGCCCTGGCATTGCTCGGGTGGGACCCTGACCTGGTGGCCTGGCTCCGGTTTCGCACCGAAGCGCTCACCGAGTTCTGCAAGGGGGTCCGGGGTTGCCTGGACTCCGCCATGGCCTGCCGGGCCAAGCTCGGCTATGGACCGCGTACGGCCTGCTTTGCCCTGCTCTGCGGGTATGACTTCGAGCGCCTGGCGGACTGGGTCGACATCCTGTTGCCCAAGCACTACTTCTGGCAGCGGGGCTTCGACGGCCTGTACGGTACTGTCCTGCGCTATGTCGAGACCCTGACGCGGTGGAATCCCGGTCTGGACGACAGCGCGGCGCTGGCGGTGGTGAAGGCGCTGTTGGGTGTGGATCTGCCCGGGGTCCGTGACCGCCGCGACCTGGACCGCGGCTTTCCGCCGGAGTTCTTCGAGGCGGTCGTGCAGCAGGAGACGCGCCGGGCCCTGGCCGCCGTGGCCGACCCGGAGCGCATCGTGCCCTGGGTCGACGCCGGCCGCCGGCCTCACGATGGCGATCCTCTCACCGCCGGCGACCTCGAGCGGATCCTGGAGGCCTCTCGTGATGCCGGGCTACGGCGTTTCCTCTACCACCACCATGGGAACCTGACTCCGGGCGAATGGTCCGTCATGAGCGCGCTCTGCGGCAAGCCCTGGCAGCCGGGCGGCGACGGCGGCTATCGCCCACCAGACCTCGACGTCCTGTGAGGCGCTGGCCGCGATGCGCCGCTCACTCAGCCGCCGTCCCTGGGCCCCACGGCAACGATGGTCAGGGAATGCGGTGGCAGGGCGACCTTGCCGGCGGCGAACTCGACCTCGACGGTCTGTGGCGTAACCCGGTCGGGGTGGTCCACGTCGTTGTAGGCATCCGGCGAGTCACCTGCCAGCACCGTGGCCGGGTACCTGCCCTGCAGCGGCGCGTCGGCGAGGGGTGATCCCGGGTCGAAGACACCCCCGTAGACCTGGCCATCGAAGTGCTCCAGGAACCCCCCGAAGAACATGGGGCTGTAGGGGGTCAGCGAGGCCCCCGCGTTCACGGTTACGGTTGCCTGCGGCGACGTGTTCATCCCGGTCATCTCCTCGAGGACGAGGTCATCGTACCAGGCCTGCCCGGTGGCGGAGCCCCAGCCACCGAAGAGGCAGTTGACCTCGATGTGGTCTTCCGTGCGGGTGCGGAAGTCGACCGCGACCCGGGTCCAACCCACGGTGCCCCGCACCCGCGGCGTTCTGACATGCTGCATGTTCTGGAGGTTCAGGAGCGCCCCGACCGCACCCCGGACCGCCTGTGTTCGGATCCAACCGGACAGCCTGTAGAGACGGTCCGGGCGCACCGGGACCGTGGTCGTCCAGGCAGCGTCGGCGCCCTGGTCAGAGCGGATGGAGACGCACCGCGCGCCCGTTCTGCCAGGGGACCCGATCGCCCAGGCGCAGTGTTCGGCGCCGGCCCAGGCCCGTGAGTGCCAGGCTGTGGGGCCTCCCGCCTCTTCGGCCTCGAAGGAGGGGTTCGGCAACAGGTTCGCCCCGGCGCCGCCTCGACTCGCCGCCGACACGGCCAGCATCGTCGTGCCCAGCGCCCACGGAAGGAACGGCCACCGGCCCATCGTCGTCTCCGCTCATCCCCCCAAGTGCCGCCGCGCGGCGACCACCAGCGCCTCGAGGGCCCGGTCCACGTCGGCGGGGAGGGGCTCTGGCGTGTGGCCCGCCAGGACCTCGTCGCGGCGCTGCCGACAGCGCTCCTCGGTCGGCAGGGCACCCGCCTCCTGCCAGGCCTGGTAGAAGTCACGGTCCAGGAGGGATGGGACCCAGAGCTGGCGGCGCAAGTGACGGACGGTGTGTTCCTGGTCAATGAACGTCCCACCGGGACCCACGGCCTCGATGACCTCCAGGCCCAGCTCTTCGGCACTGAACTCCAGGTCGCGCAGGACGCTCTCGACGAAGGCGATCACCTCGTTCTGCAGCACCAGCATCTCCAGCGACGTAGCCTGGTCGACGCCAGCGATCCCCATGTGGCCGAAGATATCGGCTCCGGCGGCCGCTCCGAGGACCAGGGAGACTCCCGCCTCGAGGCCAGCCTGGGCGTCCGGGCGTTTGGCATCGGTCAGGCCGACGTTGATGTAGACTGGCAGCCCGTAGGACTTGCCCAACTGCGTCATGGCGACCCCGAAGATGGCCTGCTCCGGGCCGGAGAAGATGAGCTGGGTCGTGCGCATGTCGAAGGCGTGGCAGATACCGCCGTAGCATATCGGCATGCCTGGCCGGATGAGCTGGGTGATGCAGACCCCTGCCAGGATCTCGGCGTTCTCCAGGGCCATGGTCCCGGCCAGACTCATGGGCGCGGACAGGCCCATCTGCGCCATGGGACCGATGGGCACCGGCAGGTTCAGGCGCGCGGTCTCGTAGAGCAGGGCCACCCCGTTGAAGGGGAAGCGCAGCGGGCTGATGGGCTCCAGGAAGGGGTAGCAGAGCGGGTACTGGGAGGCCCGGGACTCGTCGCCTCGGACCGCCACCATGATCTCGCTGACGTAGTGCGCCGAGGCGCGGTCGTGGTACCAGAAGGTGACCGGCTTGACGGTGTTGCGCAACAGGGCCGCAAAGACCTCGACGCAACGCCACGCCGCCGGCACCTCGTGCGGGTCGGCCATGGCCCCCACGATAGTGATCTGGGACAGCGCGTCACCCATCCGCGCGGCCCTGGCCACGTCCGCCAGCGTGGCGAAGCGCCGGGGCCCGCCGGGATGGTCCACCCAGCTCGCCTCGCCGGCGATGCTGTTATAGTTGCGGGTCTGCTGTCCGAAGCACGCCTTCCGAGCCAGGTCACGGCCATAGAGGGTGAAGGACTTGCGGGCCTGGGCCAGCGAGCCCTCCACCAGGCCAGGCGGGATACGGACGTGC